>TBL_comb47_HYPODRAFT_10000017_pt1 | contig 192162 bp, 198 predicted proteins | sample TroBogypolimnion_40_FD_10682 | JGI IMG/M metagenome (IMG submission 10682)
CTCCTGAAGTGACAGCTGCACCGTTACCGATGTTGATAGTTTGAGTGGCTGCTGATGGAGCACCTGAACCAATGCTGATAGTGTTAGTAGCAGTTGATTGACCAAGAGTGATTGTACCGGTGCCGGCGCCAGCAGAAGCTCCGATGTTTATTGTTCCGGCTACTCCTGGAATTATATCTATACCCGAAGTACTGCCACCAAATGCACCTATGCCAGTACCTCCAATAAGTCGAAGTCTTCCACTAGTTGTACCAGTACTACCGATGGTGATATCTCCAGTTCTTACCGCAGCGCCACCACCAATAGCGATAGCTCCAGAAGTTTGAGCTGCACCCATGCTAATATTTCCAGTAGTTATAGCTGAACCAATGTTGACAACATCTGTAGTTGAAGCGTTAGCAATGTTTACAGTTGTCGCGCCGGAAGCACCGTTACCGATGTTGATTGTGTTAGTAGCAGTGGACTGACCAAGAGTTATTGCGTTGGTTTGAGCAGTACCACCGATAGTGATAGTACCTGTAGTCATAGCAGCTCCGATGTTCACAACATCTGTAGCTGAGGCGTTGGCAATGCTGACCGTTGTCGCGCCGGAAGCACCGTTACCGATGTTGATTGCATTTGTTCCAGTTGATTGTCCTAAAGTAATTGTTCCAGTGCTTGCTCCTGTGCCACCGATAGTAACATTAGTTGAAGTGGCTGCGCCGTTGGCGATATTAACAGCGCCTGCGGTTTGGTTGCTGGCAATGTTGACTGTAGTTGCACCGCTTCCATTAGCGATAGCAAGAGTGTTGGCACCTGATGATTGACCAAGAATGATATTTCCAGTTTGAGCAGTACCACCGATAGTGATAGTACCTAATGAAGTCATAGCAGCACCAATGTTGACCGCACCGCTAATTTGGTTGTTCGCAATGTTAACTGTACTTGCTCCTGTGCCATCAGCGATAGCCACTGTTTGTCCAGCAGAGGATGATCCTAAAGTAATTTGTCCAGTACCAGCAGAAGCTCCGACGACAATGGTACCTGCTATTTGTGGAGTTAGAGAAATGGCTCCCGTTCCATTACCTCCTTGAATAGTAGTAGTGCTGGCAGTGTTGGCGTTGGATCCAATAGTAACTAAGTTAACAGCTGGTGACGCAGGAGTCCCGGCAGCAATATTGACTGTCACTCCGCCAGATGTAGAAGCATTGCCATTTCCAATGTTAATAGTTTGAGTAGCCGCTGATGGAGCACCTGAACCAATGCTAATCGTATTAGAGGCAGTGGACTGACCGATAGTGGTCGTAGCAGTATTGGTAGTTGAGCCGAGAGTGATAGTCTGAACGGCAGTGTTGGTACCGATTAAAATAGAACCGTTACCTGAAGAAGAGGTTCCCACATCAAGCGTGATATTGCCAGCAGTACCAGCAGAGGCATTACCTGTGTCTAAATTTAAAACTCCGGTAGAAGTAGTTCCTGTTCCTGTATTTAGAGTGACTATTCCAGATGCACCGGAACCATTGTTGGCTGAACCAATAGTTACAGCACCAGCTGAAGTTAAATTGGCACCAAGGTTAGTCAAAGAGTGACTAGCAGCACTAACATCTGTTGCCCAAGGAGTCTGTCCATTACTTCCGCACCCAGTACATGATGTCACCGTCAAAGCTCCAAGAGCCGTGATAGACCAAGTACTGTTGGTTAAAGCTAGGCCAGTAGTTGAAGCAGAACCGATTGCAATATTTTTTGCATTCGCACTAGTACCAATGTTGATGGATCCAGCGCCGGCATCGATGTTAATAGGTTGAGCTGAAGTAGCGTTACCGATAGTGACACCACCAGTGTTGGTTGTGTCGATGATGGTGTTCCCTTGCGCTTGCGCTCTGAATGGAGCGGCAGTGGAAGCAGCTAAGGTCTGAGCGCTTAAAATATATTGAGAACCAGCACCATTAGTCGAAGGAGAGTTTTCACTAAAAGTGAAGGCGTTCTTAGCAGCGGTAGTTAAGGCCCAGTTCCAGACCTGAGCGTTGTCGCCATTATTAATAGAAGTTCCAGTATTAGCAGCTTGAATAGCAGAGAGAAGAACATTAGCACCTGTTGTACCGCAAGATCCATCAGTAGTGTTACATAAAGTTTTCCAAGCGCCACCTTCATATATTTTAAATTTACCAGCACCAGTGTTGTAATATAAACCACCAGCCACTCCTGTCGGATCAGTAGTACCGTTATCCAAAACCAATAAGTCTGGAGTAGCCGTCGCGCTGTTTCCGATACGAACTTTACTACTAGAAGAAGTTGGACCAGCAACAAAGTTTATGTCTCCTGTGCCGGATTGAATGATAGTTGCACTAGTGGTATTCGTTGAACCTAATGTTACTGTCTTGGCTGCTGCGCCAGTGCCAAGGTTGATAGCTTGTGCCCCCGTACCAGTCCCTAAGTTTATAGTTCCAGTCATTGCGCCAGTGTTACCGATAACAACCGAACCAGCTAATGCAGGAGCAAGATAAATCGCGGTAGCACCGCTTCCACCTTGGATAGTGGTAGCACCTGTAGTCATAGAACCTCCGCCGATATTTATGTTTCCTGTGGTCATCCCAGCGCCGACGTTGACCGAACCCGCGTTTTGTACGTTAGCTAAGTTAAGAGTGGTAGCGCCCGCGCCGTTTGCAATGGCAAGAGTATTGGCACTAGATGAAGAACCAAGAGTCATGGTTCCTGTTTGGTTAGTACCACCGATAGAGATGGTACCAGTGACCAAGCCAGCACCGACGTTTACCGCACCACCAATTTGTGCGTTTGCTAAGTTAAGAGTGGTAGCGCCAGATCCACCCGCAATATTGAGTGTATTGGCTACCACGGAAGAACCAAGGGTCATGGTTCCTGTTTGGTTAGTACCACCGAGAGTTATAGTACCGGTGGTCATACCAGCACCGACGTTGACCGAACCACCGCCTTGTAAGTTAGCGATGTTAAGAGTAGTTGCACCAGAACCGTTAGCAATAGCAAGAGTGTTTGCTACAGATGAAGAACCAAGAGTCATGTTTCCTGATTGGTTAATTCCACCGATGGTGATGGTACCGGTAGTCATACCGACGCCGACGTTGACCGAGCCGCCAACTTGGTTGTTCGCGATGTTAAGAGTAGTTGCACCAGAACCGTTAGCAATACCTAGAGTGTTGGTTCCACCGGAAGAACCAAGTATCATGGTTCCTGTTTGGTTAGTACCACCGATAGTAATAGTACCAGTAGTCATGCTGGCACCAACGTTAACCGCACCACCAACTTGGTTGTTAGCGATGTTAACTGTACCAGCCCCCACACCATTACCGATCACTACTGTTTGAGCTCCAGATGATGAACCTAAAGTAATTTGGCCAGTGCCTGCAATTGAGCCAATCACAATCGCACCCGATGAGCCACCTTGAATAGTGATATTGGCTGGACCAGTTCCGGGGTTACCGATGTTAACTGCGTTAGTACCATTGGCTGCTGAAGGGTTAGTGGCAGCAATGTTAACTGTGTGACCTCCCGCGGTTGTACCATTAGCCGCACTGTTAGCAATGTTGATAGTTTGAGTGTTGGAATCACCAGTAATACCACTACCGATAGAAATAGTGTTGGTTGCTGTTGATTGTCCAATAGTAATGGATCCGATTTGAGCAACAGCTCCTCCTATAGTAACGGTGCCTGTAGTCATGGCACTACCAATGTTAACCGCACCAGCAACTTGTACGTTAGCTAAGTTAAGAGTAGTTGCGCCAGCACCGTTCCCGATAGCAAGAGTGTTGGTGCCGGATGAAGAACCGAGAATAATATTTCCAGTTTGAGCAGTACCACCGATAGTAATGGTACCAGAGGTTAGAGCTGTGCCAACGGTAACTGAACCTAGTGTTTGACCAGTTCCTATGTTAATAGTATTAGCTCCAGCACCAGTGCCGATGTTAATTGTTCTTGCAGTAGCGCCGTTACCAAGATTAAGAGTTCCTGCACCAGCCTCAATAGTAATAGGTTGAGCAGAAGTAGTGTTACCAATAGTTACCCCGCCAAGGTTAGTGGTATCAATAATAGTGTTCGCTTGCGCTTGTACTCTAAATGGAGCGGCAGTGGAAGCAGCTAAAGTCTGAGCACTTAAGATGTATTGGGCACCAACACCATTAGTAGAAGCAGATGTTTCACCAAAAGTGAAAGCATTTTTGGTAGCAGTGGTAAGAGCCCAGTTCCAGACTTGAGCGTTGTCTCCGCTGGCAATAGTACTACCGGTAGTGGCCGCAGTTATAGCAGAAAGAGATGCCCCAGAACCAGCGCCACAACCTTGGTTGGAGGTATTACAAAGAACTTTCCAACTACCACCTTCATATATTTCAAATTTACCGGTTGAATCCAAAGCCATAGCTCCATTCACTGCCGTTGGAAGCGCAGCTGTGTCTTGATCTAGTACTAAAAAGTCTGGAGTAGCTGATCCACCACCACCATTGGCTGCGCCAATGACTACGTTTCCAGTGACTCCTGTTCCCGCAGGCTGGAGAATTACGTTACCTGTTCCTGATTGGATTGTTGTGACTCCAGCGCCTGCAATTGAACCTAGCGTGACTGTTTTTGGTCCAGTTCCACCAGTGCCAAGATTAATCGCCTGAGTACCAGTACCACCACCAATAGTAATCGCTCCTGTCTGTAAACCAGTGCCACCGATATTTATCGTACCTGTAGTCATACCGGCACCAACGTTAACAGTGCCGCCATTTTGATTGTTAGCAATATTTACTGTACCCGCTCCCACCCCATCAGCAATGGCTACAGTTTGAGCGGAAGGTGAAGACCCCAGTGTTATATTTCCGGTTGTTCCTCCTTGTGTACCAATTAAAATAGAACCACTACCAACAGTAGAAGTGCCAACATCGAGCAATATATTACCAGCAGTACCAGCAGAGGCATTACCGGTGCCAAGATTTAAAATTCCAGTAGAGGTAGTTCCAGTGCCAGTGTTTACGTTAACTGTTCCAGAAATTCCAGAAGCATTGTTGGACGAAGCAATAGTTAGAGCCCCAAGTGAAGTTAAATTTGGACCAAGATTGAGGAGAGAATGTCCAGCCGCACTAACATCTGTCCCCCATGGAGTTTGGGATCCTCCGGGAGACCAGTACAATGCTCCAGAACCATCATTCATAAGAACTTGTCCATTACTTCCTTGAGCAGTTGGTAAAGTTAAAGTATATGTTCCAGCAGCATCGGCTGTTGTCAAAGTTACTTTTCCAGAAGTTTTTCCATTCAAATTAATAACTCCTGTTGTTCCTCCTTGTGTACCAACATTCACATTGCTAGTGAAAGCTGGAGAATTAAGTGGAGCAAAAGCAGTAGAGAGAAAAGCGTTCGAACCTAAGCCGCTGGTAATAGTATTTAAGTTTGAAATTGTAGCGGTGAGACCAGTGAGAGTTGTAGCACTTCCCGCATTACCAGTAATGTTCGTCTGATCCCCTGTGTTTATCCCTGACAGATTGGCCACAGCCGTATTTGATAATTTTGAACTATCAATAGAACCCGCGAGCATAGCGTTCGTAATTCCAAGTGCTTTTACTCTCAAAGTTCCAAGAGGTCTCTCTATTGAAGAATTATCTACATTTAAAAGAAGTTCATCTGAACCTACTCCACCCAAACTTATGCCTCCTGTTGCATTTAATTTTGAACTAAAGGTGGAACCATTAAGTTCTAACCCATTTGAAGCTGAATACACACTTGAAACTCCTGTCTGTACCCATTTATTTAATAGACTTGAATATGTATAATTTACTCCGGTATAAAATGCCTTTCCATTATTTAATAGTACTGTCCATTTATCTTCTGGAGATTGCGCGGTAAAAGCTAAACTTCCAGGTGTTGCATTTGTTATTGTGATAGTATCATTTTTTACTGGCAAAACACCTCCTATCGTAATCGGTGTAGTAGAACCAACTGCTTCAATTATATATCTATCATTTATTGCTAGATGTTTTATAAATTTATACACTCCACCTTGGGATTGAACAACATCTCCATCTGCAAATGAATATCCATGAACAGCAAAAGCTGCCGCTCCTCCAGCGTCAAGAATATATGAATCATAATCTACTTCTGGTTTCCACGTTGAAGTAGCTCCAGAGAGGCTGATAAGTTCTACTGGCTGTTGAGGTGCTAACCCTACAATGTGATTATCGACATAAGATTTCCTAACTGCTTCGTTGCCTAAAGTTGGATCTGTATTTGGAAGCAAAGGAATTTGCCCAAAAGTTGTTTTTCCAATACCGTCTGCGAGCATAATGGGTTTGCCATTGACAGTATAAATTCCTGAACCTAATTCAAGATTTCCTTCTGCTTCTAAATTTCCTGTATTTGGTATTAAGGCTCTGATACTTATCTTTATAGCTGCTCCAGTAGCATTTGAATCTCCAGTAATAACAAAATTATCTGTATTAGTAGCTTTTATATAATATTCTTGATCTCCACCAGTTATTGTTCCTAAAGATTGACCACCTAATGTAGCAGAAATATTACCAGTTACACCTGAAGATGTTATGTATATGTTATATGTAACTCCTGGAACTACTGTTAAAGGAGTTGAAGGTTGTATTGTGCTGGGGCCTGCATTTGAAACTAATGCGAGTGTTGTCCCTGTAGCTGACCATCCTCCTGTTGCTGTCCAATGAGGGGCAGTTAAAGTAGGTGCCATTTCTGGGTCTTTATTTGCATAAACTACAACCCCACCAGAAGCAATGTCCATTCTAACTGAATCTAGTGTATCTCCTGAAGTGGCAAATCTTATTTTCTTCCCACTTCCTACTGCCCCTATGTTTACATTTCCAGCCCCACTACTTGAATATAAATAAACATCATTGGGTTGATTAAAATTATCCGCAGAGTTGGGGAGATAAGTTGAACCAGCAATACCGAAGTCGCCAAAAGTTCCATTAGTAGCTCCATTGTCATTATTATTACTAGCCACAAAATCTGAAGAACCATAAGAACTATCATTATGTAAATTTAAACCAAGAAAATCTGGCGTTGTGCTCGTACCAAAATTCCCATAAAGTCCGAGCACATTTTCTGGCAATGCATACAAATTGAGGTTCGCCGAGGTGCCGATAACCATTGCTTTATTTATACTATTCCAAGTTAAATTAGTATTATCTTCTGCCAAATTTCCACCAGTAGTGATAAAAGGAATAGAACCCTTTGTTAAAGAAATAGTGTTTTCTTTAGCTGCTAATCCTGTATCTATATAAGTTTTTACCGCATTTTGCGATGGATAAAGAGTATTGCTCGTTCCTAGTGATGTACTGGTGGATTTATTAGAGATATTTTCGGGAGTAAACCCCAATGCATCTTGTTTCGATGTAGCCAAGCCAGAATATAAGGAGTTCACTGCGTTATCCCCCGTATTAGTACCGGTTGAAGTTCCAGAACCAGTTGGAGCACCAACCATAGTTGCGGTAATTCCTCCGACGGTACCAGTGAAGGTTGGAGAATTAAGTGGAGCAAAAGCGGTGCTAGTGAAAGCATTAGTACCCAATATTCCACCCGTGCCAATGTTTAAAGTTGAAGCATCAGCACCAGACAAAGTCATAGAATTTGAGACAACCAATGTTTTTCCCGATGTTACTGAAAGTCCAGTGACTGTTCCAGCATTACCAGAGATAGAACCGATGGCACTTCCAATGTTTGGAGTTATAAATGTCGGGGAATCAGAAAAAACCAAAGCGCCTGTTCCTGTTTCATTTGAAATTACCCCAGCTAGTTGTGCGGAAGTGGTAGAAGCAAATTGAGACAGTGGATTTGCAACCAATGCGTCTCCACTCCCTCCACCACTACTAACAGTTGCCCAAGAAGTATTGCCATTACCATCTGTTTGTAAAAATTGATTTGTTGCTCCACCATTGGCCGGTAAAGTAAAAGTATAAGTTCCAGCATTCCCCTTGGTTGCAAGAGTGACTGTTCCGGAAGTAAATCCATTTAAATTAATAGAACCGCCTGTTGCCCCCGCCGTGCCAATAGAAATATTTGAAGAAAAATTCGGAGCAGTGTTAAAAACTAAAGCGCCTGTTCCTGTTTCATCTCCAATTACTCCAGCCAGTTGTGCGGAAGTGGTAGAAGCAAATTGAGATAGTGGATTTGCAACCAGCGCATCTCCCCCACCGGGTAAAGTTTGCCAAGAAGGCAAACCGCTAGGAGACACCACGAGTGCTTGTCCACTAGAACCTATTCCCAATCTCGCAAAATTTCCACCACTACTTCTATAAAAAATATCTCCCGTTACATCGGAACCAAGACTGAGAGTAAGTCCTCCTGAAAAAATACTTCCAGCAAGATTTAACGAACCAGCACTTAATACTGGAATTTGATTTCCCGTCGGAGTCTGAGATGGAACAAAACCTCCCACAGTTTTTGAATTGATTGCATAACCAGCAGAGACAATGCGCTCACGTGGGTTAAGATTTTCAAAAGAATTTACCGAAGCACAAGACCCACCGACAGAATTGGCAACTTCTGTATTTAAATAAATTCCATCGTTACTATTAAAATCAAAATTAAGTAAATCTCCACCTACGGTGGTATCTCCAATATCAACATTAAAAACTCCGTTCTGCACGTTCACCGTCATGGCTGAAGGAGCACCAGAGGGCCAGAGTTTTGTTCCTGAACCAGCATTTACATTATCGTAAAGTGAAAATCTAAAACAATAATTTACACCAGAAGAACCTCCTAAAATATTTCCAGATGAGTCGAGCAATCTGCCTTGGTGATGCAATAAAGAAGGTACCCCTGTCGCAGCAAAAACAGTATTAGAAAATAAAATAAAAACAAAAAAAGATACTACCAATAAGAAAGTAATACTTTTTTTAGAGAAATTTTTTTGTAAGATTTTTGTTTTAATAAAATCCATTTAATAGTAAGCAGAAAAACTCCTCACTATCTATATATTATAGAGGAGAAATAAAATGCAAGCAACAAAAAAATGTGGAATATTAAGAGAAAAAGCCCTTCTATAATTTTTATAGACATCGCAGATACACAAGCATGTCCGTCCTCTAGGATTCGAACCTAGGACCCCAGAGGTATAAGCTCTGTGCTCTAACCAGCTGAGCTAAGGACGGATGGTCAAAACTATATTTCATACTACAAAATTTTTCAGGATTAAACAACTTTTTCTACTTCCAATTTTTTAGGTATTATCCCATGAGCGATTATAACTTTTTCATATTCTTCCTGCTCGAGTGTTTCAACTTCGATTAATTTCTTTGCAATAGCATCGAGTGCTTTTTTGTGATCACTCAAAACTTTCTTTGCTGATTCTATACCGTTGTTAATTATTTTTGAAACCTCAGAATCAATCTTTGTAGCTACTGTTTCAGAATAAGCTTTTTCAATAGCTTCTCCCCATACTTGTTTTCCCCCATCAGCGCCGAGAGATACTGGACCAATAACATCAGACATTCCCCAACGAGTTACCATGGCTCGTGCTAAATTTGTAGCTACTTGTAAATCACTAGATGGGCCAGTTGTGATATCTCCGAAAACCATTTGTTCTGCCACATATCCACCGAGTGACATTGCGATGTCATCAATAAATTCTTTTTTAGATTGAAGTCTTCTTTCCTCAAGTGGAAGTTTAAGTGTATATCCTCCAGCATTTCCGCGAGCAACGATTGAAACTTTGTGAACTGGGTCTGCGTTTGGCAATACTGAGGCGACAAGTGCGTGCCCAGCTTCATGATATGCCGTGATCTCTTTTTCTTTTATTGAAAGCAAGTGACTTTTTCTTTCAGGGCCAAGCATGACTTTTTCGATTGCGCGAATCAAATCAAATTGAAAAACTTTTTTCCTATTTTCTCGCGCTGCTAAAATGGCTCCTTCGTTCATTAATGAATATAAATCAGCCCCCGAGAATCCTGGCGTGCGCTCTGCTATTAATTTTAAATTAATATCTTCTGCAAGAGGTTTTTTCTGTGCATGAATTTTCAAAATCTCTTCACGGTCTGCCCTATCAGGTAAATCAAGAATCACCTTTCTGTCAAAACGTCCTGGACGAACAAGAGCAGGGTCAAGTACATCAGGTCTATTTGTTGCAGCCATAACTATAACTTTATCGTTCGGCTCAAAGCCGTCCATCTCAACGAGAATTTGGTTTAAGGTTTGTTCTCTTTCATCATTTCCACCACCAAAACCGCCTCCTCTCGTACGCCCTATCGCATCTATCTCATCTACGAATATTATTGACGGCGCTGCCTTTTTGGCCATTTTAAATAGGTCTCTGACACGTGATGCTCCGACTCCGACGAACATTTCTACGAATTCTGATCCTGAAAGATGGAAAAATGGCACTGACGCTTCTCCGGCTACCGCTCGCGCAAGCAATGTCTTTCCTGTTCCTGGGGCACCGGTCAAAATGACGCCTTTTGGAATTCTCGCACCGATATCTAAAAACTTTTTAGGGCTTTTTAGAAAGTCTACAATTTCTTTTAGTTCTTCTTTTGCTTCTTTACATCCAGCTACATCTTTAAAAGTAACTTTATTATTTTTGTCATTTGGGTCAGTGATGCGAGCTTTTGACTGACCAAAAGAAAATGCTTGCATGCTTGAACCTTTCACTTGTCTCGATAAATACCAAAAGAAAAATACTACAAAAAGGATCGGCAATAGAAATGGCAAAATATTTGCGAGCCAGTACCAAAACCCACTTTCATTTTTTACTTCGATTTCTGTATTTGCCAGTGCGTCACCTTTTACTCCATAGTTCGCTAAGGTCTGAGACAGTGATGTTTCCACTTCTTTCTTTGCATGTTTTACGTCAGCATTTTTGTAGGTGATAGTTAGATCTCCTCCTTCAACTACTATTTTTTTAACGTCCCCCACACTAACACTTTTTGCAAGATCTGATATTGAAACTTCCGGAGAAGCTTTTGGAAGTCCAGAAATGACCAAATAAAGGGCAGTGATGACCATAAATATGAGGATCGCCCCAGCAATGCTTCCAGAAAAATTTGGACCTTTCATTGACTTTTTTACCTTTTTTTCTATATTTTTCTTGTTTAAAAAATTAAAATCCATGAATTAAAGATTAGCACAAAAATCGATAAATGTGAATTATCATTATAAAAGTACTAAAGATGCTGATACAGCATATTTTAAAAAATAAGCCTTGGTTTACAATACCAAGCCACCCCATCAGAATGACATCGTGATGCCTGTAAGAGTGTCAATGAATCTAAAACAATAAAAATACCAATTATGATAAAAAATATATAAATAAAGATCAAAACGGTTTTTCTCTTTACAAGCAGACAAGCAAAAAACAATAAGCCAAATATACATATGATTGGAAACATCAATCCTACGTAAAATATATTAAAATATGATACGGGAACAAAAAAATAAAAAAAGAAAACAGAGAATAAAAATATCAATGTGACTATCTTTCTCTTGCTCAATTTAGTATTCATCAATTCATTATAAATGAAAATTAACTATAAACAAAGGCAAAACTAAACACTAAAAAAGACTACCATTTAGGTAATCTTTTTTAGTATTGTGGAGATGGGGGAAATTGAATCCCCGTGCAAAAGGTTATCGTAAAGAGGTCTACATGTTTAGTACACTTTTTGTTTTAAATTGAAAAGCTAATAAATGAACGAAATATTTTTCAATCGATTCCCTGTGTTTCGGGAGAAGTTCGAGACCCTACTTCCCCTATCCCGATAATATTACACCTTAGATCATATATCGGAAGTCTATGAGTAAGATGACAGCCGGCGCTTACGCGGTAGCTGTAGCAAAAACAAAGGAATTCATACCGAAGTATGGAGAAACCATTGCTCGTGCCTTAGAAGCTAATTTTGCAATTAACATTTGAGCAAATTTTTACGAGATTGTGCTCATTCTCGACATGCGTCAATGACAACAGGCCTAATGTCTATGCCTTGCATCCCCGCGTTTTAAAAATAACAAACATATTTTTTCGCAGGGGTTTCGAGGCCGACGGGCCGAGAATTTCAGGATTTTTTAAGCTTCAAAAAATCCGTACCGGAGAAAAATTGATGTTTGTTATTTTATTTTCAACGATCTTTCAAATCTCTTCTGATTTCGCGATTAGTTTCTCTTTTCTTTATGCTCTCGCGCTTGTCTTGTTTCTTCTTTCCTTTAACCAAAGCAATAGATACTTTGATTTTCCTATTTTTATTATACACTGAAATAGGCACTATTGTCAAACTCTTGTTTTTTTCATTACTGGCGAGCTCAGCTATTTCTTTTTTTGTCAGTAATAATTTTCTATTTCGAATCGGATCGTAATCGCTCGGTGCATTTTTTATTTGATAAGGCGGAATATTCGCATTTATTAAAAACGCCTCTCCCCCACGGACAACGACGAAGGAACCTTCGAGGGACATTTGCCCACCTCGAATTGATTTTACTTCAGTACCAAGCAATTCAATACCTGTCTCGTATTTCTCTAAAATCTCATAATTGAAGTGCGCTTTTCTGTTTTCAGCATAATTTGCCATAGACATATATTAGCATATAATAAAAGGCATGGAACAAAAACCAAAACTAACAGTTTCTGGATACAGAGGCATATGGGGAAAAGATTTAAATGAAAAAATCGCCTTCGAGTATGCTTTAGCTTTCGCAAGAATGATAAAAAGGCACGGCGATGTAAATAATAAAAAAGTTTTAGTTGGAAGAGACGCGAGAAAGACTGGAATGGATATTTTAAAGGCGGTAGAAGCAGCGCTTTTAAAAGAAGACCTGAAAATGGAATACGTCGGAATAATACCCACCCCTTCAGTCCTACTTTTGGTTAAAAAATTATTCGGCCGTGGTGGGATCATCATTACTGCGTCCCATAACCCAAAAGAATATAATGGTTTAAAGTTTGTAATGGACAGCGGATTGTTTACTATTCAAAAGGAAGTTGAAGAAATAGAAGAAATCAGAAAAAATCTAACAGATGATGAAAAAAAATATACTGAAAATAAAGAATCCGCGATAAAAGAAATAGATAATAAAAAATACAGAGACATACACATTTCTGAAATTTTAAAACACATAAAGGCAACACCAATACTCAACAAAAAGTTTCGAGTTGCACTAGACCCGATAAACAGTGCGGGTAGCAAAATAACCGAAGACTTTTTGAAAAAGCTCGGCTGTGAGGTTTATGTTATTAATGGCGAACAAAGTGGTGAATTTGCACATGAACCAGAACCAATACAGAAAAATTTAAAAGATATTGGTAAGACTGTTTTGAAAAACAAAGCTGACATAGGTTTCGCTCAAGATCCAGATGCAGACAGACTTGTCGTAATAAATGAGCATGGCGAAGTGCTAAGTGAAGAATACACTCTGGCTCTTGCTGTAAAAAATGTTTTATCGAAAAAGAAAAGTGATATTGCAGTAAATATGTCTACCTCAAGAATGTGTGAAGATATCGTGGAAAGTTTTGGTAAAGAAATATACAGAACAAAAATAGGAGAAGCAAATGTTGTAGAAAAAATGTTGGAGATAAATGCGAGTGTTGGTGGCGAAGGAAACGGTGGTGTTATTTTTAAGGAAGTACATCCGTGTAGAGACAGCCTGACAGGTATAGGACTGATACTTGAGCTTTTGGCAAAAGAGGAAGAGCCAGTTTCAGTAATAGTAGAACATCTACCAAAATATATTATGAAAAAAGACAAAGTTCCTTTTTCAACAAGCTTAGATATGGTTTATTGGAAACTTAAAAATGAATTTCACGATGCCTCGATAAATACCTTAGATGGTGTACGCTTTGATTGGTCCGACCTTTCCTGGATTCATGTCCGCCCTTCCAACACCGAGCCCATAATACGCATAATCGGCGAAGCCAAAACTGAAGAACGAATAGAAACCTTATTTAACAAAGTCAGGTTGACTTTAGAGGCTAAATAAGCTAAAATCTTCAAAGTTAAGAATCATCAAGAATCAATTGCGAGAAAGAATAAACAACCAAATAAGAGCTGGAGAATTGCGAGTTATTGATAGCGAAAACCAAAATCTCGGTGTTTTAAGCATAAAAGAAGCCTTAGAACTTGCGCAAAGTAAGGGGTTGGATCTTATTGAGATATCACCCAACACCATCCCCCCTGTTGCAAAGATAATGGATTTCGGAAAGTATCAATACGAAGCAAGCAAGAAGTTGAAAAAAGCTCGTGCTGGTGCAAAGCCAACCGAGACAAAGTCAGTTCAAGTTAAAATCGGCACAGGAGATCATGACTTGGAATTAAAAGCAAAGACAGCTTCAAAATGGTTAAAAGAAGGACATAGAATAAAAATAGAACTTTTCCTTTCTGGCAGATCAAAATTCATGGATGATAAATTTTTACGGGAGCGATTAGACAGAGTGCTCCATTTAATAACAGAAGATTATAAGGTGTCGGATCCTTATAAAAGAGGTCCAAAAGGTTTATTTATAACAATAGAAAAAGCAAAATAATATGAAAGGAATGAAAACAAATAAGTCATATACAAAGAGATTGAAATTAACAAAAAATGGCAAGGTTATCGGACGAAAACCAGGTTTTAATCATTTTAATGCTAAACAATCTAGAAATACACAACTAGCAGGTCGAAAAGGCAGTGAGTTTGTAATGAAAAACAAACCAAAAAGTCACTTATTGCCTTTTTCATAATTAAAAGTAATTTAGAAATATCATGACAAGAGTAAAAAAGGGAGTACATGCATTAAAGAGACGAAGAAGCGTTTTAAAGCAGACAAAAGGAATGCGTCATGGCCGTTCGACTAAAGAACGTCAGGCAAAAGAAGCACTACTTCATGCTGGTAATTATTCTTTCGCTCATCGAAAGGACAAAAAATCACACAACAGGACACTTTGGAATATTAAGATAAATGCTGGGGGAAGAGAGCTAGGTATGACTTATTCAAAGTTAATCGGAGCTTTAAAGAAAAATAAAATCGAGCTCGATAGAAAGATCCTTGCAGACTTAGCAGAGAACAACCCAAAAACATTTGCAGCCATTCTCGCAAGCTTAAAATAAACCTTAAATAAAAAAATCCCCAAATGGGGATTTTTTTATTTCACTTCTACCGGGAAAATATCAGCAAGTTCATCCGAATAATAAAACTCATAACCAAGATCTCCAAATGTATAATCTTTACCACCAACACTTATTACTGCCCCGCCAGCCCTAGCATCAGCTTTGGGAATTGATCGATTAAAGCCAAGATTATAAAGTGTCGTTATCACTTCTGGTCGATTGCTGATATCATATCCAGCATTTGCCCACTCAACTTCAACTTCTCTCATAAATAATCCTACATATAAATATGAATAGTATGGATTTTTTACATCAGTAATACGATTCATCCGTTCGGTATCTTGATTTACTCCAGGCTCATAATCGGCAACATTTTCCATCCCCTTCCCTAAATAAAAAGTTGAATTTGAGTCTTTTAAATGACTCTCCACCAAAGCCACAGTCTCTGGCTTTAAGCCAGCGATCCCAAAAGAAAACTTTGAAAGCTGGGCTAAAATTTTCATTGGCTCAAAATAATTCTTAAATGACTCTCTCCGATTGGAAAAAAATCTAAGTTGCTCTCCTATTACTCCCCCTAATATTAATCTAGGAGAAATCCCTGCATCGCTGGCTGCCTTTTTTATAATAACCTGATCGCGAGTGAAAACTTCTTTGAGTAATTTCCATTCGCTTGTATCCTTCCAGCTAGGTACCACTTCATTAGTATTGATTGTATCTAAATTAAAACTTTCATTTATATTGAAATATGAATTCCTTTCAGAGACTGACCCTTTAACATTCAGCCAACCAAATTGCATAGCAATAAAAACTAGCACAAAAATCAATCCGATTATCGCAAAAATAAAAAGCAAAACCCTAAAAACAATTCCTCTGTTTTTTTTAATTTCTGAGAGCATTTTGAATTAACTAATCTTATATTCCTCTACTTTATATTTTCTTACCATCTGGATTACATCTGAGACAAGTTTCTTTACATCTTTTCCTGTAACAATTTTAGCATTCGGTCGGTGTGATTTTTCTAAAATTTCTTCTAACTCTTTACCCATCTCCCATGGTCCTTCTAAAATCCCGATAACTTTATCATCTTCAAAAGCGACAGTGAACTCATGAATTGTACCAATACGTCCACATCCACATATCACAGCATCACTTGATCTAGTAAGAAGTAAATCTCTTCCAGGGTAACCAAAACCCGTATAAACAACTAAATCTAAATAATCTAGCGGTAGTTTATAAACATCAACATGTTCTTTTTCGGACGCTGCAGGAGAAAATCCAACTGATAGGCCTCCGGCTTCTTTTGCACCCATGGCAGACCAAAGAGGAAAACCAGTAGTTGCACCCGTCACCAACACTCCTCCTTGCCTGGCTATTTCCCTTCCAAGCTCTTTTGCTATTTCAAGTGCCCCTATCCCACAATGTCCTGTCTCTGCGGCGCCAGATACGCAAATCTTCACTTGTTGATGCCCATGCTTCTCATAAATATTTTGTGCTGTTACATCCATAAATTTATTATATATTAATTAACAATCTAATAAAACACTGTCTCCTTTTTCTGGGGCATAAGCCTCTATGCCCAGATTATCTCTCATTTTTTGAACCAAAAACATTGATGACTTTGGTTCTCCCATAACCACAAAAACTTTTTTTATAGTCTCAGAAGTATCTTCAACGAAGTTGATCAAGCCATCAGAATCTTTATGGCCAGAATATCCAGATATTGTAACGACATGTGCCCTTACCGCAACATCTTCTCCTGTTATACGAACTGTCTTTACTCCTTCTTGAATCAAACGCCCTGGGGTTCCTACTGACTGATATCCCATAAGTAAAATGGTATTGTTTGGATCAGGAAGATAATGTCTTTCATGATGAACAATACGCCCTCCAGCTGACATCCCCGATCCAGCGATGACGACTTTTGGATTTGGCACAGAAGCTATGACTTTTGACTCTTCGGATCTTAAAGTCGAATGAAGTTCAGGAAAATCAAAAATGTGCTCTCCACTTGAAATCGCTTTTTGCGCGGCTTCATTAAAATAATTTTTAAAATGTTTAAATATCTCAGTGAGACGAATAGCAAGTGGTGAATCAAAAAATATTGGCATTTCTGGTATGCGATTATTTTCCATGAGCTCATTTAACTCAAATAAAAGTTCTTGAGAACGCTCTAGGGAAAAAGTCGGAATAATGAGAGTTCCCTTTCTTTTATAATTATCCTCTATTGTTCTCTCCAAATTTTTTCTTCTTTCGTTCCTTGATTCGTGATTTCTGTCACCGTAAACACTTTCCATTATCAAATAATCTATGTCCGTAATCTTCTCTGTGTCAGGTAGTAGCGGAGAAGGGCTATTGCCCAAGTCTCCAGTAAAAAGAATTTTTTTACCGTTAAAAATAAATTCCACCATAGCTGAACCGAGGATATGCCCCGCATCACGAAAAGACACTTCTAAATTATCTGTAATTTTTATTTTTTGATGATAAGAAAATCCTTGCCAAAGAGAAGCGCTGAGTTTTAAATTTTCTGGAGAAAAGATTTTTTCAAGATCAAATTCTTTATTTTTTGAAAGAATCCCCGCAGTATCTTCAAGTATTGGTTCAGCTAATGCTTTTGTTGGCTCAGTTGAATATATGTGGCCCCTAAATCCTTCATGGATTAATTTTGGAACTCTTCCGAGATGGTCTACATGAGCATGAGTGACAAAAAGCATGTCTATTTCTTTGGCATTGTATGGGAAAGGGTCCCAGTTTATATCGTCTGCTATTTTAAATCCTTGAGTAAGGCCACAATCAACTAAAATCCTCTTTCCATCTATTTCTAAAAGAAAATTTGCGCCAGTTACCGAGCCCGTACCTCCATGAAATGTCACCTTCGCAGTATTTTTCATTGTTTTATTATAACGTATTTCGCCCTTTTCTCATAATAAAGAAAAAATCCGCCAGAAATTAATACAGTGCGGAGTTCTTCTTAGGGCTATTTCCAATGTATTACCGTAGCTTTTAAGCTTACGTGGGTATAAGACGCGAGAAGCCAAAGCTAAACACGATCGATATTCCCAAAAATTATTGTTCTAGGTAATAATTGGAAATAACCCTACTAAAAGTTTACCCTATGTATATTTTTTTGCAATGAGGATAACAAGAAAAACACGAATTTTAAGTTAAAACAAGACTATTCATCTACTCCAAAGCGCTTGTAATTAAAAGTTGGAGAATTACCAAACCAGTGTTTTATTTCGTGTTCTGCTTCGTTTGGAGTTTCTGAGCAGTGGACTATATTCATAACTGCTCTTTTTTCTTTATTAGCTAAAGCTGGAGAATCAATTGAAAAATCTCCTCTAATAGTTCCTACCTCTGCTAAATATGGCATGGTTTGTCCTGCAATTTTTCTAACTACGTCAACTGCGTGAATTCCCTGTACTACCATTTTTACAAGTGGAGCAGATTCCATGTAATTAATAAGCCATTTTCTTATTTCTGGACCAATCACAACAGGGTCAATAGTGCCAAAATCCATCATAGCGTCATAACCATATTTTTCATAAGTAGTTAAAGTTTTATGCCCCAATCTTGTAATCCATTCTTCATTTTTTGGATAATGATTGTCAATCTGATCATGGGTTGGTTGAAACATTTCTAGTGCGACTATCTTTAAATCACGCTGCTCAAAACGCTTAATAATTTCACCTGTTAGACCTTTTCGGACACCGTCCGGTTTTATCATTACATATGTCTGTTCCTCTTTTGGATGTTTCATAATATATCAATATTAAAAATTATAATATAAGCATCTTAACAGATTTTTGTTAAAATTCCAAATAAAAATTAAAAGGAGCCTATTTTTTGCTTCATGAAAAATAAGCTCCTAATCACCATTGGTTACTTTTTGTTCTATTAACCACGTCTCACGATTTATAAATAGAGTTAGATGATTATTTGGGAAAGCCCAAATATCTATGCCACCTTCGCGATGAAACTTCCCGTCTTCAGTATCCTCTACAAGTTTACCGCCCATGCTGTGCATATATTCAAACTTTAATTCCCTTAATCTATCTTCAGAACAAATTTCTCCTACTCTTATTTCCTCTTCCATGGCTGACTATTTTTATAAAGAATTATATTTCAACTTATATTATACCATTGTTCTAGGATTTCTTTATTTGTTCAGTGAAAGTTATAACACAATAATCATTTTCTTCAATACCATATTTTCTATATACTTGCATTGTTGTATAACGCGCATGTTCATTCCAGTTGAAACCTAGCTTTTTTGAGACTGATTCAACCTTATCCCAACTACTCCCTTCAAATTCTACATAAGTCGGTATCATTGGCCAGGAATCGATATCTATTTCAACTCCGTCCAAGGTATATCGCTCGCGTTTATTTTCTTCGTAGAATTTTTCGATTAAACCAATAGATTTCAAAAATTGATCAGTTAAATTAAAATCACTGACGACAAATTCTATTTCTTTTAATCCTTCATCTGAAATACTTCCATCGTTAGCCTTGACTCCGATGCGCTCTTTATAAGCAAGGGTTACTCTTTCCCCTTCGTCTCGCAATCTAACCCAAGCTTGCTTTTCTTTTGCTAGTTTTAAACCTGGGAAATCGTATGATTTTCTTTTGTAATCGAAACTACCGACAAACTTTGCATTATTTTGCTTGAGTTTTTCTTTTAATTCTGAAACATTAATGTCTAAAAATTTTGCTTCTATTTCTTCCATTTTTTTATTTTTCGTATTTTGCCATAATCTCCCCTTCAACTTCTTCTCGGTCGCGACCGTATTTCATATACGAAAGTTGTTTTAAGTCATCCACTAGTTCAGGGTTCCCCCTCTCTGGTGGAAGAGTCGCCATATTAAATGGTCTAGTTGGCTGACCATTTACAAGCATACTCACGTAGGCGTTGCGATTCTCTATCCTCATCAAATCTGATGCTTTAAATGTAGGCAGGAATCTTTTTTCTAAAAATTCTGCATCCTCCGAGCTCACTCTAAATACTGCCATAGAACCTACGTTTCCAAATACCGCATTTTTAATATTTTCTTCAAGTTGAGAAATATATTGATGAGCAATATTGAGTGACAAGCGATATTTTCTTGCTTCGGACAAAATAGATGCAATGGAGTCCGTAGTAACATTTTGGAATTCGTCGATATAAAGATAAAAGTCGTTCATAGGTTTTCCAAACATATCTACACGAGAAAGTGCCGCCATTTGAATCTTACCAACAAGCACGAGACCGATGAGATTGGCATTTATTTCTCCTAGCCTTCCCTTGGAAAGATTTACAAGTAATATTTTTTTATTATCCATAATCTCACGAAAATTAAATACTGATTTTTCTTGAAGAACCACTGGACGCATAATATCGTTTGAAATAAAATTATCAAACTTTGAAGTGATGTAAGGCACGAAGTTTGCCAGTCCTTGATCTCCAGTTGTTTGTTCGGCCGAGACCCAAAATTGCTTAATGATCGGATTCTTACATTTTGAAAGCTTCATGTCACGAAATTCCTTATCCGCCAAGATTCTAGAAATCTCAAGCAAGGTACAGCCAGACTCCGGATCTTCCATTGCAAGGAAAGCACTATTTTTGAAATATTGTTCGAACATTGGACCACCAGTCGTCTTCATATCAAATAATTTATTAAAAATTCCCATGAGCTCATTTACCACAAATGTTTTCTGCTCTGGATATTTTGGATCAAATTCGAGCATGTTTAGCCCCATCGGACGCGCCGTGTAGGCTGGATCAAAATAAATAACATCGTCAATACGTTCTTTTGGAATACGAGCCAGAATCGTTTGGATGTCAGTCCCGTGCGGGTCGATATAACAACAGCCATCTCCATTTCTTATATCCTGGGTAATCATATTTAGCATAATGTTCGTTTTACCTGTTCCTGTTTGGCCGATGGTATAGAAATGTCTAACCCTATCATCTCTTCCCATTCTTATCTCTGTGTCTTTTCCACGATAACTATTTATTCCCAAGATAATTCCATCTTTCCCCATCTCAAGTGGGGCAGGAGCTATGCCAGCCTTTGCTTCTTTTAATTGCGCTTGACTCGAAATCCCTATTGGGAAATGGAAAACCGAAGAAAGCTCTTTTAAATTCATTGGCATTATCTTCTCATCAGAAAATGCTCTGTAAGAAAAGTCATGGAAAAGTTTTTTAAGATCACTATCGGTGATTAAATCGAAAACAATTGAATTGCTACCAGCTTCGGTAAATTGATTAAAAGAAGATTCAATTTCTTTTAAAATTGCTTGAGCTCTGTCTTTTGTGCTAGCTGAGGCAATGACACGAATGTTCGCTTTCATGATGGAACTTTTTACTTTTTTCCCAATCTTTTCAACAGCGGCCTCATCTACATACCTTCTTCCCTCCATGTTTTTTTCATCCTTGGGGTCTTTTGTTTTTTCCCCAAAAATAATTTCCTTTGAAACACTAAGAAACGCTTTATTGAATTTGTAAAAATTATCTGCCGCATGCTTAATAGATGTTCCATTTTTTACATCATCCAAAATTACATGGAATTCGTCTATAAATTTATTCCCTGCGGGAGCAATGACAAGCTGGATAGCGGCTCCTTCTCCACTCGTTTTTAATTTAGAAAATACACTCAAAATCGTATTCATCGGATCTTGTTCGATATCTTCGTATGTTTTAAGTGGCAACACAGCCCGCTCGGAAAGACTTGCGTAAGCTCCAACCGCACAGCCTTTTTCACTAAAAATATTATAGTCATCGGTTACTTCACGAATCTTGGCATCATGATAATAAGCCAAGACCTGTTTTTCAAAAAGAGAAACAAAATTATTTGGAATAGCAGAATAGACAACAACCTCTTCGCTGTCATTACTTAAGGCAACTTCCAATGTAAAATAATTTTCTTTTTCATTATTTCTACCGATGGAAATAGAATCCATGCCAGCATAAAACTGCTCCATTGCACCGATAAATTCTTTAAAATCTTTCTTCTCTTCTCCCTCACTACTAGGTGGTGGAAGCGTGATTTCAAAAAGAGTCATATTGAGTGATTTATATAAAGGAGTTCCTTCCTTTATATTAGTTATAACTTGTCCTGTTTTAATATATTGAACCAAAAATCGGTGAAAATCATCATCAATATGTGGACTATTCATTTTTTCAACTACTGAAAGTGCATTCTTTACTCCCTTGGTTATCATTATCCCCATAAGTTCCTCCATGACCGTATCGTGGGTCTCTGGTTTAAGTTTAAGAACTATTCCTTCGGTTTCTTTTTTACTTATTAAATTATCTTTATGAATTACATCACTGGCAGAAACTTCTTTGTATTCTTCAACAATACTTCTAACAGCCTTCTCAGGAACATTTTCAGTATGCCCATTATCGACTAGCTCCTGTTCCCTTTTTGCCACATGGGCACGCAAATACGACAACTCCTCTTCTGGGGTTTTAAACACTGGCATCTCTTTTAGGAATGTTCCTTCCATGTTTACATTATATCATAAGCTGTTTTGGAAAAAATTTTAAGCGTCGTGGGTTCCCTGCCCTCTTGACTCCGAGGGCGAAGGCGCAAGAAATTTTTTCTAAAATGGCTTATAAACAAAACTACACATGAGTTAATATCTCCGGCTCACCATCAGTGATCAAAATTGTATGCTCAAAATGCGCACTTTTCTTTCGGTCCGCCGTTCTAAAAGTCCATCCATCCTCATCTAAGTTCACATTCTTTGTTCCCATATTTATCATCGGCTCTATGGCTATCACCATGCCCTTTACTAGTTTTGCGCCAGTTCCCTTTTTACCAAAGTTCGGAATATATGGGTCTTCGTGAATCGCTCTACCTACCCCATGCCCTGCCAAGATTTCCACTATGCCGTATTTGTGAGGACGAACAAAACTTTCTATCGCACACCCTATGTCCCCTATTTTATTCCCATTCTGTGCTGCATCAATCCCCACCATTAATGATTTTTCTGTAACTTCTAATAGCTTCTTTGAAGCAGGACTTATCTCCCCGACTCCCACTGTTATCGCCATATCAGAAAAATAATTTTTGTGTTTTATTCCTAAATCAAGGGAAACGATATCTCCTTCTTTTAAGATTCTGTCTGCTTTTGGAATTCCATGCACAACTTCATCATTCACTGAAACACAGAGTGACCCAGGATATGCAGTCTCCGCCAAGTCTGGCTTATAGTTTAAAAATGCAGGGACATCTCCCATATCTTTAATCAATTTTTCTGCATATTTATCAAGCTCTAAAGTAGAAACTCCAGGCTTCACCATATCTTTCACTTTATACAAAACAACCGCAAGTCTTCTACAGCTTTCTCTAATCAATTCTATTTCTTCTTTTGTTTTGATGATTATCATGAAATTACCGTTCCTTGAAAAGCTTCCCCATTTAAACACTCCTCAAGATTTTCGATCGGCTTGCCATTCATTATCACGACCTCTATCCCCGCCTCCTCTGCCGTCTTTGATGCCACGGGATCAAACGGCGAATTGAGTCCTGGTTTCCAAACACTAGGAATTAATTTTCTATAATCGCTCCAAGAAATCTTATCAAACCACTTTGCTTGAGGATTTTTTTTAGGATCAGAATCATACACATGATCAATGTTTGACATATTTATAACTCTTTTTGCTCCGACTAATTTAGCAACTAAGATTGCATCTAAATCCGTACTATTCCCTGGCTCCCAACCTGCTCCTATAACAATCGATTTATTAAAATTTATAGGTAAAGTAGGATTTATTATTATTTCTTTTTCACAATATTCATCACCCAAAATCAATCGAATGAATTCTGCATTAAAACGAGTAGAATAAATACCAAGCCAATCGAGTTCATCGCTTGAAAGTTTCGAAATTTTGCTCGCTGCCTCATTATATCTGCGGCAAAGTTTCCCTCCCCCTGTTATTATCGCAAATTTTTTCCCTTGTTCGACTTGCGAAAGAATTAATTTCTTGAATGATACTAAAAAATCTATATCCAAATTATCAGGAATAATTAGCGATCCACCAAGTGAAATTACGATTGTTTCTTCTTTCATTTTTATATGTTTAGGGATTTAATAATTTCTTTATGAACTTCATCGATCGATTGTTCCCCATTTATTGTATATATTTCATACCCATCTTTCCCCTCAAAATAATTCATCGCAGGGATAACATTATTTTTGTATTCAGCAATTCTTTTCTTGATTCCTTCTAGTGTATCATCAGCACGGCCCCTAGCTAAGTTGCGCCTTATCGCTTCTTCTTCGCTAAGTTTTATGTAAATTATTTTTACACCTTTGCGTTTGAAAAACTTCATCATTATCTCAAGACTTTCTGATTGTCTAACGGTTCGAGGGTAACCATCGGCAAATAAATGCGTATTTTCATCAAGTGAATGAATAAATACATTTGTGAAAAGTGAGGTTGTTAAAAAATCGGGCACAAGCTCACCCTTAAGCATAATTTCTTTGATCCTGTTTGATGCAAAACTTTCAGAATCTACAAGTTTCCTAAATTCTTCTCCAGTCCCTGCATATAATACCTTCTTATCGCCTTTATTTTTAACATAATCCATCAATAGCTTTGCTTGGGTTCCCTTACCACATCCCATAAGCCCAAAAAATACAAATGTTTGCGTTTCCATACTCTTAGAATACAAAATTTAGCTTGAATAATCAACCTCACCCTTCGCCCCTCTCCTTGATTAGGAGAGGGGTTGGGGAGAGGTGAATTCTATTCTGATTTATGCTTTAATGGATAAATGAAGAAAGAAATAATAACCATAGCTGGCGCTCCTGGTTCAGGTAAATCAAGTGCTGCAAATCTTGTAGCTAAAGAACTTGGGTTTAAACACTTTTCATCTGGAGATTTTATGCGGAAAATCGCGCTAGAAACAGGAATATCGTTAAATGAATTATCAAAAAATGCCGAAACAGATGATTCTATTGATTTTAAAATAGACAACGAGGTAAAGAAGGTAAAAGAAATGAATCAAATAGTTTTAGATTCACGTCTTGCTTTTCACTGGATACCTGAATCATTCAAAGTGTTTTTAGATTTACCTGCTGAAATAGCAAAGGAAAGAATATGGAATAACTTACAGGAAAATAAACTTAGGCAAAAAAGCGAAAACGCTTTGAGTAAAGATGAAGTTTATCAAAAAATTACTGAAAGACTTTCTAGTGAGCAAAAAAGGTATTCCGATCTTTATGAGATTGACCATATAAATAAAGAAAATTTTGATTTAGTTATTGACACAAATAAAAATAATCTTGAAGAAGTCGCAAAAACAATAGTTTTAGAATATAAAAAATGGATAGTTAAATAAAAAAATCCCCTTTCGGGGATTTTTTTATTAGATAGAATTAGTATTCTCTCATTGAAACCTGAGCATCTATTTTTTTGATTAGATCAAGAACCACAGAAACAACGATGAGAAGAGCTGTACCGCCGAGAGCAATAGCCGTGATTCCAGTCGCTGCTCGCATAATAAGAGGCAGAACTGCGATGAAGCCAAGGAATATCGCACCTACCATGGTAACTCGATTTAATACTTTCGATATGTAAGCTGAAGTTGAAGCTCCCGGACGAATACCTGGAATAAATGCGCCGTTCTTTTGTAAATTTGTAGATAATGCTTCAGGGTCAAATGTAACTGCTGTATAGAAATACGTAAACAAGAATACTAATACGAAATAAAGAACTCCGTAGAGTAGGCTAGTCTGCGAAAATGAAACCAGCGCATGAGATATTTTCATAACAACTGTATTTGTAGAACTTGCCAAGAAATTACCGATCATTTGAGGGAAAAGTAAAATCGAAAGTGCAAAGATTATTGGGATAACTCCAGCTTGGTTTACACGAAGTGGAAGATAAGTAGAACCTCCCCCGTACATTTTCAAACCCCTAACACGCTTTGCATAAGTAACCGGTATAGGACGCTCAGCTTCTGTGACAACAACAACCCCAGCGATAACAAGAGCTCCTATTGCTACGAATAAAATATAAAGAGGGACTTGAGAAACATCAAAGGAGAACAGCATTTGGCCAACTTCTGAAGGTATTCTGGCTACGATACCAGCAAAGATCAAAAGTGATATTCCGTTTCCTATGCCAAATTCTGTCATAAGCTCACCTATCCACATTATTAGGAGTGATCCAGCTACAACTATAATTAAGTTTGAAATTCTATTAAATACAGTTAAATTAACTAAAATCTTCTGGCTTTCAAGAATCATTAACAAAGAGAAACCTTGAATGAGAGCAAGAGGAACAGTCAAAAGTCTTGAGTATTGAGCAAACTTTTTTTTGCCAAGCTCCCCTTCCTCGCTGTACATTCTCTTTAATGCAGGAACCATAATAGTCAAAAGCTGCATTATGATAGAAGCAGTAATATAAGGACCAACTCCAAGCATGATAATGGAAAGATTGGAAAGTCCGCCACCAGAAAAAATATTTAGAATACCGAAAAATTGATTATTATTTAAGAATTGATTAAGGGCAAGAGTATCGATGCTTGGGATAGGGATGGCAGCGAGTAATCGGAAAACAGCAAGTGAACCAAGAACAAACAAAATCTTGTTTCTCAAAGATGCATCCGTCCAAATCATTTTCATTTTACTCCAAAAATTTTCCATGTTTTATTTTTCCAATACTTCTTTTTTCTCTTTACTCTTTTTTACTTCTGCTTGTTTGGATTCAGTTTTTGTCCCTACTTTGCTGGAATTATTTTTGACCTCTTCGAGAACAACTTCTCCTCCAGCTTTTGTGATTTTTTCTTTTACAACATCAGAAACTAAACATTTTGAAACTTGAATTTTTATTGTGAATTCTTCTTTACCGTTTAATATTTTAATTTCTGGCAACCACCCTTTCTTTTTCTTTATAACTTTTAGATCTAGTAAGCTTTGTGGATTTACTGCTCCCCCTTTTGGATAAACTATCGCAATCTTATCAAGGGAAATACAAACTGGTTTTATCTGGAAAGATTTAAACCTATATCCACGATTCTTTGGCAACTTCTTAATAATATCACGAAGTTCTGGTCGGCGCTTGTTACCTGCACGAGCTGTTTGACCCTTGCCTCCGCGGCCTGAAGTCTTTGCGTGTTTACCACCACGCCCAACGATGCGGTCCTTTTTATTCTTATGTACTCTTTTTAAATTATGTATCTGCATAAAATTATTTTAAAAAATTATTTAACTTCCTCCTTCCCCGCTACGACAATAGTTTCGATAACTGGCTGTTTTGTATATTTTGTAGAGATTTGTGAAAGTGCTTCCATGACAGCTTTAGAATTATTCAATTTATTCTTTGTACCAGATAAAATCTTACCGGTAATATCTTTTATTCCAGCCAACTTTGCAATATCACGAAGCACTGAACCTGCTACAAGTCCACGTCCCTTGTTTGGAAGTATTTTCACTGAAGAGCTTGAAAAGTTTGCATATATCTCATGAGGAATAGACATGGTCTTTGTAAGCTTTAGCTTAATCATGTTTTTCTTTGCATTTCGTAAAGCTTTGTTTATAGCGAGTGATGTATCACCAGCTTTTCCAAGCCCAAGTCCTACTGCACCTTTTCGGTCTCCTGCTGCGAGAACTACTGAAAAAGAAAACCTGCGTCCTCCTGCGACAACACGAGTGACACGGCGAATGTCTATGATTTTTTGATCAAACTCTGGCTTCGGTCGAGCAAATGATCCTGATCGGTGTCCACTATTTCTTTTGTCGTTTGTTTTTTCCATATTTTTGATTAATTAAAATTTCAAACCTCCAGTTCTTGCTTCATCAGCTACGATTTTTATGCGACCTGTATATTTAAATCCATTTCTATCAAAAACAACTTTATTGATTTTGATTTTTGCACAGGCTAGAGCAATCATTTTACCGACTTCTTTTGCGCGCTCAGTTTTTGTGCCTTTTCCCATTTTTAAATCACTTGCTTGTGTTAAAGTTTTGCCAGTTGAATCATCAATGACTTGTGCATAAATAAATTTATTTGAACGAAAGACAGAAAGCCTTGGGCGCTCTCCTGTACCAGAGATCTTTTCTCTGATTTTTGTCTTTAATCTTATTCTTTTGTCTTGTTTATTTTGCGCCATATTTTTTTAATTAAACTGTCTTTTTACCTTGTTTACGTCTGATAACTTCGTCTTCATAACGCATACCCTTACCTTTATATGGCTCAGGTTTCTTTAGCGCTCTCACTGCCGCTGCAAAACTTCCAACTAATTCTTTATCAATACCTGAAATCGTAATCAAATTCTTTTCTGCTGTAGCTGTGATGCCTTCTGGAATCTTTACAACAACTGGGTGAGAAAATCCAAGAGCAAAAACAAATTCCTTTCCTTTCACTTCTGATTTAAATCCAACTCCTTCGAGGATTAATTTCTTTTGATATGGAGTCTCTACTCCGGCAATCATGTTTTTTATGTGTGAAGCATAAGTCCCCCAAAGAGACTTTGAAAATTTATCATTTCTGGTTGTATTTAATGTTACCAAGCCATTTGCTATGGTTACAGTTATTTCATCACGAAAAGTTTTTGATAGAGTTCCTTTTGGACCCTTTACGGTCAAAATAGCACCACTCTTTGTGACTTCAACTCCTTTTGGTATTTGTATTTCTTGTTTACCTATTCTTGACATAAAATTAATTACCAAATCTTAAATAAAGCTTCTCCTCCGACTTGTTCTTTTCGAGCTTCTTTACCTGATAAAATTCCTTTTGGAGTAGAAAGGACTAGCATCCCAGATCCACTTCGAACAGTATGTATATCTTTCATTCCGTAATAAACACGCTTGGATTGTTTAGAAATTCTTGAAACTTCTGTGATTCTTGGTTTCCCATCTGCGTAAATCAAGCCGAGCTCTAAGACAGATTCTCCTCCTTTAACTTTTTTTGTTACTTCTGAAACATAACCTTCTTTTTTAAGGCAGAGGGCTATGGTGTTTTTTATTTTTGAATAAGGAATAGCCACAGACTCTTTGTTTGCGAGACTAGCATTCTTTATCATTATTATCATGTTTGAAATTGGATCCATATATTTTTATTTAAATTACCAGCTAGATTTTCTGACTCCTGGCAACATTCCCTCGTTTGCTAATTCTCTAAAACAAATACGGCAACAACCGAAGTCTCTCATGAAGCCATTACCTCTTCCACATCGAAAACAACGGTTTTTTGCCCGTGTCTTGTATTTCGGTGTTTTTCGAGCTCTTGCTTTTACTGATGTTTTTGCCATAAAAAATTAAATTGGGATTACTCTGCAATATCTCACTTTTTTTCTTATTTCCTCATCAGAGGTGAAAAAATAAGGAGAAAAGTGGATTAATCAGAATCCTATTCCCTTACGAGACATACTAGCAGATACTCTCAAAATAGTCAAATAAGCAATAAAAAATCCGCGGGGTTTGCACCGCTCGCGGATAAAATAATTTTCTAGGCCAATGTTTCAGAAAAGTGGACAATGTTCCCCTGCACGCAATTTGCAATAACTGCCCATGCAGGTCCCATTGGAAAAGCAATAGAATTGCCCGCCTCCCCACAACGTTTCGCAAAACCCGGTGCTCTGACATTCACACCATACCCATATACCGTTAGGAAAACCCCATGCCATGATATATTCAGTGTCCGGATTTGGTGATTTTTTTCCTATCGTGAGCTCAAGGGTTGTGGGATTTCCCTCGGAATTCATGCCAGTCTTTGTATACGTTTCTATTGAGAAAATCGTATCGGTCGTCACACTAACAGTCTGGCTGGAAGCAAATCCCCATCCGTCATTTTCAAGCAGTGTTTTAATTTGGACCTGGGCCTGATCGATAGTTGGAGTCTGGGTCGATGACATCTGGATCTGTTGTGTCTGCTGGGCCTGGGTTACTGTCGGAACGGCCATGATAATAATCAATGCAAACAGTGTTGCACACATTAAAAAAACTTTTTTCATAATATTGATTTTTTTAAAAAGAGCTACTCGTATTTAAAATTGGGTCCACCTTTCGCTTCTCGGACCTTGTATTATTCAAGAATATTTATATATTATTACACAAAAATTGCAAGTCTTATCAAAAAATCCCCTCTCGGGGATTTTATAGAATATATTATTTATAGTGAGCTTGTCGAACTATTTTTTCTTTTCGTCCTCTTTCTTAAATGGAACTCCGATAAGTTCATAGAAAGCAAAACCTTCTTTTTGAGTTTTTGCAGTAGAAACTATGGTTATGGAAAGTCCAAAAACATCTCGGATGTCTTCGTCTGCTGTTTCTGGGAAAATAGTATGCTCTTTTATGCCGATAGTTGCATTCCCGATATTGTCCACGATTTTTCTTGAAATTCCTCTGAAGTCCTTTGTTCTTGGAAGTGCAATATTTAAAAGTTTTTCAAGGAAAGCATACATGCGGGCCCCACGAAGTGTGATAACTACTCCGATAGGATCACCTTGGCGAACCTTAAATGATGAAATTGATTTCTTTGCTCCTCGTAACGCTGCTTTTTGTCCAGATATTTTTGCGAGACGGTCGGAAATAAGATCATTTCTCTTGTTGTCTTTTTTCATCGCAGTACCTGTACCAACATTCAAAATCACCTTCTGCAATTTAGGTGCAGCCATTTTATTTTTATAGTGAAAAGCATCTTTCATTTTTTCAAATGCTAGTGCCTCTTTTTCTTTTACAGTTAAATTTGCCATATGATTTTAATTAAATTTCTTGATTACTCTTACGTGCAATACGGACCTTTTTATCACCCACTACTTTTTTACCAATTCTTGAGCCTTTGCCAGTTTTTGGATCTACTATCATGACATTTGATGCATTTATTGGCATTGATATGGATATGATTTGGCCTTTTTCGTTTGACCTCTTTGGACGTTGGTTTTTCTTTACAATATTTGCACCCTCAACGACAACTTTATTTGCCTTAGGTAAAACACAGACAATTTTTCCTTTTTTACCATTGTCCTTTCCGGCTATTATTATTACATGATCTCCTTTTTTTAATTTCATATTATTTGTTGTCCCTACCCTGGGATTAGGGGAACTCCCCTAACCCCAGGGTAGGGGTGTTTTTAAATTACTTCTGGTGCAAGAGAAATTATCTTCTGAAATCCTTTTTCAGCAAGTTCTCTTGGGATTGGGCCGAAGATACGTCCTGCTTTTGGATCAAGCTTTCCCTTTTCTAATATAACCACAGCATTATCGTCAAAGCGAATATATGATCCGTCTTTTCTCCTGTATGCATTTCGTGTTCGAACAACGACAGCTTGATGGACATCTTTCTTTTTTACTGCTTTTCTAGGTTGAGCGACTTTAACAGAAATGATAACAAGTTCCCCGATAGTTGCATATCTTTTTCTAGAACTACCAAGTACCTTGAACACCTTTCCGAGTGTTCCTCCTGTATTGTCTGTTATTTTAACTAATGTTTCTGGTTGTATCATAAAATTATTTTACTACTTTAAACTTTTTATCTTTTGAAATAGGTCGAGTCTCGGCTATCTCTACTTCATCCCCTATTTTACAAACATTGCCTTCATCGTGGGCTTTGTATTTCTTGGTAACGTTGTAATATTTTCCATATTTAGGATGCTTAACAAATCTTGAAACAGAAACGACAACAGTTTTGTCCATCTTGTCAGAAACAACCACTCCTTTTAGTGTCTTTCCTTCGCTCTTTATTATTTCTTTTTTATTTTTTGTTGCCATAATTATTTCTTGTTATTATCTTTATTTATTTCCGTCAACATTTGAGCAATTTCTTTTCTTACTGCTTTTTCTTCTTTCACATTTTTTGACTTTGACCCTTCTGCTTTGAAATGAATGCTTCTGATTTGCTCTCGTAGCTCTGCAACTTTCTTTTTAAGCTCATTAATATTCATTTTTTTGATATCTTGTAGTGTTGTTGTCATGGGATTATTTATTATGTGCTCGTGAAATTACTCTTGTTTTCATTGGGAGCTTTGAACCAGCTTTTCGTAATGCCTCTTTTGCAATAGCCTCATCAACTCCATCAACTTCAAAAATTATTCTGCCTGGAAAAACCTCAAAGCAATATCCTTGTGGATCTCCCTTTCCTTTTCCCATGCCTACTTCCGCAGCCTTTGCGGTATAAGGACGATCAGGGAAAATACGAATCCAGTATTTTCCAGCCTTAGTAAGAGTTCTTGAAATAACTTTTCTTGCAGATTCTATTTGATTTGATCGTACTCGAGCTTGAGCTGTGGCTTTCAATCCAAAAGATCCGAAGGCTAATTTGGTGCCTCTCGTTTCTGGCGTCCTTGCTTTAGGATTTATGCGGCCAGTTTGCCATTTTCTAAATTTTACTTTCTTTGGGACTAACATATATTTAAATTAATTTTTATCTTCTTTTGTGTTTCCTTTATAAGAATTGTGTGCACCTTTTTTATCTGCAAAAATCTTACCACGGTAAATCCAAACTTTTATACCAACATCACCGTATGGTAAGTGTGCTTTCTCGCGCTTGAAATCGATATCAGCTCGGAATGTCTGAAGTGGGATTGAACCACGCTTTAATTCTTCTGAGCGAGCAATTTCTGCACCACCAAGTCTTCCTGATAGGACTACGCGTGCTCCTTCTACTCCACGAGCAGACATAACCTTTTCAAGGGTTTGCTTTATAACTCGACGATATGGCATTCTTTTCTCCAGTCCTTCAGCTATCATGTATGCCACGATTGCTGCATCAGCTTCTGGATTTGTTATTTCAACTATTTCAAGCTTAAAGTCTTCTGACTTAGTCAACTTTAACTTTTCCATCTTTTTCAAAATATCTTCTTTGAGTTTGGTAGCTCCTTCTCCACTTCTGCCTATTATAAGTCCTGGGCGAGAAGTTTTGATTATGAAACGAGTAGCCTTCTGACTTCTTTCTATTTCAATAGTGGAAACATACATACCACGCAATTTCTTTTCTAAGTATTCACGAATCAGTACATCTCCTTTCAAATAATCACAATACTTCTTTGGATCAGCAAACCAGCGAGATTTCCAATCTCTTAATATTATCAATCTATGTGCATATGGATGGACTATTTTTGACATACTTGTCCGCCTTTGGCGGGAAATTATTTACTAATCGGTTTTTTTGTTATTGTCTTTTTAACCTTCTTTTCGACTTTTTCAGTTTTTGGAGCTACTACTTTTTTCACTTCCTGAACGACTTTAGCCACCTTCTTTGTTTCTTTTTTATTAAAATCTTTTTCTGCTAATACCAAAGTAACATGACTGGTTCTCTTGTTTATCCTGTGACCACTTCCCATGGCAGCTGGCATCATTCTTCGTAGGGTGACACCTTTATCAACTCTAAATTCTTTTATTATCAAATTCTCCTTTTTTGCCCCCATATTTACAGCATTTGAAACAGCTGAAAGCAAAAGCTTTTGGAGTGGCAAACTTGCTCGTTTTGGTAAAAAGTTTAATTCAGCAATCGCTAGATCTACGCCTTTGCCTTTAACAAGGTTCGCAACTAAACGAACTTTTCGAGGTGATTGTCTGTAATTGTTTAAATATGCTTTCATGATTATTTCTTAGCTTTTGCTCCAGCATCAGTTGCGGCAGCCGTAGCGCTCTTTGCTTGAGCTATTTCAGCTTCTTTCTTCTTTTGTTCAAGCTCTTTCTGCATCTTACCTCCGTGTTTAATAAACTTTCTAGTTAATGAAAATTCTCCGAGCCTGTGGCCAACCATATCCTCGGTGACTAGCACCTCAACATGGGTTTTGCCGTTATGGACGCCAAAAGTAAAGCCAACCATTTCTGGGGCTATCTGACAGGCCCTCTTCCAAGTCTTGATCATTGGGGTTTGCAACGGGTTTTTGCCGGCAATCTTTTTTAGTAGCTTTTCGTCAACATTTATTCCTTTTTTGATTGATCTGGTCATTTGTTGTATTAAAATAAGCTCGAAATCGAGCTACGTTTTATACTAGCAAATTACAAAATAATGTCAACTTTTTAAATAGGCGTTGAAATTATTGATTCATTTAAATTCTAGTTGCAGGATTTTAAATATATTGTGTAATATTATATATACCCCATCCTTTTTAGCACTATATAAGACAGCGAATTTAAAATGGCGAGGATTATACAAATAATTGCAATAATTTTATACTTCTTTGGTGTTTCAGAATGAAACTTTATATATTCAATAATCATTGAACCAGTTAATATTCCCACGATAGGCATCGTCCAAGTCACAACACAAGACCATCCTATGATTTTTACCAGAGTTGCGTTGGGAGTTTTTTTCTTTGAAAGAGATCTCCCCAACAACACCCCGATAGCCCACCCTAGTATTAATATTATTGCCGGCAAACCCATATACCATCCTAAAACCCCGCCGACAACAGTTCCAATAAGTGTCCAGAACAGTTTCTGTGGACTTTCTGGTAATTGAGGTTTTTTGTTAAAATGGTCAAAAAATTTTTCCAGCTTTGTTTTATTTTTGTCCTCCACCTTTTGCCCACAATTCACACAGAAAGCGTATTCTTTTGTAATAAAGGCACTACATTCGGAGCAAATTATTTTTTTCTTTTTCGTGTGTCTGTAATATCTAATCAAATCTAGAATGAGAAGGATAACAAACGAGAATCCGAAAATCTGACCTAAAAAATAATCTCTTCTGTCAGAAACCGGATCATTACCCGCCGGTAAGATAATCGAAGCAACTAAAACAAAAACTATAGGAATCGTAATGAGTGGAATTCTTTTTATCGATTTTTTTATTTTAGTATTTTGTTCTACTTCAGTTGAAATCGTCTTAATCTCCTCCCCACAACTTGAGCAAAATTTGCTATCTTCTTTTGTTTTATTTCCACAAATTTGGCAGTACATGACTATTTTTGACAATCTGCTTTAGTTATAATTAGAGAAAATGTTTTGTTGGAATTTTCAACAGCATAATAGTATGCGAGGTTAATATCATTATCAAAGAAAATTTTTAATTCCTTTGCCTCGCACGCTTTGGACATTATCATCCCTTTCAGCTTTTCATTTGAAATTTTTGAGGGATCAACTCCATTTAGCATATAATGGTACCCTACGGCATTTGGCTCGGCTACGACATCGGTAAGGGTTGTATATTGGTCAATCTTGACAGGCAAGGTCACCTTATCTTTTACACTTTTCACTCCCATCGTAATGTAATCTTCTTTTGACGGAGGATTCCCCTTCTTCGGAAGGCTAGCGGCACTAAGGCCAGAGCCTATTGCGATAACAAGAACAAAGATAGCGATTGAATAATAACTATCGAACGGGCGCCTCCATCCTGTTTTTCTTTTAAGAAAAGGTACTTTTCCACTGATTACTTCGGTCCCACACTTTGCGCAAAACTTTTCATCTGTCCCAAGCTCGCTATTACATTTTTTACAATTCATATTTCTATATTTAACTTATAATAATAGTTTTCGAAACTATTTACTTTACTAATGTCTAAGAGTATTCTACTCCTATTATTTAATGTTTAATGTTAATCAAAAATTCCATTTATTTTATTCTTCTCAAATCTTTTATAATATTGCGTTCTTACGGGTTCTATTAGATTGTTTAACAACAATGAATGCCACTTCGGATTACTGGCCACAACTTCGAAAAAACCTATCCATATTAGATTTTTTTCTTGATTGTCTGATTCCTGATATGTAGAATTAATAAACTTTATTATTTTATTAACTAGAACTTTATTCCCCTTATCTAATTCTTCTTTCGCAAAAATACCAAAATCTCCAACATATATATATGGCAAATCTTCATCCTCTTTGTGATAAGATTTTGAATTTATAAACTCTGGGAATAAATTATTAATTTCATTGATCATATTTTTAATATTGTTTATTAAGTATACGAACCAATCCTTTTCTAAATGAGGTTAATAAATTCTGGCCTGCTTCATTAACTTCTGGAAGTGTTCTATCTATCCAAACAATTGTATCTTTTGCCGCTTGTTCATGTCCAGTCCTTGAAAGTAATTCGCCAGTTTGTTTTTCATACTTAAGACCACCAGCCGTTCCCCCAGGAACAGTATCGCTTTCTTGAAATAACCTTTGTGCTATTCTTTCCACCTCTGGCTCACCAGTATTTTTTGCTAAACGCCATATGTTTTCTCTCTGTAGCCTTATAGCATTTAATGCTTCCTCTGATGCTTTTGCAGTTTTAAATGCTTTTAACGCACTTATATCGAATATTGTAAATAATGTGGAAGTAAATCCCTCTCCAAGATAACGATCTCGGTCATCTGCGTTAGTAGCAGTCAAAGCCCCATGTACCGCAGTACCAACTGAAACTGCTCCCATTACTACTCCCGCCGCTAACAAAAACTCGGGCGCCACCGCAGCAACTGCGACACCTGCTACAACGAGAGCAATTGCTTCTGCTGGATGTTGAGATACAAATGCCGCAGTATCAGTAATAAAACTTGTAGCTCCTTCCCAAAAAGTACCCCAACTCTGTCCACTCGGATCGCTCAAACTTATCGGATTGTTTCTAGCATAACTATAACTATTCAAGGATTGAGGGTCAAGAAGATTTTGTTGTCCCCAGAACATCGGGTCTTCGGAAATAAATCTTCCTAGGTAGGAATTGTAATAGCGTGCGTTTAGGTAATTGAGTGAAGTATCAACATCAAAATATTGCCCAATATATTTTTTCTCCGCATCACACGCAGTAGCCCCTGGTCCACTACAAACCCTTTCTCCACCGAATGGATAATATTCTATCGTTTCTGTTGCATTCCCAAGATTATTCGAAACAACGTTGGTTCCACCCAAATGATCGGTGTGAATGTAAGACGGATTCGTACCGTTGCTATCTGTTTTTATGGAAGCTATTAAAGTACCACCCGCATAAATGTATTTTGTTTTTTCACTAGCATTTCCGTTTTGGGCAGGAACATATTCATAAAATTTATTCGGGTAGTAAGTCTTGTATGTTTTATTGTTCCCGGTATCTGTAACTGTCGCTTTTACCCTCGCGCCTGCATAGTCATACAAGTAAGTATTGTCACTCGTTGAATTAGAAACTTCGGTTAATTGATTTTTGTAATTCCAAGTATAGTTAACATTATTGAGCTGAGACATTGGCACATTCGGAGTAACAGTGAGAGACTCTAAATATGGCGGGTGCTGAATAGGAGGCATTGGTGGTGGAGGAGTTGGAGAATCTTGTGGTGAAAATGAAATCCAATTAGTAGAAGTACCTCCTTTTTCATTTTGTGCTACTATTCTAAATTCGTAAGAAGTATTTTTTTTAAGATCGGGAGAGAAAGTAGAAAGAATACTAGCATTATTGCAATCATCAATATGATAGGTTGGCGATTGTTCAGTTATACTTCCGTGTTTGTATTCATACCAGTAGCTGGTGCTTCTACCGTTTCCATATATTTCTCCACCAAATGTTGCAGAGGTCCTCGTTATGTGACTAACAAAATAGGATAAAATTACCGGAGCAGAATCATTTGGAATTGATAAATTTACTGAGTTACTTCCAAAGTATTGACCATCGTCACCATTATCTGCGGTAACACTAGAGCTGACGGTTGAGCTTGGTGACAAATTAGGTAAAACAAGTGGTGTAAGAGGAACAGCTGAGTTGCCACTACCTATATCTTGTAATGTCCCTCCTGAAAATCCAGCTTGAGTTTCTTTCCCGTTTGGATTAACCGAAGCATTGAGTACGGCAGAATAGGAAGTCGTTGTTTTATTAATCATATTTCCATTCTTATCGTAAGCAAATTTTTGAGACAGATCAGCTGACGTAATTCCGGTAACAGCGTGAGGGTTAGAACCCCCCCCTCCTCCGTAGGTATAGGTTCCGGCAGGCCCAGAAAGAATATTTCCAATGGCATCGTAAACAAAAGTTTGATCATACGGTTGCCCCTTGGCTGGACTCGGCAGTGAGGCATGAGTCAACCGATTGAGATTGTCATAACTATAAGTAGTTTTAGCATTTCCATTTGCTAAATCTTGAATAGAAAGAATGTTACCAACTGCATCGTAAGTATAATTCAAATCCTGAAGTTCTGTTGAATTATTTTTTTGAGTAAGCTTGCGAGTAAGACGGTAAACTTGTTTGTCATCATAAGTATTTGTCGTAGTGGTACCATTGGCATAGGCTATCGTCGTGACTTGTCCGGTCGGCGAATAACCAAAACTAGAAACAACATCAACAAAGGTAGTACCATCCTCACTTCTTTCTATCCTGCTTAGCTCTCCGGCCGTATTGTAAGTGTATCTAACTTTTGAACCATCCGGATAAGTTATGTATGTAATATTCCCCTGGCGATCATAAGTATATGAAGTAGAATATGTTTTATTTTCTGCAGTCATAACCACATTTTCAGTTGCAATGGAGCCGTTTGAGTTATATGCGTAGTTTGTATTAACTCCATCCTTGAATGTGGCATGTAGCTTACCAATATCATTGGTTCCAGAATCATATAAATAAGTAACTACGGGATCATTGGTCGTGGGGAAAAATTCTCCAACTACACGGTTTAGTAGATCATAAGAATAAAGAACAGTTTCTCCTTTCGGACTTTTTGTGCCGATAAGGTTCCCGACAGGATCGTAGGTGTAGCTCCAAACATCAGTCGTATTATTCAAGTCTTCTGCGGTCAACCTTCGGCCAAGCCCATCATAAGTGAAATGTCGAACATTTCCCAGTGCATCAGTAATCTTTTTTAAATTTTTATTTCCATCCCATTCGTATTTTGTAGTATAAGTATCATTAACATTTTTTTCTTCCACTTTTACTAAATTGCCGTAAGCATCTTTGTAAAAGTTTTTAATATTGCCGTCCGGATCAGCCGAAGTAGTTTCCCAATCATCATAAGTGATTCTACTAGCCCCGACACTGTTTGAAATATTTATTGTGCGACCCATTATATCGTAAGTGTAATTGGTGTAAAGATAGGCATAATTTGTAGGACTGGTTTTGAGACTTCCAGAATCTTGATACCTCAGAGATTCCTTTTGTACCTGCCCGAGATTGTTATAAACAATATCTCGGACGTTAAAAGGATTCCCAGTTCCCGTTGCTTCACTGCGCTCTTGGATGAGGCGACCAAAACCATCAAAGTATTGGTAGGTATCGACGGCATTGCTGTCGCTGAAATAATCTGTTTTTCTTACTGAGGTAGCTAGCGGAGTATCATTGTACACATATCCGCTTTTCTGCACTAAGTTTCCAGGAGAATTTGAATTTGGATCCGGAATTATTTCTGATAAAACTCTGCCAAATGGATCAAAAGTTGTTTGATAGGTAAAACCATTTGGGTCAATCGTTTGCTTTACCTGGCCAGTCGAATAATCGTAATCATAGTTGTATATAATTTGAACATTGTTATTATTGTCAATAACAGTTTTTACAATATTTGCCGGATATAAATTGTATGGTTCATAATTGTAAGTCGTGACTGCTCCTATTTCATTTGTAAATTTTATTGGTAGGCCATATGTGTTGTATGTGGTTTGGGTACTGGTATAATTTGAGCCCAGAATCCAATTTTCTTTTTTGGTTTGGTTGCCGATATTCACAGACCCTAACGCTAATCCGTCATAATATATTTTTGATTCACTAACCTTAGCTCCACTTTGATCTGCGACCGTGTCAACCGACGGAAGTCCGACAATATAATTTCCTACATTGTTTGCATATGAAATACTTTCCACGAATTCGTCGTTGCTACTAGTCGCATCAGTAAAGCTCCCATCATCATTACCAACCACTTCTCCCCAGTTTGTTTTCTTTATTACATTTCCATATGTGTCATACGCATATTCTACACCTGTATCTTTCCGTGGACCGTTATCTTGTGAAGTATAACCATCAAAAGTTTGCTCTAGTTCTTTCCAGACTAAAATACTCTTGGCATTGTTGCCTAAATTTTTTTCTGGGTAGTAACTTATGCGAGTACGAGTAAATATATCTCCTCCTTCGTTTCTATTAATAGTTTCCTCGTAAACTTTTCCTATCAGTGCATACGAGTCAGCCGGCTCATTCCCTGTTTGACCATTGTCTTGATGATACAGAGTTGTTGCGGTCGATAAGTCAGGATTTGTTTTTATTACTTCATTAAATCCGGTAAATCTTTTATCGAAAGGACTACCACTGTTAATATTGTTGCGAACACTGTAATAATAATCAGCTCCTTGATACTGATAAGTCGTTTTACTAATGTTTCCATTTTTATCATCTGAGGTATGAGAGACAACTACAAAGGATTTATAACCAGCTGGAATTTTTGTATTTAAACCAACTTTTTGTGAATTCGTAAATTCTCGGATTCCTTTAAAAGAGAACATATCCTCGCCTCCGGAATTACTATAAACTCTCTTGATTTCTTTTCTGCCTATCGCTCCCAACAGAATTTGATTCCCTCTTTGAGTAGTTCCCGGGGGTCTATTGTCTTGCGCCGTGTCCCAGCGAACAATATCGAGAATGCCATCGCCGTTTATATCTTTGTATGAATTACCATAAGCATTGAGACTGTTAAAATCAAGAGTTGAAACCTTTCCTCCCACCGTAGGTAATGCAAAGAATGAGTCAGTAACAAATCTTGAGCCTGTGTTTATAAAAACTTGATTTCCTCTTTGGGTATTTCCGAGGGATCCGTTGCCTTGCGCCGTGTCCCAGCGAATTACGTCCGGCAGACCGTCGCCATTTACATCTTGAAATGAATTGCCGTAGGCATAAGAATTATTGTATTCAAGAGTTACGACACTTGCATTGGGATCATTGTCATTTGTTGTCGGAAGAAGAAAATTTGGATCGAGTTTAAATCCAGTGCCAGTATTTAAGAATACTTGGTTACCGTTGGTTGTTGCGTTAGAGGAACTAACATATCCATTTTTTTGACCTGCCGTCCAACGCACAATGTCCGGAAGCCCGTCACCATTTACATCCTTAAAAGAATTACCATAATAAACTGGACTGGTACCTGTAAAAAAATAATTGCAGTCCAGTGATAAAACATTTCCAGAGGCTGGGTTATTTGTATTGGTGGTCGGAAGATAAAAATTCGGAGCCAGCACAAATTTCGAACCAGTATTTAGAAAAATCTGATTTCCACTATTATTTAGGTTGGTCAAAACAGAGCTATCATATCCATTGGGTTTATCTGCCGTCCAACGGACAACATCCGGCAGACCGTCGCCATTTACATCCATGAAAAAATTGCCATATGAGCCCCCAGGCAGAACTGAGGTGCATTTAGAATATTTGTAATCAAGAGTTACAACATTTGCATTTGGATTACTGTCATTGGTCGTCGGAAGGTGAAAATTTGGAGCAATCATAAATCCAGTACCTGTGTTTAGAAAAACTTGATTACCACTCTGCAAAGAAGAATACCCATTTGCGTGACTTCTATCCCAGCGAACAATATCGGGGCGCCCATCGCCATTTATATCAATAAACGAACTGCCGTAATAATTTTCATTATTGTAATTGAGAGCTAAAACTTTTCCACTTGCATCACCGGTATCAGTCGGAAGAATAAAATAAGGATCGAGTTGAAACCCAGTGCCAGTATTTAAGAATACTTGGTTACCACTAGCTAGATCCGAGCTAACATACCCATTTTTTTCACCCATTTTCCAGCGCACAATATCGGGAAGGCCGTCACCATTTATATCTATAAACGAGTTGCCATAGTAACCTACACAGCTTGGATTACTCGTATTAGGACAGTTGTAGTCCAAAACTAAAACTGGCGCGTTAGGATCATTTGGATTAGCTGTGTCGGTCGTCGGAAGATAAAAATTCGGGGCTGGATCAAAACTTGTGCCAGTATTTAGAAAAACCTGATTCCCGGCCGGAACACTAGAATATCCATTCGGCTTATTTGAGACCCAGCGGATGATATCTGGCAAACCATCACCATTTATATCTTTGAATGAATTACCGGAGTAAGCAGAAGTCCCTCCTACAACATTCGGGGTAGGGTTATTAAAATCAAGCGTATAAACTTTTCCAGTGGTTGAATCGGCTGGTAATTTATAGGTAGTGGGATCATAGTTCCAAGTTTTTGATCCTTCGTCGGTCGAATTTCTAAATTTAGTTAAAAGAGACGGACCTTGAGACCCAAGAGGTCCTTCAACTAATATTTTTTGCACTACAAAATTACTATCATCGACAGAAATAGTATATTTGTTTGTAATATTTGCACCAACTCGAACCTCAATACTTGAAATTTTCCACGCGGTAACAACTCTAAAAGCTGGAAGATAGGAAACATTGGCGAAAGAGAAACCATTTATAATGCGAGAAGTGCGATTGAATTTAACCGTAAATACTCCTGATTGGTTATAAGAAATGGTATCCGGATAAATTTGATTTTGATCTGTAAAATATGAATATGAAATCGTGTTCCCGTTTGGGTCGATTTCTTTTTCTAGCATCCAAGTAAAAATATTCGCAGGATTATTTTGATCATATTGTCTAGAACCAGAGCTTGTGCCAAATTTATATTGAGTTCCTTTTTTGTCGGTAACTGTCCAAGAATTATTGTTATATACATATCTAAGGAAACTACCATTTTCAGTGCGAGGAACAAAAACTCCATTCCCTTCTGATACTAGTTCTCCATCAAGAGATGAAGTGAAACAATTTACGGTCGGCGAATTAACACAGTCCTCCGTATAGATTTTATCCGTTCCATCATTATTTACTCTTTGAATATATGGAATGTTGATTGACCAACCAACCCCAATGATAGAACTTTGGGCAGTATTGTTATTGTTATAAACAAGTTTTATATCCGGACTTAAACCCAGACGTCCTGGTGGAACTGCAATCGGATATTCATAATTGAGCGAACCATCAACAACGGAAACATCTGGTGAAATATATTTTCCTAGAGATTGAGATTTTGGATTAACTCCGGGAGGGGTTTGTAGAGGGGGCTCTCCAATCTTTGGATCCTCGGTATCTTCTGGAGGAGTTTCTGGATCAATAGTTTCATCCCCTGTCCCTGGAGTAATCAATGGATCGACGATTCCGTCTGTGCCAGTTGGAGCAACTTCTGTATCAGGAATACCGTCGTCGCTAGGCGCTGGATCTTCTTTAGGATTCGTATCACCTGGTTGGTCACCTGTATCGATTGCAGTGGGTGGAGTAGTAGTATCCGACTGAGATTCGACTTGTGCAAATGCTAAAAGAGGCTGGCTAATAATTAGGCTAATAATTAGGCTAATAACTAAAAAAACACCAATAAATGGTGCTCTGCGTCCACACACACTTCTTATAAAAGAAACATTGCATGGTTTATTTTTCATATGTATTCTTACTATAACAGATATCCCAAAAATGTAAAGGGGGATAAAGTGGAAAGAGTGAATAACTAAAAACACTTGATTTATAGACAAAATATCTAGTTTTATTTTCCTTTTAGATCTGAATATAGCTACTGCACATTTCTGGCTTTAAAAAACTTAATGTATCTACATCAATAATACCTGTAATTTTTAAATTATTCATTTCTTGATATTGCTTAACTGCCTCTCTGGTTTTTGAATCGAAATAGCCATTTGTTTTTATATGAGGAAATATTCCTGTGTTTAAAAACTTTTGAATTATTTTTACATCTGCCCCACTTTCACCAAACTTTAATTCTCTTTTTATTGATGTATTAAATACACAAAAAGGATATTGATTATACCCACATGTATCAGTCCCTGCCCTACAAATCTGTATGCGATATAAATCTGAATCTGGAAGAGGACTTCCTTTTAATTCTCCCACAAAATTACTTGGATCTATAATAATAGATTTCCAGTCATAAGAAAAACCAGGAACATCCTTAGCGATAGCAAAATAAGGTATATACACGCCACCACCCGTACTCACTTGATCAGTTAAACTTATGTCATAAAAATTATTGTCTGGTCCTGGGAAAATATGGTCTTCCCAAACTATTTTAGTTAGATCTCCTTTGTCAGATATCCCTTCTACCCCTGGGCTAGTGATAACAATACTATTGTCTCGGCTTATATCTTCCACCATAGCGTCAGGACTATAACTAGCACTAATGCCAGCATTGTCTGTAACTTTTGCTTTAACTTTATAATCTCCTTCTTTGGTATAAGTGTGAGAAAAAATTCCATTTGATTGATTTTCAACTTTACTACCATCTCCCCAATCAACGGAGTAACTTAAAATACTTCCACTAAAAGAATATGCCATGATTCTGATAGTTTCTGGTATCCCTGTTTCAAAACTAAGCGTTGTTGTGTTGTTTGCAATTATTGGTCTATCTATAATAGTAAATGGGGTATCATTTACATCACAAATATTTGTTCCTTTTCTGCATACCTCAATTAAATATTTATTACCCACCGTGATGCTATCTTTTTTATTTTTTAGTTCACCGATACGCCAATTATAAGAGTTAAAGGAAACATTTTTCACAATTGTCATTCTTGGTTTACTTGAACATGCTGCATCGGTACAAGTAGAATCATAAGAAACCAAATTTATATCATATTTTTGATTTTTGGGCAGACTTAAAGCTTGAAACACTTGATCGTTCCAACTTATTGAAGCATTTTCACCCCTTACTACCGTTTCCGGGACATTAAAAGAACTTACGGTGACTTTGGGAGTTGATAAACATTTCTTAGACATTGTCGATGGTTCGGTAGTTTTTGTAACTTTCTTCTCCGAAATCTCTCCGACTAATTGCGACTCCACGAGAGTTTCTTTTTTGTAATTTTCTGTAGCCTCGGTATTTTTATACCACTTCCTACAAAGAAGAAAATCAGAAGTTAAACTATTGTCCTTATCTTGTATCCATCTTCCATTGTCTGTATTTATGTGATAATTAGTTTGAGCTGAATAATTCGAAACAGTTATAACTCTGGGAGTTTTATCTAAGATTTCTGCTCCGTTTTGTGGATCGATAGTTACTATTTTATTATATTCGTTAATTATCTTTTGAATATCAACGGAATCTGCCTTAACTAAAAAATAAAACGAAAACTGGAGTGCAAAAATAACTAAAATAATAGCAATTTTTTTCATATACCACTATCTTGGCACTAATTAAGAAAAAGTAAAGTGCCTAAACAAAAATCCCCTTTCGGGGATTTTTAGAATTTTTATTGAGATTTTCGGGATTTGCCGGTTTTTCGGCGAGATACCATAAATACGTTTGAATATTTCTTTGGGTGTCTGGTCTTTCTTCCTCCGGTAACTTTACCCCACATGGTCTTTGGTCTCTTAGTTCCTCGTCCTTGTCTTCCTTCACCTCCTCCATATGGATGGTCAACTGGGTTCATGGCAGTACCTCGGACCGTAGGACGGATTCCCTTCCATCGGCTTCTTCCTGCCTTTCCGTAATTTTCTAAATGATGTTCTTCGTTTGAAACTACTCCAACACATGCCCAGCAATTTTCATTTATCTTTCTTACTTCAGTTGAAGGCATTTTTAAGTTTGTGTATCCATCAGCATTTGCGACAACTTGTGCAAATATTCCTGCAGAACGGCCAATCTTTGCACCACCTTTTGGTTTGATTTCTATATTGTAAACAAAAGTACCGACTGGAATATTTTTAAGTGGCATTCTGTTCCCTGTAGCAAGTTCTGCTTTTTCGGAAACTAAAAATGAGTCCCCCGGCTTCACACTCTTTGGCAATACTACATATCTTTTTTCTCCGTCTTTATAAACTGCAAGTCCAATGAATGCTGAACGGTTTGGATCATATTCCACGGTCTTTATCTTTGCAGGAATTTCTTTTTTGTCATACATAAAATCAACATCACGATATAGTCTCTTGTGCCCTGAACCTTTGTGACGAGTAGTGATGCGGCCTTGGCTATTTCTACCGACTGAACGCCTGAAACCATGAGTTAATGATTTTTCTGGGCTGTCGCCAGTCAAGACTCCGTGATAAGTCACGTTCGTCATTTGTCTTCTTGATTTTGTTGTAGGTTTATATGATTTCATAATTATACAAATTCTATCTTATCTTCTTTTTTAAGATAAACATAGGCTTTTCTTCCTCCAGCTCTTGTTCCTCTTATTCCTCGCGCAAAAGTTTTCTTTGCTTCTACGTTTAAAATATTTACTTTTACTGGCTTAACTTTATAAATAGCAAAGACTGCTTTTTTGATTTCTGTTTTGTTTGCCTTATCAGTAATATCAAAAGTGTAAACATTCTGCTCTGCAGAAAACGTTGCTTTTTCGGTGATTCTTGGATTTTTGATTATATTCTTTAATATCATAAAATTATAAATTATCCACGTGACTCTAAGAATTTAACACTCTCAGTAGGATTTTCTATTAAAAGATATCGGTAATTTAATACATCAAGTGGGTTTAAGTTTTTCAAGAAAACTGTATCTAAAGCAGCAATATTTCTGAAACTTTTTTCTGCTTTTTCATTTCGTCCAGCTAGGGCGGTAAGGATTCTTGGTTTCTTTGAAGCTTCAATATTTTTTAAGCCGTATGCTTTGCCAAGTGCTTTCACAACTAAAATAGCATCTTTTGTTTTCATTTCTTTCATCTCAAGTGAGTCAACAAAGATAATTTCTCCATCTTTATATTTCTTTGAAAGTACTGAAAATAGTGCCTGAGCTCGCATACTCTTTGTGATTTTTCTCTTGTAGTTCTTTTCAGCAAGTGGTCCATGTGTGACACCTCCTCCAACCCATATAGGAGAACGAGTAGATCCATGACGTGCTCGTCCTGTTCCTTTTTGTTTCCAAGGTTTCTTTCCTCCTCCGCGAACTTCTCCGCGGTCTTTCGTGTCAGCAGTCCCTGCGCGCTTGTTTGAGCGCATTCCCTCTACAACTTGGTGTACTAAGTCAGCACGCCACTTTGCTTTGAAAACTTTTTCTGGGAGTTTTATTTTTCCTGCCTCAGCTCCTTTTTGGTTGTATATTATTGCTTCCATTTTAATTTATTATCTTGCTACGATTTCTACTAAGCTTCCTCTCTTTCCAGGAATTGCTCCTTTTATAAACATTACATTATTTTCTTTATCAACAAAAATAACTTTCAAATTTTTCTGGGTTATCTTATCACTACCCATTCTTCCCGGCATTCTCATACCGACAGGAACGTGAGTTCGAAGACCTCCACCGATTGATCCAGGCTCTCTTTCAGAATGTTTCTGTCCATGAGTACGTGGCCCTCCACCGAAACCATGGCGCTTTACAACACCCTGGAATCCTTTACCCTTCGATACTCCAGAAACAAGAAGTGTGTCACCTGGTTCAAAAATCGAAACGTCTATTTTGTCTCCTTCTTTTGCGTCATTTTTATCAGATGGCTTTAGTCTAAATTCCTTAAGAACTCGATAAAGTCCTCCTTTCATTTGTCCTCCCCTAGCCTTGGTGATTCTTTGTTTTTTCTGTTCACCAAAACCAACCTGGATAGCATTGTATCCATCTTTGCTACTTTCGAATACTCTTGTCACTGTCATAGGACCCGCTGAAACAACTGTCACAGGGACAACTTTCCCTTCGTCCGTAAAATACTGCGTCATATTCTCTTTTGTTCCAAGAATAAATTTCATAAATTTGTTACTTCTATAGCATCTTTACATCAATATCAACTCCGGAAGGAAGTGACAAATTCGTAAGGGCTTCGATAGTTTTTGCTCCAGGATTTATAATATCAATCAATCTTTTGTGAACTCTTATTTCAAATTGTTCTCGTGTATTTTTGTAAATAAAAGATGCACGATTGACTGTGTACTTTTTGATTTCTGTAGGTAGTGGCACTGGTCCGACAATGACTGCGTCGTATCGCATAGCAGTATCCATGATTTGCTTTACAGACGCGTCCAAGATCTTACTCTCGTATGCACGAACTCGAATGCGAAGTACTACCTTGCCCTCTTCTTTCTTTTCTTTCGTCTTTGAAGAAGCGGCCTTTTTTGTTTTCTTTGGTGCTGCTTTTGCTTCGTCTTTAGTCTTTTTTATTTTTGTTTCAGTTTCTTTAGTTGCCATTGCCTAGTCTCTTTTAATTAATTAAGCAAGAATTTTTGTAACAACTCCTGCACCTACTGTCTTACCTCCTTCGCGAACTGCGAATCTCTGTGATTCCTCAAGTGCGACTGGGGTAACAAGCTTTACTGTAAGTTTTACGGTATCTCCAGGCATAACCATTTCTGTTCCTTCTGCTAAGGTTACATCACCTGTAACGTCAGTCGTACGAATGTAGAACTGAGGCTTATATCCCTTAAAGAATGGAGTGTGGCGACCACCTTCCTCTTTCTTCAAAACATACAATTCACAAGTAAAGTTATCATGTGGAGTAGTTGTTCCTGGCTTACATAGTACTTGTCCACGTGTTATGTCTTCTTTCTTAAGACCACGTAGTAATATTCCAGCGTTGTCTCCAGCCATACCTTCTTGAAGGTTCTTGTTGAACATTTCAATACCAGTAACAACTGATTTCTGAGTTGGCTTTATTCCAACTATTTCAACTTCTTCTCCAACCTTAACTACACCTCTTTCGATTTTTCCAGTAACAACTGTTCCACGTCCTTCAATTGAGAATATATCTTCAACTGGCATAAGGAATGGCTTTGCTGTATCACGTTGTGGAACTGGAATGTAAGTATCAAGTGCATTTGTAAGATCAAGAATCTTCTTTGCCCATTCATCATCTACTGATGTAGCTTCTAGGCCTTTTAGAGCTGAACCCCTGATAACTGGTGCATTTGCGCCATCAAAACCTTGTTTTGTAAGGAGTTCACGGATTTCTTCTTCAACCATGTCGATCATGTCTTTGTCATCAACCATGTCACACTTGTTTAAGAAAACGATCATTTTTGGAACACCAACTTGCTTTGCAAGTAGAACGTGTTCACGTGTTTGTGGCATTGCACCATCTGTTGCTGCAACGACCAAAATAGCACCGTCCATTTGAGCGGCACCTGTAATCATGTTCTTGATATAGTCAGCGTGTCCTGGGGCATCGATGTGTGCGTAGTGACGAGTGTCAGTAGCATACTCATTGTGTGAGATGTTAATAGTGATTCCACGAGCTTTTTCTTCTGGAGCATTGTCGATTTGATCAACACCTCGAAGTCTAACTGTTTTACCAGCTAGGTTTAAAACGTGTAATATAGCCGCAGTTAAAGTAGTCTTTCCATGGTCAACGTGACCGATGGTTCCTACGTTTACGTGTGGCTTGTCTCTCTTAAATTCTTCTGCCATATATTTTATGGTTAGTAACTAAAATTCAACATACGAGAAGTTGCTAAATCCTAACTACTAACAAAATTAAACTAATAATTTTAATAACTCATTTTTGCTCAATCGGCAATAGAAAAACTGCCGAAAGTGCAGTTGTCACCATAATAGCAAATTAAAAAACATTGTCAACAAGCAAAAAGACCCTAGCTTTTGAACTAGGGCCTTGCTTACGACAATTAAGTCTTATGGGCATATTTTGGCATGAATTCCGTTTGACACTAAAAAATTTGCCATCCTTACAGTAATACCTTTTTCGATAGCATGACGAACAGCGTCAAGCCTTATGGGGTGTGACGGAAGAAGTGCATACTCATCAAACTTCATCTTATAACGAAAAACTTCTTCGTTTAGATAAATTGACGGATCTTTTTTATAAAAGCCGCTTACGTTTTTCCAATAAGTCAGGGAAACATTTCTTCCATTATCCTTGAGAAGCCCAGCTAAATAGGCTGCCGACAAATCACTTCCATCAAAACCAAGAACAGTGTCTTCGCCTTTTAAATTTTTACCAATAAACCCCTGAGTTACTAAGCACTCATACTTAAGAAGGAATAATTCTTCCAGCAATGGATCAATTGATTTAATTTCAGCATTCTTAAAGCTATCACTTGTCACTACATACCCACGAGCGTCAAACAGGAGTTTTGAAACACCTAAACAGTCTAAGTAACTAGAAAAAATTCCTGAACTAGCTAGTTCTCCGAATTTTAACACCGAAGCATAAAAGGCCTCTTCGTTATCCCCCTTTTCATAAAAATTGATATAGTCTCCAAGATCATGAAAGGTTGTTAAAAAATCAGTTTTTGCTTTTTTTGCTTTTTCTGAGCTAAAAAGATTTAAAATAAGCTCAACATGAATTCTGCGAAATTCATCAAGAGAGAGTCGAACTACTAAATCTTTAAAATCTTCATTTAATTTTTCAGTTTTTGCTTCAAAAATCAAACGGAGTAATCTAGTAATGCCTTCAATAGCTGAGACAACAAATAGTATCTGATTCCCATTTTTTGCCTCTTTAAAAATTATTTCTCTGAAAGAGAGCATAATGCTTCCTTTAAGGAAACTTCCACCGAATTTCCAAACTTTTATTTCCATAATTTCTGTATTTATTTGTTTATGATCTATTTATTATCTACACTTTAAACTAAAAGGAGTGTTTGTCAAATTAAAAAAACCCTTACTTTTTTATGAAGTCTTTATTTAAAGAAAAACAATATTTCATCACTGCCATCACTCTTTTTAATTATTTCTCTTTCCCCTGTAAATATTTTATCTTTATACTCTTGTTCAATCTTTCGCGCAGTTAAAACCAAAGTATCAATATCATTAATGTTAATATTTTTACCTGGAAAAACACGAATGCATTTTGCCTCATTGTCTACAACCTTATCTTTTCTATCATAATGACTATAAATTGTATTTTCGAGTTTTCCCATAAATTCAACTTAGTTTTCTTTTATGCTATGTTTAGTTTTAAAAAGAGAAACTGCCTCTTTAACTATCTCAAAAAATTTCTTTTCAACCTCGACCTTCTTATCATCAGATAAAAAATAATATTCCCTTATTTGGTTTTCCTTTTTTGACTCTAGAAGTTCCCAGGGTATTTGCATTTTTAAATTATGTAGTTTTTCTTTCGCCCCAGGCGCAACTATTTTGTCACAAAGCATTATAAATGGATTTATTGCTTTGATACATTGTTTGATGCGATTGGAGTTATAAAGTTTCTTTTTTCCCTCATCTAAATGCTCTCTCTCCCATCCTTCTCTCGTAGCCTTGTCATCTAGGTCCTTAACATTTTTATCCTTGCCACTGAAACTGTCTAAAAAAACAGGCCATTCTTGATAAGAATCTAGAAAATCTACGAATGCTTTCACGACTTCTTTGTCCTCCTCATCTAATCCGGATAATGTTTCTTCGTTGAAACTTAATCCTTCATCCTGTTTTGAGTAATTCCCAAAATCTTTAAAATAAATTTTATTACCAGTTTTGTTGCCTATTTCTACTAAGTCATTTATTATTTTCTCCTTTTCAGGAGGAATAATAGTCCCTTCTTTTCCGCTCAAATTTTGTGGCCTTTCTATCATTCACTTATCATAATATAAAAATGCCCTTAAATAAAGGGCATTTTTATTAGCTATATTAAGAAATTTATTTTCTGGCAGAGATGATAGTTTCAGCGACGTTGTTTGGAACGATATCATAACGCATGAATTCCATCGTGAAGGATGCCCGTCCTTCTGTCATCGAGCGAAGACTTGTCATGTATCCGAACATTTCTGAAAGTGGAACGATAGCTCGCAACACTTTATTCATTCCCCTGTCTTCCATGCCTTCGATGATTCCACGCTTTGAAGAAATATTTCCCGTAACATCTCCCATGAATTTTTCTGGAGTAACAACCTCAACTTTCATCATAGGTTCCAAGATAACTGGTTTCGCACGCTTACATGCATCTTGTATTGCCATAGAAGCTGCGATTTTGAAAGCCATTTCGTTTGAGTCCACTTCGTGATACGATCCATCCCAAAGTTCAACTGAAACATTGACCATTTTGAATCCAGCGAGCACTCCTCTGTCGAGTCCTTCTTTAAATCCTTTTTCACAAGGAGCGATATATTCTTGAGGAATAACTCCACCTTTAATAGTGTTGATAAATTCAAATTCCTTTGAGCGTTTTGTATTTTTTGGTAAATCTTCAACCTCTTCTTTGGTAAGAATTTTCATCGGCTTAACTTTTATCTTTACATGGCCGTAGTTTCCGCGACCTCCTGATTGTTTGATATATTTACCTTCAGCATCAGAACTTCCGGTAATCGTTTCTCTATAAGCAACTTGTGGCTTACCAACATTTGCTTCAACAGTAAACTCTCTCTTCATGCGATCAACAATAATTTCCAAATGAAGTTCTCCCATTCCTGCGATGATAGTCTCTCCTGTTTCTTGATCCGTAGAAACACGAAATGTAGGATCTTCTTGTGCAAGTCTGTTGAGCGCCATACCCATTTTTTCTTGGTCTGCTTTTGTCTTTGGTTCGATACGTAGCTGAATAACTGGTTCAGGGAAAATAATTCTGTCGAGCTCGATTGGTTTATCTTCGTCACAAATAGTATCTGAAGTAATAGTATCTTTAAGTCCGACAGCTGCAGCTATTTCTCCTGCAAAAACTTTCTTCATTTCTTCTCTATCGTTTGCGTGCATTCTCAAAATTCGTCCGATACGTTCTTTATTTCTAGTTCTTGGGTTATAAACATATGATCCTGCTGTAAGTGTTCCAGAATATACTCGGAAGAATATAAGCTGCCCAACGAATGGATCTGTGGCTACCTTGAAGGCAAGTGCTGCAAATGGCTCTTCATCACTAGCATGCCTGACTGATGGTTCATCATTATTGTTTGGATCTGTTCCTGGGATTGGAGGAATATCAAGTGGTGAAGGAAGATAATCTACGACTCCGTCGAGCACTAACTGCACTCCTTTATTTTTTAGTGCGGATCCTGCATAAACTGGGAAAATTTCATTTGTAATAACTCCTTTTCTTAAAAGTTTCTTTAATGTTTCCATCTCTGGAATTCTTCCTTCCAAATAATCATTCATAGCTGTGTCATCAAGCTCAACTATTTTTTCGATAAGTTCGCTATGATATTTTTCTGCATCAGCCTTTAGTTCTTCAGGAATATCTTTTTCTATAACTTTATTACCCATATCCCCTTCGAAGTAATATGCTTTCATGCGAAGTAGATCCACAACACCTTCGTGTTTTTCTTCGAGACCTATCGGGATTTGCATTCTAACTGCCTTTTTTGTAAGACGATCTAGAATGGTAGCGTATGAATGTTCAAATGATGCGCCCGTTCGGTCTAATTTATTAACAAAACAAATACGTGGAACTTTTGCTTCATCTGCGTATCTCCAGTTTGTTTCTGATTGTGGTTCAACTCCGGCAACGCCGTCAAAAACAACAACCGCACCATCGAGTACACGTAGAGATCTTTTTACTTCCACAGTAAAATCAATGTGTCCTGGTGTATCGATTATATTGAAACGATGCTTTTTGTTTTTATCTATCCCTGCGTATGTAGGCGTCCAGAAACAAGTAACCGCAGCAGAAGTAATAGTGATACCTCTTTCACGTTCTTGTTCCATCCAGTCGGTAGTAGTCTCTCCATCGTGCACTTCACCTATTTTATGTGATACTCCTGTGTAAAAAAGCACACGCTCAGTAGTGGTAGTTTTACCAGCATCGATGTGAGCGATAATTCCTATATTTCGAACTTTCTCTAGTGGATAATCTCTTTCCATGTTAATAATTTTGTTAACTTAATATTAAAAAGCGCCGATTGCGCTAAACACAATATATAACATATATCCCTTTTTTGCAAACAAAAATCCCCTTCTGGGGATTTTTGAGTTTAGTATAAAATTAAGATTACCAAGCGAAATGTGCGAATGCTTTGTTGGCTTCTGCCATTTTGTGAGTATCGTCTTTCTTCTTGATTGCAGCACCTTCGTTCTTTGAAGCTGCGATTATTTCATCGGCTAGTTTTACATGCATTGGTTGACCCTTCTTAGAGCGAGCGGCATCACGAATCCATCTCATAGCAAGTGCAAGGCGTCTCTCTGGGCGAACTTCTCTTGGAACCTGATAGTTTGCACCTCCGATTCTCTTTGATCGAACTTCAGTCAGCGGTCCAGCATTTTTCATGGCAAGGTCAAAAACCTCAAGTGGATTTGGATTCCCTGTTTTTTCTTTAATAATATCAAATGCTTGATACATTACTTTTCGTGCAGTCTCCTTCTTTCCTGACCACATGACATAGTTTATAAACTTCTCTAATTTTTGAGAGTTATAAACGAAGTCTCCTTCCACAATATTTCGATTTTTTACTTTTCTTCTCATTTTATTTAAAAATTATTTTTTAGCTTCTTTTGGTTTCTTGTTTCCGTAAAGTGATCGTCCTTGTCGGCGCTTCTCTACTCCTTGAGTATCGAGAACTCCTCGAACGATGTGATATCGGACTCCGATCAAGTCTTTAACACGTCCTCCACGGAGCATTACCACAGAGTGCTCTTGTAGGTTGTGTCCTTCTCCTGGAATATAAGCAGTGACTTCCATACCATTAGTCAAACGTACGCGGGCAATTTTTCGGAGAGCTGAGTTAGGTTTCTTCGGTGTTGTTGTCGTCACTTTTGTACAAACTCCTCTTTTAAATGGAGCTGGAAAATATACTGGCTTGTTCTTTAGGACATTAAATCCACGAGCTAAAGCGACCGTTTTTGATTTACGGGTAACTTTTGTTCGATTCTTTTTAATTAATTGGTTTATTGTTGGCATAGTTAAACAAAATAGCCCCATAGGACTATGGGAACAATATACTATTTAAAAAATTAAATTGCAAGTCCGGTAATTAAATGAAACAGAAAGGTTAATATCGGATAAAGGTAATTAGAGAAAAAGACAATAAAAACAATAAGGAAAATAAAAGAATATGCTTCAACAAAACGAATAATATGAGAAAAAGTATTAGGTAAAAGGTTAAATAATATTTTTGACCCATCAAGTGGCGGAACCGGGATAAGGTTAAATAGCCCCAAGCCAAGATTAACAATAACAATCGAGGAAATAATAAAATCAAAGCCAGCTGGAACATTTGCCCCTAGTGAAAAGCGCAAAATTAATCCGAAAAAAAGTGCTAGAAAAAAATTTGCCAGTACTCCCGCAGAAGCGACAGCGATAGTCCCCCACTTTCTATTTGAAAGATTGTTTGGGTTATATGGCACAGGTTTTGCCCATCCAAACAAAAATGGAGACCCAGTTATAACTAAAAGCCCAGGCAAAAGAACCGAACCAATCCAATCTAAGTGTTTTAGTGGATTCAGCGTGAGTCGCCCAGCGAAACGAGCTGTTTTATCACCAAAACGCTCAGCCATAAAGCCATGAGATACTTCGTGTATCACTACAGACATGATCAAAACTAAAATATAAAAAATCGCGTTGGTTGCATTCATACAGAGTATATGATAGCATGATTTGCATGAAAGTATGTAAAATAACAAAAAAGAGTTCCATAGTCGGAGGCGGGTATTCAAACCGAACTCGTGCTACAAAATTCAACCCAACAGGCAAGAAACGCAAATACGTAAATCTTCAGAAAAAGAAGGTTTTTGTTCCTGAGCTCAATAAATCAATCAAAATCGAAGTTTCTACAAAAGGTATGCGTACAATGAAGAAAAACGGAGTCTACGCAACTCTCAAAAAAGCTGGAATGGTAAAATAAGAAAAAGCTCCTAGCGGAGCTTTTTTTGTTTTGCTACAATAAAAACATGAGCATTTCAATAATATCTGCAGTTGCAAAAAATGGAATAATCGGAATAAATAATAAATTGCCTTGGAATCTTTCTGGTGATTTAAAATATTTCCAAAAAATAACTTCTGGAAAAACTGTATTAATGGGGAGAAACACTTTTCTTTCGATTGTCAGCATTTTGGGTAAACCTCTTCCAAATAGAAGAAATTTAGTTCTATCTGAAACAAAAGATCTAAGCGGAGCAGAAATTCTTACCAACTGGGAAAAAGTACTAGAATTTGCAAAGAAAGAGGAAATATTTGTGATAGGCGGAGCTTTTGTATACAAACAAGCTCTCCCTTACGCAGACAAGTTATACATAACAGAAGTTGACTGCTCCCCAGATGGCGATGCTTCATTCCCTGCATTTAATAAAAGTGAATGGAATTTAATTAGCGAAGATCCTCACGATAAGGATGAAAAGAATGATTATAACTATTCTTTTAAAGTTTATGAAAGAAAAATTAGTAAATAAAAAATACGCAAAGAGCAAAGAATATTGGAATGTTATAAACTCCATAGAGAAAACAGGTAAATGCCCATTTTGCCCAGAAAATTTTAAGTACCACAAAAAGCCGATCTATAAAAAAATTGATGGATGGTTAATTACAAAAAACAGTTGGCCATACAAGAATGCTAAGCATCATTTGGTAATCATAGGAGAAAAACACAAAACAAATTTTGCAGAGCTTGATGAAAAAGATTTGAAAGCCGTAAAAAAACTTACAGACTGGGCAATAAAAAAATTTAAAATAAAAGGAGGCGCTATAACACTACGCTTTGGAGATTCCAAATATACTGGCGCTACTGTAGGCCATCTTCATTTCCATCTTATTTCCCCTGCACTCGACAAGAAAAAAAATGCAAAAGTTGTTTACTTTCCTATTGGATAACTATCAGATTAAATAGCAACTTCAGCTTTTATGTTTGGGTCGGCTACGTAGTCTACTAAAGTAAAATCCTCGTATTTGAAATCAAAAATATCTTTAATCTCAGGATTGATTATCAATTTGGGTAGTGCTTTCGGCTCTCTTTTTAATTGTTCTCTTGCCTGCTCGAAATGATTATTGTAGAGATGAACATCAGACATGGTATGAATAAATTCTTTTGGCTTGAGTCCTGTTACTTGAGCAATCATTAAAAGCAACAATGAGTAAGAAGCGATGTTATACGGAACTCCTAAAAACACATCCGCACTTCTCTGAAAGAGATGCAACGACAATTCTCCATTAACAGCAAAGCATTTAAAAATACCATGGCATGGTGCAACAAAAACCTTATCTACATCTTCCGGATTCCAAGCTGTTACCATATGGCGACGCCAATCTGGATGTTCCTTTAGGCCTTCAATTAAATTTTTTATTTGATCAATTTCTCCTCCATCAGTTTTCTTCCAATGTCTCCATTGTGCTCCATAAATTCTTCCCACATCCCCCTCTGGAAGTCCCATCTTTGCACATATCTCGGGAGTTGCCCATTCATCCCAAATAGAAATCTTGTTATCATGAAGAAACTGTACACTTGTATCTCCACGCAAAAACCAAAGAAGCTCACAGGCAATAGATTTGAAATGTAGTTTTTTTGTAGTAAGCATTGGGAACTCTCCTTTTGATAAATCAAATCTCATCGTTCTCCCACATACCGCAATACTGCCGACTCCATGTGGATCACTTTTCCCTTGTCCATTTTCCAAAACATCTTTTAATAAATCTAAATATTGTCTCATTTTATTTTTTTAAATTAACTGCTAATAATTTTACTTTGAAAAGTTTCATTAATTTTTCTCCATCAAGATTGGCAGTACCTTGTGAAAAATAGCATGCTTTTATTCCTGAATGGATTATTAATTTTGTACAAACAGGACAAGGAAAATGTGTGATATATAAACTCGTTCCTTTTAAAGAAACCCCAGCTTGCGCAGCTTCAGCTATTATTTTTTGCTCAGAGTGCACCGTCGAACTCAATTCTTGTTTTTCTCCTGCTTTTATATAATCTCTTATGTGCCCTACCTGGTATGGCGTATAGTCACTCGGCAATGCTTCATTGTAGGCCCTTAAAATTATTTTGTTATTCTTCACAACGACAGCTCCAACTTGTCGCCACCAGCATCCACTTTTTTCAGATTCTACGTATGCTTCTTTCATCCATCTTGCATCTATCGGACGCTTGCTTTGTTTTTCGTTGGGAGATTTATTTGAAAGCACACTGTCTGCATCCCAGCGTAAAAAAACACTCTGCCATTCAACATCTTTCGGAGAAAAATATTTTTCTGCCATTTTTCTTGAGAATTTATCATTGATCATTAGCACTTTCTTGCCAGCAATTTTTTTTAAATCAGCTTTTTTGAGTATTTCGATTTCTCTTATTCCTACTGACTCCAAAAAATTTTTAATTGTACTTCGATCAAGTGATGCGATATCCTCTCTCATTTTCAAAATTTCTTCAACAAGCCCACCCTCAGCAAGATATATCTTTGATATTTTTTTACTATTCTTTTTTATAAAATCCAAAAAACCCTTATGTATCACAGGGATATTTATGATGAGAGGTTTTTTTTCTAACATATTATTTTTTCTTTCCTTTTACGTTTCCAACTTTATCGATTAGATGTGTTTTTATGATATTCTGCACAACGTCAGTGGTAGATGTATTCAACGCTTGTCTTGGTATCACAGAAAGCTCTTTGCATAACTTTTTTATCATTTTTTTCTGTTTTTCTGTATAACTGTTTCCTTCTACTGCCACGAACTCATCTATCGGAAGATCTTTGATTAACCCGTATTGCCAATTCCCTTTTTCATCTATATCGTCAACTAAGGTAACATAGTCGACACAAGTTTGGTAAGATAGCATCTCCGCTCTCTCTTTCTCAGGAATAATCGGCCTTAGAGGACCTTTGTATGACTTGATTCCTCTATCGCTATCAACTCCAACGATAAGTATGTCTCCATGATTTTTCGCAGTATTTAAATACCTCAAATGCCCGATATGAAGCATGTCCCATGAGCCGATTGTACACACTATCTTGTGCCCTAATATCTTATGAGCCTTAATTTTTTCTTTTAAGTCCTTATGGTTTGGTGTGAATTTTTTAATATTGTTTTCCATTTTATAAATATATCATAAAAATGAATAAAGAAGCACTGTTATTATTTCTGCAATTTAATGACTATTTTGTCTATTTCCTTATAAAAATCTTTCTTTGAACCATTATTCACAATCGTGAAATCCGCTCGGGCGATTGGTCCAGCCTGGTGCAAATTTTCAATTTGAGAATAATCTCTGGATTCCATTTCAGCCAAGGTTATTGCTCTTTGTTTTCTTTTTCTTAATCTCTTTATTCGCACCTCTGGAGATGCAAAAATTGCAAGAGCTTTGAATATTTTGAAATCTTTTTTAATTTCTAAGTATTCTTCCCAAGAATAGAGGCTTTCGATTATTACATTAGATTTTTTTGATAATTTTCTAACTTCAGGCAAGTTTATTATCGCCATAGCAGCCATTCCATATTTTTTTCTCAGACCTTCTCGTATTTTGCGCTCGTTTTTTTCATTTATCTTAAGTTTTCTTTTTTTAATTTCGTCAAATGTTTTTTGTCCAAAATATATTCTTGACCAGTTAGTTTTTTTTATTAGATATTTAACTGCCTCTGTTTTACCAGCTCCAGGTAAGCCGACTACCGCTAAGATTATATTGGGGCGTGGTTTATTTTTGGTCTTTTTCACATATTAAAGATACTCCCAAATATCAAAAAAGCCAACAGTTTCCTGTTGGCTTTTTCTCGTGTTTTTTAATCTTTAACTTCGATTCCCATACTTCGAGCAGATCCAGCGACGATTGCTATTGCACCTGCATCATCCTTTGAATTCAAATCAGACATTTTCTTTTTGGCGATTTCTAGTGCTTGAGCCTTTGTTATCTTCCCTACTTTTGTAGTAGCATTCTTCCCAGAACCCTTTTCGACTCCAGCAGCTTTTAGGATAAGTCCTGTAACTGGTGGGGTTTTAACTATGAAATCATAAGTTCTATCTTCATATACTGTAATGGCCACAGAAACTTTGTCTCCAACCATATTTTTTGTTGCAGCATTGAATTTCGTTACGAAGTCTCCAATGTTTATACCAGCCTGGCCGAGCGCAGGACCAAGTGGTGGTGCAGGAGTTGCTTTTGCGGCTTGGATTTGTAATTTAATTTTTTTTGTTATTTTTTTTGCCATATGCTTGACCGCCTCTGGCGGTAGATTTATAGATTAGCTTATATTTTCTTAACTTGCAAGAAGTCGAGTTCAACTGGTGTTTCGCGACCGAACATCGAAACAAGTACTTTAACTTTTCCTCTTTCTGAATCAACTGAATTTACTTTTCCTTCTAAGTCCTTAAATGGCCCATCCACTATGCGTACAGTCTCACCGATTGCGATATCGATATTGTGTTTAGCTGTAGTATTGTCCATTTTCTTAAACAAATAATCCACTTCTTCTTTTTTAAGCGGAACTGGGTTAACTCCAGCTCCTACGAACCCTGTAACACGTGGAGTATTTCGAACGACATACCAGGAATCATCTGTAACTATCATGTCCACTAACACGTATCCTGGATAAATCTTTTCTTCGACTTCCACTCGCTTTCCTCCTTTTATCTTTATTTTTACTTCGGTTGGCACGATGACATTAAAAATCTTGTCATTCATACCAAGAGAATCTATTCTCTGACGTAAATTACGAAGAACCGCATTTTCATATCCGGCATAAGTGTGTATAGCATACCAATTTCTTGTTCCTTGTACTTCTTGTTTTGACATAAATTAAAAAGAAATTAATTTTTCTAATCCTCTTGAAAAAATAAAATCAAAAATACCTAGAAAGTATGCAACAAAGACAGAAAGAGCTACGACAATAATCGTATAGAATATAGTCTGATTTCGATTAGGCCAAATTACATGCTTTAATTCTCCTTTTACCTCTTTAAAATACTCAGTTATTTTTGACATAAAATTGAATTATTTTCTTATTTTTAAAAAAGCCCCCTTTCAAGGGCTTCTTTAATATTACTCTTTTTACCTAAAATAGTCAAACTACTTTAATTCGTAAGTAATAGACACATCTGAACTTATTGTATTTTCACCTTTTGGAATTACTGCTGGAGCTGCTCCTGAGGAAACACTATCCATCATGGCATTCTTGGCATACATTGGTACAGGATAATTATTGCCTTCGCTAAAGGAAGTAATTTTCCCAAGACGAACTCCTAAATCTTTTGCTAAACTTTGTGCCTTTGTTTTTGCATCATCTATCGCTTCTTTTCTTGCTATAACTTTTAATCCATCCTCATTATCTACTGCAAAGTTTGGCCCGTTAAGATCAGTCACGCCAAGCGTTCCCAAATCTTGAATCACCTTACCCGTGCTGTCAGTATTTCTGATTTTTATCGTGATACTTTCATAAGCTTCATATCCTACAATCACATTCTTCCCTGGAGTTGGAGGACATCCATATTGAGTACAAAGAGTAGTGTCTACTTTAGTATATTTGTATTCGTATTTTGGATTAAATGAAGCACTTGTGGTTTTGATATCTTTATCTGCTATTCCGTTTGCTTTTAATGAGGCTAAAACATCTTTTTCAACTTTTGCTACGTTGTCTTGAGCAACTTTTACAGTACTAGCTTCCTTTCTAATAGTGAAATCAACATTTGCTATATCTGGAATTGCTTGAACTTCTCCATGTCCAGAAAATGTTATTGTATTTACTTGGCTATTATCACCATATTTATATCCATGCCTCCCGCCAACACAAACATCAATAACACACAAAACAACTAACACTATCAGAACTATTTTGAAAACCTTCTTGATTTTGGCTTTTTTCTCTGGAGGCATATTTTCTCCCCAGTTAATATTTATATTCATAAAATTATTGTTTAATTCCTAGTAATTCGACTTCGAATGTTAATGTTGCATTTGGTGGTATTACTCCCCCTCCTGCCCCCGTTGCCCCATACCCAAACTCAGGGCTTATAACAAGTTTCCTCTTCTCCCCTGTCTTCATCCCTGCTACACCAACATCCCATCCTTTAATAACCTGTCCTACTCCTAATGTAAAAATAAATGGTTGCACGTGACCAAATTTTTTATCTATATTTGAGTCAAAAACTGTTCCATCAGAAAGTGTTCCTGTATAATTCATAGCTACAGTATCTCCAGCTTTTGCGGCATTTCCTATCCCTTGTTTTAATACTGTAATTTTTACACCATCGGTTACACTACTTGGTTGTTGTGCTTCACCTTGCCCTTGTGTTGGTTGTTGCATATTTGTGTTTTGATCTGCGACAGGTTGATTATTTTCTGCTGCAGGTACTTCTTTGTGATTAATAGTAATATAAACTAAAATTGCGATAACTGCTAAAACTAATAACACCCAAACTGCCATCATTTTTTTATCTTTTAACATGAATTTTATTCCTCGATTTACGAGATAATTAAGTTTTTAATACATTAATTATACACCCGAGTAACACTAAATCAAATTGACTTCGCTTGAGAGAATCAGTCCAAATTTATCGGAAACTGATTGAATTATTTGTTGGGACAGATTTTTTACTTCTTCGCCAGTAGCTCCTCCGTAATTTACTAGAACCAAGGCTTGACGCTCATGAACTCCAACATTCCCTACTCGTACACCTTTCCACCCACAAGATTCGATAAGCCATCCCGCAGGAATTTTTATCATTCCATCTTCCTCAAAGGAAGGAATTTCTGGAAATGCTTTTTTTAATTCTTCCAACTTACTTTTATCTATAAAAACATTTTTGAAAAAACTTCCGGCACTACCTAAAATTTTCGGATCTGGCAATTTGCTTTTACGAATTGCAATAACTGCATTGCTTATATCCCTAACATCATTTACTTTTATTTTATTTTTATCTAAATATTCTTGTAACGCTTTATAGTTTGTTTTCTCGTTCCTGTTCTTGTTTAATTTAAAAGTAACAGCAGAGATAAAATATTTTCCTTTTAATTTATTCTTAAATATACTTTCTCTGTATCCAAATTCACACTCTTTATTAGAAAAAACTTTTTTCTCTCCAGTTTCTATGTTATAGGCTTCGACACTTTCTACTGTATCTTTTATTTCAACTCCGTAAGCACCGATATTTTGTACTGGGGTAGCACCGACAGTGCCTGGAATTAAAGATAAATTTTCAATTCCCCAGTAACCCCTCTCCACTGAAAACAAAACAAAATCCTGCCAAATTTCTCCACCCTTGGCACGTGTTAAAACATATTCAGAATTATCTTCAATGATTTCAATCCCCTTTAATTTATTTAAAATAACAATACCTGGGAAATCTTTTGTAAATAAAATATTACTTCCTCCCCCGAGGAAAAGCCTTTCATTATTTTTAAAAATTTCTGAGGAAAAAATTTCTTCTACATCTTCGTCTTTTTTTAACTCTATAAAAAAAGAAGCCTTCGCCTGCACCCCAAATGTATTTAATTTGCTTAAGTCGTAATTTTTTAAAATTTCCATAAATTAAATTAAAAGTGAAATTATTGTTCCAATACTTACAAAAAACAATAGCCCAACAGTAAACCATCCTAAAATATTTCCGATTTTTTTATTTTTATATTGACCCATTATTTCACCACTCGCACTTATTTTAACAATTACAAATAAAACAATAGGTGAAATAATACCGTTCAAAACAGCTGAATAAATAAGGGCTTTTATAGGATCAATTCCTATAAAATTTAAACCAATGCCAAGCAGCATTGCTATTATAATCACTCCATAAAATGCTGTTGCATTTTTTAATTTTTTATAAAGTCCCGCTTTCCAACCAAATGATTCGGAAATAGCATAAGATGCTGAACCAGCAAGAATTGGAATTGCGAGAAGTCCAACTCCGACTATTCCTATAGCGAATAGAAAATATGCTAAATTCCCTGCGAATGGTCTAAGGGCTGCCGCTGCATCTGCCGCAGTGCCAATATTTGTAATTCCATTTCTAAATAATGTTGCTCCACAGGTAGCAATTATGAAAAACATTGTAAGGTTTGAAAAAAGCATCCCCGACCATACATCTATCCTCATTTTTCTTACATCACTTAAAGTACTTTTTGCTCGGCGCTCTTCTTCTGTATGTTCTCCTTTTAATATTTCTTCTTCAACTTCCTGAGAAGTCTGCCAGAAAAATAAATACGGAGATATCGTAGTACCAAAGGCTGCGCAAATTAAAATAAAATCTTCTTTTGTAAAATTTATGTTAGGAATTATTGTGTGGTGCAGTACATCCCCCCAATTCATTTTAATGGATATTGCTGAAAAGAAATATGCTAAAAGTACAAGTGCTAAATATTTTAAATATTTTGAATATTTTTTATAAGGAATAAAGATCTGAAGAGCTGAACTAAAAACGGCAAAGCCAATAACTAAAACCGCAAAGCTAACTGCTGGGAAAAGAAGTTGCGTTCCTTTCGCCATTGCACCCAAATCTGCACCAATATTAAATATGTTTGCGAAAAGCAATAAAAAAGTGCAAACATACAGCAATTTTTTTGAGAAATGTCTTTTTATGTTTACTGCAAGTCCTACTCCAGTAGCTATCCCAATTCTTGCACACATTTCTTGGATAGCAGCCATAAGCGGAAAAGAAAAAAGAGAAAGCCAAATCAAACCAAAGCCACGAGATGCTCCCATTTGTGAATATGTTGCTATCCCGGACGGATCATCGTCTGCCGCCCCTGTAGTGAGTCCTGGACCAAGAGTTTTCCAATATTCACCTGCAGCCTTTACCGCACGTTCGTTTTTTACATCTTCCTCGATATCTTTCCCAACTTCAACACTTTTTTCTAACACCTCGGCTGGTGCACTAAAGAGTTTTTCTAAAAGGCTTTTTCGCATATGAAAATTGTAACAATTAAACCCCTAAAAATCCAATATGGATTTTTAGGGGTTTAATTAAAGTGTCGCGCTAAAAATTTTACTCCTTGTTTAATAATGTTCTCGTTCCAGGACCAACATTGCCAAGTTGTTTTAATTTGTGTGCTTTTTGAAATGCCTTAACTGCCTTTTCTGTGGACGCTCCATATCCACCATCAATTTTCCCTTTGTAGAAACCTAGATCTTTTAGTCTCTGTTGTAATTCTTTTACCTCTGCCCCAGTTGATCCTAATTTTAATGGTTTTGTAAATTTAAAAGTTGTAGTTGTTGATGTTGATGTGGCAGAAGAAGTAGTCGTCGTTGTCGTAGTTGTGGTTGTCGGAGGGGTATATGAATAATTTGGACAAAATTGTCCGTTGATTGGACTATAGAGAGTAGTCGAAATACAGCCCGCTGGGATAGTAACAGTGGAAGAAGCTCCGCTACCACAAGATACTCCAGTGGTTTGACTATATCCAGAAGTAGAAGTACAACCTGAAGGCAAAGAGGTAATAGAAGAAGTCGTACCAACTACATTTACTGAAAGAGTAGAACAGTTGCCACTATATGAACAAACATTCATCGCTGAAGAACCGATACTAGTACCAGAAATTGTTAGTAAATTATTATTCAATGTTGATTGGAATAAATTATTGGAACTAGAAATAATATTGTATGGCATCGTTCCACCAGAAATTGTGATTGTTTGAGCTTGCCCGACAGAAAGAGTTAAACTATCTTGGCTGAGAGTTGGGTGCGTGCTTCCACTCGTACTAGAATTATAGCTAACTGTGACAGTTAATATTCCACAGTTGTTTGTTGCAGCACATATGCTTATCGTAGAGGTACCACTTGCAATACCAAGTAAGCTTAAAGTTGATCCAGATAAATTCGGTTGAATTATGCTCGGGTTTGAATTTGATGATACGTAAAACAAACTACCTGACGGTCCGTAAATACTTACATTTATGCTTTGCCCTACTTGAACTGTTGGACTTGATTGGCTAAAAGACACAGCAGAAGAACTTCCTGAACCAATAGTTACGTTTATTATTCCGCACGAACTGTTATCAGTAGAACATATTGTGATAGAAGATGAACCTGTCGTACTTGTCGTGTATAAATTAACTGTTGACCCTGAAATACTTGCCGTAACTACACCTTGGTTTTGACTTGAATTATTTGAAACATAATAATTCCCAGTTCCTCCGCTTATTTGGTCAGAAATAGTTTGCCCTGAATAAATAGAAACACTATTTTGATTGAACGAAAGTGGTTGAGCATTTGAATTTTGAACTGTGACATAAACACTTGAACAATTTGAATGATTGCTAATCAAACAAAGAGTGGCAACTGTCGAACCATAACTATTCGCAAAAACTGTGATTTGATTTCCGCTTATATTTACATTCGCTATTATCGGGCTTGTATTATTGGATAAATACAAAGAGCTAGATGCAAGATTACTTGCGGTAATCGTTGACGACTGACCAACAGCTAAAACGAGACCCGTCTGACTCAAAGACACCATGTTCGTATTTGAAACTCCTGTTACTGTTGGCCATGAGACTGTTGGGGATTGGACACCATTTACACCACCAGTAGTGATATAAACAGAACTATTGGTGGCAACTCCATAATTAGAACTGCTAACATTTGTCGTTAGAGTTCCACTTGAATTAGTATTACCGATAGAAATTATTTGTTGACCCTGTCCAGTTTTTACATAAAATAACAAAACACTGGAATTCGGATCTCCTGTTACGTATAGTTGTACCGTGTCTCCATCGCTAGTAGTTGAAGCTGAGAGTGTAGGGGTAACAGCATGAGCAACCGAAATAAAAGAAAGCATAAAAAACATAATTATAAAAATTGGAAACAAAAAGCGCTGTTTAAATATTTTATATTTCATATATATAATTATACGCTAAAAATTAAAAAATGGGTGCACAAAATATGACCGATTTTAAGCGAGTGTTATCAGGACGATTTCATCGTCGGAACCAATACGGAGCTTTGGGCCCCATCCACCTGCTCCACTTGAAACATATACCAACATGGAATGATAGTGCTTAAGGCCATAGCTAAAACCTTTATATACTAGATATATTAAATAGTTAAATGGCCATTGTTGCCCTCTGTGAGTATGCCCTGATATTTGAAAAGAAATACCAGCTTTTTCTGCGACAGCCAAATCTTTTGGTTCATGTTTTAAAAGAATAGCTGGTTTGCTTTTATCAATCTTCATATCCTCTAATGTTTTTTGAAATTGTTTTTTGTTTACATTATTTAAATAATCCACGCCGATTATTTGTAAACCGTCTATCTCTATTTTTTCGTCTCTCAATACTGTGAACCCTAATGATTCGACTGCTATTAAAAAAGGCATCGGGTCACTAAATTCTTCATGATTGCCTGTTATGTAAAAAACACCAAGACGGGAAAAAAGATTTTTCATTGGTCTTGCAATAAAATATGGATCGGGTTTATGTGCCCCATCAAATAAGTCGCCACCGATAAAAACTAGGTCTGGAGATAGAGAATTTGAGGCTTGAGTAATTTTATCTGCAAATTTCGCACCTCTCATCGAATTTAAATGTATATCACTCATCCATACGATAGTTTTCCCTTTCCACCCTGCAGGAAGTAAAGGAATCGAAACTTTTATTTTTTTTATGACAATTTTTCGCCCGTGGATAATCCCATAGATTGAAACAAGTATTGCTAGTAAAAATAAAAATATTCCGAAAAATATTGGTAAGTTAAAAAAGAAACTTAAAATTATATAAATAATTGACGATATGAAAAGGTAAACAAAAATACCAATCCAAGCTGAAGTTGAGCGATAAAAAAAGCGAATTATTTTGTTCGTATAATACTTTTCTATTGAAAGCATTACAATAAATCCACCAGATAGTACCGCCAATAATATAATCAGTACAAATTTTTCATAACGAGTAATGTTAAAAAGAGTGGTCGCCGCAGAATAAACCACAATATTTGCCTCAAGAAATAAAAGTAGCAAAGTTGCTACCGCTACAAAACTTAAAGATGATAATGATAAAAGCTTTCTCTTTGGATTTCTTTTAAACATGAATATTCCTATTATAGCAAATCATTGGGTGCCTATCGAGATTCGAACTCGAACTGAGGGTTCCACAAACCCTAGTGCTAACCATTACACTATAGGCACCATATATTCACCTATTAAAACAATAGGTAGTTTAATTTATACCAGAAAAATGTTTTAAAATCTAGCTCTTTGCTTTATTCAATCTGAACTTTTATATCGGTTCTTTCATGTTTTACTTTCATAAATAATGTAATTATAGCGCCGATAAATACAACAATACTTGAAATCAGAAATACATTTGAATATGCATTGATCTGTGCCTTTAGTGTGATAAGTGCAACAAATTCTTGAATGATCCCAGGATTGATAGTGTGTATAAAACTAAAATGATTTATTTTTAAAACATTGCTTTCTACGGAATTATTTAAAATGGTTGCAAAAATTGCAATACCAAATGCTCCAGAAATATTTCTGACTAATGCAAGAATAGACGAAGCGATGCCTATCTCGTGTTTATCGACAACTGAAGCTACGATGTTTGTACGCTGAGCCATTCCGAAGCCCATACCGAGAGCCATAACAACTAAGGGAAATATAATATCGAGAGCCGAAGACCTGGCATCGATTGAGGTAAACAAGAAAAGCCCAATGGCGGCAACTAAAGTACTGATAAAAATAACATAACGTGATTGAATTTTCCCTGTTAGACTTCCACCAATAGGAGATGCTATAACCATAGCAAGCGCCATAGGAATAAACAGCAAGCCACTTTCAGTTGCAGAATAACCCAAAAAAGTTTGCGCAAAAATCGGAAGCAAAAATATTCCTCCTATCATTCCCATGAATACTACGAAGTTGTTTATGAGTGCGCCGACAAAAGCTGGTATTTTGAAAAATTTCAAATCTACAATCGGATCTTCAGCTTTCTTTTCTATTTTTATGAAAAGAATAAAGAGCGCGATGGTTACAAAGTAACAAATAAAACTATTTAGTGATAACCATCCCCAATCTAGTCCTTGATCTAGGACTAAAACCAAAGCTGAAAGCGAGCCACCTAAAACAACCGCTCCCCACCAATCAAATGCCTTTTTTATTATCGTTCCGCGTGACTCATTTATGAAACGAAGTGCCATCAATAACCCTATGATTCCTATTGGTAAATTTATTAGAAAAACAGATCTCCATCCAAAATTGTCTATCAATGGGCCTCCTAGAAGTGGTCCAAAAACTGCTGCAGCAGCAAAAGAAACTGACCAGATTCCAAGGGCTTGCGCTCTCTCTTTCCCTTCTTTGAAAGTCACAGCGAGGATGGCCATGGCGGTCGGATAATCTGCAGAACTTGCAATGGCTTGGATAACTCTGAAAATTATCATTGATGAAAGATTCCAAGAAAGTCCCGCAAGCACTGATCCTAAAATGAAAATTATAAAACCTAAAATATAAACTTTTTTCCTACCGATCGTGTCTCCTAATTTTCCCCAGACCGGCACAAAAACAGCGTTGGCTAAAATATATGCCGTCGCTATCCACCCCGCGGCAGAAATAGTAATGCCGAAGTCGCCGATAATTTTTGGGAGTGCAAGATTTACTATTGTGCCATCAAGACGACCCAAAAAAGTTCCTATGATAACTGTGCCGAGGATCCACCAGCGTAAATTTTCATGGTTTACTCTTTTTTTCATGTTTTATTTTGTGCCTATAATTATTTTTTATAAATAATTATTTTTGCAGACATACCCTCTTTTAATTGAGGATAAGCTTTTATATCAAAGCGAACTTTTATATCAAATTGTTTAACTTCCCTTTTGTCAGAAATATTAAACACAATACCACTTTGGTCAGAAATAGGACTTATCTCGTCAACGATTCCAAAGAATTTTTTACTTCCGAAAGCATCTACAGTGAAAGAAGCCACTTGCCCGACTTTTATATCACTCAATCCTTTATCTTCGTCGATTTTTCCCACAACTCTTTCTTCATCTTCGTTTATCATCGACACTACAGGAGAACCTGGGGCAAAATATTGCCCTTCTTGATGATTCACTGAAACAACAAGGCCGCTGACTTTTGCAACAATAGTCTCATTCCCCACTTTTGCTACTGGAGTGTTTGGTCCAATTTCCTGCCCAGCTTTTACATATATTTCATCTAAAATCCCAGGAGTGGTTGCAGACAGATTAATAATTGGAGCATCAATCGATGAATTTTCGATCTTCACCTCATTTCCTAAAATTCTCCAAAAAATAAAAATCACCAGGAGAACCAAAATAACAACAATGCCTGTAACACTCTGAACCCAAGGTTTAAGAAAAACACTTTCTTTTATTTTAATTTCAATATTTTTTTGTTTATTTTCTTCGTGCATATAATTTATTAGTTATTTTCTTTTGTAGTCATACTTATAACCCTACCATTTGCGACCGCTATCTCTCCAACTCCAATATTAACAACATTTATTATTCCATCACTTGGAGCGTATATAAAATCATTATTATATGCACCCTCGGCAACAGACAAAGCCCCTGTCGCTGCTGCTACGTCTTCAGGTCTTGCACTTGAGATTTTTAGCATAAGAGAAGAATTTGCCTGGTCAAGATTTGCTTGTGCGATTTTTACCAATCGGTCTTTTGTTTCGAGCGCAGATTGATATGCATTATAATTTGAAATGTAATTCGTCGCTTTTTTATTTGGAATATGAATAATCCAATTAGAGATATTCGTACTTATGTTTGATGGAAACTTTATATACAAACCAGAGTCACCGATAGGTTGAGCAGTTGTCCCATTAGCTATTCCGTTATAGTCATTCAAAATCCCCGAAGCAAAAAATTGAGAATTCCCATTTGTATAGCTAATAGAAATTTTTATATACCCTTCTTTGTCCAAAATATAATTTCCACTGATTGTCGGAGCAGTGTAATTATCGACAGATATATCTGGAACTGCTTCTAGGCTTGAGTTCAGTAGGTTTCTATAGGCTAACTCTACTGCTAAGTTCTGTTGTTTTGTCACAGCATCTAGATTAGTTTGAGCTGTTTGCACCATAGCTTTTGCCACATTGATATCTGCCCCTGTGGCACCATTAATTAGTTTTTGGTAATTTGCTTTTGCTATTTCAAGCGCACCTTTTGCGTCCGCAAAATCTAAATTTGCTAAAACTTCTCCCTTTTTTACCACATCTCCTGGTTTTACATAGACAGCATTGACTCGGCCAGTTTTTGGAAAAGCTAGGTCAACAACTCCTCCGTTCTTAGTTGAATCAACATTTGGCAAAGTGCTGCTTTCTTCTACCCCATTAGGTGCATATCCTACGAACCTATAAACAAGAACCCCGATGACCAAAGCAATAATTAGGGCTATCGGTATAACTCTTTTTGGTGATTCTAAAAATTTTTTTATCCTATTTTTCATAATTATTTTTTATTTAATACACTTATAATTCTTACTACTTCTTTTTTATCTTCATTGCTTAATCTAGAAAACAAATCCTTTAATATTAAATGCTTTTTATTTTTAATTGATTTAAAAACTTTCCAAATATTTTCGGTAAAAGAGATCCTGACTATTCTCTTGTCCTTATTATTTATTTCTCTTTTTAGTAACTTCTTTTTGCAAAGTGCTTCAACCAAGGTTGTGACGGATGGCGGTTTAATTTGCAAATGTTCTGCTATCTCCTTCATGGTAGGATTAACCTTTTCAGCTACATAATGTAGTATTTCTAGCTGAGAAGAGGTAAACCCTATTTCTTTTGATTTTCTACGTATCTCGCTTATCATTTTGTAGTGAAACATCAAAATAGAATCTTCGAGATCCTTGTTCAGTGAAAAATCTTTTTTAACCTTATTTTGCATAATAAAAAATTAGTTAGGTGACCTAACTAATTCCAGTATATAAAAATACTAAATATATGTCAATACTACTGATAATCTGGACTTTGTTCAGTTATTCCATACTTATAATTAGTAAGTCTTGCTAGAGCGTAAAGAAGACTAGAAAGACGGTTTAAGTAGGCGAGAGTGGTATCTCCGACTTCTATTTTACCTTCCTCCTTTGCTTCTACCACTCGCCTTTCAGCTCGACGAACAAGGGTTCTAGAAAAATCAAAATACGTGGCAAGCTCCTTTCCTCCAGAAATAAAAAATGATTTTATTGGAGGAAGTTCTTTTTCTATTTCATCTATTATTTTTTCTAGATCTTTTAATTTATCTTCGCCTATTGTCATTTTTGACCCAGCGATTTCTGCCTGTATAATGAACAAGTTTTTTTGTATATTGTGAATAGCATCTCTAAATAAAGTTGAGTCCGGGAGCATCAAAGTTTCCTCTTTGGATTTTACTTTGCAAAGGCCTAAAAAAGAATTCGCCTCATCGAGCGCACCTAATGCCTCAGCAATGATAGAGCTTTTAGAGATTCTCTGGTCACAACCAAAGGTTTTTGTTTTCCCATCATCCCCTTTTCTTGTGTATAACATATAATTGTTTAAATAATTTTTTAATTTGGTGCGCGGGGGGAGACTTGAACTCCCATGCCCGTGAGGGCGCTACCACCTCAAGGTAGTACGTCTACCAGTTTCGCCACCCGCGCTTGCATAAACTCTATCAAAAAATCCACCCTGAGTCTATCAAATGGGTGGATTTTTTAGTTTTTGTTTTTACTATTCTGATGCTTTTTCAGCTTCTGCGTCCATTGCTTCCTCGCTAACTACGCTTGATCGTAGTTTTCGGCGAACATCCTTTACTGCTTTTTCTCTTACGTAATATAGTTTTGATCTTCGGGCCCGAGACTTTTTAACAATTTCAATTTTATCAACAACTGGAGAATATAATGGAAAAATTCTTTCTACCCCTACTCCAGAAGCAACTTTTCTAACTGTAAATGTTGCACCCATTTCTCTTCCGTGCTTTCTAGCTAGGACAATACCCTCAAATGCCTGCAATCTTATCTTGCCTTTTTCATCTAATATCTTTGACCAAACTTTTATGGTGTCTCCAGCATGAAAATCAAGAGCTTTGCGAGCATCTTTGTCTATTGCGTCAAATTTAATTTTTGTTTCTACTTTATTTTTTTTCTCTGCCATAATCCAAACACTTTAGCACAAAGTTTTTCTAAAGGCAAATGATAATTTCATAGCACTTTTTTTATATATATGTTATATATTTTAAGTATGGCCACTATAATATTTGATTTTGATGACACCCTATTTGACACAAAAAAATTAAAAGGAGATATTTTCAAAGAAATTGCTTCACACGGTGTAAATAGAACTTTAATAAAAAAAACATACAAAGAATGCCGAAGTGCTTACTGTTTATCTAAGCACACCCAAATATTAAAAAAGCATGATTTGCTTATACCAAAATCAATACATAAAAAAGTTGCTGGTTACAATTTTAAGTCGTATTTGTTTCCAGGAATTATCAATGATTTAGAAAAACTTTCAAAAAAAAATTACCTTATATTATTAACAAAGGGCGATAAAAAATTCCAAAAAACAAAAATTGAAGGCACAAATATTTCAAAATATTTTAAGGAGGTTCATGTAACTCAAAAGAATAAAGAGGAGTTTTTTAAAAAAACCAAATACCCTCATCCAATTTATTTTATAAATGACAAGGAATCAGAAAACAAAATAATAAAAAAATTATTTCCAAAGATTATTGTTGATAAAAAAATAAGGGAGAACAAATAATGTCTCCCTTGTTTTAACCAGACTAATTAAAGTTAAAGCTCTTCCTTTGTCGGGCCGTTGGCAGCACCCTTCATTGTGACTTTTTTTCCAGAAACTCGTGCAGCGAACGAAATACATTCACGAATATCTTTTATGCTTAATGTTTGAATAGACTTACCTAACTCAATACATTTCACGATAAAAGAAGCATAAAACCAATCTCCTGCTCCTGGACCATATACTTCTGTGTTTGGATTAATGTAGTCATTGCATGGATCAAATCTTTCAATTTTTAATCCACTTTTTGAAAACATTCCTCCATTTTCATTCTGAGTAATAATAACTAGATTGGGACCAAGTTTATGAAATTCACTAAGTAGTGTCATTTTACAGGAATCAAATTCTGAATGATTCATGATTAATAAATCTGTACTTTTTAAAATTTCAAAAAATTTTGATCGATCCATTATTAACTCAGGACGAGGGTTAAGTGTTCTGTGACCAGCATGTTTATTGAAAAGTGTTTTCACTAATTCAATTTCTTCCGGACGAACACCTGTAGCAATACGCCATAAACCAGTTTCTTCGTTTATTTTAGCAATTGTCTCATTTATTTTACCTTCCTCAATTTTTCCCTTTTTACCAAAAATTTGTGGTTTTGGAATATTGTCTATGGGTAAAACAGAAATGTGACTTTTATCTAAAATTTTAAACTCCGAATGGGGTATAGTATATTGTCTCAAGGCAAATCTTAGAACATGACTTTCAAAGTCATCGTTCACGCCAGTCAAAGCTAAAACTTTACTTGTTTGCCCAAGTAAGTTTATTGCCCTGGCAACGTTTGCGGATGTACCACACAGATAAGGTTCAATTGAATTTAATTTCCCCTTTTCTTGCTGAGTCATCCTGTCGTAATCAAGGACTATTTCAGCGTTAACTGAAAATCCTACTAAGGCAATCTCTTTCATGGGCTATATTATTTTTTGGGGTGCTAATTATTTTATTTCAACCCTAGAATATACCTCTTTTAAGAGAGTGTCAAAATTTAGTAAACCTCCTTGTTATAACAGCCCTCGCAATAAACAATCTCTGGTCTATTTGGAGCATATGCCGTTTCGAATTCATTATTACAGCCTTTATTCATACATTTTCGATGCCAGAGCCTTAAAGGGTTTCTTTGTTTTACCCTTTGATAACGTCGACAATTGGGACACATTCTGGGTAATGGTAAATTCATTCTTCGATAAAATTTTAAATCCTCTGGAAGAATTTTAAAAGCAGTCATACATCCCTCTTGGCATTTTCCTCCATGTTCACAAGCAATTACTTCATCTAAAATCGAATCTTGTATTTCTTTTACGCTGTCCGAAAGTTCTTCTGGTTTTTTTGTCACTTTATAATTTCTTTCGTCATCTTCTCTCCAATTATATCCTTCTCTAGTTGCCTCTTCCTTGTTTAAGGCAAAATATTCTTGTGCGGTTGTTTCATTGTACCCAAAAGGTGAAAGTTCAATTGGGAAAAATTCTCCGTATTTATATACCCTACCCTTCTTGTCGATATATGGCATATTATTTATGTGCTCAATAATTTTTGGCACAAGTTTTTCGTATTCTTCTTTTGAATACTGCTTGTTTAAAATGCAGTATTGTTTTTTCTTCAACCCAACACAACCAAAAACATCAGATACTCCTGGGGAAGTAATGCAATAAGTTGCATTTTTTGAATTCGTCCAAGTCCCCCATCCACATTTTACATTGTAGATGCCATCTCCCGATTGCAAGCATTCATTTACTAACTCTATATTGTCTCCATAGTGAGTAAAATCATAAGTTTGTTTTACTGGACCATTGGAAACAAAAGAACAAAATTTTGAATCTTCTAAATTTGCTGCTCCAAAACACATCTTTGAGTTTTTTGAATGTTCTAAATAATCTCCTGTAACATTTGTATTTTGAACTCCGAAATAATATTTCTTTGGAAACTTTTCCCAAAATTCATTTGCTCTTTGTTTTATGGATAAAATATTTTTATAAGAACTTAACTCAAAAGATTCTAATTTTTTTTCATATTCTTCTTTTGAATATGGCTTGTTCCAGATGTGATAATTTTTGCCATGTAAATTTACACAACCAAAACAATTATTACAACCACGAAGACTGTGCGAGAAAGAAACATTCACGCAGTCTTGGCAATTTTGAGAAAAAATAGTTTGATAACAATTGATACAAGTTACAAGCTCGTAACACAGTTCTCCTTTCCTGGTCATGGTAATATCTTCAGAATCTTTAGAAAAGAAAACACCACTTCCGTAGGAAACATTTTCATCAAAAGTGCCATCATGCAATAGATAGCAATTTCGCATGTCATTTGCCATATTGCAATATTGAGAATTCACCATAGTAGTACCAAAAGCAAAAAGATTAGGTACTGGCACCCGACGAAAAAGTTCAAAAAATTGTTCAAGAAACGGCCTTGAGAAATCAACATCAGTTCCATAATCTACTCCTTCCCAAGCATCACTCCACCAACACTTTTCGCAAAATATAATATTTTGATAATCTTTACTGTAAATAGAAACTGTCTTTTTTTTACACAAACCACACTCTCTAAAATGTAAACCTCTTTCGTTGCGCCAAGCTAAACGCCTCTGCAAACGACACTCTGGACAAAAAGTCGGAGCTGGCACTTTCATTTTTTTGTAAAATCCAAAATCGTCCGGTTCAATTAGAAATTCTTTTTTACAGTTTTGGCAAATTTTGTTTTCAGCTTCCATTTTATTATTTTACCATTTTTTCTATTTCCTTTGGCAAAGGTGATTCTATTCTTATGATTTTCCCCTTAAGATTTTTGAACTCAATGGACCTTGCATGGAGAGCCAATCTGTTTAACGCTTTTGGGCAAGGGCTGTTTGATGCATAAAGCGAATCGCAGACAACTGGATGATTTAAATATTTCATGTGTACACGAATCTGATGTGTTCGGCCTGTCTTTGGTTTTATTTCTAAATAAGTGAATGGCACAGTAGTCCTAAATCTTTTCAAAACTTTATATTCTGTTATTGCTTCACGAAGTTCCCCTCGTGCACCACGGCCTGCTAATTTTTTTCTAAAATCGCTCGGACTTCTGCCTATTGGTATTTTTAATATACCATGATCGTTTTTTACTGAACCATAAACAATCGCATTGTAAATTTTCTTTATCGATCTTTCTTGAAATTGATTTTTTAAAAATTCATAAGCTCCTTTTGTTTTTGCTAAAACCAAAACACCAGAAGTGTCTCTGTCTAATCTATGCACAATACCAGGCTTGATTATTTCTTTGCCGAGAAATGTCATCGGTTCGCCGACATTTTTCATTTTTGGATAATTTTTTAAAATCCAATCTGTAATAGTTTTTTCCTTGCCTCTACCGTCAGGATGCACAGAAATACCAGACGGTTTGTCTATCGCTAGTATATCTTTGTCTTCATAGAGAATTTTTATTTTCATAAATTGCAGTTTGTTTGCTTTTTGTTTTTGTGCCCTCGGTAGGAATCGAACCTACATCAAAGCCTTAGAAGAGCTCTGTTCTATCCATTGAACTACGAGGGCATTTCATAGGCAGTGTGCGCGGTGTAGGACTCGAACCTACGACCTTCCCGGTGTAAACGGGTTGCTCTACCAACTGAGCTAACCGCGCATAATAAAACTGAATACTCTTTAAATTAGCATTTTTAAAGAGACGGGTCAACGACTGGGGAAGGAGAATTTATTATGCTTTCAGATTTTTTCTCCCTTTCTGCAAAATATTGAAGTGCATTTTCTAATCTTGTTTTTCTGCTTTTTTCAGCCTGATCGTTAGTAGTAATAGAATAAGAAGTAAAATCCTTATTTATTTCAAAAAACAAAGAAAATCCATACAGAACTGAAATGGCTATCATGACAACAGAAATTACTAAAATTGCCGCCCAGCAAATATCAGGATTAACTTTGTAATCTTTTTTCCTATAACTTTTTTTTAATTTGAATAATTCTATTTTCATATATTTATGGGACAAAACTTAAAAGATTCATTTTTAGATCAGCCATCCAACTACTATTTACTTTACCAGCTGCATTTACAGTTTCATTTTTTCTAATATCAGTTGAAGTGAATTCAAGTTCGTATGGAGAATTCTCTAAAAGAAGTATGAATTTATAAATCCCTTCAAAACTTCCATCTACTTTCATCTCTAAAACAAGATTCTGCCCATCCTTGGAAATATCTACCAATGCCACCTGAGCTTTTACCCCAACTTTTTTCCCAGTTGCCTCTAATGTGTCTAAAAATGGAACTATATCCCCACTTTGAGCAAAGTGAGTTTCTAGTAAATTTTTTTCATCTTCAATTTTTGAAATAGAACTATTCAGTAATTTGATACCATTTCTTCTTTCTGTTTCTTGTTGCCATTGCGTTTCATTTTTTTGATAAGCATTCTTATTAGTATCTATTTCCTTGTAAAGAAACACAAATATAAAACAAAAAAAGGCTAGGATTATCAGAGAGAGTATTGGTGATTTTTTATTAAAAAGATTTTTCATACTAAGCAGGAATTAAATTTAAATAAAATTGTATATCTGACCCCTTCACAAAATTCGAAATTGGTAAATCAACCTTTTTAAACAACTTATAATCTTCAAAAGATTGTCGGAACAAAAGCAATTGTTCGCGGCTTGCAGCTACCCCACTCACACTAATACTTTTACCATTCGCTGGATCATTTTGATAAAGAATATGAGTAATTTTGATGCCTGGTATTTTTCTTGAAATTACTTCTTTTATTACTTTATCTGAGATAATATTTTGATTATCTTTTGTTTTTTCGATCAAGCCTAATTTTGAATTTAAGCCATTTAAAATAGACACTGTTTGCTCATCAAGCTCCGGAATCACTTCTGCTTTTTGAGCCTCTAATTTTTGGCTTGAAATATTTTTTTTCACCGAAGAAAGAAAGTAAGCTGGCAATAGTGTGAAGGAAGCGATAAAAACAACGAAGCTGAATACAAAAAAAACAACTTTAATAAATCTGTAATAAAAATTAACAGCGTTTTCTTTTTTCTTTTCGGTTGGGATTAAATTAATCATTTTTATAATCTCTCAATGCTAATCCTATTGCTGTTGAATACGATAAAGACTGTTCAAAATTCATTTCTGGGATACACTCTTCTGTATCCCCTATGTTAACCCAAACATTTGCTATATCAACTTTTGTTTTCATACTAACTGAAAGATAATCAGAAAACCCTATCAAATTTGAATCACCTCCACAGAGAATAATTTTTCTGACTAAAGGACGCTCTATGCCATCTTCTTCTCTGTTTGTATGCCAAAATAAAAAATGTCTTGAAATTTCATCCCGAAGAACAGAAACTCCATTTAAAAGAACAGAAAACATTTCTTTGTTTTCAGAATCACGACCAAGTCCGTATTTCTGTTTCATTTTTTCTGCCTCTTCAAAACTTATTTTGAAACTTTTTTGAATTACGTTTGTAAGCATCACTCCCCCAACATCAATAGTAGAAGTAGACATTAAAACTCCTCCTGATATGATAGAAACTCCTGTACGTTTTTTCCCAAAATCTACAATCATATAAGTCTCCGGGTCACCATTTTTTATAACAGCACGGGCAATAGCTTGAGCCTCGAGTTCAAAAGAAGGAACTTCTATGCCGGAGTTTTCAAAAACAGAAAGATAGTCTTCTATTACAATTTTAGAAATCGCGGCAACTTGTACGTTTAAGCTCTTGCTGTCCTCGCTTAAAATTTCATAATCAAAAATTACATCCTGTGCCGCCATAGGAATATGCTCCTCGAGAGAAAATTCGATTCCTTCTCTTACGTCTTCTAACCCTTCCTTTTCTAGTTTTACAGAAAATAAATAAACTTGTTCCTCGGGGAGCGAGGCTCGTACTGATTTTATTTTCTCATCCTTTCTAAGAGACGTTAATATTTCTTCAATTTTTTTAGGGTCTTTTATTTTTCCAGATTCAATAATTCCTGGTGGAATTTCTCGCTCACCATATTTGCCGAGCTTTAATCCTCTCTTTGTCATAATTAGTTCAACAAATTTTACAGATTCTTCAGAAATATCCAAACCAAAAGACGGACAAGATAAAGATGTTGGTACTGGGAAAATTTTTTTATACAAACTTCTAAACATTGCTAATATTATACGCTAAACAAGCCCTTCTCGCCATTATTTAGGAATGATTACCCCTTCTTTTGTTTAGTTTTGAATAGAAATTGTGCGAAAACTGGCAAAAGAGAAAGAATTATTATCACAAGAACTATCGGTAAAATATATTTATCTATGTTTTGGATACGATTTCCTAAAAAATATCCAACAAAAACCATGGTACCGGTCCAAAACACTCCTCCTAAAATGTTCAAAAAGAAAAAGGTCTTGTATTTCATTTTTCCTACACCTGCCATTATCGGTGTGAAAGTACGCACAATAGGGACAAAGCGAGCAAGCGTTACTGCTTTATTGCCATGACGTTCAAAAAAAATTGTTGTTTTGTCTATGTACTTTTTATTCCAAAAAAGTGAATCTGGTTTAGAAAATATTTTAGGCCCAACTTTTTTCCCGAAATAATAACCAAAAGAATCCCCTAACACTGCCATCAAGAAAGAACCAAAAAACAACAAAAATAAATTAAAATGACCGGCTCCTGCCAAGACTCCAGCAGTAAATAAAAGAGAGTCACCCGGCAAAAAGAATCCAAAAAAAAGTCCTGACTCAGCAAAGATAAAAAGAAACACCCCTAGAAGTCCTATTGTCTGTATTAGTGGCATTATTTGAAATATATGCATAAGATATTATCTTGCTTTTGTGCCAACCGGTATCTCATCGTTAGGGCACAATAAGGAGAACTTTCCATCTTCGGTAGAAATTGCCAATATCATTCCATTACTTTCAAATCCTCGAATAACTCTAGGCTCTAGATTTGTAACAAACATACATTTTTTACCAACTAGAACATTTATATCAGGGAAATATAAAGCAATGCCTGAAACAATTTGTCTTGGCTTTTCTTCATTTAAATCAACTGAAAGTTTTAACAGCTTGTCCGTGTCAGGAATTTTTTCTACACTTAAAATTTTACCAACACTTATTTCTACTTTTTTAAATTCTTCAATGTTTATCATTTTATTTATTTTTTTGGTCTAAATACCTTTGTAAGATTAATGCAGCAGCAGAATCGTCGATTTTCTTGTTTACCTCTTTTTTTATTTTTCTTGCATTGTTTTTTTCCTTTCCTTCAATAGTACGAGCCTCGACTGAAGTTAAAAATTCTTTTTGTTTCTGGATTGGTGATCGCACTTTCTTCTTTAGCTCATTAATAAAATTTTCAACTTTGTACCATAATGCATTTTTTTCACCTTTAAAATCTAAAGATTCCCCTATTACCACTTCGGCAATATTTTCTTCTGTTATAATAACATTAATCTTTTTTAAAGATTTTTCATCATTTAAAATGATTCCTTTTGGAAAAGCCAATCTCCCGCTTTCGTCTGAAACTGCAAGGCCTATCCGCTTTGTTCCATAATCTATACCCAGAAATCTCATGTAGTTGATAATATCATAAAAAGTTTTTTTATGATATTATAAAAGCATGAGCCCATTTATAAACAACCCAGTACTTTTATTAATCTTAGTTATCTGGACCCTTCCTTGGAAACTTTACGCGCTATGGCTTGCCGTAAAGGGTAACCACAAGGGATGGTTCATCGCTCTTGTAATCTTGAATACTTTTGGTATTTTAGAGATTATTTATATCTTTGCTGTCGCAAAGAAATCTTGGGCAGAAGTAAAAAGAACCTTGTTTAGCATTCTTTCAACGAAATAAAACAAAAATTAAAATACCCCGGTTATGGGGTATTTTAATTTTGAGTACTTGAAAAAAACACAAAAATAAAGTAATGTCTATATACAGTGAGGAGGCGTGGCTGAGATGGGAGAGACAAGAACTGCTTCTTGTCGAGCCGGCATGAAGTGCCGACCACGAAGCCATGGAATCGCGCAAGCGACCTCCATATTGAACGAAGTAAAATTTACGGAGGCGTGGCTGAGTGGTTGAAGGCAACAGTCTTGAAAACTGTCATATGGGAAACCGTATCGTGAGTTCGAATCTCACCGCCTCCGCACGAAATTGAATTGAGTATCCCCGCGAAAAAATGCGTCGGCGCAAAGCGCCGACGGTCGGGCAGGAATTTTATTAAAATCAAATTCGGCAAGGATTTTCCATGCCCCGCGTGGCTCAAAAAAGACGGTTCGGTCGAGAATTTTGAAGTTCGAACCGACTTTTTTAAACAAATGAAGATTTTCTTCATTTGTTTTTTTGTTTGCCAATTCCGCATTGAATTTCAAAAACTTTTCCGTAAGTTCGAACCGATTATTCGCTTTTTGCTCGAAAGCCGATAATTTCTCTTTGAGAAGCTGTCTTTCGTTCATCAGTTTGTTTTTCGCTTCCCGATATTCCTCGAGCGATAAAGCACTTTCCAAATACAAATTCATCAGCTTCTCGATTTTGTTTTCCAAAAGAGAAATGTCGAATTTTGAGCGGTCGATAAAAAGCGTGGACGATTGGATTTCCTGTGATTGGTCTTTTTTGTTTTCCTCAATCATCCAATTAATCCAATCGGACGGCAAAGAAATTTTTTTGATATTCTCTTGTACTTGGGAAGTGATGATTTCTTCCCGAACATATTTTTGACCACAAGGATTTTTTCGTTTGGTACAGCGGAGATAGTTATGACCTTTTTGAGTTTCAGTTGTGATAAAGCATCCACATTCTCCGCAACGGAAAAATCCACGATATAAATATGTTTTCAAAAATATATTTTTTGGCTTCGATTTTCTCTTCATCACTTCCTGACAGGCATCAAAAAGTTTTTTTGAAATAATCGGTTCGTGTTTCCCCTCAAAAATCTCTCCGTTATACCTCATTAGACCGGTGTAAATCGGATTTTTAAGAAGTTTTTGATAATTCGACACCGCAAGCTCTCTACCGCTTTTTCGCCTCAATCCAAGTGCGTTAAATTTGTCGCGGACTTCCCGCAAAGTGAAATTTCCTGTTGCATATGCCTCAAAGACATTTTTGACCAAAGGAGCGTTCAAAATATCGGGAACAATTTTGCCTTTTTCATTTAAATATCCAATCGGAGCCGATTGAGGCCATATTCCTTCCTTCACTTTGTTTCTGTGTCCGCGCTTAATATTCTCCGACAGGTTATCCACATAATACTTGGATTGAGAAAAAGCGATTGAGAGCATGAATTTGCCTTGCGGGGTCGGATCAAACCAAAAAGTGGAAAACTTTAAATCTTTTATCACTTCCGTATCTACCAGATAAATGATTTTCCCGCCATCAACACTGTTTCTCGCAAGTCTGTCCGGATGCCAAGCCAAAATACCTTCGGCTTCACCATTCTCCATGCGTTCCATCATTTCATTAAATACCGGACGGCCGGGTATTTTGGCTGTCTGCTTTTCGACAAAGATATCAACAATTTCCAGTTGTTCTTTTTTCGCCAGTTCTTTTAACTCCGCCAACTGGTCTGAAATACTGCGGACTTGTCTGTCTTTGTCGTCTGTAGACTTGCGAGTATATATGAAAAACTTTTTGGTTTGATTGTTCATGTTTTTGTATTGGCAAACGATTGAGCCACGCGGGGCATGGAAAATCCTTGCCGAATTTGATTTTAATAAAATTCCTGCCCGACCATCGGCGCTTTGCGCCGACGCATTTTTTCGCGGGGATACTCAATTCAATTTCGTGCGGTGTATGTTGGACAAAGTTCGAAGCTATTTTGAACAGAATCCAAATGATGAAAGCTAATCTTACGCTCGACGTTTGTAATTATTTTAAACTTCCTACTACGCTCGACCAATGTGCTAATGCGAAGGTTCTTCCGTCGCTCGCCTTCGGCGAGACCACCCTCGTCCCATCAATCCCATGCATATTTGATTTCGCGCGGATTTTTCTTTTTTCGGAATGGCGATGGGACTTCGGGCGGGCTTCTAGTGCATTATATTACACTCTTGCAATACATTGCAAGTTTTTCTAGTATATATTTATGCATTCAAGTAAAAAACTTGGTGAAAACCTAAGAAAATTAAGACTTAAAAAAGGACTCTCTCAGGGCAATTTAGCCAAAGAGCTAAATGTAGATAGAGCCTATATTAGCAACATTGAAAATGGTCGTATGAACCCCACCCTTTCAACTTTGGAAAAAATTTCCAAGGCTTTGGGAATTTCAAGTAGTGAGCTTTTAAAATAAATTAATAAAATGGAAAATTTAATTGAATTGCATTTCAAAAACAAAGACCTCGACATAAGAAAGAAATCTTTTGGCTATTCTCGTTTTATGGACCAAAAAGTTACACCAGACGTTCTTTGTTTTATTTCGGATTGTATTTTGAATCAAACATCAAAAAATATAAGAGAATTTACCATAAATGATATTCTGAACTCTCCTTATTTCAGAAAAAATGTTACTCGTCATTTCGGTAAACCATCTCCAGACGACAAAAGAACACTTCATGAATATGATAAATTTGTTGCTCAACCGATAAAATCACTTTTGTTTTCACAAATTCTTAAGGCAAAAATTATCGGGAACCAACAACATTTTTCTATTTCTAATATAGACTTATTGAGATTTATTTCTATAAGGTCCGAAAATGCATACATTTTTCTCTACTATTACATTACAAAGGTTTTACAGGATAGCGGTTTTTACGGGAACCTTGAATCATACCGTGATTCTTATTTAAGAAATAAACTTGATAAAGAAAAATTTAAGGATTTAAAAGACAAATTTATTTCTTTTATTATAGGCAATACCGAAATTAAAAAAGAATTTGAACCAAAAAGAATCTTTCCTAAAATACTTAATATCTTTTCTGCTGAGCAAAGAATCCCTGGAACTATTTCTGGACGCATGAGCAAGTACCCTTTTCTACCAAGTGATCTCATCTATAATAGAACAAATTTTAGGGATAAAAATAAATATAAAGGGATAACACGACAGGAGGCTAAAAATATTATTTCTCGTACAAAGAAATATGAAAAGCTACCTTACCGAGTGTCTAAAGCAAAAGCCCAAATAAAAAAACTACACCCAGAAAGCGAAGTCAAAGATCAATGGGCTAATGGTTCTGCTACTCAAATTCATCATATTTTTCCAGAAAATGAGTTTAGACAAATTTCAGATCGTTTAGAAAATCTCATTAGATTAACCCCAACACAACATAACACAAAAGCTCACCCTAACAATAATACACAAATAATTGATAAAGAATATCAACGTATATGTTTAGAAGCAAAGATAGATTCAGTCGAAAAATCAGTACAACAAGGCAAATTTGACTATTCAAGGGAATCTTTAATAGGTGTTATAAATACCGGGTTAAAAATTAATCTACCATATACAATATCATTTGATGATTTAAGAAGGGAAGTTAAAAAAAACTACAGAGAGTTAAATTAATTTAGGTAAACCAAAGAAAAAAACTGAGTTATTGTCTATATTCAAAGATCTTGTGCCATAGTTTCTCGCCACTCTATAAAATTCAACGAACTCATCAGAATTGTAATAAGCCAAATTATCTTTTGTTATTTCCATCTCTGATTTCGGAATTAGAATCGCAACAGAACCATCAACGATAGAATTTTTAGGAAGAAAACAGGCTCGCGGATTATACGTAAGATTAGGGACAAGAATAGCCTCGCTATTGTTCATGTATTTTGCTATCACAAGATTTTTATATTCATCTATGTAGGAATCATAATCTGGGATATTGACAATTTTATTACTACCAATATTTCTTGATTTAAGAACTCTAACTTGTCCATTGGGCTTAGTATGTTCTTTCGTTATTTGTCTATCTCTATATGCAGTAAAAATTCCAAAATTAAGTTTTGAGGCAACACGATCAAAAAAACTATCTCTATAAACCAGCCAGTACGGAAAATCTTTAGAGCATATATAGTCTTGATTTTTGAAACCAAGCTCTTTTTTTACATAAGATTCAACAAGTGTTTCATTATTAACACCTATTTTTTTTGTATTTACAATAAGACTTATTGTTTCTATTTTTACGCCCTTAAATCCTTTTTCCCCATAGTCAGTGATTTTTGAAACTGCAAATTTAGACACGAATTCTCGAGTAGCATCAAATTCCGGAGAAGATAAAAAACTCTTTGGTATTATTAAGGCGACAATGTCAGCATGTCCAATTGATTTTTCAAGAAAAAAAGAAAATAAATTACTAGTTTTAGTATTAAACTTTCCTTTCCTATATTCAGCAAGTAAAGACTCATTATCGGAAACTTTTCCAAAAGGAGGATTTCCTACCACTACATCATAACTAACACTTTCACTTGTAAAAAGATCTTTCTTGCCAAATAAGAGAAAATCTTCATTAAGAAAATTTATTTTTACATTTGCTGGTATTTTTAATTTTTTTATTAAAATTTTTAATACATCAATTGCATTTTTATCAATATCAATTACGTCAATTTGAACATTAGGAACTGACATATATTTTTCAATCAAAAGAGGCAGAAAGTTTCCAGCTCCGACTGATGGTTCTAAAATTCTAATTGAAGTGTAATTTGAAGCGTCCGGTAAATCTTTAATAACCGTAAAACATATATCTTGACGAGTATAATAAGCCGCGTGTTTAAATCTGAGTGCATTAGCCAACTCAACAATTTTTGACAACTCGGCAAATGAATAATTAGTTAACTCTTTATCAAGAAAAACTTTTAAAGTTTCTACTCTTTCAAGATTATTTTTTATAATGATTTTCTCTATATCTTTCTCGTCTAAAATATTTTTTTGGATTGATTTTTTTATATTTTTTGCAATTTGTTGAAAAATTATAGTTGGTACTGCCTCTCCGAGTGATTGACGAATATTCATTTCTTCTTTCTTAAAAAATTTTGATTTCTCAACGGCAGACAAACTATTAAGTTCTTTTTCAGGTACCCCTGTCCATTTGAAAGAATCAGGGATAGACATAAGTTTCATCAATTCCCTTATACTGAATACACGATCGTCAGACGGATGTATTGTTGCTTGACTGGCCAGAATATCGTTTCGAGTATGAACACAAGGACCAACTTTATCCCAAAAACATCTACTATATTTATCAGCATTTTTTTGTGTATTTGATACCAATTCTCCATCAATAATTTTATGGGGACGACTTTTCGGATCTTTATTGTCAAAAGCAGATTCTCCCTCTTTTATTCCACTTATCCATTTGCGCATATGTTCTGAATATGGTCTAAAATTATGATAAATGTCCTTAATGTCACTTTCGCCCATCACTTTCAGACTTGGTAAATGACCAATGGTTTCTCGAACAGTTTTTTCTTTCTGTAAAGCAGGCATAAAATCTAGCGGAGTTATTTCCCGTAAATCTTTTCTTACTCCCAGTACTATGGTTCTGGTTCTACTGGATGAATTTCCGTAGTCTTTAAAATTTATTACTTGATAATGTATGTTGTACTTACCACCCAAATTCAATTCAATGGCCTCACGAATTTTTTTATCTTTTCCATCAACATCAGTGCATAAACTATTTAGAAAAGCCCTAACATTTTCAAAGATAAAGAATTTTGGTCTCATTTCATCCACAAGTTTAATGGATTCTATAACTAAAGAATTGCGGGCTAGCTCGTCGCCTTTTTTATGATTAGCAACTGACATTCCTTGGCAAGGTGGAGTTGAAATTAAAACATCAAGTTCCTTTATTCCGTGATTTTTTTTCCAAAATTCAAGTTCTTTTCTTATTTTGTTTTTTGTTTCCTCTTTTAGAATATCATCAGCTATATAGCCAGTATCATATCTACATTTATTATTATGTTTCTGAACATTTAAACGTCTTTCTATAATTTCATTGGTAGCAATGCATTCAAAGTCCTCGAGTTTAAAACCATAGCAACCAACGCCGGCGCTACTAAATAAGCTAATATAGGTTAAGTGATTTTTTTTGATTTCAGTCTTCATAATATCTATTATAGAGAATTTAATTTCTTTTGGGAAGGGCTACACATTTGGTTTTTTAATAATATCAATTACCTTACCATTGATTATCATATTGTCGTCTTCGTGAATGTAAATTGGATTATAATCTTGAGTTGATTCTGAAATAAGAATTATCTGAGAATTTTCCTTATCCCAAATATATTTCTTTATATTAGCCATGTTGTCTACGACGGAAACAATGTAATCTCCATTATCTGGAATAGTTGAAGTACTATCAACAATAACAAAATCGCCGTTCTCAATATTTTTTCCATTGATATTAGCTCTATTGAGAGAATTACCTTCTGCTCGAAGAGCAAAAATTTTCTCTTGCTTGTGAAGTAATTTTTTTGATATCTTTAAATAACTTTCTATATTTTTGTTTGCATAAATGGTAGCAGGGCCACAATTCGCAGAGCCAACAACAGGAACAGAAATAAATAGATCGGAATTTTTTAATTCATTGCCAACCTTTCGAATTAAATTATTTTTTTTATCAACAACAATAAAACCTTTTTTTTCTAATTGGGAAAGGTGGTGTTTTATCTTTTGAGGGAACTTCTCACCAACCAAAGAGCCTATTTCTCTTAAAGTTAGCTCTCCGATATTTTTTTCCCCTATTAATCTTAAAAGCTTTTCTTGGATATTATGCATGTTTCTATTATATTACCTTTGTCAAAACTTATCAACAAGTTTTCCACAGTTCTTGACAGGCTTTACTAGCCTTATGTGATAGAATAAAAAACGAAAGACTCTTAAAACGGTCTTTCTCGAACTGTATTTCTGGAAACGAATTGACAATTTCAATGTCCGGTCGAGCGGTTCTGGGGAAACATGACTATTATAGGGAAACTTAGCATGACAGTTGCGAATTATTAATAATTGATTTAAAAACATGGCAGATTGTCAAATTACATGTATTGTAAAACCAGATCGTTTTAGTCAACATGAACACATTACACATGTTGGTAATCCACAAGTAGGATGGAAATGGACAAGGGAACAGGTAATAGAAAGTATTGACGCAGGGACAAATACTTTTTATGTTCTTGATCCTATAAATGGAAAACGTGCTGAAGTTGGAGTTCAGAGGCCAAATGATGGAAGAGATCCATTTTTGCAAACTTATGCAGATGGATATTGGAATAATAATCTTTTATCCCTTAATCAGTGCCCGGCATCTTTGCGGTAGTTTTTAGGCTTGAGGGAATAGTCCACCTGATAGCGTTTAATAATAATCAAAATAGATATATGGCACAAACAAGCAGACGTGTTGCGAAACTTGCTTCTAGAATGTTGAAAAGGGATTTACCTCGCAAACAGGAAAAATCCGTAGCAGGAAGTGATTTACGACAAGCTAGGAGGCATAAACATAAAAAATAATAGGGGCTTGGAAAAAGTATTCGATTAGATAGAACTTGAGTGCTCGATGCGATTTTCAGTCTTAATTTGTTTCAGGATGGCACGCACAATAGTGATCAAAAGACACACCTTCCCGACCACCCCACAACGGGGTGGTTTGTTATTGAAAGGAGTAAAAATTATTAAATTTGGTATAATAAAAATATGAACAAAGAAATCTTTCAAACCAAAAATTTTATAGTCGAATCCTACGAAAAACCGCACATAACAAGAACCGATGGCGGACATATTGCTGTTAGGCCGAAAGTACCGGTTGTTGATCGAACTCAACTTTCGCCGGAACTGGCAATTGAGCTAATGAGATTAACTATGGTTGCCGGAGAAGCAATGAAAACAGCTTTGAATAAGAGAAGTATTGATATCGGGCGAATTAATTACCAAGATAATGGAAATTGGAGCGTGTTTAAGCCGGAAGGCCCGCATTTGCACATCCATTTATATGGTCGGGCCAAGAGCGCCAAAATCCAAAAATATGGCGATGCCTGTAATTTTCCACAAAGAGATACTGGATTTTATAATACTTTTGAACCACTAAATGATGGGGATATTCTAGAAATTAAAAAAGAAATTGAATTAATAATTAAGCAAGAAAAATACCAAGACAAAAATTGGCATTTATAAATTTTTATGTACGTATTAACAGTTTTTGGAGATAGCATTACTTTCGGCAAGGGAGATACCCTTGATCAAGGTTGGTGTGGAAGATTAAAAAAATATTTTGAAAACAAAGGTGGCAACCATCGCCTGTATAATCTTGGAATTAGCGGAGATACAACAACTGGCGTTTTAGAAAGATTTGATGTTGAGGCAAAAGCGAGAGTCAGATTCAAGCACGAGGAAGATAGACATATAATAATATTTTCTATCGGCATCAATGATACTGTGTTATATGAGAAAGGCACAATTCCAAGGATAGAAATAAATGTTTTTAAAAATAATATTCAAGAACTGATTGATAAGTCAAAATCATATACGAAAGAGGTGCTTTTTATCGGTTTAACTCCCGTCGATGAGAGTCTTAGGACTAATCGCAAAGGAGAAACACTTTCAAATAAAAGAATTGAGGAATTTAACAATGCAATAAAAGAAATTTGTCAGAAAAACGACATTCCTTTTCTTGATATGTTTCAAGAACTTTCAAAATCAGATTTTAAAAAATTATTGAATGATGGATTACATCCAAACCCAGAAGGACATCAAAAAATGTATGAGTTAATAAAGAATTTTTTAATTGAGAACAAGGTTATTGATTAATATGAAAAACAACGTATTTATTTTTCACGGAACGGAAGGATACCCAGAGGAAAACTGGTTTCCTTGGATGAAAGAAAAACTTGAAGCAAAAGGTTGCAAGGTTATCGTGCCACAATTTCCAACTCCTCCAATAGTGGCAGCAAAAATTTCAGAATGGTTTGAAGTGCTTAAGAAATACGAGAAACATATAAACGAAGACACGATTTTGATTGGACATAGTTTAGGCGGTGTTTTTACTTTAAGAATTTTAGAGAAGTTAGAACATCCAGTGAAAGCAGTTTTTCTAACCGGAACACCAATAGGGGTAAAACCAATTCTTTATTACGACAGAGATAGCAGTTTTAGTGGTTTTGATTTTGATTGGCAAAATATTAAAACCAAAGCCAAACATTTCGATGTTTTTCAGTCCGACAATGACCCTTTTGTATCTTTAGGAAATGGAAAACAATTAGCTAAAGAATTAGGAGTCGAACTTACATTTATTCCTAATGCAGGACATTTTAATAAAAAAGCAGGATATTTAAGCTTCCCTCAATTGTTAGAAAAAATTGAAATAATTTTATAAAATTAGAAATATAATCAAACATGCAAGAAAAAGTTAAAATTCAAAACTCAATAGGTAAAAACATTTCAGCAGTAATTCATCGACCCGAAGCAAAAACGGAAAAGTTAGCAATTCTTTGCCCGGGGTTTTTAGATTCAAAAGATTATAATGGCTTATTGTATTTAGCAGAAGTCCTTTCGGAAAATGGTTTTACCGCAGTTCGTTTCGACCCAACTGGTACATGGGAAAGCGAGGGAGATATTTCAGATTATAGTATGACCCAATACTTAAAGGATGTAAGAAGCGTAAAAGAATATATGTTAAAAAATGGAGAATATAACTATATTCTCTTGGCGGGGCACAGTAGGGGCGGAAGAGTTTCATTACTTTATGCTACTCAAGATTCAGATATTTCCATGGTTGTCGGAATTATGCCTTCGGCTACTTCAATTCCAAGAGGCCCGGACAAGCAGAGAAATAATGATCAGTGGAAAAAAGAAGGCACCCAAATATCGACGAGAGATATTCCAGGCAATGGAAAAGAAAGAAAACAATTTCCTGTCCCGTATTCTTTTTTAGAAGATTCGCTTAAATACAATGTAATGGAAGAAATACCCAAAATGCATATTCCAGTTTTGCTTTTGGCTGGAGAAAAAGATACCATTATTTATCCTGATGAAGTAAAATCAATTTTTGATAAGTTAGCTTGTCCAAAAGAATTTATAATTGTTTCTGGTGTCGGGCATGACTATCGCCATAACATTGAAAAAGTAAAAAGAGTGAACGATATTATAATTAAACATCTTAATAATATGGAAGAATACATAGACATAATTAATAAAGAAACAGGAGAAAAAACAGGCGTGTCAAAACCAAAAACAGAAGTCCACCAAAATGGATTATGGCACCGGACTGCGCATGTTTGGTGTATCAACTCGAAAGGAGAAATTCTTTTACAGCGTCGAGCGGTTGATAAACAGAATTTTCCCGACATGTGGGATATTTCTGCCGCGGGACATATTTCGGCAGACGAGGAACCTGTTGTTGCCGCCTTAAGAGAAACTAAGGAAGAAATTGGTTTAGATATTCCACCAGAGGATCTTAAATTCCTTGGAACCACCATTCAGCAATTTGTCTTAAACAATGGTACTTACATTGATAATGAGTACCAAAATGTTTATCTAGTAAAGATTAATGCTGGAATTGATGAACTACATTTACAAAAAGAAGAACTGAAAGCGCTAGAGTGGATTAAAATATCAGAATTTGAAAAATGGGTTAAAGAAAAAAGAGCTGACTTAGTACCACACCCTGACGAATATAAAATGCTTCTTGAACATATTATTAAAAATTAAGCGCTTTATGTCTGACGACTCAAACACAACCCAAGAAACACCTGAAAGTACTATTTCCCAAGATACAGGAGTAAATATTGGTTCTGAACCCATAAATGCCCCTTCTGAGCCCCTAGAAGCCCCAAAGGACATTTCTACCCCCGAAGTGGTCAACAATACAGCCCCTCTAAACACAGAAAATAAGGCTGAAATGGCTGAAAACGGGCAAAATACGGAAAATCCTCTTGAAAATCAAGGATTGGATATTCAGCCAAATCCTGAACCAGTTTCCGAGCCAATTCCCGAACCTGTGCAAACTACAGAACCCGGAACGGCTCAAATCCCAGGAAATGAGCCGTTGAACCCACAATCTGAGCCGATCAGACCCGAACCAGTTTCCGTTATTATTCCAAACCAAAACAAAGTCCTAGAATTATTAAACAAAGCAAAACTTGCGATCCAATCTCGAAAAAGAAAAAAGTTGGATAAGATCATGACTTTGTTTTTGAAAAATTTCAAGATCACAAACGACGAAGTTGAAAAGTTTTTACATGTTTCAGATGCAACAGCTACTCGATATCTTTCACAATTAGAAAAAGAAGGGAAAATTAAACAAACCGGAAAAACCGGACATTCGGTTTCGTATTATAAAATTTAAAATAATTTATTGAGTAATCTTGGAAACAACAGAGCTGACTGTTTCTTCTATAGTTTGATTACTTGAGTCAATAATGTGCCACGATAATTCATCTTTTCGGCTAAAAAATTTATCATGCAATTCTTCCGTTCTTTTTCTTAAATCCGGATTTTCTCCACGCTCGTCAAAACGTTTTAATAAAGCTTCCTTTGCAGGCAAAAGTAAAAATACTTGTAGGTGATATTCTTTTAAATTTTCTTTATAGTAGTTAAATAAGCTTTTTCCAATCATATCGTCGATAATTACGTTAAAGCCCTTAGACAGGAAATTTTTCGCTAGAGCGCAAGCATTTTCTGCACTAAGCTCAACTTGTAATTTTGATTCTTCGTTCCAAGGCCAAGGTTTTGCATACCCACTTATTATAGAGTGTCTTAAATAATCTCCATTAACCATTGCTGTCTTATTAAATTTTTTCGCAACTTCTTTAGAAACAGTAGATTTTCCAACTCCTGATGGTCCAGTTATTAAACAAACGAAGGGTTTATCCATGGTAGTTTTATTATACTATATCGTACCAAAATTTGCGTATTGTAATTTCCAGGGAGCAAGCCGTCTCCTCTTTCCTCACGGCGATTTTGTGCGCGAACGGGAGGGTGGGTCAAGCACAAGTATTCCGCCTCGGGTATTTTCCGCTATGGTGTCCATGGCTAAAGGATGAGCGCCGAAGTTGTATTGAAATGAGAAATCGGGGACGAAAGTCATACTCACTAAACGAAATTTTGCAAAGCGTGGTGTGGGGATGGCGAGGGCAGAACACTCTCGGTAATCCGAGAGTGTAGTCCCGACCCGGGGAGAGGAAACTTCCTCTCCCCAAGAAGAATCCGAACGGCTCATTTCCCAGGATTTGAGCCGTTCGGATATCCTAGACATCTAGGCGCGAGTAGCCATAGCGGAAATGCCCGAGGCGGAGCCGAGGGTGTACTCCTGCCAACGTTGCATCACAGCCGTAAAACAAAAATGGTATAATGCCCGAGACAATGTATTTGCATTTTGGGTTCCGTCGCTTCTTCTTTGAAGAAGCCCGCCCGAAGTTCCATCGCCATTCCGAAAAAAGAAAAATCCGCGCGAAATCAAATATGCATGGGATTGATGGGACGAGAGTGGTCTCGCCGAAGGCGAGCGACGGAAGAACCTTCGCATTAGCACATTGGTCGAGCGCAGTAGGAAGTTTAAAATAATTACAAACGTCGAGCGTAAGATTAGCTTTCATCATTTGGATTCTGTTCAAAATAGCTTCGAACTTTGTCCAACATACACCGCAACAAAAAGAAACCCGAAAGGGTTTTTTTGTTTGAGGATATTTGCACCATTTTATTTTTTGCTGCGTATAAACTAGAAAGGTCGAAGAATTTATTTAAATTAATACATAAAAATTAATGGAACAACCTTATCAAAACACCGAAGAAAAGAAATCATTTGATAAAAAATGGTTAAAATATTTAATTTACTTTATTGTCGCACTTGTGATTATCTTTTTAGGAATTAAGTTAATTGGACATAAAAATATTCAACAAAATAATCAAGGTAATGCAATGCAAGATTTACTTGGTGGTAATTCGGGCGGAACACCTCCTGACGACGCAGGCGGACCTCCTCCTGATGAAGGAAATCCTCCTTCACAACAAGGACAAAATCCTGGCACCCCGCCACAAAATTAATTCATGATAATAGTCATTTTAAAAACCACGCATATGCGTGGTTTTTAAAATGATTCACTATTTTTATAATTATGCTAGGTAGATATTTTAGTTTTTGATATAATTAGCCAGATGAACGAACTCGAAAAAATAGAGTGGCAAATGCCGGAGTACAACGAGAAAGAAAGAAACAATGATTGGTTTTGGGCTCTTGGTATTATTGTTGTTGCAGCATCTATAACCTCAATAATTTTTAGTAATTATTTTTTTGCTATTCTCATCGTATTGAGTGGATTTTTAATTGCTCTTTTTGCAGTAAAAGCTCCTGAGATGGTAACCTATGAACTAAATCACAAAGGATTAAAAATACGAGATAGGATTTATCCTTACAATAAAATAAAATCTTTCTGGGTACAAGAAGAAAATCCAGCGACACTCTTTATAAAATCAGAAAGACTAATCATGCCTATCATTTCAATGCCGATCGAATACTCTATGACAGATGAAATCAAAAACACAATGCTAGCAGGGGGAGTAAAACCTGAAGAAATGAAAGAACATTTTTCAGAAAAAGTGATGGAGTCTATTGGTTTTTAAGTTTTGATTTTTTTATAAAAGCTGCTAATCTAGCTATATTCCTCTCGTCGTTCAATGGATAGGACGTAACTTTGCGGAAGTTATGATGCAGGTTCGATTCCTGCCGAGAGGACAACATCAAATACCTCCAATTCCATGCTACTATTTATAGTATGCATCGAGAAGAAACAGATGAAGAAATTGTAAATTCTTACAAAAAAGGAAACAAGGAAGTATTCAAGACTTTAATTGATCGCTATACTTCCCCTCTTTTTGCCTTCACCGCACGACTCGCAAAAAAAGAAAATGCTCAGGATATTGTTCAAGAGATATTTATCAAGGTCTGGAAAAAATTAGATAATTTTGATGAAGAAAAATCTAGCTTTAAAACTTGGATTTTTACTATTGCAAAAAATACCTCAATAGATTTTTTAAGAAAGAAAAAATTTTTGACTTTTTCTGACCTAGAAAACTATGAAGATGATTTTACTTTTTCTGAAACCATCCCAGACGAGAGTCTCTTGCCTGACGAGATACTGCAAAAACTAGAAGACAAAAATCTACTGAATAAACTATTGGAAGAAATTAATTTGGAATGGAAAACAATTCTAATTCTTCACTATCAGGAAGAAATGACCTTTGATGAAATTAGTAAAATATTAAACAAGCCCCTTAATACAATAAAGAGCAATCACAGAAGAGCACTCATAAAGCTCCGCAAAATGATATAATAGTCTTCTATGGCTTCGGTTTTGGCGCTACTTATCCAGTATAAATACCTAATACTTTTCCCCATCATTGTAATTGAAGGCCCTTTTGCCACGATTGTGAGTGGCTTTCTTGTCTCTTTGGGAATTTTTAACGTTTTTATAGCCTATCCAATAATAATACTCGGGGATCTGGCCTCTGACTCTATTTTCTATTTCGTTGGAAGATTTGGAAGTAAATCAATAAATAAATGGATGCTATACTTTGGAGTTACAGAAGAGAAACTTGAAAAAGCAAAAATATATTTTACCGATAATAGCAACAAAGCTATCGTCGCCTCAAAATTTATCCATGGTGTCGGTATTAGTGGATTAATGGCTGCAGGAATTTTAAAAATCCCATACTACAAATATGCCAAGGTATGTTTGATCACTGATATTCTACAATTTGGAGCACTTCTTGCTATAGGTTTTTTCTTTGGCCATGCCTACAATCAGATAACTGTTTATTTAGATAATTATGCTAAGATAACAAGCATTATTGCCGTATCAGTCGTATTAGTTGTGATAATAATTTATAAATTCAGAAAAAAGAAAAAGTTTATTTAAGAGTATATGCAACCAAAAAAGCAAGAAAGGAAGAGGCTAAATATCGCGATGGTTTGTGACCCTATTGGAGACAATAAGTCTGGAGTAGTGGTATCAACTGTTCGTTTCGCAAAACTGCTAAAAGAAAGAGGTCACAATGTTATATTTATTGGGGCTCGTTTAAAAAAACATAACACACACGAGTACCACGAAGGAGTAAAGACTTATCGGTTCAGAAGTTTGCCGATCCCAAAATCATGCGGATGGTCTTTAGCATTTCCTACTGTCAAAGAACTTAAAAAAATATTCAAGGAGGAAAATATTGATGTAGTACATATAATACTCCCAATGTCAGGATCGATAGTTGCCATAAAAGCAGCCCGTTCATTGAATATAAAAATCGTAGCCCACTCTCACTCTCAACCTGAAAATTTATTTGCTGACTTACCAAAAATTGTTCAACCAACAATGAACTACTTATGGAATTCATTCCTTATTTGGACATATAGTAAAGCTGAGTCCTTAATATATCCATCTGAAATGGCAAAAGAATTATTAAATAAATTAAGTAAAAAAAATCAAAAATCTCACGTGATAAGTAATGGTATAAACACCAAAGAATTTAGACCCCTTTCTGTCGGGAATTTTCATGAAAGATACAATATCCCTGAGAAAACTATCAAACTACTTTTTGTTGGTCGTTTGTTTCCAGAAAAATCTGTCGACACTCTCATAAAAGCAACCCCACATATTCTCAAAAAACATCCAAACGCTCATGTCATGCTGGTTGGTGACGGACACTTGAGACAAAAATTAGAAAAACTAGCCCACGACCTAGGAGTTGAAAAAAATATAACATTTTTAGGTTTAGTCAGCGAAGAGGATAAAATCTTAGCCTTTAATGCTTGTGATATTTTCGTATTACCCTCTTTGGCAGAACTCGAGGGAATGGCAGTACTTGAAGCAAAGGCTTGTGGCAAACCGATAATTATCTCAGATGCTAAAATGAGTGCCTCAAGATTTTTTGTTGATGGAAATGGATATCTATTCGAAACAAAAAATCACGAAGACCTAGCAGAGAAAGCAATCCAATTAATTGCTGATGAAGAACTACGTATTAAAATGGGGAAAATTAGCCTAGAAAAAAGTAAAAACTACGACATAGAGAGAAGTGCCGACAAGCTCGAAGAAGTTTATTATTCAATTTTAAAAATTTAATGCAAGAATATTATTTTAAAGACAAAATATACTATCGTAAGAATGAATGGAAGCCAGACAGAATGACACTTGTTTTTGTGCATGGGGTTTCAGGTTCTTGCTCAGCTTGGTGGCCCTATGAAAAAATATTTGAAAATAAATATAATATTTTGACCTACGATATTCGCGGACATGGCAACTCAAAGAAATATCAAAATTATGAAGACTATTCGGTAAAAAATTTCGCGAGCGATTTACATGATTTAGTTACTTTTCTTAATATCCAAAAATTTGTATTAATCAGTAGCTCCTTTGCTACCCTAATAGCGAGAGAATATCTGAAAAAATACAGAGACAGTGTCATCGCTCTCATCTTTACCTCTACCGAGGACTTCGAAAAAGACGAGCTTCGTCTAAAAATCATTCGGCCAATTTTACGGGTTGTAAATACTATCATTGGCCTCTTCCCTTTCAACCCAAAAACTCGTGGCCACGTAGACTACAGTAAACTTAATAATTGGGACTGGAGTCCCCAAAGGAATTTTGCCGACACAAGGAATACCGGCTTGCGAGCACAATTTTATACCATTGAGCAATCATTTCTGCCGGGACAAGAATACGAACTAGAAAAAATAAATGTTCCCGTGTTAATTATTCATGGCGAAAAAGATACAATCGTTCCAATCAAAAATGCAGTCGCATTTTCTAAAAAAATAAAAACCTCAAAATTCGTAAAAATCCAGAATTTTGATCATGATATTCATCATAATGCTGTAAAGGAAATGTCTCTAGCTATTGATGACTTTGTAAAGGAATTAAAATAATCCTTGACTTTTTACTAAAAAGTGCTATACTTTATATGCATTTTTGTACTTTGAAAATAGGGTTTTAAGTATTTTTGTTAGGTTATCTTTGTTTCTTTAAGGAGACAGAGATAACCTAATTTAAAAAAACTAAAACCTATGAAAAAAATAAACAAAATGAGTCATGAAGAATTTACAAAATTCATGATGGTGACTTCGCTAATTGGGACGATATTACTTCCCTTTATTGCCTACTTAATTCCAAAGCTTTTTGACCAAGGAATTATTATAGCTTTCTCTTGGGAGTTTGTTCTCTTTTGTATCTTTGTATTTTTTCTTGATTTCCTTATTTGTTTTTCAAACTTCCGGGAATATTACCTGAAATATGAAAAAATTAAATTCTGGAAAAATATACTGGAACCGGCAAAAAAAGAAAGTTACCTTAAAAGGTTATTAAAAATTTCAATAACAAGCGCCTTCGGTTTTTGTCTATATTCTGGAACTGTAGGCATTCTTCTTTGCTTAATTGCAATTACAGCTTGGATACTTTTTCAAAAGTTTATCCTCTCTGTGGGAATAATGCTTATTATAGGAGAACTTATGGCTGCTTATTCCCTTGTTATAGTATTAAAAAAAGCCAATGAATAGCCACAATTTCAAATATTTAACGCCTGCTTTGCCAAAAGCAGGTGTTTTTTTATTTCTAAAATTGATTATATTTTTCTTTAATAGTACACTTCTTTTATGGGAATTGAAGGAGGAAATTTTAATAAACATATAAATAAATCAGAAGTTCACAAAGAAGAGCCTGAAAAAATAACTTTTCCTCACGGGGAATATGGTTTAAATTTATATGAAAAAGAATATGGTAGTGATAAAAAAGAAATAGAGAAAGTTAAAGAAATTTTTGATACTTTTTTAAATCAAGAAATAGAAAATATCCAAATTTATAGTTCAGAAAAATTTGGAGTTTCTATGCCATATACAAAGATAAATATGGGCGATTTTGCAAAAGCACTTTACGAAAAAAGTACTGGTAAAAAAATTGGCCCTTTAAAAGAGCCTATCGGGGAAGATAACAAAAAACACATAAGCAATGAATTTGTTTTCCCGGGAGCTCCGCTTAATTTCGAATTATTGGATAATGGCCCTTTTCATTTTGTTGGAGAATCTATGAAGCAATGCATTGGCAAACTACCTAATGCTTTTGAAAAAATAAAAAAAGGCAAGGAACCTGATGATTTTGAAGTATTTACTCTGGGTACTCCAATGAATGAGTTTGGAAAAATATCCCCAGAGTTTTTTGAAAAATTCAAGAAGAATCCAACTGAAGTAATGAGCGAGGTTTTCGTGGAATTTATAAATAAAAATAGTGAAAGTAAAATAAATAAAGATACTAAATTAAACATTGAATTATATGGGATTTCTTGGGGAGGAGGAACTGCTGCAATAACTGGTGAAAAACTTTTAGAAACTAATAAATTTACTCAGGATCCAGAAAAAACAAAAAAAGATGGCACTCCGAGGGTCGCAATAAAAGCACAGAACCCGGTTTCTTTAAGCCGCGCAAAAATAAAAGGCCCACAGATTTGGCTCGGCTCCCCATTGAATGATACCGTCTCTGGAGACCAATATGGACCAACAATAGGAAAATCCAATCCAGAATTCGCAAAACAAGTTGAACTCAAATTAGAAAAACGTGGTATTGTTGTAAATAAGTCAGAAGAACAGCAAAAAATGAAAAAGAAGGCAATGATAGATATCATTATTTCATTTAGAAAAGGGTTAAAACTCAAGCCTGAGACAAAAATAACTGAAATTTATGGCCTGCATGACTTAACAACTAGAACCTCTAGTCTTATGAGAGAAGTAAAAAAACAAAAAGAAAACCATCCTAATTCTCTTGGACAGAATTTAGCAAAACCTCAGAGAGAAAATTCAAGAGTGTTTGGCGTAGACATGTTCCACGAAACACCTTGGTTTAGAAAAAATGAATTAGATAGAATAAAAAATGCAGTAGAAAAATTAATAGAACTAGAAAACAACAAATAAAATGCAAAACTGGAAACTAAAATGGAAAAGCTTGTTTCAGGACAAAAGAGTTATCACGTCTTTTGTCGTTGCTTTTTTATTCCTTGCCATTAGCCTTTATGTAAACTTTATCGCAGGCAATTACGCAACAGAAAAGGCAAGCGCCCCGGTGACCGATATTATTTTGAGTAACACGCGTGCATATGACGTCGATAATATTTTTAATTATGGCCCAGTTGTACTTTTTGCTTTTGTTGCAGGACTACTTCTTTACAATCCAAAGAAAATTCCTTTTACTGTAAAAAGTATATCCCTTTTTACAGTGATTAGATCTGTTTTTATCAGCCTGACTCATCTCGGTCCTTTCTTAGCTCAAACGGCAGTAGCTAATGGAAATTTTATCAGTAAATTCACTTTCGGTGGCGACTTGTTTTTCTCTGGCCATACTGGATTAGCATTTTTAATGGCTTTGTTGTTTTGGAAAAATAAATTTTTACGCTACGTTTTTATGTCGTATACAATTTTCATTGGCATAATTGTCCTTTTAGGACATTACCACTATTCTATCGACGTACTGGCTGCATTTTTCATAACTTATACTATTTTCCATCTCTGCCTATTTTTCTTTAAAAAAGATTCTGCACTGTTTTTTGAGTAATTTTGCACCCAAAGGCCCAATCTATACGTATAAATGGGTATGAATAAAAGCCTAAAAAGTGTATTTCAAAAGACAATAGATGAGCCAAATAGAGAATTAGCCTTTAATATTTGGGAAAAGTTGCTTATTCGTAACAAAAAAATTACTTACTTTAAAATAGGAGCTTTTTCTGTTTTTGGGACCTTGTCACTTGTCGGATTGGTCCCCACTATAAATACCCTTGCTGTAGAATTTTCTAAATCAGGTTTTTATGAATATCTATCTTTGCTATTTTCAAATAATGGGGAGCTTGCTTCTTATTGGAAAGAATTAACATTCTCTCTTGCTGAATCTTTGCCAGTTACAGAAATCATTTACACCCTTTTGTTAGTGTTTGTTTTGTTTTTGTCGATAAAATTTGTAACAAAGCAAATAATTAAAAATCGATTAGTCCTTACAGGATCTTCGATATTATCAATATAATAAAAAATTATGACAAAAATAAAGGAAAAAATTTTAAAAATATTTGAATCAAAAGTATCCGTGGGAGTTTTATATGTCGTTGGATCAGTGTTAATAATAATGATTGTTTTTTACTGTGGAATGTCAGTAGGTTTCCACAAAGCCTCATATGGAAGAGATTGGGGAGAAAATTATAATCGTAATTTTGGGATGATGGGTCCAGGAAACATGATGCAAGGACGATTGCCATTTGGTGAAAACAATTTTCCAAACGCTCATGGAGCTATCGGTAAAATTATAAAAATTACTCTTCCCTCTCTGATTGTCCAAGACAAAGATAACACAGAAAAAGTTATTTTAATAAAAGATGATACTAAAATAGAGAAAATGATGACTCCTCTACAAAAAACAGATCTAAAAATTGACGATTTTGTTGTAGTGATTGGATCTCCAAATAGTTCTGGTCAGATAGAAGCAAAATTAATTCGAGTTATGCCAAATCCTGAATTATTAAATAACCAAATCAAAAATTAAAATGACAAACATATTTACTAAAATAAAAAACTTTATTACTACTCATAAAAAAACAAGTATTTTTATACTGATTGTATTGATACTTCTTGGCTATTGGTGGTATACAAAAGCAACCAGCACCACAGGCGAAACAAGATATGTCACAGCCACAGCGTCTCTTGGAACCATTATTTCTTCAGTAACAGGAAGTGGCCAGGTTTCAGCCTCAAATCAAATAAACATACAACCTGAGGTTTCCGGAACAATAACAGCTATTAATATTAATCCAGGTGACTATGCTTCAAGTGGTAAAACTCTTTTTATTATTGATAATTCTGATGCACTTAAAACAATTCGCGATGCGCAAATGAATTTAGATAATGCGAATCTGTCATTGGAAAAACTTAAGCTCCAAGATTCAGCTGACAACTTGAATGCAGATTTATCAAAAGCATATGATGATGGATTTAACTCTGTTTCAAACGCTTTCCTAGATCTCCCAACAATAATAACAGGACTAAATACCACATTTTTCAAAGCTACTTCGACAGGAATTTATTACATAAACAAATATGCAGAATCAGTCGGTCCAGCCGATCAAGACAAAGCCCTAGCTTATAGAGACGATGTTACGGCTGCATACAATGCAGCACAAAAATCTTATGACGCTACTTTTTTGCTGTATAAAAACACCTCAAGAAATTCAAGCTCTGCCGATATTGAAGCTCTGATTTCACAAACTTATGACACAGCAAAACTTATGTCTGATGCGATAAAAACAGCAAATAATTATATTGATTTTGTAAATAATTCTATGCAAAATTATAATTTTAACATTCCTTCATATATTGCCGTACACAAAGCACTGCTAAACGGCTACACTTCTCAAACAAATTCTCATCTTCTAGATCTTCTTTCAATAAAAACTAGTATAAAAACAAACAAAGATGCTTTTCAAAACAGTGATTTAGATATTCAATCTTCTATTCTTTCTGTAAAACAAAAAGAAAATGCTCTTGCTGATGCAAAAGATGCTTTGTCTAAATATAATGTAACCGCTCCATTTAGTGGGATAATCGCAAGTGTTCCGGTAAATGTCGGCGGTAATGCTAGCTCTGGAACAACACTAGCCACAATAATAACTTCGAAAAAAATCGCCACAATATCGCTTAATGAAGTTGATATCGCAAAGATTAAGCTCGGACAAAAAGTTACTCTTACCTTTGATGCTGTTCCAAATCTAACTATCGCTGGCAGCGTTGAAGAGATCGACTCCATTGGTACCGTTTCTTCAGGAGTCGTTAACTATAATGTAAAAATAAGTTTCGACACGAGCGATTCAAGTATTAAACCAGGAATGAGTGTGAACGCTACCATCATTACGAATGTAAAACAAAATGTAATAACAGTGCCAAGTAGTGCTGTAAAAAGTCAGAGCGATGGAACAAATTATGTAGATACCTTTACCACTGCCCTACCAAAATCTTCTCTAGGAGTACAAGGCTCTCCTTCCTTAACTCCTCCCACAAAAACTACAGTTGTAACTGGAATTTCTAGCGACACATCCATAGAAATAGTTTCTGGACTAAAAGAAGGAGACATCATTGTCACAAAAACAATAACCGGAACCACAACAACTTCTAGCACAAAAAGTATACTGAGTTCAGTAACTGGTGGAGGAGCCGCTAAGGGGGCTATTCCAAGAAACTAATATGATAGAAATAAAAAATATAACAAAAGTATATAAAACCGGTGACATAGAATTTAGCGCGCTAAATAATGTTTCTTTCACAATAAACGATGGTGAGTTTGTTGCGATCATGGGACCATCTGGATCAGGAAAATCTACTTTGATGCATATATTGGGTGCGCTAGACAAACCGACAAGTGGAACATATCTTTTGGATGGTAAAGATGTTTCAACTTTATCTGACGATGAACTTGCTGATATACGTAAAGATAAAATTGGTTTTGTTTTTCAATCATTTAATTTACTGCCGAGAACTACAGTATTACGCAACGTGGTATTGCCCTTAATCTATGAAGGTGTAAATAAAAAAGAAAGAGAAGACAGAGCAAAAAAAGTTTTAGCCTTGGCAGGACTTGATGATCAACATTTTTCACACTTATCAAACCAACTCTCTGGTGGACAAATACAACGTGTGGCTATCGCAAGAGCCTTAGTAAACGACCCATCGCTAATATTGGCAGACGAACCGACAGGTAATCTCGATTCAAAAACAAGCGAAGTGGTGCTCGGAACTTTCCAGCAATTGAACAAAGAACACGGAAGAACTATTGTTCTCATTACTCATGAACAAGATGTTGCAATGCATGCTGATAGAATTTTATTTATAAAAGATGGAATGCTTGTAAAAGATTCAACATCTCACGAAAAAACAATAATAAAAAAATAAATTTATGAAACTAGAAGATATATTAAAAGAAACATATTCGGCATTAACTGCAAATAAAGTCCGCACAGGGCTTACAATGCTTGGCATCATTATCGGTATCGCTTCGGTTATAGCCATGACTGCGATAGGACAAGGTGCACAAAATTCCATATCGGCTAGTATTGAATCAATCGGTGCAAATCTTGTAATGGTTATGCCAGGAGCGACGCGTTCTTTTGGAGGTCCGAGTGCTGGACGTGGAGGAGCTCAATCTCTAACCGTCACTGACGCCGACGCAATCCAAACTCAAATTTCAAATGTGGCAGGAGTTGTAAGAGAAGTTTCTACACGTAAACAAGTAGTAGCCACTGGAACAAATACAAACACAAGCATCATGGGAACAGAACCTTCCTACGCTACAGTTCGTAATATTTCGATTGACGAAGGAGTTTTCTTATCCTCTCAAAACGTATTAAGTGGTTCAAAAGTTGCCGTTCTTGGTCCAACGACGAGAGATGATTTGTTTGGTGTTGGAGCTACGGGGGTAGTAGGGCAAAAAATTCGTATTTCTGGTAGTGAATACCAAATAATCGGGATAACTGTTTCAAAGGGCGGTTCTGGTTTTAGTAATGTTGACGATGTTATATACATACCATACACAACTGCCCAAAGATATCTTTCTGGTAATAAGTATTTAAGCGAGATTGATGTATCAGCTCAAAGTTCTGATGTATCGAGCCAAGTTCAAGCAGACATAACTACCCTACTAACTACTCGTCATAATATTACTGACCCAACAAAATTAGATTTTAATACAATGAATCAAGCAGACATAATAGCAACTGCATCATCTGTAACTGGTACATTTACTGCCCTGCTCGCTGCGGTCGCTGGTATTTCCCTTTTAGTTGGCGGTATCGGAATTATGAACATGATGCTAACTACTGTCACTGAAAGAACTCGAGAAATTGGATTGAGAAAAGCTATAGGGGCAAAACGAAAGGACATCAATACTCAATTCATAGTAGAAGCGGTTGTTCTTACTTTCACTGGTGGGGCGATAGGAGTATTTCTGGGATGGTTAATATCTTTTGGGGTAAGTTATCTTGGAATTCTTCAAGCACAGGTTTCTGTTTCCTCTATTCTTCTTGCTTTTGGTGTATCAACTGTCATCGGAATAGTGTTCGGTTATTACCCTGCAAGACACGCTGCATCATTAAATCCAATCGATGCACTGAGGTATGAATAAATTATTATAAAATACTCAATTAGTCACTTGAGTAAAATTAAAATTAATAAAAATATATGAAAAATAAGAAAAATATAATATTAATAGGAAGCTTCGTGGTTGTAGCCTTGGTTTCTTTTTATGCTGGAGGAGTAATTCTCGGATCAAAAAAATCTTCTGGTTTGCCAAATATTTCTAATCAGTTTGCTCAGAATGGTCAATTTGGTCAAGGCAGAGGAACAAAAATGGGAAACGGAAATGTTTTTGGGCAAATTATCGCAAAGGATGCAACTAGCATAACCGTAGAATTGAAAGCCCCTAATATTCCTGGAGAGACAACGACCGGAACTGGCTCAAAGATAGTTTTTTATACAAACACAACAGCTGTAACAAAAACATCGACAGGAACTATCGCCGACTTGTCAGTTGGTAAAAATGTAAACGTCCAAGGCACAGCAAACCCTGATGGTAGTGTTAGTGCAACCTCTGTTCAAATTAGATAATACTTAAAATATGTGTTAGATTAAACGCATGGAAGAATATCCTATGCGAATAAATAAATATCTTGCCCTAAAAAATATTTCTACTAGACGTGGAGCCGATGAGCTGATAGAAAAAGGGCAAGTTTTTATTAATGGCAAAAAGGCGGTCTTAGGAGACAAGGTTCAAGAAGAAGATAGTGTAGAAATAAAAGGAAAAACTTCGAACAAAAAACCTGTTTATTATGCATACAACAAACCAATAGGAATAATTACACACTCCCCTGGAGAAAAAGAAAAAGACATAAAAGAAGACATTGTAAATAAAAATATTCCAAAAGGAGTTTTCCCTGTCGGCAGACTAGATAAAGATTCTCATGGACTCATAATTCTTACAAATGATGGACGAATTACAGACAAACTCTTGAATCCCAAATATATTCACGAAAAAGAATATGTCGTAAAAACATCCAATAAGCTTCGCTCAAGTTTTAAACAAAAAATGGAGGCAGGTGTAAATATCGAAGGATATATGACACAAAAATGTAAAGTCCAGATTTTAAATGAAAACACTTTCAGGATAATTTTATCTGAAGGGAAAAAACATCAAATCAGGAGAATGTGCTCAGCCCTATTCCAGGAAGTTTCCGACTTAAAACGTATTCGTGTTATGAATATACAACTCGGTAAATTGAAACCAGGTACTCTCCGAGAAATAAAAGGCGAAGAGTTAGCTATTTTTCTAAAAGCTCTTTTAGGCTAAATTGACTATTTTTTTAAAAAGGGGTAGTTTTACTAAGGAAATACAGTACGAACCTCAAAAAACTAGCGCTATGTCTGAAAAACTCTTTGTAAACCACAAGCCAATTTCGTTATTTCGGGACTTTGAAAAGGAGTATGGCAAACTAAAGCCCTCTTCCCCAAATACGATTTCTCGTAGAATAACAGCCTTTACCATAAATGACATTGAGGCAATACGATGCCCTGAAAATTTTATGTCAGGTAATGAATTTTGCTTTTTTCTCGACGCAAATGGGTACACCCCACTGGATGTATTCCAGGCTAGAGCTCTTTATCCTAACAGTGGAAACCATACTGGACTACAAACATTTTCAAAAAAATTTGTTTGGGAAAAAGACTTCTCATTAAAAAACATTGGATTTTTTGGTTCTTTTCTTACTGATGATGTTCGGAAATACATACCTTGCTTCAAATTTGACCCGAATTACCTCACCCCTTTGTTTATCGCATACAAAGAAGATGAGAATTCCTGGTCGCGGTATGGAGACATTGCTCTCGTATTTAATAAACAGTTCATAAAAAAAGTTCTCGAAAAGGAGAGAACAAAAAAATAAGTTAAGACTTGCCCTGGGAACAATCTTCCAGGGCAGTTTTGTTTTAAGCTAGATTTTACAAATTTGACTTATCCCGTAAAATGATGTAGTATGTAAGTAATAAGTACAAATATAAACAATCAAATAAAATTAGAGCTATGAAACAAAAAATCACGCCTAGTAAAGGTAAAACGATCTCTGTATCCCCTAAATTTGCACAAATATGCGGAGAAAGTAATTTCTCAATGTCGAGGACAAACCTACTGTCTCTTGAAAAAAAAGATTTTTCTCTTTCAGAAATTATTGGCATTCTCCCTTCTGAAGACAAGATCACAGCTGACCAGTTTCAGAAGGAAGTGGAAGAAAATGATCTTGTTCCACTTAACCCTAAGCAAATCGAAGCAATTTATAAGAACGAGGAAAAACTCGTTCAATTGAAAAAAATGCTTTATGAAATGGGGGTGCTCGCCAGGAAAAATATTCGACTTGATACTATCGTATCAGTAGGAGGTCGTGTCGATGGAGGGGCAAGAACTGGGAAAGGTTTACCTCTCTGTATAAAATTTGAAGGCGCTTTTAGTAAGCCAACTCTTATGACATACGAGGAAGATGACGAATTTTCCAACAATGAAGACAACATTGATGGGGTAGATGTTGCGTTGGCATTTAATCCTTCAGTTTCTCAAAAAATCACCGCCTCCCTTAAGGCACAAATTGTCCAAATGCAAAAAAGGAATCTGCCAAAGAAAAAAATCGGCAGACCAAGAAAAAAGAAGTAAACAAAAAAACACATTGCCCAGGATTCGAAAGGATCCTGGGTAAATTTTTTTATATTTGAACTTTTGAGAAGAAGTAACTGCCAGCTCCGAGGAAGATAAGAGTTAAAATTGAAAGAACTAAAATGTCGGTACTTAAAGCGAAACCATGAATACCGGAAAGAAGATTTCTGAGTGCATCAACTCCGTATGAAAGTGGATCAAATCTAGCGACAATCCCTAAAACTCCTGCACTGCTAAGTGGAAAAATCGCTCCTGAAAGGAAAAATAGTGGCATGACTAAGAAGTTCATTATTAGCTGAAATCCTTGCATATCATCGAGTTTTGAGGCAATAGCAGTCCCCAACGCGGTGAATAGAAGCGAAGAAAGGAACATTATAAGGATAGCCACCGGGACTAGCGCCCAATCAATAGGATGGAATTTGGCAATTAAAGATAAGAACAATACGAGCGTCCCTTGGAGAGTCGCGATCGTAGCTCCGCCGAGGGTTCGGCCGATCATAATAGTAAAACGTGACACCGGAGCGACAAGAGTCTCTTTTAGAAATCCAAACTGCCTATCCCAAATTATTTCCATTCCAGAAAAAATAGAAGTAAATATGATACTCATGCCGATAATTCCCGGAACTAAAAATTGGATATAGTTTCCCTGTCCTGCTTTTGAAAAGACGGGGCCAAAACCAAAACCAAGAGCCAGTAAAAAGAATAATGGTTGCGCGAGTGAACCGATCACTCTAGATTTTGATCGAAGATATCTCTTTATTTGTCTTTCCCATAAAATATAAATGATTTTCATAGTTTTATCTTCTCCAAGCTCTATGACGCATACGCATAGCATCCATTGGGCTCACCTCTTCCGTGCGAATACTTTTACCGGTTAATTTCAAAAATGCTTCCTCTAGCGAATTTGTGCTTGTTTGTTTTCTCAGTTGCTCAGCCGTGCCAGAGGCAACGATGGTGCCGTGGTCAATGATGGCGATGCGGTTTGCGATGCGTTCTGCTTCTTCCATGTAATGCGTTGTAAAAAATACAGTAATGCCTTCTTCTTTGTTTAATTTACTTAAATATTCCCACATATGATTTCGGGTTTGTGGATCAAGTCCGAGAGTTGGTTCATCCAAAAATAAAACTTTAGGGTGGTGCAGAAGTCCGCGAGCGATTTCTAGCCTGCGTTTCATTCCTCCAGAAAATTCTTTGACTAAAGAATCACGCCTATCCCAGAGTTCAACGAATTCCATTAGTTGTTTTATTCTCTCCCTGCGAATTTTTTTAGGAACCCGATAAAGTATTCCATGAATTTCCATATTTTCATATGCAGTAAGTTCGTCGTCTAGGCTAGGATCTTGAAAGACAATACCAAAAGAGTGCCTGACACTATTTGGGTCTTTTGCTACGTCGTGTTCATCTAGTGTAAGAGTACCCGAGGTTGGAGAGAGAAGGGTAGTCAACATTTTTATGGTTGTAGATTTTCCTGCACCGTTTGGGCCCAAAAACGCAAAAATTTCTCCTTTTTCCACGGAGAAAGAAATATTTTTTACAGCAGTAAACTCCCCGAATTTTTTTATTAACTTTTCAACTTTTATTATGGCCATTTGAATTACTTCCCCTTTGCCCAATTTTTTAACTCTTCATAAGTTGCGTCCCCGCAAATCCATTTTTTTGTTTTTTCATTATAGAAAAAAGGAACTCCTCCACAAAAATCTTTATCTAACTCAATCAATCGTTTTTCGTTCTCCTTGTTGTGCCATACTTCTATCGCATCTACTTTTATTCCTTCTTCCCTCTCTAGTTGTACGACCAAATCATGCATTTTGGTGCAGTACGGACATTCAGTTCCATAAAATTCTAGCAAATGTGACATATGTGGAGCATAAAGCGAGGATTGTTGTGATTAGAAAGCCTTGGGAGACGCGACTGGCGCCGGACAGAGAAAATTTTTAGCAAAAAATTTTCGTGCTTTATAAACACAATAATCCGAGCGATTACTTAATCAACCTTGTTAACCTCGCTTTCTTGCGAGCTGCGTTGTTTTTCTTGATTACTCCTCTCTTTGCAGCCTTGTCTATCGTCTGATACGCAGAACTTAGCATTTTTGCTGCTGCTGCCTTATCTGTCTTTGAAGATTTTTCTATTTTTTTAATTATTTCTTTCATTGCTCGCTTTCTGCTGTCATTAACAGCCTTCTTTCGAAGTGATCCGCGAACTGCTTTTTTAGCTGATTTTATTATTGGCATAAACATATATTATCATATTTTCTCCAAAAAGCCAATTTTATTTTTTAATTTTAGTTTATAGCTATTCCCGTGTTTTAACATTCCCAAATAAGACGCAATCACCTCTTTTTTGTCATTATTTTCTAAATTCTTTAGCATTCTTCTTTTAGTACTTGTTCTTAAGACTCTATAGTATGGAAAATGGATCCAGCCAAGAAAATCTACACCAACATAAATTGTTTTAATGAAAACCTTATCAGGGTGCATCTTTAGTTTTAAATTATTTTCCAAAAATTCTTCCATCCGTTCTAAAATATTTTCCAGATATTTTTTATCTTGTGACAAAACAAGAAAATCATCGGCATATCTTGCGTAATATTTTACTTTTAGTTCTCTTTTCACAAACTGGTCAAATTCATTCATGTAAATATTTACTAAAAGTTGAGAAGTCAAATTCCCTAGTGGAAGTCCTGTATCAAAATTTTCTGCGATAGCAAAGTTTTTTGACATTTGATCATTCAACACATCTACGCTATAGCGTAGATGTGTATTGGTATGGAAACTGTCTATTACTTGTCCCAAAAGCCACAAAATATTTTTATCTTGTATGTATTTTTGCAAAATTGATTTTAAAATTTCGTGATCAATATTTGCAAAGAATTTTCTTATATCGCCTTTCAAAACATAGCAAGTTTTAGTGTTATTTTTTGAAACTACTAATGCCATACTGCGAAAACGATTTATCGCTTTATATGTGCCTTTGCCAAATCTGCAAGAATATAAATCGTAAATGAATTTACTATCAAAATATGCATATAATTCTTGATAAATTAAATGATGCAATAATCTGTCTCGCACTGTTGCCTTGTGAATATCTCTTGGTTTTGGGTCGTTTATTTTAAACGCTTGATAATCTCCGTGTTTGTAGGTTATATTTTTTAAGTCATTATACAAATCAAAAATATTATCCATTAATTTTACTTGAAATAAAATCACATCTTTACGATTTCTCTTGTCATGTAAAAATTCTTGCCAGGCTTGAAGCAATTTTTCTATGGTTATGATATCATCGTATTTGTGAACAAATCTTCTCATTTTGACATTATACCCCCCCCCGCAGCGCCTTCAGCGCTTTTAAAAGCAAAAACTGCCTACTCTTTTTGGTTTAAAATATTCGAAAATTTCCCGAAGGCGCATCGTTACACCTTGGGTGGAAAAATCGAAGATTATTTTTTAGCCTTATTGGAAAATATTTTTATTTCAATTTACCTGTCACCGGAACAAAAAATCGGGAAACTCGCAACAGCTATTTCAAAACTCGATGGTGTAAAGTTTTTTCTGCAAATTGCCTGGGAAAATAAGTGTTTGCCTAATGAAAAATATGCGGAACTTTCAGAGTATCTGAACGAGATTGGCAGAATGCTTGGTGGTTGGAAAAAAGGACTGGAAAAGAAAACTCCTCTCAAATAAAAGAGAGAAGAACATAAAGTATTTCGGAGGAGGAACGCATAATTGTTGTTCCAGTCACCATCGAACTTGACCAGGTTGAGCTTGCGCTTGCCGTCATTGCGATACGCGTTGAGGAAACACAGGTTGCCGTCTTCGTTCGGAAGCAATGTGCTTAATATCATCTTTACCACTGCCGACTTAAGCGTAGCTGAAGGCCAGAAGTCGTGCTGTATTTTATGTTAGACATAGAAGTCTAAAATATTAAACACCAAGAATTTATGTTTTTGTTCAGAATATATTGCACTCTTGCGCAAGCCGTAACCGGCGCAACTCCCGCAAACATATCTCTGAATATCCACACCATAAAGCCGTAACTTTATGATAATAATGAATACTATATTTAGTATAACAGACATAAAAAAATCCCCAAGATTCAAAGATACAAAGTATCAAAGAGCCAAGGGGATAAGAATCAAATTCACATCTTGCGGAGGAGGAAGGCATAATTGCTGCTCCAGTCACCACCGAACCCGACCAGGCTGAGCCTGCGCTCGCCGCCACGGCGATACGCGTTGAGGAAACACAGGTCGCCGCCTCCGCGCGGAAGCAAAGAGCCTTCAGAAGTCGGGAGAACGATATTAACATATGGTGGAATTCCCATCTCGGTTAATTTTTCTTCGGTGAGTTGGTTCATTGCATTTACGAGCAGGCTCGGGTGAGCTTTTTCAATCACTTCAAACCCTTTTGATTTGAAATAATCGTAAATGTCTGCACCACCAGGAATATTCTGATTTTCATTTTCCCAGTACACCACCAGCTCTTCATCGCCTGTGCTTGTGATCGGAGCAAAGATAGCTTTCCGGCAGGTTTCATTCTTTTCAAGGTGGGCATAATACCCGTTGTTGAATCCACCAATTTTTACAATTTCTTCAAACGAAGGAAGTTGCCTTGGTGCAATTTTCACTGCCGGTCTGCCGTATTTTTGAAAGAGCAGAAATTCTCCTGCTTCTTCCAAATTTTTTTCGGCGATTTCTTTGATTTTCTTGTCCGGCAAATCAATACCGATTGCAATAAAAGCCTTCTTAAGACTTTCTGCAAAAATTTCAAGGTTTTCCATTTGTTGGGGTTTTGGTTAAAAATTTTTTATTTGGTCTAAAAATTTACAACTTCTTATAAACTTTATAAACCAAACAAATGCGACCCAAAAACCTTTATTTTAAAGGACGATTTTACAAGCATATTATATACTCAATCTGTTTAAATGTCAAGGAGTAATAAGGATCATTTTTTGATAAGATTAAGGCATGATAGGAAGTATAAATGGAAAAATAACCTTAAAAACAGAGAAGTACGTGATAGTAGAAACAAACGGCGTTGGTTATAAAATAAACGTATCTCCAGATACAATATCAAAAATCAAAGTTGATTCGATGCTGTTTTGGACGCACCTCCACGTACGAGAAGATGCGCTTGATCTCTATGGATTTTTGGACAGGAAGGAATTAGAATTTTTTGAAATGTTGATAGGGGTATCAGGTATCGGTCCAAAAGGAGCACTTACAATACTTGGCATTGCTTCTATCGACACATTACGAAAAGCTATAAGTACTAGCGATACAACCTACCTGACTAAAATTTCTGGTATTGGTAAAAAAACTGCAGAGAAAATAGTTATCGAACTTCGAGACAAGATGGGCGAAACCAGAAAGGGAGAATCTCTACAAGGAGAACTCGATGCTCTTGAGGCTCTTAAGTCCCTCGGCTATTCTCAAAGCCAAGCTCGCGATGTATTAAAAAAAATCTCCCCAACTGTTGATGTAAACACGAAGATCCGCGAAGCACTAAAAATGTTAGGTAAAAATTAATGCCAGAATTACCAGAAGTTGAAACAACAACAAGAGGTCTCAAAAAACATATTGTCGATTTGAAAATAGTTGACGTTTGGACTGACCTTGATACAAAAGACAAACGTAAAAATGATACAGTTTCAAATGTATCATATTTTAATTTTTTCAAAAAAGAAGTTTCAGGTAAAAAAATATTAAAAGTAGAAAGACGGGCAAAAAATATTTTGGTTCACATGAAAATGACTGGCCACCTGCTTTATGGAAGATATAAGTTTTTAAAAGAAAAAAATAAGTGGTCTCCAGACGAAAAAGGTCCCCTCGAAGATCCTTATAATAGATTCATCCATGTCGTGTTTACACTGTCAAACAAAAAGTGTTTAAGCTTTTCTGATGCACGTAAATTTGGGAAAATTACCTTGATTAACGGGAAGGAAACGAGCGCATCTTTGCATTTAAAAGGGCTTGGGCCTGAACCGTTGAACAAAAATTTTAATTTAGAAAATTTTAAAGAAAGATTAACTCAGAAACTAAATGGAAAAATAAAAAGTGTTTTGATGAACCAAGGTGTTCTCTCTGGAATAGGAAACATTTATTCAGATGAAATATTGTGGCAAGTTGGAATCCACCCAGAAAGAAAAGTTTCAAAAATTAAAAGAGATGAATTTAAAAAAATGTTTGAAGCAATGAAAGAAACTTTAACAAAGGGAATTGATTTCGGTGGCGACTCTATGTCTGACTACCGAAATATTTACGGTTTGCCTGGAAAATTTCAGCTACACCATAATGTTTATAGAAAAACTGGAGAAAAATGCAAGAAACCAGGTTGCCCCGGCATAATCAAAAGAAAAAAAGTCGGCGGCCGTTCCGCCCACTTCTGTTCCGTGCATCAAATTTAAATATTAAAGATTCGGAATAATGCAATTCCACAAGCGACGGAAACATTGAGAGATTCTTTCTTTCCTTTCATCGGGATTTCAGCAACAATATCACATTTACTTAGAATGTTTTTAGGAATACCTGTAACCTCAGTGCCCATAATAAATGCATTTTTATCTTGTAGTTTTATTTTTTTATAGTTTATTGAATTAGCTGCTTGCTCAATGGCAATGATTTGATATTTTTCTTTCTTTAATTTAGTGAGCAAGCTCGGTAAACTTTTCTTACTCTCCCATGAAACAGTTTCCTCCGCCCCGAGCGCTGCTTTTGCAATATCTCCTCTTTTTTTGCCGAACCTATCAATGGGGGCAGGTGTGTAGCCAGTCAAATAGATTTTGTCTATTCCCGCAGCATCGGCAGTTCGAAACATTGCCCCGACATTTTGCGTGCTTCTGATATCATGGAGAATTAAAACATTTTCTTTTTTCATCTTGTCCGCCCGCTCGGGATCGAACCGAGGACCTTCTCCTTAAAAGGGAGCTGCTCTACCAGCTGAGCTACGGGCGGAAATACAATTTCTTCATAATAACAGATTTTCAAAAAGCTTCAAGTAGAAATTCTTCGAAGCGAGCTTCGGCGTCGATATCGTTTTTTCTTGCCTCAGGTAATAAATAGGAAAGTTTTTCAGCAAAATGTCTAAGTTCTTCCTCTTTAAACTTACTAAAACTCTTTTTTAAAATCATATCTTTTGCTTTCCAGAAAAGTACTCCAACAAGTTCTTCCATCCCTACCCCTACGTCCATCGCTTGTCTAAAATGAATCCACAAATTTAACTTATCTCGCCTTTCAAAGTCATAGGCGAGTAAAAAATTGTCATATTTTTCTTTTTTTTCTTTTGGTAATTCAAAAATATTTAATTCAGCCCGTGCTTTTTTAAACGCATCGGTTATTGGTTTATTTAAACTTCCATCTAAAAAGATAAAAGAGTTTTTAGATCTCTCCATAAATTCTAGTTTCTCTAAGATAAAATCTTTTATGTCTTCGTTTTCAAAAATATCAGAAAACACAACTATGCATTTTTTAAAAAACAAGCTCTCCCCCGAATACAAACTCTCGAGTTGCATAGGGTTAAAATCATTTTTATTTATAAAAAAAGTCTCAACCTCTTTTGGTGCAGATTTGAGAAATTTTTCATAACCAACATGTTTATTTTTTACATCGTCTCCAGCAAAAAGGTATATCATAAATTAAAACTTTACTATTTTTCGATATTCTTGGTATGGGTTACCGTATTTTTCTACAAGAACAGTTTCTTGCATTTTCAAAAATTTGGGTAGGGTTAAGGCAAAAGCTAATATCGTGATAACAACAGCAAAAGCTGCGTTAATTAGAACTCCGAAACCAAGTATCAAAAAAAATACAGCCCAGTGGTTTGGTATACTGCTGTATTTATAAGGCCCCTGCATAAAATCTTCTTTGGTTATTGTTTCCTTTTTTGCATTTTTTGCATTCGTCTTGATCCAGATGATTAGTCCTGTTGCGATAATTATCAATATTAAGCCCAAAGATAGGGCATAAGAACTATTCAAATAGTGTGTTGGAAATTTTAAATCAAGCAAGATACCGCCAAAAAATAAAAGGAAGTAAAAAATATATGAGCGAGAAAGAATTTTTATTAATCTGCCTTTGTCATTTTTTGTATCCATAATAATATTATTATATCATAAACGATCTACTTAACTTGACCCAAGTTATCTCCAAGACCTGAGTGAACCAATAGAGGAATGTCTGTTTTATAATGCAAATACGACCTCTCTAGTACCCCTTCCATAGCTTTCTCAATGGTCTTTGTCGCGTTATCCACAATATCATCTTTTATCTCATACACAAGCTCATCGTGGATCTGAAGCACAAGACGTGCTTCATTTAAAATTCCTGCTTTTTTTAAATCTTCATCTGCAAATCTTATGGCTAATTTAATTATATCTGCTGTTGCAGTTCCTTGTATCGGTGCATTTATTGCTGTGCGCTCAGCCATGTTTTTAAGAAATGGAATTCTTGATCTAATATTTGGAAAATTTCTGCGTCTCCCAAATAGGGTTACTGTGTAATAATTTTTTTCTGCAAACTCTTTTACTTTTTCTAAATAATCTCGTAACCCAGAAAATTGATTGAAATAATTATTATAAAAAGTTTGAGCTTCTTCTCGGGTACCGCCAAGACTTTTTCGTAAAGCTGAAACACCCATACCATAAATTATCCCAAAATTTATTACTTTAGCTTTTCTTCGCATTTCATTATCTACTTTATCTATAGGCACACCGAAGACAAATGAAGCTACTCCAGCGTGGGCGTCCTTTCTGTCTTTAAAGATTTGGGTCATTTTTTTATCACCTGAGAGTATCGCTGCTACCCTAAGTTCTATTTGGCTATAATCAAATGCTGCAAGCTTGTACCCACCTCTTGCAGTAAAACCGTCACGAATTCTCTTCCCCAGCTCTGATTTTATTGGCAAATTTTGCAAGTTTGGATTCTGTGAAGAAAATCTTCCTGTCGTGGTTCCGTCTTGTAAAAATTTTGCGTGGAGTCTTCCGTCTTCCGCTACCATTTTAGGAATAACATCAATATAAGTTGAAAGTAATTTCTGCAATTCTCTGTAAGCTAATATTTCTTTTATTATTGGATTCTCTTCTTCAAGCTCTTCAAGAATAGAGACTTTTGTTGAGAAAGACCCGCTGGCACCTTTCTTCTTTCCAGATTTCATCCCCATCTTACCGAACAGAACTTCTCCCATTTGTTTTGGAGAGTTTATGTTAAATTCAGTTCCGGCCATTTCATAAATCTTTTTTGTTAGTTTGTCTAATTCCGTGTGATATTCTTTAGACAATTGTTCAAAATATTTTTTGTCTATTAAAATTCCACACTCTTCCATTTTTTTAACAATAGGAATAATAGGTTTTTCTATTTCTTTATATACCTTATCCAACTTTTCTTCTTCAAGTTTTTTGAAAATATAATCTCGTGCCAGTTCAAATGATTTAGTCCTGCCGTAAAGTAAAATATCTTCTAATGTTGGGCTAGTGATATCTGAGTTTAGTATCCATAGGGCAATACCTGTCTCTTTTAATTCTTTTTCATCTATATTGCTTTCTTCTTTTTTTTCTTCCATTCCAGGAAGTGTATTTGTGGTACCATTGTTACCAAAAAAACTTTTAACCCGAGCAATTAAACTTCTAAATTCAAACTCAGAAAAAGTTTGTTCAATCTTATTTAAATCCGCGTTTTCCCAAAATGTTTTTTCTGGTATTTTAAAATCAACCGGAGCATCAGGTCTTATTTTTGCTAAAGTTTTTGAGAAAAGTGCTTCTTCTTCGTTTTCTTTTATTAGCTCTAACACCCTTGGACTTATTCCACTTTTTGAAATAGTTTCTGGTTCTTTTTTTATTTTTTTATAAATTTCTTCGATTGTTCCAAAATTTGAGATTAAAGTTGTCGCTGTTTTTTCTCCGATTCCTTTTATCCCAATAATATTATCTGACGGATCACCACGAAGACCTTTGTAGTCTGGTAGAAGTTTCGGCTTAAAACCAAATCTCTCAACAACAGCATCTTCGTCGTATAAAATAGTATCATTTATTCCTTTTTTTAAAGTATAGACTTGGACTTTTTCCCCATCCACTAATTGCATCGTGTCCATATCGCCAGATGCAATAATTATTTTAATATTTTTATTATCTTTCAGTTTATAAACTATTGTTCCGAGAACATCATCTGCCTCGAAGCCAGGTGCATCGTAAATAGGAATATTAAATCCTTCAAAAATTTTGCGAGAATTTTTTAGTTGTGATATTAATGCATCGTCTGCTTTTGCTCGCCCAGCTTTATAAGCATCATATGCTTCATGTCTAAAAGTTTTTTGCGGAAGATCATAACAAGCCACAATATAATCTGGCTTCAAATCAGTAATGATTTTCATCAACATATTAGAAAGGCCATAGAGCGCACCTGTTGGTTCGCCCTTTGACGACAAAAACTCAGGAAGCGCGTGATATGCACGATGTATTATGGCATGTGAATCGAGCAATACTAGTGTTTTGTTTTCAGATTTGGCCATATAAAAATTATATCATTTTAGACTCTCTTTATCTTAAATTGTCTGTGCCCTTCTTTTGTGCCTACCGGCGCATTATTTCGGCAAGGTAAATGAGAAATATGAATTTGATGGTGTTTTTTAGGCATAGCTTTTTTTATATTTTCGGGCCACTCAATAAAAACTAAGTTCTTTGGATTGGAAATCATTTCTTCCCACCCGAGGCTTAGTAGTTCTTTTTCGTTTTTTAGTCGATAGGCATCCAAATGAAACAAGTTTTTAAAATCTTTGTGCTTGAGATCGTATTTTTTCATAATTACGAAAGTCGGACTATTTACTTTTCTTTTTATTCCGAGCTCCTTTGCGATAGCTTGAGTAAAGGCCGTCTTCCCCGCCCCTAAATCCCCGAAAAGTCCTACGACCGTAGCCCCGTCTTTTCGCGATGCTAGTTTAGTTAAAAATTCTTTAGCTATTTCTCTTGTTTCTTTGGTTGAATGGCTAATCATGTTTCGATTCTAGCACTCTTTAGTTTAAAGTTAAAATAGGATATAATCTTCATATAATGCCAGACTTTGATGAGGAAAAACAAAAAAGAGAGCTTGATGATATACATAAAGTTGAAGAAGAACAACTGGTAGAAATATTGGCAAAATCTAAATACGATCTTCCTTATGTAGACTTGTCTAGAATTGGGATAGATAATGAATCGCTAAGGTTTATATCTGAAAAAGATGCTCGTGCAAAAAACATAGCTCCTTTTAAGCTTTCTGGAAAAAATATTTATATAGCTGTTCGTTCCCCATCAAAAGACCTGCTTGATAATCTAAAAGAAGAAATGGAAAGACAATCTCTCGTAGCTATTTTTTATATGGCTTCGCTTGCTAGTTTAACAAAAGTTTGGGAAAGATATTTAGAACTTTCCATGGCTGAAAGCTCAAAAATCGGAGGACTCGATATTTCTGCAGAGGTTTTAAGAAACACGGCGAAAAATATAGAAAAAATGCAGGATATTGAAAAATATATAAAAGAAGCAATGGATGGAAATCAAGTTCATAAACTTTCTCGAATTCTTGAAATAATTTTAGCTGGAGCGATAGCGATCAAAGCATCAGACATTCACATTGAGCCAGAAAAAGACAGAGGCAGAGTTCGCCTTCGTCTCGATGGAGTTCTTCAAGATGTAATGTTTTTTGAGACTAATATTTATAAATTACTCAATTCAAGAATAAAACTTCTCTCTGGATTAAAACTAACTTCAAAAACTTCTCAGGACGGGCGCTTCAGTATAAAAGAAGGTGAAGAAGAAATAAATATTCGTACTTCGCTTATTCCTGGAGCTTATGGAGAATCCATCGTCATGAGAATACTTGACCCAAAATCTATTCGAGTAAACCTCGAGGACATTGGGATTGAACCATTTCTCTTTTCTGTTATACAAAAAGAAATAGCAAAACCAAATGGCTTGATATTAGTAACTGGACCAACTGGATCAGGTAAAACAACTACTCTTTATGCTTTTTTGCGAAAAATATATTCACCCGAAATAAAGATTATTACGATTGAAGACCCTATTGAATATCACCTAGACGGGATAACCCAAACTCAAACAAACGAAGAAAAAGGTTACACTTTTTTAGAAGGATTACGTTCAGCCTTGAGACAAGACCCTGATGTCGTTATGGTTGGAGAAATAAGAGACTCAGAAACAGCAAAAACTGCCATTGAGTCTGCTTTGACTGGACACATGGTTTTCTCAACGCTACACACCAACAACGCGGCTGGAGTTATTCCTAGACTTACCGATCTTGGTGCAAATCCGAAAATCATGGTTTCTGCTTTATCTCTCTCTATTGCTCAACGCTTAGTCAGAAAACTTTGCGCACATTGTAAAAAAGAAAAAACACCAAGCGATGAAGAAAAAAATACTATGAAAATTGTTTTAGAGAGTATAAAAAACGAAGGCAAGGATCTTTCTAAATATAATATTGATATAAATAAAGAATTTAAAATTTATTCTGCTCCGGGCTGTGAAAAATGTAACATGACTGGTTTTAAGGGGCGTATTGGAATTTTTGAAGCGATAGTCACAGATGAAGCTATCGAAAAAATAATGCCGGAGAATCCAAGCGAAAGAGAAATAAAAAGAGTCGCAAGTAAACAAGGAATACTTTCTATGCGCCAAGACGGCATGGTAAAAATAATAAATGGGGTTACTTCATTCGAAGAAGTACAAAGTGTTGTTGATCTAAACGAAGAATAATTTCATATAAAAATGATCAAGCGCCCCTTCTTAAGAAGTTGGGGCGCTTTGCGTTGAATTTGATTATAATTGAGAGGATTCTGAAAAATGAACAGCCCGGATAAACGAGCCAGAAAAATTCAACGCGTGATCACAATCAACGGAAATTGAATTAGGATTGCCGCGAATCACTTCGGGGCGAGCGTCTCCTTTTGGCTAATCTATGGGGTGAAGGAGGACACGAATCTCTAAACAATCCTTTCAGAGCTAAGCCCCGAAAGTAACAAATTCTTGAAGGATGGCCCCAGTGAACTTAAAAAGTACCAGAACGTCCTACGTAAACTTATATAACCTGTGGCTGATTGCTTAGAGATTTGTATCCTCTTCTCTTTAAATGAACTTCTAAATATCCGTAGTTCATTATACTATAAAGAACTTTTATCAAATGCTATAATGTGAATAGCTCGGTGGAAACGCTGTGTATAACTTAACTTCCAAGAGTATAGCATATTATAAAAAAATGTCAACCCTGTAGTAGAGATTTTAAAAACTCTCACTACGGGTCAAGAGCGAAAAAATTCATGAAAAAAGAAGAAAAAATTGAAGAAGCCTTACTGGACCAAGCACTTCGCCCTGCTAAATGGGACGATTATATTGGCCAAAAACACATAAAAGACAACGTTAAAATCCTCTTAAGTGCTGCCGAGGGGCGTGGTCACATACCTGAACATATCCTATTTTATGGCCCTCCAGGGTTGGGGAAAACAACCTTGGCGCACCTCATAGCAAAGGAAACTGGACGCCAAATGAAGATAACTTCCGGCCCCGCAATAGAAAAGGTAGGAGACTTGGCTTCGATATTAACAAACTTATCCCCAGGTGACATTATCTTCATAGATGAGATTCATCGATTAAACAAGATGGTTGAAGAGATCCTCTACCCTGCTATGGAATCTGGGGTTTTAGATATTATCATAGGCAAAGGGCCTTCCGCTCGTACTATACAGCTCGACTTACCACCGTTTACATTGATTGCAGCAACAACCCGCGTTGCATTAGTGTCTTCTCCTCTACGATCAAGATTTTCCGGAGGAGTGTTTCGATTAGAATTTTATTCAAACGAAGAAATTGAGGAAATAGTAAAAAGATCTAGTAAATTACTAAACATAGAATTAGCGAACGATGGATTAAAAGAAATTGCAAAGAGAAGCCGCTTTACTCCGCGTACTGCAAATTATTTTTTAAAGAGGTGTCGCGATTATGCACAAGTACATAAAAAGATTTTAGATAAAGATACAGTTAAAGCGGCGCTCAATATGCTCTCTATTGATGAGATCGGATTAAATAGTTCAGATAGAAAATTCTTAGAAGTCCTTATCGATAAATTTAAGGGTGGCCCCGTTGGGCTAAAGACGATCGCTGCTGCGCTCTCTGAGGAAGAAGCAACCGTCGAAGAAGTTATTGAGCCATATCTAATACAGCTAGGACTACTTGAACGTACTGCTCGCGGAAGAGTGGCTACAGGAAAAGCATACGAGCACTTAGGATTTGATTTACCAAAAAATTTACAAGATAAACTTTTATAAAATGTCAGGACATAATAAATGGGCACAAATAAAACACAAAAAAGCTATTACCGATTCTAAAAAGAGTAAAGTTTTTTCTAAGCTTGTTCGCTTTATAGCAACTGAAGCACGTCTCTCAGGAGGAAAAGATTCTCCGGGCCTACGTGCCGCCATTGAAAAAGCGAGAAAAGTAAATATGCCGTCGGAAAATATCGACCGTGCAATAAAAAAAGCCTCAGAAGGAGGGGCAAGCATGGAAAGTATCGCTTATGAGACATATGGACCAGGAGGAGTAGGAATAATTATCGAAACTTTAACTGATAGTAAAAACCGAACTGCTCAAGACATAAAACACATATTATCAAAAAATGGTTTTGCCTTGGCTGGTATCGGCTCTGTCACTTGGGCGTTTCAAAAGGAAAAAACAGAAGAAGGATTAATCTGGAAACCAACAACATTTGTTTCTGTAGAAGATGCTGATTTAGAACTTTTAGAAAAACTTGTAGATGATCTTGAAGAAAACGATGATGTGCAAGACGTTTACACTAACGCAGAATAAAATTATGAAAATTTTAGGAATTGACCCAGGATTTGAACGACTAGGAGTCGCTGTGCTTGAAAAAAATCCCGGAGATAAAAAAGAATCCGTCCTTTTTTCGGAATGTTTTAATACCTCTGCTAAATTGGATTTTTCTGAGAGACTTTCTTTAATCGGAGAAGAGGTAAAAAAAATAATTAAAAAATACAAACCTGAAATTTTATCTATCGAGACTTTATTTTTAACCACAAACCAGAAAACAGTAATGCACGTAGCTGAAGCACGTGGAGTTGTAATTTATGAATGTAAAAAAGCTGGTCTTAAAATATTTGAAGCTTCTCCCCCGCAAATCAAAATAGCTACTACTGGCTATGGGAAAGCAGACAAAAAACAAGTTATAAAAATGGTTAAAATACTAGTTAAAATGGATAATAGAAAGGAATCAGACGATGAACTAGACGCTATCGCAATCGCCCTCACTGCTTTTGCATGTCTCAGATAAATAGTTATCCACACTTTTCATTGCCAAGCTATTCATATTTTGGTACAAAATAAGAAAATTAAAAAACATAATTTTTATTAATGGTCGTTTTTAAAAATTTTTTTTAAAATCTTATGAATTACGACGACGACGAACAAATTGAAGAAAAAAGTTTTAAGATAAGTGGGAATGATGACCCTGATGAAATGTTTCATGACGACACCGAAGACCCGCTTGGGCCTGGAGCAGACGATGATCTGTCTTTCAATGATGGAGATGAACCAGAAGAAGAGGAGGAGTTCGGAGCTGGAGAAAGTTATTAAAAATTAAAAACCCACCATCTGGTGGGTTTTTAATTTATACTATTTTCACAAACCTTCTTTTGCCTATCTTATAAACTCCAGGAAGTGCTTCTGCTTTATAATCAGTGATTTTTGTTTCTTCTTTCTCAGAAAGTTTCTTTATCGCTCCTTCATCTACCAATCTACGCCACTGACTCATAGATTCAATAATTTTTTTTGAAACCAAAAGCTCGCCCATTAGCCCTTCTCCTATTATTTCTTCTATTTCGTCTGGTATCTCTTTTTTTTGGAATGTTTTAACAAAATTTTCTTCTGCTTTTTTTGCTTCTTTTTCTCCGCAATAAATCTTAACAATCTCATAGGCTAGTTTCATCTTTGCATCTCGTGGCCCTTTTTGATTTATTTTTTCTGCTTCGCTCTTTGACACACGTGTACAGATTTCAAAAGCGATGCTTATCAAAGAATCAGGCCAGCTCATAACTTTGCCAAACATATTTTCTCCACTATCTGCCAAGGTTATCATATTACCTTCGCTTTTTCCCATTTTTTTACCAGTTGGGTCTACCAATAGTTTCGTAGTTAAAACATATTTTTCTTTTCCACGACTCTTCATCATTGTTCGCCCTATAAGCATGTTAAATGTTTGGTCATTTCCTCCGATCTCCATATCTACATTCATGGCAACACTGTCGTATCCTTGCATTAAGGGATAAAAAAATTCATGAAGATGAATTGGTTGCCCCTTTTTTATTCTTTCTTGAAACATATCCCTTTCAACCATCTGTTGGAGTGTAAACTCTGCCGCAATTTCCAACCCTTCTTCAAAGGAAAGTTTTGAAAGCCATTTGCTGTTAAATTTAACAGAAACTTTTTTCATGTCTAAAATCTTTCCTGCTTGTTTTGTATATAATTTTAGATTTTCTTTTACTTCTTTGGCTGAAAGTTGTTTTCTTGTTGCTTCTTTGTCCGTTGGATCCCCAATTCTACCTGTAAAATCCCCAATGAGTAAAATTATTTTATGTCCAAGATCTTGTAATTCTCGTAACTTAAGAAGTGTTGCCCCATGCCCAATGTGTAATGTTGGACCCGTTGGATCAATACCATTGTAAATAGAAAGTGTTTTTCCTGATAAAAATGCTTTTTTTACTTCATCTTTTGATGGATATATATTTTCTACTCCTCGAGACAATAGTTCCTCTATTTTCTTTTCATCTGTTATCACCTTCATGACATGGATTATAACACATAATTTGCTATGATTAAATCATGCTTAATAAATTTAAAAATAAGGAATTCAAGAAGAATTTAGTACTTTTTTGTGTTGCGATTTTTATTATTCTTTTCGGTGCCGGAATTATTTGGGTAGCCTCAATAAAAATACCTGATTTTCGTTCATTTAATGATAGAAAAATAACAAATTCAACAAAAATTTACGACAGAACCGGGCAGATTCTTCTTTACGACATACACCTAGATGTAAAAAGAACTAATATTTCTTTTGACGAAATGGGAACAAATATTAAAAACGCAACGATTGCCATCGAGGATGCTAATTTTTACAACCATGGTGGAATAAGGATAACCTCTATCGTCCGCGCAGCTCTCTCAAACCTGTTTCATATTGGAATAGGTGGTGGCGGTTCTACAATAACCCAACAATTAGTAAAAAATACTCTTCTCACTCAAAATAGGAGCTATATCAGAAAAATAAAAGAGTGGGTGTTAGCAATAAAAATTGACCGCTCGATGCCAAAAGAAAAAATTCTCGAAGCATATTTAAATGAAGTCCCTTATGGAGGAAATGTTTACGGGATTGAAGAAGCAGCAAAAACATATTTCAACGAAGATGCTCAGGATTTAGATTTAGCTCAAGCTGCTTATTTAGCGTCTATCCCCCAGTCTCCTACGACACTATCTCCTTATGGGAAAAATAAAAATAAACTCGATGAAAGAAAAAATCTTGTTCTTTCTAGAATGTTAGATTTAAAATTTATTACAAAGTCTGATTACGATAAGGCAAAAAATGAAACTGTTGTATTCCAACCTCAGGCAACGATGGGAATCAGGGCACCCCACTTTGTATTTTTCATTAAAGATTATTTAGAACAAAAATACGGAACAGATGTTGTGCAAAACGGTGGGCTAAAAGTCACCACCACACTTGATTACAGCCTGGAACAAAAAGCAGAACAATTTGCAAAAGATGGAGCAGCAGAAAATGAAAAAAACTGGAATGGTTCAAACACTGGGATAGTGGCCATAGATCCAAAAACTGGCCAGATTCTAACCATGGTAGGCTCAAGAAATTATTTTGATAAAAATATTGATGGAAATTTTAACATAACAACAGCAACAAGACAGCCTGGCTCTTCTTTTAAGCCGTTTATTTACGCCACAGCGTTCAATAAGGGGTTTACCCCTGACACAGTACTGTTTGACCTACCTACTGAATTTCAAACCACCTGTGACGCTTATGGAAAAGCCCTTCCGGGACACAACCAATCTGATTGCTATAAACCTGACGATTATGATGGAAAATTTCGTGGGCCAATGAGTTTAAGAGATGCTCTTGCCCAGTCTATAAACATCCCAGCAGTGAAACTCCTTTATTTAGTTACATTAAAAGATGCATTTAAAACATCGCAGGATATGGGAATTACGACTCTAACTGACCCTAATCAATATGGACTAACTTTAGTTATTGGAGGTGGAGAAGTATCGCTTCTTGATATGACTTCAGCTTATGGAGTTTTTGCTAATGATGGAGTTAAGGAAAACTATACCGGAATTTTAAAAATTGAGGATGGTTCAGGAAATATTTTAGAACAGTACACACCAAATGACAAACAAGCTATACCAAAAAACACCGCACTTACTATTTCAGATATTCTTTCAGATAATAATGCTCGAATACCTACATTTGGAGCACACTCTGTGCTAGAAATCTCAGGAAAACAAGTTGCAGTAAAAACTGGAACCACCAATAATAATAAAGATGCTTGGACGATCGGTTATACCCCATCAGTTGTTGTCGGTGTTTGGGCTGGAAACAACGACAATACTCCAATGAAAAAAGGTGGCTCGGCTGTCGCAGGGCCTATTTGGAATAAAGTTATGGCAGAGGCATTAAATAATCTTCCTAATGAAAAATTCGAGAAGCCAAACTTAGAGAGCGACCCAACCCAAGTAAAACCAGTCCTACGTGGTTTTTGGCAAGGAAATGATCATTACTTTGTAGATAAAATTTCTGGGAAATTAGCAACTGCTGCAACACCAAAGGAAACAAAAATAGAGAAAGTAATAACAAATGTTCATTCTATTTTATATTGGGTAGACAGAAGTAATGTTTTAGGTGCTCCACCAACAAATCCATACGATAACCCTCAATTTAGTCACTGGGAAATTCCAATCCAGAATTGGTGGGCTCAAAATAAATACAAATACCCGACAATAACCTGGGCTGATGCTCCAACCCAAACAGATGACGTTCACAACGACGCATCGAAACCAGTTGTTTCTATTATTGAACCTTCTTCTTTTGTGAGTTACCCCCCTGATCAAAGAATCCAAATAAAAATTTCTTCCTCGGGCCGTTTTCCTTTACAAAAAATAGATATTTTTGTGAACGACGTTTTTCTTGGCTCCGACACTCCACCATTTAATTTTTCTTTTGTTCCTTCTGACTTAGACAATCTAAAAGCCCAAAATGAGATCAGGGTAATTTCCTATGACGTCGCTTCTAACCACATGGAGACAACCTCTGTTTTTAGTGTTACCCAATAATCACCTTATATCTTTAGGAATTTTTTCTCCAAGGGATTCTTTTAATTTAAAATTAATGAGATCTTTTTTAAGAAGAACCTCATTTTTATAGATTGGTTTTATATTTAAATACACAATATTATTTTTTATCTTAATATCTTTTGTAGATAAACTAGTTCCTATTGTTTTATTTATTGCCTCACAAATAGCTGCTTTTTTTATTTCATCTTTTAAGAGAATGTTGTTTAAATTTAAGAGAAGATCTTTTATTTCTATCATAACAACTATCTATTCATTGGCATTATTAAATACGTAAATGAATTGTCTGATACTCCCGATATTACCAAGGGTTTACCTGATTGATTTAGCTTTATAGATACACTATCAGTGTTTATAGACTGGAAACAGTCGAAAAAATACTTATAATTAAAACTTAATTCGATATTTTCTCCTGAGAGCGCCCCATCCAAACACGTCTTATTTTCTCCGATGTCATTGTTTTGAGAAGATAATTCAAAAATTTTATCCTTTGGTTTAACGAGTAAATTAACTTGATTGAATTTATCTGAAAAAATATTTGAGAGCTTTAAAGCATTTAATAAATCTTGTTTTAACACTACGATCTCTGTCGTGGCTCCTTTTGGTAGTATTTGGCGATAGTCAGGGAAAACCCCGTCGATTATTCGTGATGTTAAATATGTGTTTTCTGAAGAAAAAGAAATTTGATTTTTATTAAAACATACTGAAACTTCTCCGGAAAAATCTCCAAACACTCTTAAAATTTCTGGAATATTTTTAAATGGTATAAGTATTCCTTCTATTTTCCCGATTCCTTTTATTTTTATTTTCTTTTCAGCGAGTCTAAAAGAATCAGTAGAAACAAACACTAGATTTTCATCGTTTGTATATATAAAAACACTAGATATTTCTGGTTTTACATCCGACAATGAGGAACTATAGTAAACAGACTTTATCCCGTCTATTAATTTTTTTGACTCTATTTCAAAAGTTACTCCTTCAACTTTTGGAATTGTTGGGAAATCATCATGTGGCTGACCTTTTAGTTTTATTTGAGTTTTTTTTGTTTTAATCAATAAATTTCCTTCTTTTTCTTCAATTAAGACATTTTCATTTTGGTAAATATTTGAAAAAATTCCAACCAATACAGAACCAGAAACAGCAACAATCCCTTCTTTTTCTGTTTTTGCTGGCACTTCTATCTCTATTCCAAGACTAAGGTTAGTAGCACGAAGTTTTAATGATTTACCAGACGCAATAAATAGGATTGAGTTTAAAACAGGAAGAGTTAGATTTTTTCCTGTAATCCTTTCTACTTGAGAAATTGCATTTTTTATTTTTTCAATTCCACATTCTAGTTTCATATGTTTATATCTTATATATTTAATCTATTAATACTATTAGTCCTGTTGATAAGTGGATAAACGAATAATGTTTTTATTTATATAGTTATTTTGATAATTTATTTTTTATTTTTATCTAACAACTTTTTATTATTAATGATAAAATTTTATTTTATTTTATTTTTTCTTAACTTATCCTTTTTTGTTAACAACCTATACCTTTATAATTCTTTTAATTTAAACTGGTTATCAACAACTATTTAAACAGTATTCTTATCTGTTCTATCTCTTGTAAAAGTTGCGGATCGTTTTTTAAATCTTCTTTTATTTTTAAATAAGAATGAATTACTGTGGTGTGATCTTTTCCTCCGAGCTTTTGGCCTATTAATGGATAAGAAACATTAAAGTCTTCCCGAAGTAAATACATCACGACTTGTCTAGCTTTAACTATTTCTTTTCTTCTAGTTTTTTCATAAACAGTAGATTCTTCTAAATTATAGTAGTCGCTGATGGTTTTCACCACATCCTTTATCGCTACATTTTTCTTTGGTCTGATGCTGTTTTTTAGTAGATTCTTTACTTCAGAAAGAGAAAGAGGCTTATTTTTCAAGCGATAATGACAAATTATGGTATTTAAACTACCTTCAAGCTCTCGGATGTTTCCCCTTATAACCGAAGCTACGTATTCGACAATCTCCTCTTCAAGGCTAATCCCCTGTTCTTGTAGTTTGACCTTTAGTATTGCAAGACGAGACTCATATTCTGGTTCAGAAACGTCCACAATCATTCCAGCAGCGAAGCGTGATTTTAAACGATCAGCTAATTCTGGTATGTAATTAGGGTGTTTGTCAGAAGAAAAAATAATTTGCTTATTGTTTTCATAGAAAGTATTAAACGTATGGAATAATTCCTCTTGAATTTTTTCCATTTTTCCTATGAACTGTATGTCGTCTATTATCAATAAGTCATACTTTCTATACTTTTCTTTAAAAGAATTAGCTTTATTACTTTGCAATGAATTAATGAAATCTGTAGCAAACTTCTCTAGTGTTATATAATGAACCTTTTTATTTATATATTTTTCTTTAATTGAGTTGCCTACCGCCTGTATTAGGTGGGTTTTACCAAGTCCTGTACCTCCATAAACAAAGAAAGGGTTATATTTTGTACCCGGGTTGTCTATTATTGCCTGGGAGGCAGCATAAGCAAGCTCGTTAAACCCTCCAACTATGAAAGAATTGAAACGATATCGTGGATTTAAATTGTCTTCAGGATTTATGTATAGATCAGCGAGGGGGAGCTCTTTATTTATGAACGAATCCCCTGTTTTTATGCTATCCTGTTTCCCCGTTTCAATTTTGGTAATTGTGTATTCTACTGCACGCATGTTTTCATATAGATCAGCAATGGTTTTGGTAATAAGTTTATGGTATTTATTTTTAAGCCAATCACGGACAAACTCATTTGGCACACCAACATACACAATTCCCGTATCCTCCTTTAAAATACAGGTATTTTTAAACCAAGTACTGAAATTTGCTTTTGAAACATTAGCTTCTATTTCGATTAAACACGTTTTCCAAAGCTGTTTTGTATCCATCGTTCAAACATTATACTACTTACTTTATAAATCAAAATTTTAAACCCTGGGTAACTATGTTGATAAACTGTTGATAAACATCAAGCCGAACAATATGAATGAGGACCTCTATTTTTGACTTAACTAAAACTATGGGCTATACTGGCTTCATGTCACAAACATACCAACCAAAAAAGAGAAAACGAGCAAAAACTCATGGTTTCCTTGTTCGATCAAAAAGCAAAAATGGGAAAAAGGTTCTTATCCGAAGGAGAAGAAAGGGCCGTGCAAAACTCACCGTCTAACTTTTTATAAAGTTACTATGTTTCTCAAAAAAAACAGAGCCGATAAAAAGGCAGTAGAGAAAATCTTTAAAAAAGGTCTTTTTATCGCGTCGAAAAACATAAATCTAAAATATATTTTAGAAAAATCCACCACTCCCCCGAGAGTGTCCTTTATTGTGCCGAAAGCGGTAGAAAAAAAGGCAGTTAAAAGAAATTATTTAAGGAGACATGGGTATGTTGAGTTAAAAAAATATTTTGAAAATATTCCCGATGGATTTATTGGTGCGTTTATTTTCAAAAAAAATACCCCAACTATCGAAATCGAAAATGATATTAAAAAAATTCTCAATAAAATTAATTAGCTTTTATCAAAAATACATATCTATTTTCAAAAAACCTAGCTGTGTTTTTTATCCTTCTTGTTCAGAATATACAAAAGAAGCTATCATTAAATATGGAATTCTTAAAGGTGTATTATTAGGGGCACGAAGAATATCACGATGTACTCCTTGGCAAAAAAACCACATCGATCCTCTAAAATAACCTTGTTTTGTAAGCATATATTTATAATATTTGGTTTTTTCCTTGTTTTAATATAAGATTAAGGAATGCTCTCACATTTTTGGACTTTGTTTTTATATCAGCCACTTTTGAACATTTTGGCTTTTTTAGTTTCTGTGGTTCCTGGAGCCGATCTAGGGGTTGCAGTTATTTTACTTACCCTTTTTGTTAAAGTAGTACTCTTCCCCCTCTCTCAGAGATCTATAGAAAGTCAGGCGAAGATGAACTTGCTAGCGCCAGAGCTTAAAAAAATAAAAGACAGTGGTGCTTCAAAAGAAGAACAAGCAAAACAAACATTTGAACTATATAAAAAATATAAGACAAATCCATTTTCTGGATGCCTTTTGGTTTTAATCCAAATCCCGATCATCTTTGCTCTTTATTTTGTTTTTTACCACTGGAAAACTTTTGATATTAATTTAATTTATTCTTTTATCCATATTCCTCCGAATGTAAGCAATAATTTTTTAGGATTAATTGATATCAGTAAAACCCACATATGGTTTTTAGCGATTTTAGCCGGCGCTTCGCAGTTTTTCCAGGCATACTACATGCCTAAACCAGCAGCAACTACTGCCACCCCAGGCAAAGAGTCTTTCCAGGATAGCTTTTCTAGGAGTATGCAAACACAAATGAAATATGTCTTCCCTTTTGTTGTGGCTTTCATCGCTTATAGCGTTTCTGGAGCAATTGCGTTATATTGGGTTACAAGCAATGTTTTTGCTATAGGCCAGCAAATATACGCTAAAAAGAAGAATAATATGGTACAAGTTACAAAATAGACCAATGAATAAGAACGAAATACAAAATTTAATAAAAGAGCTGGTTGAAAAGACAACAATACCAATAAGAGAGATTTCAATCATAGAAGATGGGTCAAAAACAACCTGCTTTGCAGTGGAAGTTTCTGAGCCTCATTTTTTTCTCGGGCGCAATGGAGAAGGGCTTTTTGCGTTAAACCACCTTGTCAGAAAAATAATCGAAGCGAAAAGAGGTGATGACAATTCCGAAGAATTAAATATTTTGGTTGATATCAATGGTTTTCAAAAGAAAAGAATCGAAAACTTACATGCGACTGCACATATGATGGCAGAGCGTGCAAGATATTTTAAATCAAGTATAGAAGTCGACCCAATGCCAGCCTTTGAAAGACGAATCATACATGAATTTTTATCTGAAGAAACGGATCTAAAAACCGAATCAACTGGCGAAGGAATGTCTCGTAGGGTGGTCATTAAGTATATAGGGGCAATATAAAAAAGAAAATGAAAGCAAAATTTTTGCCGGTACGGATTTTTTGAAGCTTAAAAAATCCTGAAATTCTCGCGCCGCCGCGCTCGAAACCCCTTAAAAACTTTCTTTCATTTTCTTTTTTATTTTAAACCAAGTTCCCAAAGAGAATAATCACTCTTGTTCATAAAGAACAAATAATTTTCTCCATCATCTAGGGTGAGTTTTATGCCATCTATGTCTTCCCCGCCAGGGAGTTGAGAGGGATCTGTTATAAGAGAAGCATTTCCCGACGCCGCGTCAATTTTCCAGATTTCATCACTAAAAGAAACTTCTCCTTGATACCATGTGTCTGGATAATTACCAGAGTCAATAAATTTTGGTACAGAACAGTAGACAATAGTACTTGTGCTATTCCAAACGCATTTTTCTGGTAAGGTTTTTGCTCCAGTGGATATCGGCATTCTGGTATCTGTATTGTAAATATTTAAAGATAAATTGTTATCGCTATATAAAACAAGTTTTCCATTTGGGCTAGTTAGTGTGGTTAACCCCTTTATATTACCCAAAATTTTTTTGAAATTTTTTGCACTAGGGTCAACTGTATACATGTATCCAGGAACATCGCTAGAAGGTTTGGTTGTAAGAGTTATCATTTTATTGTTTGGCCAGGAACTTAACCATTCTGTAAACGCAGAACTAAATACTTGAGATTTTTTATCACCCAAAATTCCAGAAGTTATTCCCACAACACCATCGTTAACATTAAATAAATAGAAAAGTTTTAACGCATCAGGTGAAATACTCAAATCTGAAATATTTTCAGGTAAAAAAGAACCAGTTACTTCATTATTCCCCGAAACATCTCCTCCTAAAATTTCTTTTGGCAAAGACCCTGTGAATGTCTCGATTGTTTTTCCATCGTCTTTTAAATATCTCATCACAACGGCTTCCCCTTTGTTCCCAAAATAAGCTTCATAGACTTCAGGTATTACTGTTACAGAAAATTTACGTTCGTCTATGCTGTCAGCGAAAGTTTCATAAATATTTCCTGTTGCTTTTTCTACATACCTTAGAGCTGGAGCAAATTCTGTTAGAGGAGCTGTCGGTTTTGTTTTTACTGTAGTGGTCGTAGTGTCTACTGCAGCTTGAGGAGCCACTGCTGCAACGGTTTTAAATCTCTCTTTCATATATACGCCGTATCCTGCAATTTGTAAGTTGGAAACTCTTTGAAGTTTATTTGTAGAAGATACACTTGTATTTTCAGTCGAAACATAACCAGAAACATCAGCAGGAGTTTCTCCGCTACTGGGAGTTGTGGTGTTGCTTTTCCCAAAAGGAAAAAAGTTTGAAACAAAGTTGGTTCCGCTAGATGTGTTTGTCTTTGTGCTGTTTTGTTCATAAGAAGAGAAAGAAACAAAAACAACCGCAGAGAGTATTATTAGAAGAATTATTAACAATATAAGATTTCTTTTTGACATAAAATTATTGGACTCTTTTAATATATTTTATTTCGTCTTGATATCTTGTTATTGGAAATATTCCAAGGGCATTACCAACACTCGATCCCCCATGTGAGTCTGAAACCTGAACGTTTCCATTTCCAACATAAATCATGACGTGTCCATATTTATATTTTACCGTATCAACTTTTCTCCACCCAACTAAGTCACCAAGCTGTAGTTCTTTGCCATTAACTTTTGTGCCAGAAATAGAAGTAACTTTCTCTGCCCCGCTAAAAATTCCTGAAGTGCCACTGTTTACAAACGGCAACCCTGCACACTTTAATACGTAATTAACATATCCCGAACAATCAAGCTTAATTGTATTGTTTGGTCCGGGAGTGCCCTTAGCACCCATTTCATAGGTCATTTTTTTTGCAAAACTACTTGTAATATTTGGGATATTTGATTGTCCACCACTGCAAATTATTCCACTTGGTAAAGTTTTTATGATTGTTGGCAAGTCGGCACTAATCGGAGCATCAGTTTCACCACCTATATCAATTTGAACTTGCGGTAGTTGTTGATCAAGGCAAAGATTTAGTAAGTCTGGATTTATTGTGAAGAGTAGTATGTAGGCGCCAAGGGCGATGAGAAGACCAAATATAGCATTTGTGATTGTTTCCCTACCAGCGCTTTTTTCAGAGATCACTTCGCTCGTCATGTAAGTTATTCCTCCGTAAAAGATCATTATCATTGCGAGAACTGCGCATATGCCAAGGAAGAGCTTTATCATGATGTTCATATACTTGCCGAAAGCGCATGGATTTTTGTTTGGGTCTGATTCAAAATTTGCCATTGTTCCTCCACTTCCGTCTGGTAAAGACTCAAGAAGACTATAGTTTGTTTTGGTTGCAGTACTTTCGGTTCCAGTTGTTATTATTGAAATAGAACTAAAATGGGATTGTCCATTATAATCCACAGAGTAAGCCGTTATTTTAAGAGTTCCAGCTTTAGATATTTTAAGATCCACAGTACAAGTTGAAGTTGTGGTCCAATAATAAAGAAAATTGCATTCACTTTGTGAAAAAGTCCCCCCATCGGTTGGAAATATTGTAAAAGTAGCGTTTCTTCGATTGTTCCCCCAACTTGTGAAAGTCCCTGCCCTTGTTGCAGTTATGGTGATAGATTGACCTATAACAGCGCTCGTTTTATTTGGTGTTATGTAGAAATTTGCATCTTGAGCGCGGGCTTTTGAAAAACCAAAACCAATAAAAATAAAAAAGGAAATTATTAATAGTGCGGAAATTTTTAAAATATTTCTTTTTGTTTTAGAAGTTAACATTTAATTCTTTTTCCATACTCTGGAAAAGTGTTTTTACATTATTAATAACAACTTTAATTTTTGAACTTCCTGATTCACCCGTTGTTGGCTTTATTGATAAAAAGTTTTGCTGATTATCTGCCTGGTTGTCATTTATATACCAATCAAACGTAAGATTTGAAACTCCTTTTGTTCGCGAGAAAAAATATGGCTCAGCTACGATAGTCGTTCCGTTTTCAGCTATTGTGAACCCATCACTCAAAGATCTTTCCCATCTTGTGCCAAGCATTGGGTCTTTTTCATAAAAAAGAATTTTTGGAGTACTTGTGCCGACGGTTACATCCCCTGCCCCAATGCTCTTGCCAAGCAAATCTGAAATTTCAACTCCGACTGTATTATTTTTATCTAAAAAACTTTTTTTAAAGATGTAATAATTTTTCTCGTAGCCCGAGGAGTCTTGTTTGCTTGTATCGTCTAATTTCCAGTCATAAGAAAACCCGGCTGGAGTTGTTCCATTTGGTAGAGCTACAACCTTAAAGGTACCTTCTTGTGCTCCAAGTTTTTTACCTTTATAGAACGGAGGAACATAAGCATCATACGCCTCCCAAAGTATATCTACGTCTGTAGGGGTTATGACAAGTTGCTTGTCGATGAGATTATTTGTAATGGTTTCTATTTTTACCTCAAGTGTTACACTGGTTCCCGCGCTTCCAGTGGTAAAAGAAAATGATTTTTTACCAACCCCCTCAAGAGATAAATTACCATCTAGTATCCAGGAAATTTTAGCTTTGTTTAAATCAGTAGTATATGTAGAGACTGAAGCAGTTACGTTACTATTCGAGCTAGGATATTCTGGGTTTAATGTTAAAACAACATCACCATTTTGTAGTTGAGCGTGAACAGTAAACGCTAAAAAAGCGCAGACAAGAGCAGAAAAAATAATTAACCCTCTTTTTTTCATATGATTATTATATCATGTTTTATGCTGTTTCAGCATTCTCTAGCTCCTCTTTGCTTTGTTTTATTGAGAGAATTTGTGAAGGGTCGGATGTTATTATTTGATCTTCGGTGTATGAGGCGATAATCTTTATTGCCACATGTTTTAATCCGGCAAAAAAGATCCCTTCCCCTACTCCTGACTCCAAAAGTAAGTATTTTTCTTCATCAGTAAGATTAAATGTCTTTTGTAAAATATCAATTGTTGTTGGGGACTGTTTTAATAGAAGCTGGATAGAAGAGTTCGTTATAATAGGCACTCCATAGGGTGACTTTAAGAAATCAGCTGCATCTTGAGTGATAGTAGAGAGTCCTAAATAGTATTTTCTCCCTCTTTTGGCCATAGAATACAAGAAAGAAGCGGTGTCTTCGGATTTCATCATCCACCAAGCCTCGTCCACTACTAGCAACCTTTTCTTTAGATTTTTACGTATTGCTGTCCATATATAATGCATGACTATATACATGGCAACAGGTTTTAACTCGTCTTCCATGTCGCGCACAGAAAAGACAACAAATTTTTTATTGATGTCTACGTTTGACGGTCTATTTAAAAAGGTTGACCACGAGCCACGGGTGTATTTTACAAGTCTTTGTAATACAGACTCACTCCCGTCCATTCCTCCGAGGACCATTTCAAAATCAGAAAGAAGTGGAGGTTCTATGTTTGAAAAATCAGATTCTGGAGTGATATCTTTTATCGCGTAGGTTTCTGAGATTGCTCTGTCTACTATCGAATCTTCTTCAGGAGTAAGTCCACCCAACATTAATCGGAAAAGTCCTACGAGGTTTATTACATTTGAGCGTAAAACATCTTCATTCGTTTCATCTTCTCTTGGAATTGGTAAGTCAAAAGGATTTATGTGGTGGTCTGATGACAAAGAAATATTAAAATATCTACCACCGACAGATTCTGCCAAAAATTCATATTCCCTTTCTGGATCTATGACAATAATGTCAACATCAAACATTAAAGATCTTAAAATTTCCAACTTTGTAGCGTAAGATTTACCAGAACCAGATTTTGCAAAAGTTACTGAGTTATAGTTCTCAAGAGAAAATCTATCAAAAATAACCAAACTAGAATTGTGTCTATTTATTCCATAGAGAATACCTTTGTCTGATGTTAAGTCGAAGGAAATAAATGGGAAAACACTCGAGAGAGGCTCGGAATTTAATTTTTGGTTGATATTTAATAAGTCATTTCCTGTAGGAATAATGCTCTTAAATGCATCGTCTTGCTGGAATAAGGCTGGTTTTATATAGATTAATTTTGATTCTAAGATAGACTTGATTTCATTTTCAAGTTTAAATAATTCAAGATCACTGTTTGCGTAAATTGTTATATAAATACCAACATCAAACATTTTTTCTTGAGCTTGTATTAAATTGTTTCTAAGTTCTTCCAGGTCTTGATAAGCAGTGTCGAGCATTGGATCACGAACCATCCCCCTCGATTCCCTACTGTTTATCTGGCTCTGTACTTCAGCTACTTTTTTCTGGAATTGTCTTAACGCTAGAGAAGTATCTATCGGATGAATGTATATAGAGACATCAAAAACCTGGTCTAGATTTATTATTGGAGAAAACCAATTATCTGATAAATATCTAGGATATGAAATTATAAAAAAAGTTCGAGCAATTTTTTCACCGAGGTTGATTGACTTTGGTTCTATTTTTAGTGCGGAAGGGGCGATAATGTCTTCTAGTTCAAGCTTGGCTGATTCATAGATCTGTTCAGGCATTACTGCCATAACAGAAGTACGTACCTCTGCGTCTTTTGCAGTTTTCCCTTCTTTATTTCTTCCTAATAATGAATCAAGTATTGACATAAAATTAATTATTACTTTTCAAGCTCTATTTTCCCTTCTAATTCTCCTGGATTAAAAACCTTATAAAATACTTCTACGACTTCTTCTGTTTCAAGCTGAACAGATTTTATTCCACAGCGCGCAAGGCCTTGTTGTATCACACTAACACGTTCTTCTAATTGAGATCTTTTTTCTTCGAAATCCATTTGCTCTGCGGCCCTTTGTTGTTCCCTGTTTTTTCTTGAGAACAAACCTTTAAATAAATCGGTCTCTGTCTTTAGTGAAGTATTTGTATAAGGAACTACAACAAAAAAGTTTTTTGTCATTATACTGACAGAGTCAGTAAAATTTCTAATAAACTCAATGTATTCTCGGGTTTGCAGTTTCAATAGTGGTTCGTTTTGTACCTTCATTCTATTTTCTAGAAGTAGAAGATACGGGCGAATGTCTAATCTTCTGGACTGGACTGATATTTGTATTGAAAAATCTAAAGTATTTAGAAAACTTTGGAATTGTAGTATCGTAGCCCTTTGTTCATCGTTGGATTTTAGTGACAAATTCACTGAATTTGCAAGCACAATAGAACGAAGTCCACCATCTTTTAAAACAATAACTCCATCGCGGATTTCTTTTATTGGTACAAACTCTTGAGTTGATTTTGCCTTTAGTATCATTTTATTTTTCGTCTTTATGGATGTCTAAAACATTTAAACTCCAAGCCAAGTCTTGCAGCTTGCTTTTAGTTAACCTCGGGTTATGTTGTACGGATCCCTCTTTTTGTGAAACCACTTTCTTTTCTTCTTTTACATTGATTGTTTTTCTCTTCCATATAAAAAGTTTATCTTGCACAGCAAATTTCAAACCGGATTCAACTAAATCAATGAAAGGTTTTCCATTTGGGTGGTAAAAAGTAAGCATTAAGGAAAATCCAACGATTATCAACATCGGGATTATCCCCAACAACAAACCTAGAGCTTTATATAATACAAAACATAAACCAGCTCCGCCAGCTAGATAGACAAATTCCCGAAACGTGAACGGGCCAAAGATTTTGTCTTCTATATCTAAAAATTGTGGAACTTTAAATTGCATAATTTTATTCTGGCTTTACTCTATATGGGTCCTCTTTTATAGAGTAAGAAGGCGAAGTATCTTTTGTGACAGAGGAGACAGGCTGTATCGTAGCCTCAAGAGGTATTTTAACATTTTGATTGGCAGATGTCCCTACGTTTCCTTGGTTTTTTGAAAGATTATTCAAAGTGTATTCAGTTTTTACTGTTGGAGTTTGGAAAGAACCGAAAAGTTTCTTTGAGGCGATAGATTCCATTATTTTTTTATTTTGTTCTTCTTTTTTCAATTCATACTCCTTTCTCTCATTTTCTTTTTGAAGAATATCTGAGGTTGGTTCATCTGAAGGTCTTGTTTTTTCACCTGAATTAGTACTTACAGGGGCTTCTTGTGTTTCTTCAGTATTTTTACTCAAAGACATTAATTTTTCTTTGATTTCTTTTAAAATTTTAGTATTTATTTCTTCTACTATTTCTCTTGTTTTATCATTTGGTAATCCCAGGCTTGCTTTTATAGAAGCCTCAAAATTATCAGGGAGAGTGTAGCCTAATGTCACCATGTGTGTCTCGAGTGATAGCTGACCCAATTGTTCTATGTTTAATCCATGTGCCTGGCCTATCGCCGTAATTTTTTCATCAATATTTGCAGCCATGATTGCCCACTTTAAATCTTCTGGTAAGCTATCAAACTTTTTTTGGATTTCTTCTAATGTTATTTCCATATATATTCAATTATAAACTAATAATGCTTATTTGTGTGCATTCTCCGGTGGATTGTGAGTATTCAGCTTGTCTAGCTTCACCAACAAATCAAGATATTCTTTTGGCAAAATGGACTCTCTTAAGATCTGGATCATTTTTTCTTCTCTAGCTAGGTCTGAAAGATTGGTATTTATTTCAGAAATTTGCTTAACATTTTTACCATCCTTGCTTGAGATTTCCTTCTTGTCTTTTTCAAGCTTTGTTTTTTCTTTTATTAATTGAGTGAATCTGTCTTTCATCTTCTTTATATTGTCTTGTACTTCAACAATTTGCATAACAATAGCCCGCTTCTCTTCTTCTTGGTTGCTGTAAGTAACTTCAGGCTGAGGACCTTTTGATTTTTGCTGATAAATTTCAATAATATTTTTTACAGCAAGTTTCAAATCTGCGCTCTTCTTCTTTTCCTCGTCTGTTCCTGAATTATCTACAGGAGGGACAGACTCAGGGGTTTCGACTGGCTCTGTCTGTTTTTCTGGAGTAACTACTTTGATTTCCTTCTTTTCTTCTGCTGGAGCTTCAGTCTTTTCCTGTATCGGAGCTTGGGTGGTTACAACAGCTTTTTCTATAATTGGCTTAGGAGTCTCTATTATAGGAACAGATTCAGGTTTTGTCTCTATGATTGGGGGGATGAATGCGGGGGCCTTTGCGGGTTCAATCTTTGTTTCAGGTGTGACCGTATTATAGATATCGTGTGGGACCTTCTTTTCTTCGCTCGGCGGCTGTTCTATTATTTTAAATTCAGGAATAACAACATCCTCCTTTGGTAAGCTTTCAAACGCAATCTTCATGACTTCAGCATTTTCTTTGACATCCACTTCTTTTTCTTCGGTCTTTTCTTTTACCACAGGAGAAGGTTCACTGACCATTGGTATAAGATTTTCCTTACTTGATGCAACAGGTTCTTTGGCCTCGGGAGCAACCTTAGCTGTCTCCTCTTTTTGGATAGGGAGTTTGTTCCCAATTTCATTTCCAAATCCAAGCGAAGGTATTTCAATACCTGCTGATTTAAGTATTTCATCATTTTTCTTGTCTTCAATTGTTTCAACTTGCGTAATTTGTGTTTGAGAGATAGTAGCGGGGCCTGAAAGTTCCTCGGGGGTTAAAGATTTTCCTCCTGGAGTAGATTCTTGAATAAAAGATTCCACTTCTTCAGCTTTCTGCGGTTGTTCAGCCAAAGCGATGAGATCTTCTCGTATATCTTTAAAGATTTGGTCATTGATGTCTCGTACTATTCCTTTTACAACTTGAGGTGGAATTCCTGTAATCCCATTTACTCCTTCGATAAATTTATCAGGATGAACGAAACCAAACATCACGATGTGCGTTTTTAATAAAAGTTCGGAAATCTGTCTGACGTTTAGGCCGTGTTCCCTGCCTATAGCGTTTACTTTTTTGTCTGCGCCGGCAACGATAATAGCGAGCCTCAAACTTTCAGGCAAACTGTCAAATTTTTCTTGAATTTCTTCTAATGTAATATCTGGCATTTAATTTTTTGAAAACCGAAAACGAATTATCAGTGCTTATTTGATGTAGCTGGGGTTGAGGGTGTTGATGGAGTAGATAATCCCGATTTATCCTTTGTAATGTTATAAATATTTTGTTGCGTAGTGCTTATTTTATCTTCTATATTTTTTAGTTCATTCAATCCGCCAATATCTACTGTAGTTTTTGCGCTTTTATTTATTAATGTAGTTCTTGTTCTTACTTCGCTTGTTACTGATTCACCGGCCAACCTTTTTCTCTTGATCGTGTTATTAATTATTCTAAGCTGTTGGATAAGATCATCTTTCTCGGTTTGTTTTATGGCAACAAGCCTATCAACTTCTTCTCTATTCACTTTTCCTTCCCCCGTAAATGCACTCGAGAATAAACCTTTTTGTCTATCTAAAAAGGCTTGTTGTTTTGCGAATGTTTCATTTAGAATTGCTAGTCTCTTATTTATTGTGTCTAATGCACTAATTTGTTTTCCAATTGCTGCTCTTGTTAATCTTTCTGACTCTAGTTGCTTTATTCCTTCTCCTGCTACAGAACCAGCACCCAATCCTGCTCCCGCAGCTGCTCCCCATCCTCCAAGCATTCCTGCTCCCGCGAACCCTCCGGCTAACCCTGCGGTTGCTGCTATGGCTACTCCTATTTTCATTTTTACCTTCTTTGCTTTGTCATCCAGTATTTTAACCTCTGCCACTGCAACTTTTTCTTGTTTATCCTTGTTGTATTTTTCATCAAATTCTGCAGTATCTTTTGCTTTTTGTTCGTTTGAAATAGCCCCACCACCACGTTCTTTGTTTTTTTGAGTAATGTAATTATCCCTTTCTTCTTCGTAGTTGTGTTCTTTGTCGTACATTTCTGTAGCTTGTTGTTTAATTGTCTTTCCTCCATTATTTGCTGCAAATTTATCTGCAGCATAAACTGCACTATACGCCATAGAAGAAACTATTCCAGTTTTTCCAAGATTTTCATTAAACTTTGCTATTCTATAATTATTTAATCCTTCAGCTGTTGTAATCAAGGATCCATCTTTGTTCTTTAATCCACTACCATCTTTCTTTTCCTTTTCTTCATTCCAGGTTTTGACTTCATCATTGGTCATTTTTGTTTTATGGGTCTCTAGCTCTGCTAGGGCTTTTTTATTTCTTCTATCTATTGTTCCTTGGAAGCCACCCTCTTTTTTACCCATGCCAAGGGCACCAGTCCCCGCAGTTAAGTTGAAACCAGTAGCGCTTTTGGTTAATCCTACAAAAGCACCAGAACTTCTCATATCAAAAGATTTTTTAGTTGCCGCCGTAGTAGTTCGAAGAGCCATTCTTGCAGCAAAGCCACCAAGTCCTTTTTTCTCTGCAGCCGTTTTTAAATCTTCTCCTGCCTTGCTTCTTAGTAAGAAAGAAGCTCCTGCCCCGATAGTCCCTCTTCCTATGAGCCCTGCTCCTCCCATCGCAGCACCAGCAACAAATCCACCAACCATCTTGCCTGCGCTGAGAATCATTTTTCCCATCTCACCAGAATATTTAACAGCCAGCTGTTTTGATTTTTGCAATAATCCTACGAGAAGAATGAAAGGAATAATCACTCCCATTACTGTCGTCATGGTATCTGAACCAGGCGGAACGTTTATTATTTCTTTCAAAAATCCAGCAAACATAACCACCAAATAAAGCATGAATATAAACAACGGAGCAAGGAAAGCATTTTCAAATAAATTTTTCCACCACTCTTTATATCCCATTCCTGGAATATTGAATGGTAGTGTGTAAGAAGCAAAAGCAATCGGCGAAAAAATCATAGCAATCCATAAGGAGACAACACGAGAAACAAACAACAGAGCGACTGAAAAGAAAATATAGGCTGTATATAATGTTACTGCTATAAGGCAAATTATTATAAAGATAAAAGTTCCCCTATTCTCGTTATATTCTTTTTCACCTAATATTACCTGAGGGTTATATTTATCTACTAAGCTTACCGAAATGGATCTTTGCCCACCTTTTTCTGTTAGTATATGGCCATTTGCATCTTTTGCGGAAGTAGCATTATAAAATATTTTTGCCAGAATATTTGAACTATCTATGACCACATGGGTAGTAAAGAGACTAAAGTTTATTAGTAAAGCAAAAATAATTACATACCCAATAATTTTTTTATTATGTGCACCCAGACCCAGAATGGTTTTAATGGCTATGTATAACAACGCAATTATGAAAAAGATATTTGCAATATCTCGCATTGCTCCCCAGCCTTTATCGATAAAACCACTTGTGTATGAACCACTATTTGTCGAATAATATATAAAGAAATCAAGGAAGAGGCCGGCAACATGAGCGACTAACGCAGTTACTGTCCAAACAAAATAAAAAAGAGAAGCAATACAACCAAGAATTCCATCCCAACCATTAATTAATGAGCATCCAAAATTAAAATCATTAGTGGAACTAATACTAGAAGTAGTGTCTGGATTTGGTCCTTGCCCTTCAGCCAATGTTACAAAAGATGTTACACTACCAGACAAAACTTCATAATTATTAAACAAATCTTTAACCATTCTAACCCCAACATAATATTTTGTATTTGGTTTAAGATCTGTAAAAGTGGCTTTAAGAGTTATATTTCTACCGACAGTGTCGTTGGGTAACTCAAAATGAGCAGGGCTTACCCTGGTCCACCCTAAATCTCCCCAAGTTGGCGTAAGTGTTTGCCCATCACTAAATTGTTGGTTATTCTCTGAAAGAGAAACATCGAAACCACTTTTATCATTTGGTCCATTCAAAGCCCAATTTGTATAAGAATAATCTGTGAACGCATTGTCTCTTTTTGATGTTAGTGTGATAGCAACATGCACTGACCCACGTGTTATGTCGCTTACGGTTGTTTTTGCCGTAAAATCATCTAAGTATTTTGAATCAAAAAGCCCTGCAGAAACAATATTTTTTGTTATTGATAAATTGTCAGAATGTATTTCAAAACTTGGGCTAATCGGTAACAGGAAAATAGCCAAAACTAATGTTGGTATTAGTAACTTTTTTATAATATTATATTTTTTTATACTCCCCATTTTTCTAGGGCTTTAGGCCCTAGGCTTTGAGTTTTAGCATTTCTGATCAGCTAATACTCAAGGCCTAGCGTCTAATTTATTTTTTGAAATAATATTCGTATTCATAAATATTTCGAAGTGATGGTGTCATTTTCTGGATATTAACTATTTTTGAATCAAAATATTCATATATAGTTAGTGTACCACTTGAAATATCTATTTGATACGCTGCCATGTCGGGGACAACTACTCGGATTTCTTTTCCAGTGCTACTAACATAGCCGAAAATTCTCGCAAAGAGATCTGCTAAATACCAAGAGAAAGCTTGTATATCTGTCCCATCTTCGTAGCCATACATTTTTGCTATTTGCGGGTCAGAAACTATTTGTCTTTGTAGAACTGTTTCTATCCCTTCATGATAACGAACCACATCGTCTGCTGGTGGAGTTTTTGTTTGACCTATTACTATTGTGTCTCCGGTACCAGTGCCAGTTCCGCTTCCACCACCACCGTTACCCCCTCCTCCATTTCCACCTCCACCCCAGCTCACTCCGTCCTGGCTGATCGCGAGGCTTGCCCAAACGCTACAATTATTATCTTCATTTGATTCTTTTATAGTTCCTAAATTATATGGAGCATTTTTATCAGTACAAGCACGAATATAATATGTACCAATTGTTTGGAAAGTGTATGTTTGAGATGCCACAGCAACACCTCCTGCTGGAAGTGCGGACATAGAAGTTGCTGGTAAATTTATTATATTTGGATCTGTCCCTGTACTATTTGTTGCAGCGAAAGCTGTTGGAATATTTAATAAATTATTAAATGATGTACTTCCGCTGGACGAGGAGTCTCCCGTGCTACTCGTTGTCGGTTTTACAAGAGAAATTTGAAAAAAATTATTAAAGCTTGTCTGTGTAGAAATTTTCCCTTGGTTTCTGATTAAGGACATCAAGATTATTTGAGTGTTTACTTTTCCAAATGATGGAGTAGTTTTTCCAGCAGTTAAATCTGGTAATAATACACCAACGGGAGGATAAGTTGTGCCAGGGCCGATTCCATCGCAACCGCTATCTGTATCAGCACAAGGATTTGTGTAACCTATACCATTACCTATCGGTCCAGGTTTTATATTGTCTACATCTTGAGTTTTAAAAGTAAGCGTGTTTCCAGGAATCGCTGCATAAGGAGTTTTGTGTTTATCTGTAAGTGGAGATGCATTTATTATTACTGCTCGAAATTCATAATTTGTTCCAGGAGATAACCTTGTCAATTCTTTGGTTAATTTTCCACTATCACCTGTCTCATGAGCTTCTTGCCCTATTTTTGTCCACTTTGTTATATTTTGCGAATCGAATTTTCTATATTCAAACCAAGTACTGGATGGAGCACCTGAAACATAATCTCCATTTACAAAAGCGGAAGTTGAATTTTCAACCAACGCCCCATTTGTTGTGACAGAAACTTCTCCCGGGGTTCCGAGTGTTTTAAAATATTGCACTCCGCCGTAGTTGTTTGTGTTTATTTGATCAGCATTTGAGCCAACTGCGCAAAAATAGTATGTCGTAGCAGGTTCGAGGTTTACTATTTTTGTACTGAATGAAACAGGGTCAGTTCCGCTCCCCAAATCTTCTTCGAAAGTTGATTTCATGTCGGAGCCGTAAATATCATTACAAAAGACAGGAGGGATAGTTAATGTTGAATATCTAAAATATCCAACAGTTTTTTCTCCATCAGGGTTTACTGATCCAGACAATATCGCTTCGGTGTCATTTACATTTATTGCGTTGCCGGTGAGAACTTCAGAAATAGCCAAAGTAGAAACAGGAACCAATAAAACTATTGTCAGAGCCAATCCAGTTATTATTTTTTGTAAATATTTTTCTGACATTTTTTAATAAATTTTTATTGTATTTTGTTCGAATACATTCTTAAGTAATCTTGTTTCATCGCCTTCTGGCCAATTAAATAAATCACCAACAGGAAGCACGTTTGGACCTACCATTTGTGTTATATCGTTACACTTACTTACGTCTTGACCAAACTGGCTGTAAAAATTACATAATGCCATAGCATTAGTTCCTTCGTTTGGATCTACTCCCCAATTTTTAGCTGAAGACCATACCCCATAATAAAGGAAGGATCTTCTTAATATTTTGTTTTGATCGGCAACTGCATTGTCGGGATATCTATAAAGAATTGGTAAAGGATAATTAGGTCTATCCTGCATGCTTGGACTTATTTGAGCTGGCATTGGTGAAGTTCTTGGATCTTTTGCCCACGTTGCCAGTTCTGTCTCACAACCATTCTTGCCAGTTAATAATTCATCGTGAACATATTTCTTCTCCGTTATTATTTCTTTCAGCAAACTGTCTGCTGAAGCTATGTCGTCTCCGGAAACCATATCAGTAGATATTCTTCCAAATGAAACGATCCACGGTTTTAAGTTTTCGTCGTACTGACTCTGTTGATCTGATGCAAAATGTCCAGTCTCATCTTTTATTTCACCATTTGCCAAGTCAGTATTTAATTGGTCAACAGCTTTTTTAATACCTTTTAATATTTCTGTGGAAGTTTTTAATGAAGCGATTTTAGTTTCATTGGCTTTTATCATTTGATTATATCCATCAATTTTTTCAAATTCAGCTGTCGCATCCTTTGTAACTGATGGAAGAACTTGTGGTATGTAAACATTATGAATTGCATTTACATAGTCATCAAATACTCTATCTAGTAGAGTGATTGCACCATCATAACTTTCAATAAAACCACCCCCTCCTCCATCAGTTCTTATATCTATGCCTGTTAGGGCAAGGATAATAGGATGATATTCAAGTCTGTTAACACATTCCGTTATAGAGGGTCCACTCTTGCAGGCAGCTCCTGTTCCCATCCATGCTGCGTAGCTGTCAAAGGTTCCGGTGTCAATAGCTAAGCCAAACGATTTAAGTAGTCCATAAATGCTTTTAACCCAGTCCGCCATACCACGTCCTGTTTCAGTTGAAATTTGCATAAAATCCATACCAGTCGTGTTTAGTATTTTACTTTTTATAGTTTCAAAATTATTTTGCGCGTCTTGTTCCCACCCTGGATGAGGACCTGGAATACAATAATCGAGTTGATAAATTGTTGGGATTAACCCATAAGCATTTGTTGGGCCATATGAACAAGTTTTTTCTGTTCCATAAATAGGATCTCCACCAAATGAAGCAACACCACAAGTAATACTACCGGTGACAGTTTTTGAAAAATAATGCCCATTTGCGCCATAGCTCACTATCTGTGGGTGTGTGGTGTCAGGAAGAGAACAAGTTCCTCCTTCTTTTGCACAAAAAGTCCCCGCTGGGTTATAAGCTTTCCCATCAGTCGTGGAATTTAATTCCGTATTTTGTTCTGTAAGTTTATCTATGTAGATTCTCTGTTCGTCTATCAATGCCTGACTCAAATCTGTACGAATATTAAAAGCAGGATTTTGTGCAAGCCATGTGCTTGCTGCGATTTGGAATGGAGCAAAGTCATTTTCAATTTGGTGTTTATTATTGATATTTTCAAATTCATCAGTTCCAGAATAATCTTGAGTAATAGCCCCTACACCTGCGAGTCCTGTATTTTTATCTTGTAGTACAGACGTAAATTTATTTAAAACGGCATCAAGTATTGCAGCTACTGCGTCGTTTAATGTTTGCACATCAAGCAGAGCGTGATCTTTTTTGTCTACAGCACTAACAAGTTCTTCGGAAATTAATTTGCCTGGAGTAACATATTCCCAACTGTTGCATTTTACTCCATCAGGATCACCATTTAGATATTTTTGATTTTGTTCTTTTGTAACTCCTTTTGGGTTAGCACATTTTTCTTGACCGATGAATCCACTTCCTTGCAATAATTCATCTCGGGCTTGCATTGCAGAATTTTCTATTCTACTTTGTAGTTCATTCGAAGCCATCAGATTAAATCCAAGAGGATTGTTTTGAGGGTTTTGTGTCATAGCATCCCACGCATTCCAACCTCCTTGAGAAAAATCAGTAGCAAATGTTTGTGCACTAAATTCTGGACTTCCGTTTTGAATTAAGGTGTTTAGTGAGTATCGTGCATTTTGAGCAAAACTATTTTGATATCTGTTTGTAACTCCTTGTAAGAAATTTTGTGCGAATGGATATAAATCTTTACTATTTAAATCAAGTCCAAAACCAAGTATTTGAGATTCAGCGATTTGTGCAAAATATTTTCCTGGTTCTTGTACAAATAGTGGACCACCACTATCTCCTGTTTGAATCCACTGTATTGTGCTCATGGTTAAGTCATCTATCAATATTTTTGCCACAGCTTTTCCTATTGCATTCAAACAATTTTGGTTGGTGTCTTGATTCTCGGTTGATTTTTGTGTTTTGTCTTCAGATTTTTGTATTGATTTTAATTTTTCTAATGCTGTATCGAGTTTTTTATTTGCGTTTTGGTCAGTGACACTGATTGAATCTGAAGTTATGCCAGCTTGGGTAGCAGTATCATTTAAATTTGTATAATCTTTTAGTTGTGGAGTGCTGCTGTCACTTTTTGTAAATAATTTTGTGATACCACTAAATAAATTACCCGTACCTCCACCAGTACTTCCATCACCATTTAACACTTTTTTACATCCAGGCAATTTTAATATTGTTGGGGCGAGTTGTTGTACGTATGTAGAAAGAGATGTTGTTGCTCCTTGTGCAGTTTTGACTTGGCTTGCAAATGGGAATATCAAAATCCCCATCATTGCAAATGAGCAAACAAATATTCTAAAAGATTTTTTGGACCTCATTTATTGGTTAATTATACCATTTACTGATAAAAATGTTTCTAAATCTTTCGCAGAAGAAATCAAAGCTTCGCTATATTTTTGATATTGAGAAAGTCCAGACAAACCAACGACAGGGTCAGCTACAATTTTTGTCATATTTTGTACTGCGATGCTTGTATTGTTTGAATTATTTATTATTTGTAGATGATAATCTTTTAAACTATCTGGCACAGGAATAAGGGCTAGCTTTTGTGCAAATTCTTGGTAAGCTCCTGCTATGGTATTTAGTTTTGCAATAGAATCTTTGTCGGAAACTCCTGCGCCAGCAATACCGCCAGTTATTTCGAGCTCATCTCCGATCCCTTTTGCTTTATATTTTTGAAATAGAGTGGCAGCTTTTACATAATAGTCTTCTTGATCTTGCGTCGTATCGCTTTTTGATATTGTTATGTCTCCGTTGGTGTATTTATCAACAACATTTTGGTTTACAATGCTTTGACCTAAAGCCGCTGAAACATTGTTAATAGTAGCTGAATCAACCTGGCCATTTTGTTTCATCGCTGCTACTGAAGCAAAAAATTGTTGAGCAAATTTTGCCGTCTCGCTATTTTGGTCTACTCCTGTCGCAGCGTCAGGGTTTGCAAGCTTTAATTCTTTTCTCTTGTTTTCTATATAAGTTTTATCTGGGGTCCCATCAAATGTGGCCACCTTGTTGGGGTCTGTTCCCCAAAGAGCTTCTTCCCAGTCTGTCACTCCATCCCCGTCTGAATCTTTTTTTAGAAGGTCGTTTAAGGTTGCATTTTGTGTCTGTAGTTGACTTCTTTTTGAAGAAAAGAAGCTGCTTTTTTCAGAAAAAAGATGAAATGCAGCAAAAAAGATGATTCCCAAAATAACGAATCCAATCATCAAGAAAGCAAATTTTTTACTAGGCAAATAATTTTTCATATTAATAACTCAAACCAAAAGCGCCACCATATTTTCCATTACCCGATGCACCGAAAAGTGTTATTTTATTTAGGGTTACTGTTTGTTCGCGTGGTGGATATCCTCGATAAATACAAGTCACTGTCGCTGAACTGCTGGTGTATTTCCCCATTATTAAATGCCCATCTGCTACTGTGCCAGTTTTTGCACTGGTACCTGATGGGATAAGGTAGCTAGTTGGTCCTTTGTATGACTGGATGGTTATGCTTGAGCCAGGGACGTTACAGCTATAGTTTTCATCTTCCAGTCTTTGTATTTCAGTGGCTTTTGTGTTTACTATTTTCCCTGCAAAAAGCTGGCCTGCAGTTGAATATGCATAAACTATTTGTATCGAAGCTAGTACAACAAATATTGCTATTCCAATTTTTGCGAAAAGCTTTAGCATCCCCAAATTATACCATTTTATGTATTAAAATAAAACGTTTTTACATGTTTTTGGCTAGGGAAATCCAATCTGAAAGAGATAATTCCTCTGCTCGTTTGTTTCCAAGCATTTTTTCACAAATTTTTTTAGTTCCTTCGTCAAATTTTAGTGATTTTTTTAAATTTGATATAAGAATTTTTCGTTTATGTGCAAAGCCGGCATGAATTATTTCCCAAAATTTACTTTCGCTCACATTATTTTCAATAAAAATTTTTCTTGAAATGTTTTTTATTGCGATTACAGCTGAATCTACGGCTGGCTCTGGTGAAAAATATCTTGAAGGGACCTTTGTTATTAATTTTGGTTCTCCGTATGCTTTTACGGAAATTGAAAGAATGCTTTCTTTGCCATCGCGAGCGATTATTCTTCTAGCTACTTCATGTTGAACCATGAGGACCATCATGCTCGGCTGATTTTCTTCTGTCAAAAATTTTTTTAATATTGCTCCTGTGATGTTGTAAGGAATGTTTGCGATTAGTTTATAACCTACAGAGAGAATATTCTCGGACTCACCACGAAAATTTTCTGCTAAAAATTTTCTCTGTCCGTCGTCGACACTCCTCCCAAGGGTTCGCTCGAGAACATTATCTCTTCCGGTATTAAATTCTAAAATATCGTCTTCGATTAAAATTAATTTTTTGTTAGAAATTTCTGTTTTGAATTTTTCTTGGAGAAGGTCAAAAAGATTTCTGTCTTTTTCTACGGCAACAACACGACTCGCCACCTCTAAAAGTTTTTCTGTAAGGGCTCCTTTTCCCGGACCGATTTCTAAAATAATATCCCCTTTTGTAATTTCTCCTGCCATAACTATTTTTTTAATCACTGCAGTTGATTTTAAAAAGTTTTGCCCTAAAGATTTTTTTGCTTTATGTTGCATAAAATTAAATATAAATAGTTTTAATTCTTTCCTCCCCTTCTTTCTCGAGTATGTCAGCGGGAATATCTGCAATAAATTCAGACGGCCTATTTATTTGTCGTGAACCGAAAATGGTACGGTAGTTTGCAAAAGACAAAAATAATTTTTCTCTTGCGCGAGTGAGGGCGACATAGAAAAGTCTGCGCTCTTCTTCTCCGTCCTCTGCGTTTTTTACTTCACCGTCTTTTTGATGTGGGAAGAGCCCGTCTTCAAGTCCTGTGATAAAAACATAATCAAACTCCAAACCTTTTGCGGCGTGGACAGTCATGAGTTTTACTGAATTACCCTTTATTTTATCAGTGTTTTTTGACGCTTCAGTGATCATGAGAGAATCTTGATCTGATGCCAGCGATGCATCTTCCAAAAGTTTTTCTACGCCAGCTCCGTTTTTTAGATTATCATATTTTAGAGCAAGTGTTGCGAGCTCTTTTATGTTTTCCAATCTTTCTATTTCTTCTTCGGTCCCTCCCGATAGCTCATTTTCTATCCCAGATTTTTTTACAGTGAACTTTATTACATCCGAAGTTTTTTCTGTTTTTATTTTTTCATTTATTTCTTCCAAAATTTTATAGAAATTATCAATTTTTATTTTTGTTTTAATTGGCAGACTTTCTTTTTCGCCTGCAAAAATTTTTGCCAATGTTGCTTTTCCTATCCCGCGGGCAGGAAAGTTTATGATTCTTTTTATATCGGACAAGCTGTCCGGATTTAATGCAGCGCGAAGATATGCAAGTGTGTCCTTTATCTCCTTTCTTTCAAAAAATTTTATTCCTAAAACTTGGTAAGCAACGTTAAAGTTTAGCATTGCTTCTTCTAGTACGCGTGACTGAAAATTTGCGCGATATAAAATTGCAATTCCGGGCAGAGTATTCTCGGACTCACCACGAAAATCTTCTGCTGAAGATTTTCTCTGTCCGTCGCCGTCGCTCCTCCCAAGGGTTCGCTCGAGAACACTCTGCCCTTCGTTATTTTTAGCTGCGCCGTCCATGAGTTCTAGAATTTTCGTAGCGACAAATTCTGCTTCGTCAGTTTCATCGAGAGCCTCATAAAGAGAAATTTTCTCCCCTATTTTATTTTTAGTAAACAAATTTTTGTCAGGCCTGTATTTATTTTTCTTTATAACTTCATTAGCAGCCTCTAAAATATTTTTTGTAGATCGATAATTTTCTTCAAGCAAAACTATTTTTGCATTGGGATAATCTTTTTCAAAACTTAATATATTTTTTAAATTTGCTCCCCGCCAGGAATAAATATTCTGGTCTGCGTCCCCGACCACACAAATATTTTTATTATTTTCTGAAAGTAAACGAGACATCAGATATTGCACTTCATTTGTATCTTGGTATTCATCGATATGAATATATTCCCATTTTTCTTGATAAAATTTTCTGATTTTTTCATTTTCCTTTAATAATCTGGTAGCTTTTAAAAGTAAATCGTCAAAATCAAGTGCATTTTCTTTTGCTTTTCGTGTTTCGTAGATTTTCCATACCTGGGTTACAACTTTATCTAAGTAGCCATTGGCTTTTTCTTCATATTCTCCTGGATGTTTAAATTCCCCCTTTTGTCTACTTATTATGTTTTTTATCCTTTTAGGATCGTATTGTTTTGGGTCCAAGCCGATCTCTTTTATTGCCTCTTTTACGATTGCCGTTGAATCTCCATCATCTAGTATCGTGAAATGCTTTGTTAAGCCCAACTCTCTAGCATTTTCTTTTATTATATATACTCCCAGGGAATGGAAAGTGCTCACAAAAGGGACAGAATTTTGTTCTTTTGCATTTTTCCTTATTTCTGAGATTATTCTATCTCGCATTTCTTTTGCAGCTTTGTTTGTAAAGGTTACGGCCAGAATTTTTTCAGGCGCTACCCCATTTTTGATAAGATTTAGTATTCTGTGGGTAATAGTCTTCGTTTTTCCAGCTCCTGCCCCAGCGACAATAAGAAGAGGACCTTTTGTGTGAGTGGCTGCTTCTTTTTGAGCACTATTTAGGCCTTTTAGGTGTTCATCCATGTTCTTAAATATAACACGGGGTAGAATTTTAACTTTATTTTTTAATAAATTTGAATTATTACGCAACAGATTGCCTAAGATGTAAATCCTCTGGTTTTCCACAATAGGGTTGACTCCCCCCTCCCATTTGCTACCATTAAAGAGTACCGGAAAGGAGTTGCCAGTTAGAGGTCTATCTATACTAAAAATAGCTAGCCTCCCACCGAAATCTGAAAGATTGTAACCGTCGTTAGAACCTTTAGTTTACAGTACAGCTTTGGTCGTCCTGTAATTCTATCCTTAATTTAAAAGGGTCGAGGAGGAAATCTACGACAATTATTTTAGCTTATAAAACCTCAATTTAAAATTTTTAGCTATTTCGCCTGTTCTTCCCTGTTGCTAGGGCTGGTTTTTTCTCCTTCATACGCGAGGGCCAATGTGTTCTCTTCACTTTTTGGTAATGATGTTTTTGCTAGTTCTGACCAGAATTCCGATAAAAATTCACAGAGCATGGATCTTCTTGAAGCAAATGTTTCCTCAAGTTCTATCTTAGATAAGAAAAATAATAGTAAAGATAGTATTGATTTAGACAAAGACGTGAAGATTGTTGCAGATAGTGCCCTCTCTCCGTCCTCCAGCCCAGTAGTAGGCACCTCTGGGGACGTTTCAGACAATGGAGACCCTGTTTCTGACCAAATAAGTGTTTATGTGATTAGAAAGGGAGACTCGATTGCTCAAATTGCTGATATGTTTGGTGTTTCTTCAAACACGATTCTTTGGGCGAACGGTCTCAAAAAAGGAGACAAGCTTGTCGAGGGCGACACGCTTGTTATTTTACCTGTCTCAGGAGTGAGCGTTACTGTTGCCAAAGGGCAAACAATAAAAAGTCTAGCGAAAAAATACAACGTTGATACTTCAGATATTGCAGGATATAACGGCATTGCCGAAGATGCAAAATTAGCAGTGGGAGATGTTCTAATTATTCCTGATGCTGAAATCGTTGATACCCCAGAGAATACTAACAAACCAGCGACAAAACCAAGTACCGGTATAAATACTAACAAGCAGCCGCTTCAAGAATTAGATGGTTATTTTATAAACCCTGTTCCAGGCTATTCAAGAAGGAGTCAAGGCTTACATGGGCATAATGGCGTTGATTTAGCGGCTTCAAAAGGAACACCAATAGTTGCTTCTGCCGCAGGTGTTGTTTTGTTCGCTCGTACCGGATATAACGGAGGCTATGGAACTATGGTTATTATCAATCATCCAAACGGAACTCAAACACTTTATGGACATATGTCTAAATTGGGAACTCACGCAGGAGACGTTGTTAATCAAGGAGAAACAATAGGATACGTAGGATCTACTGGGCATTCCACTGGTCCACATTTACATTTCGAAGTTCATGGTGCAAAAAACCCTGCTGTAAATTTGTAATAATTTCAAAAAGAAAAAACCTCATAATAAATTGAGGTTTTTTCTTTTTTATTTATTAAACCCCTGCTAGTCTAACTGCAGTAAATAGAACCAAGATACCAATTATTGTCGCAATGGTTGTCCATGCTGTTGGGTGGTTATGATGACTCTCGGGCAATAAATCAGAGGCTCCAATATACAAAAAGAAACCTGAAAACATTGCGAGAATTATTCCTAACGCCGCTTCGGGAATTGAAAAAAATAATGTTGAAGTTATTCCAAGTACCGGGGCAATAGAATCGATTAATAACCATTTAAAAGCTTGTTTTCGAGTTCCATTATTTTTTAGGATCATATTGACTGTATTTATTCCATCAGAAAAATCATGAACTAATACCGCGATAGCCACTATTGCTCCGACAGCAACCGACACTTGAAAAGCTAATCCAATTGCCATTCCGTCCATAAAACTATGTATAGACAAGCTTCCTGCTCCCAATAGTCCCCTTTTATTGCAACATAATTCATCCATGTTGTGTTCAGTTGGTCCATGAGAATGTGAAAAAACGAATCTGTCCAATATCATATAAAAAATGAATCCCAGAGCTGAAATTGAAGTAATAAAAGAAGTATTAAATGCTACACTTCCCAAATTTATTGCTTCTGGGATAAGGTCAAAAAAAGCTACACCTATAACTGCTCCTGCTGAAAAACCTAAAATAAGATGAAGCTTGTCTTTAAATTGTAAGGCAAACATTCCTCCAAAAAACGTTGCCAATACCGTGCCGATACTTATTAGAATAATCATGTGCGGGATAAGGGAGTCGAACCCTTCACCACAGTTTGGAAAACTGTTATTTTACCGATAAACTAATCCCGCATTTTTTAAATATACCAAAAAAATACTGTAAAATCAACGTGAAAACTAGTCGGGCTGCTGGGAATCGGACCCAGTCTACATGCTCCCAAAGCACGTGTACTACCGGTATACTACAGCCCGTAAAACGATTTTGATTGTATCATATAATGATATCATTGACCAATTTTACCTTTGCCTTTTTGTTTTTAAGGTCTAAATAAACAACCAATAAATCAACCTCCCATTCTTTTTCATCTGGAATTCTCTTGGACAGTAGATATGTTTGAATTGTTCTAGACATTCTTTTTAATTTCCACGGGTGCATATTATCTTCTGCCCTCCAGGTATTTGTTTCTCGTGAAACGAAAGTTAGATCTCTTGAAACAGATTTAACTTCGACAAAATGCAATTTGTTATTTTTTTCCGCAACGATATCCAATTCTCCCCACTTCTTTGTATAATTTCTATCAACAATAATAAATTTTTGTTTCATAAGAAACCTTACAGCAATATTTTCTCCCAATTCCCCTATTTTTTGTGTTTCAGACGTAAATACTTTTGGCATTTCTTTATGTTCCACGTGGAACATGTTTCATGTGAAACGTTTTAGCTATTTTAAGTGTCTTTTAATAAAATATCTTTGTTTTATAAGCTATTTTAGACAAAAAGGTCATTTTTTTGCGACTTTAAAACCTGTCCTTTATAAACATTACCAACATAGTTATCCACAGTTTTGATAATTATTCTTATGAAATATCAGGATATTTTAATAGATAAAGGACAGAAATTTTTTAAATAACCTTGTCTTTTCGTGTGCACCCGGAGGGATTCGGGTCTTACAGACCCAGGTATTTTTCTATTTTACCTTGTAAAATATAGAAAAATCTTTCGAATCCCTCACAAGGACAAATAAATTTGTCCTTTCGTGTGCACCCGGAGGGATTCGAACCCCCAACAACTGCTTCGAAGGCAGGTATGATATCCATTTCACTACGGGTGCAGTATTATTAATTATACTTCATTTTGTTTTTTTATCAAAATATTCATATTTTACTGGGTATTTTTGTAATTGCAAAATTGTGAATAAAATAATATAATCAAATCACAAAAGACGTAACTATTTATGTCTTTGATATTATAAAGTAGGTAATAAGTTGCGGTTATGGTTTAGTGGTAGAACACGTCCTTGCCAAGGATGAGACGGGAGTTCGATTCTCCCTAGCCGCACAGAATTTTTGAGGTGAACTCACTAAATAAAAATTTAATAGAAAAAATACCAAAAAATGTTTCATATGTAACCAGTACTTTAAAAAGTGCAGGATTTGAGGCATGTCTAGTCGGAGGCTGCGTCAGGGATCTTCTTATGGATAGAACTCCAAAGGACTGGGATATAACAACAAACGCCAAGCCAGACCAAATTATTAGGCTATTTGAAAAAACTGTATACGAAAACACCTTCGGGACAGTTGGTGTGTGTGTTTCTCGTGAAACACACATAAGTGAGGGTTCGCATGAAACACCATTAGAATATGACATTATTGAGGTTACTCCCTATAGAACTGAAGCAAAATATAGTGATTTTAGGCATCCCGATGAAGTAATCTTTAGCGACAAGCTAGAAGACGACCTAAAGAGACGAGATTTTACAATAAACGCACTAGCTTACGATGGTAAATCTATAAAGGACATGTATGATGGTCTAAAGGACATCGAAAAGAGGGTGTTAAAAACTGTGGGGGATCCTGATGAAAGATTTAGGGAGGATGCACTTCGAATGCTTCGAGCGATTCGTTTTGCTGTGCAACTTGATTTCACTATTTCTTCGGAAACCTCAGAAAGTATTTTTAAAAATTCTGATTTAATAAAAAATATTTCTCTCGAAAGAATTCGTGACGAATTTGTAAAAATAATTATGTCAAAAAATCCTGCTACAGGAATTTTGATGTTGCAAAAATTTGGATTGTTAAAAAATATTATTCCTGAATTAGAAGAGGGGATAAACTGCGAGCAAGGAGGTGAGCATATTTACGATGTTTGGAACCATTTATTGCACGCCCTCCAACACGCCGCAGACAAGAACCATCCTTTAGAAATAAGGCTTTCTGCGCTATTTCACGACATAGGGAAGCCAAGATCTAGAAGGGATATTCAGGCTGTTCCGATCAAAAATTCTCGCGCTTTCGCCCTCGGAGACAAGAGGACAGGGAACCCACGACGCTTAGAATTTTTATCGGAACAGCCTTCAAAAAAGAAATATACTTTTTATGGACATGAAGTTGTCGGAGCAAAGATGGCAAAAAAAATTTTAGAAAGATTAAAATTTTCTAAAAAAGAAATTGATCTTGTAGAAAAATTAATTCGTAGTCACATGTTTTTTTCTGATACAGAACAAATCACACTTTCTGCGGTGCGAAGAATAATCGCAAAAGTTGGTGTAGAAAATATTTGGTCACTTATGGATGTCCGAGAGAGTGATAGGGTAGGAATGAAGAAAAAAGAAGCACCTTACAGACTGCGAAAATATTTTGCCATGATAGAAGAAGCATTGCATGATCCTATCTCAGTAGGGCAGTTAAAAATCAATGGGGAAGACCTTATAAAGGACATGAAAATGAGCCCCGGACCTAGAATAGGCTGGATTTTGCACGCTCTTTTAGAAGAAGTGATAGATGACCCAACTAAAAATACCAAAGAACATTTATTAAAATTAGCTAAAGGACTCAGTGAACTTCCCGACGGAGCACTCAGATTACTTGGGGAAAGGGGGAAAGAAAAAAAAGAAGAACTCGAGGAAGAAGAAATAAAAAAGCTCCACGATAAACATGGAGTGAGGAAATAAAATGTCTAAACAAAAATAATAAAGGGCTTCATCTTATTGATGAGGCCCTTTGTGCTTGGCTTTCTTTTCGTTTTAGCCGTTGTTTTTTTGACTTTCTTCTTCGTTCAGGCTGGTTGATGAATTGTTCTGTGCGATTGGGCTCATTACGTCCGGTTTGGCGTATACAAAACTCATCGCGGTAACTTTAATTGGTTTCTTCCAAACCATGATAGGTCCATTGGGCGTCAACCCGTTATCCCTTAAGGTGGATGACAAAATGCTGCTATGTCCGGCCTGTGAATTAACATTAACAACACTGGTCGACCAGATGACTTGCTGAACCACCCCTCCTGTTGCGCCGTTATCCGTGAAGTAAAATGAGTTTAAGGAAGAATTTAAAGAGATTTGCCATTGTGCCTCGGTGTAAGGCATCAGCATCTTGGCATTGAGGTTCCCTGTTGTAATGTTTGTCGCCTGTTGCTGCGTTCCCGTGCTGGCCGCCAGTGTCCAGGTGTTTTCAGTTATAATGACATCAGCTGCAATTGTGTTGCTCGTCAAAACGAGCACGGGCGTATCCAGATTTCCCTTGGTAAAGCTTGGCCCATCCTTATTTGCAACGGCAAAAGTAGTAACAGTCACCAGAAATGCCAGGACCGCTACCATTGACGATACGATTAAAAAAAACTTTTTCATGATCTTAAAGTTTAGTTAAAAACTACATAAAATTATGAGATTTCCTTGAGAATGGGGACTGCCCGTGTGTTTAGCGTATTAGCTAAATTTTTAACACATATTTTTTTCTCAATGAATGTAATTAATAAAATTATAACAAAAAAGACGATTTAGGCAAGTCGTTTTTTATACTGTCAACTATTTTTTAGATTATCTACTAGTATCCTTTATTGAAAAATCTGTAAATTCACCAGTTGCCTCGTGCCATGTTACGGCAAAATTGTCTATCTTTGTGAAAAGGCGGCCGCGGCTTAATCTATCAGCATATAATGACAATCTAGTATCTTCTCCTTCTGCTGTAACGTGGGCACAGCCATCCTCTCTTATGAAAGTTTCTCCTTTTAAGCCGAACTCAATCGCATTGCGGGCAATCCAAAGAAGGTCTTTATAGTTTAGTCTTCTGATCCACATTATGCATTCGATGCGCTCAACCATAATTTTTAGAAATAAATTAGTTTTATTATGAATATATATTAACACAATTTTTTAAAAAAGGAAAGGGCAACAAGTTTAGCAAATTTTTTATAAAAATAAAAACGGCGTCATCTTTATAAGATAACGCCAATTTTTTTATATTGTTAATTTGATTTTGCTATTGCTAAAATATTTGATGTCCTCTAAGGGACAAGAATGTGAGACCTGTTGGCCTCATGCTTTCTCATTATTCCTTTTTTAAAGGACATCTGACTAAATATATTGTACCAATCATTCTATCGGACATGCAAATGTGTTTTACATTCGGAATATTTTGACGATTTTTGTCAAATTTTTAGAGAATTTAGCAAAGTATGTTAAGATGAAACTATGAAAATAGGTATATTTGATTCGGGGGTTGGAGGGCTCATTGTCGCCAAAGCGATAAGACAGGCAATGCCCAAATATGATTATGTATATTTAGGAGATACTAAAAGGGTACCTTATGGCAACCGTTCTCATGAGACTGTCTTTGAATTTACAAGACAAGCCGTTGATCACCTGTTCAAAAAAGAAAATTGTGCAATTGTAATAATTGCTTGTAACACTGCCTCGGCCAGATCTCTTCGAAGAATCCAACAAGAATATTTGCCAAAGAATTTTCCTGACAGAAGAGTGATAGGAGTGCTCATTCCTACCGCAGAAGATTGTGTGAAGTATAAAAAAGTTGGAATAATAGGAACAAATGGAACTATCGCCTCAAATACTTTTCCAAACGAAATACACAAATTGAATTCAAAGACAAAGATTTTTCAAAACCCTGCGCCTATGCTTGTACCAATGGCTGAAGAAGGGGAGAAGGAGCTCGTGAAACCATTTTTAGTGAAGTATCTAAAGCCTCTTTTAGCCAAAAACCCTGATGCTATCGCCCTGGGTTGTACGCACTATCCATTTTATAAAAAAGAAATCAGAAAAATAGTTGGATCTAAAATAAAAATTATTTCGCAAGACGAAATTATTCCCAAAAAATTAAAGGATTACTTTGCCCGTCATCTTGAAATTGAAAAACAACTTTCAAAGAATAAAAAAGTAAAAATACTTGTCACTGATATAACTAAAAACGTAGAAAAATTAACTCGTGAGTGGTTTGGTAAAACAAAACCAGAGCTAATTAAACTATAAAAAGAAAAAAACCAGTGGCACGTATTGGCGCACTGGTTTCGTCGTTGTGTGAAAAAAGTCTAATCATTTGTTAATTGACAACGACTTTTTTTATTACTGTTTCTTTTTTGTCGTTTTCAGTAAAGACAAAGTGAACACAGTATATTCCCCGCAGGGTAGAGAAGGGTAAAAATTCTACCTTTTTATTTGTAATGATTTCAGTAATCGACTCATTGCTCGACTTGAATACTTCTGTGCCAAGTGAGTTGTAAATAGAAAGAGTAAAAGTTTCTCCAACCCTGCCATAAACAGTGATGGTGATCGAACCATGACAAGGGTTAGGATAGATAATGATGCTGTCAGCAACTGTTGCCGAACTAGGGAGGGGAGAGGTTTGCGCTCTCACGCTGGTTGTGAAAAATATAACAACCACAAAAACAAAGAATAAAAATCTTTTCATACACATTATTTTTATTTTTACCAATAAAAGAGGGGCAACTTGCTACTGCAAGCTGTATATCTATGTTTTTCCTTTTTTCAAAGAAAAGAATTATTTGTAGTAAGTATACCAAAAAACGTGTATTTAGGCACAAAGGGTAAATTATAATTCTAGCCAAATAGGACAATGGTCAGAACCATAATAATCAGACATTATGCCAGTATTTTTTATTTTTATTTTAGAATCTGTGAAGAAATAATCCAGGCGCCAACCGACGTTACGGTCTCGAGCACGAGTTTTTTGGTCCCAATATGTATAAGCACCAACTTCGCTAGGGTAAAATTTTCTATATGTATCAATAAAATTATTTTTTACCACTTTATCTATCCAAGCACGCTCGATAGGAAGGAAGCCAGTATTTTCAACGTTCTCTTTCGGACGAGCGAGGTCTATTGCCTTGTGTGCAGTATTTATGTCTCCGCAGAAAATGATCTTCTCGCCATTTTTCCTAAGCTTTAATATGAATTTTAAAAATTTTTCGTAATATTCTAATTTATATTTTAGTCTATGTGGACCTGCGCCTCCATTTGGGAAATATCCAGTAATAACAGTATAGTTTTTCAACTTTACTCCAACGAGTCTACCTTCAGTATCTAATTTTTTTACTCCTATGCCATAAAAAACTTCTTTTGGTTTTTCCTTTGTGTAAATGGCGACGCCGCTATAACCTTTTTTTACTTTTGAATGTGAAAAATATGAATGATAACCCTCAACATTTCGCACTTCCTCTGGGAGTTGTTCTGGTTCTGCTTTTGTTTCCTGTAAGCAAACAACATCTGGACTGTATTTAAATAATGGCACGAAATAGCCTTGCCTTGCTGTAGCTCGTAATCCATTTGTGTTCCAACTTATAATTTTCATGTGGTTAAATTTTAACACAAAAAATCAAAAATCAAATTTTTGCCGGTACGGATTTTTTGAAGCTTAAAAAATCCTGAAATTCTCGCGCCGTCGCGCTCGAAACCCCTTAAAAATTTATTTTTGATATTTTATGGAGCTTTATTTCCCAGAATGAAATTTTTTATGAACGTCCTTCAATTGTTTGTCAGTGATGTGTGTATATATTTGGGTGGTGGCGATGTTGGAGTGCCCGAGCATCATCTGGACGCTGCGGATGTCTGCGCCGTTTGAGAGTAGATCGGTGGCGAAGCAGTGTCGGATAACGTGCGGAGTGACCTTTTTTGAAATGCCAGCTTTTAAGGCATAGTGTTTAACAATTCTTTCGATTGATCTGCGTGCGAGCGATTCTTTGCCTCCACTTTTTTCTTCTCCGATTTTTACAAATAGCGCATCATCCATGTCCTTTCTTTCTTTGAGATATTCATTAAGTATTTTTTTTGTGTCATCAGAAATAAAAACGACACGGATTTTTGACCCCTTTCCGCGGATTGAAAATTCTCCAGAGGAAAAATTGATGTCTCTTGTAAGAGAGCAGAGTTCAGAAACACGGAGACCTGTAGAAAAAAGTAAATATAGTATTGCTTTGTCTCGGAGTGATTTTATGTCTTTACCGTCTGGGGCAGCGAGGAGACGTTGTAGTTCTTCTTGAGAGATGAGGTCAAGGTGTCGCTCGGGAACTTTCGCGAGTTCAATGCGCTCTGCAGGGAGGCTGTCTATCTTTTGCCTTGCCAAATATTTTAGGAAACAACGAAGGCCGATCAGATAATAATTTTGAGTTTTCTTTTTTAGGGTTTCACCTGTGGCTCTGTTGTTGCCACTAGATTGGCGATTTAAGTGAAGGCGAAACTCTCGGACTAACTGGTCGGTGATTTGGTCCACGTTTTTAATTTTTGCAAATTCGAAGAAGCGGGTTAGGTACCTCTCGTAATTTTCTATTGTTCTTAGACTCGAACCTTTTTCGATTTCCAAATGTTCCAAAAATTCTCGTTTTAAATTTTCTACTTCTGTAACCATGAGTCTATTCTAGCATGTCGCACAATATGTTAATATCATTATGTAACATTTTACTGACCTGGCGCATTATACTTATGTGATCACGTTTAACTTAATAAACACATTATGACAATGAATAAAGAAGAGATTGCAAGACTTTGGGACGAGATTACCCCTAAATTATATGGGTATCTCGTGAATACTCTAAAGGATTCTGCCTTAGCGGATGATATTTTGCAGAGTACTTGGGCAAAGGCAATAGAGGCATTACCTGATTTCCAGGATCGTGGACACGGATTCAAAGCCTGGCTTTTTAGTATTGCCCGAAATGAAATGCGAATGCATTGGCGTAAGGGGGGAAGAGAAGTTGCTTATGATGAGGAATTGCACGACATACATATATATGAAGGGAGCAAGAAAACTGAGGACAAAGTTTTTTTAGAGCAGATTGTTTCAAAATTAAGAGAGGAAGATCAAGAATTAATTCGTTTGCATTACATAGCAGACCTTTCTTTTATCGAAATAGCGAAACTACTTGGAATTAATCCGGTCACGGCGAGAGTAAAAATAAACCGAGCACTTGGTCACGCTCGGGAAATACTTAACTCACAATAAATATGAAAGAATATAAAAATATAAATGAAGTGTTCGAAAATTGGGGTAAGGAGAATCAAAAACTTCCAGAAAAAAATCTTCTAATAAAAAATGAAATTTTATCAAAAGTTCCATTTACCATTGAAGGATATCGAAAAGCTGAACAAAAAAGGATTCCATTGCCTTGGTTGTCGATGGCCCTTGCGACCATGGCAGTCCTCGTGGTCATTGGAAATATGAATATTTCTAGTATCTATCCACAAAGAAATGGATATATAACACCTACTGTAATAAAAGAACAGGGACAAATACTAAATGAAAATCAGGAGTCAACGGTCAGTAAAAATATTCAAAATAGAACAGGAATCAATATGCCATCTTTTGATACTTCGGCCCTGAATGCCCCTAGTATGTCTTCGGGGACTAATTCCATTGCTTTACCTGGAATGCCATCGCCTTATTATCCTGATCAAGGTTTAGGTACAGACACAAGAGAGTTTTTGAAAATTAATTATAATGGAACTATAAAGACACGGAATGTGAATGACACTGTTTCAAAAGTAGAAAATATTGTTCGTGGTTCAGCAGGGAGGGTGGACAGTATAAACGGTGGAGAGAAATATGGGTATGTAAGTTTCTCGGTTCCTTCTAGTCAGTTTGAAATGTTTAAAAGTCAGATAAAAAATATTACAAATGCGAAATTGTTTATAGAAGAAACAAATTCGACAAATCTTCTCCCGGAAAAACAACAGATTGAAAAAGAGCAAACTCAAGTTGAAAAAAATATTACAGATTTCAAGAATCAGAAGGTTCAACTAAACAGTAGCCACACTCAAATTATTGATTCATATAACTACAGAATTTATGAATTAAATAGAGAGAATGGATTGCTTCAAGTAGAGTGGCAAACGGCAACACCAGCTCGTAGGATAGAAATAACTGCAAGGCTAGCACAAATTCTTCAAGAGAAAAATAATCTTGAAGCGAACATATCAAACGAAAATGCTATATATCGAAACAAAGTTTCAGTTATAAATCAGAATCTCAAAAATGCTGGAGTAGATTTACAAAATGTACAAACAAGGAATCAAGACTTGATCGACAATGTTTCAATGGTCAGTGGAACAATCTCTGTCACTTGGATAAGTTTGTTTGAATTAGTCGGCATCTTTTTCTCTTGGTATTGGATTGCTCTCATTCTGTTGATCGGGGCAGTCATATCATACTGGAGATATCGAATGTCTATGAAAATATTTATCTAAATATTGATTACAAAAACCCCTGCAGCGGGTTTTTGTAATTTCTGAGAGGCTCTTGCAATTTTTTCGGGTTTATGCTAGTATAATAAGCATGTTAGCAACAAAGAAAAAACAAACAGTTATTAAGAAAAGCCAGATTCATGATAAAGATACAGGCTCTCCAGAGGTGCAGGTAGCTATTTTGTCTACGCAAATCAACGAGCTTGCAAAACATTTAAAAAAACACAAGAAAGATAATCACTCTCGAAGAGGATTGATCAAGATGGTGGCAGACAGACGAACTCAACTCAAATATCTTGAAAGAAAGGACAAGACACGATACACAGCCCTAATGAAGAAAATGGATCTAAACTAATAACAAAATCCTCCGCAAGGGGGATTTTGACTAACACTACAACTTCACAAAATGTTCTCGGACTCACCACGAAAATTTTCTGTTGAAAATTTTCTCTGTCCGGCGCCAGTCGCGCCTCCCAAGGGTTCGCTCGAGAACATTTTGTTTCGTTGTGTTATACTTTGAACATTGGTCGATATTATAAAAATAATTTAAAAATTTAAATGACAGTAATAAAACATAAAGAACAAAGAGTTGGAGTTTTTATAGACACACAAAATCTATATCACTCTGCTCGTAATTTATATAAAGCTAGAGTTAACTTTGGAGCAGTTTTAAAAGACGCAGTTGCAGGAAGAAAACTTGTTCACGCTGTTGCTTATGTGATAACCACAGAAGCAGGAGATGAAAAACATTTTTTTGAAGCACTTACAAAACTTGGTATTGAAACCAAGACGAAAGATTTACAAATATTTCACACTGGTACCAAGAAAGGGGACTGGGATGTGGGGCTAGCAGTTGATGCTATTAAAACAGCACCGAGGCTTGATACTATTGTAATAGTTTCTGGGGACGGAGATTTTGTACCACTTGTACAATATTTACAAACAATGACCCAAGTAGAAGTAATCTCATTTGGTAAATCGACATCTAGTAAACTTCGTGAAGTAGCGGATGACTTCGTGGATCTCTGTGAAAATCCAAGAAAATATTTGTTTGGGATCAAGTAGTGTTAATCATTAAAAACTCTCCACAAAATATTCTCGGACTCACCACGAAAATTTTCTGCTGAAAATTTCCTCTGTCCGTCGTCGACACTCCTCCCAAGGGTTCGCTCGAGAACATTTTGCTATGAGTTTTTAGTCTTGCTATTTTCTTAATTTATTGTAATATAAAAATAAGATTTTTTGCTCATTGAAAACAGGTTTTTGAAAAACCTTGGTTTGGTTATTCGAGTTCCTCGAATGAGGGGTTGGAACAACCAAATCAATGTTTAACCTTTAATAAACCAGCTATGAAAAAAATTGTGTTTTTTCTTATCATTATGTCTTTTGCTTTTGCTTTAAGTGCAAATGCTCAACTGCAGAAGGCCGACTCTTCAGCTTTGAAAAAAGCTGACTCTCTTAAAAAGGATTCCAAAAAATTTAAAATTAGCACTGGAGTTATTTTCCTGCCATGCGCAAGTGTTTCATTAAATTCCTTTGAGGCAATGTTTTCCCCGCTAAAGTGCGATGTTCCACTGTATTTCCTTTTTTCCGCTAAAAGGGGAGCAATATCATTGAACCCATATTTTATGGCGACAAAGACTGCTAACTCCTTTAATAATTTTTTTGGAGTATTTGCAGAATATGCTCTATCATGGTCAACTTTATTTATTGTTGCTACAAAAGATATGAGTACAACTGATGTTTCAGTTGGTACGGGAATGTTTATTCCTTTTCCGAAATGGCCGTGGGGGAACTTACTTTTGGAATTCAAAACTCCTACAAAGAAGTGGGAACCTTCCTTTGTTACCGGAGTAATGGTTTCAGGGATCTTTAAAATAAAAAAATAAATTCACAATCCTAAAAAAATATTATGGGCAAAGTAGAAAACAAAAAGGGAGTTATTATATGCGAAGGGGCAGTATATAAATTAAAAAAAGATCTTGATAGCCTCTACACGAAAGGGACAAAAGTTGTTGTTGAAAGTATTTATGGCGTGTTCTGCACTGTGCATATGCTGAATGCAGCTTATTCAGTAAACACTGTAAGTGTTGATAAATTGAAATAAAAAACAACTGAACGAGGATCCTTTTCAAGGATTTCATAAACTATAGCTAGCACCGTGTTGTGGAACACGGTGTTTTTTTAACTTTTGCTTTTTCCCCTAAAAGTTATCAACAGCACCTGTATTGACATTGTCATTACAAGGATATATACTTCTTGTTATGAATACAACAATACAAATTAGAATAGATTCGCCAACAAAACTTCGTGCTCAAAAAGCATTTAAAGACATGGGGATTGATATGTCTTCGGGGATGAAGATGTTTCTTAATCAGGTTGCAATAGACCAGTGCATGCCTTTTATTCCTAGCACTAAAAAAACCCGCGCGATTAGAAAACAATGGGATAAAGAATATGAATGGGTCATAAAACACGGTAAGGGATATGCTTCAACTAAAGAAATGTTTGATGACATAGAAGCTGGCAAATAATTATGTATATTAAGTTTTATACAAAAAAATTTCAAAAATCATACAAAAAATTTCTACGGTCTGGAAAAATTGAAAGGAGTGATGTTGATTTTGTTATAGATTTATTAGCACTAGGTGAAAAACTCAGTTCTCTTTATAGAGACCACTCCCTTTCTGGAGAATATGAAGGTTACCGTGAATGTCATATTCACAGTAATATTTTACTGATATATAAAATTGAAGATGAAAAACTAGTTTTAGTAATATTTGATATTGGTACCCACTCGGAACTTTTTTAAATTTAAGAACCTCACCCTTTAAACAAATCAATCAGGATGGTTACCCAAGGATTCCTCTTTTTGCTTTTTCACCTAGAAATGTTAATAGCGATATATTATATGGTTTAATTAACCTTATTGGATTTTTTAAGATGTTAAATTCAAACCAGTAAAACTTAAAAGCAACGGCTTCACTCTTCTCGAGCTTGTCATAGTCATAGGTATCATCGCTGTTCTTTCTGTTGCTTTAGTTATGGTATTAAACCCTTCTGAACTATTAAAAAAAGCTCGTGATTCACAAAGAATCTCTGATCTAGCTACACTTAAAAAAGCTATCGCTATTTACCAAACCGACAGTTCTTCAATCAACATGGCTGGTGCAAATAACACAGGATGTAAAGGAACAACGAGCAATTCTAACTGGCAAACATCTTCAGACAAAATATATTATAGCTATCCCTCTGATACAGGAGCACCCATTACCGCTACTTCATTTGACGGAGTAGTATTTACCGGAGGAGCTGGACCATCACAAGTTGTTCAAGCTAACTTAGGTAAAACAGATAGCACAGGTTGGTTGCCCATCAACTTCTCCTCTATCCCTGGTGAAGGTTCTCCAATATCTCAAGTGCCCATTGACCCTGTCAACACAATAGCTAACCCTAGCTATCCCACCAACACCGATTTAGTCTATCGTTACGTTTGTTCTGAAAACACCCTACAGTATGAAATAGATGCCGTACTAGAAAGTGATGCTTATGCTGTTACAGACAACAAAATGGCTCAAGATGGAGGAAACAATGATAGCTATTATGAATCTGGAACAGATTTAAATATATTTAGTATTGAAAGTTTTCCATCTGGTGCTTGTGGTACATATACTGTCAAGGGAGCAGGTGGACTAACTTATGGCACTGTAGTTGGAGAGGACGGTAAATGTTGGCTAGACAGAAATCTAGGAGCAACTAGAGTAGCTATTGCTTACAATGATACTTCTTCCTATGGCTATCTATATCAATGGGGAAGAGGTGGAGATGGCCATCAGATTAGAACGAGTGGCACTACTAGCGTTCTTAGCACCTCAAACAGTCCAGGACATAACAATTTCATTAAATCTCCAAATACTCCATATGACTGGCGAACTCCTCAAAACAATTCCCTCTGGCAGGGAGTGAGTGGTATTAACAATCCTTGTCCTTCTGGATTTAGAATACCTACAAATACAGAATGGCAAACCCTTGCAACTGCTATTGGAGGTTTCACTACAGCTACTTGTGGCGGCTCATCTACTTGTCGAGATGTTGCATTCGGCTCCACTCTTAAGCTTCCTTCAGGTGGCTACCGCGACTCCAGCAGTGCCGGGCTTAATATTCTGGGCAGTTACGGCTGCTACTGGTCGAGCAGTGTTAACGGTATTTACGCCTACTATCTGGACTTCAATTCGGCGGCTGTTAGCCCTGCAGGTGCCAATTCCCGCGCACTCGGGTTTTCCGCTCGTTGTATTAAGGATTTCTGATTTGACAATTTGATTATTTGCCCTTGTCGTCTTGCGACAAGGGCAGAGAATTTTAAAAAACAATGACATTATATTTTAATTTACCAATCTATAAAGCAAGTTACAAATTAGTATTTATGGTTTTTCAAACTTCAAGTAGTTTTTCTCGAGAATATAAATATACTACTGGTCAAGATTTAAAAAATGAAGGGACGGAATTGATTAAAAATATTTATCGTGCGAATAAAGCAGAAGATAAGATTATTTATATTGCCAAGGCAAAAGAAAATTTAGAGGTAATCCGTTTATTTATACGTTTAATGCAAGATTTTAATCAATTAGGAATCAAACCATTTGTTGAAATAAATCAAGAAATCGAAATTGTTTCTAAGCAGCTCGCTGCCTGGGAAAAATATAGTATATCAAAATTGTCAAATTCGACGAAATCAAAAAGTGAAAGTAATAAAAATATAAAAGTCATGCCAGAATCGTTTGTTGCCAGAGCGCAGACGAGTGTGCATAGCAAATCCAATAACCCCCTTATTAAAATTAAAAATGAGGAATTTTGTCCAGCCCTTGGACATATTGCATAGCTTATCAAAAAAATTGTGTGATAAATTTAGTGGTTATTATGGCGCTAGGTGGCTACCGCGACTACAGCAGTGCCGGGCTTAATAATCTGGGCAGTAACGGCTACTACTGGTCGAGCAGTATTAACGGTATCAACGCCTACAATCTGAACTTCAATTCAACGGCTGTTAACCCTGCAAATAACAATAACCGCGCAAACGGGTTTTCCGCTCGTTGTATTAAGGATTTGCAAAAGAAATGATTAAAAAAAATTACGACCAACAGCTTCTTCTTGATTTGTTCCGTGCGTATTTTGATACACGGAAAAACAAAAGATCAACCGCCAATGCTCTGGCTTTTGAGGTTGATTATGAAAATAAATTATTTGCTCTTTATGAGGAAATAATAAATCGTAAATACAAAATAGGACAAAGTATTTGTTTTATTGTTTATGAGCCAGTACAAAGAGAGATATTTGCAGCAGATTTTCGAGACCGCATAGTGCATCATTTGATTTTTAACTATATCAATCCGATTTTTGATAAACATTTTATTAAAGATAGCTATAGTTGCAGGGTTGGAAAGGGGACATCAGAAGGAATAAGACGAGTAAACCATTTTATAAGTTCTTGTTCAGAAAATTATAAAAAAGATTGTTGGATTTTGAAACTTGATATTCAAGGGTATTTTATGGCCATGGATAGAAATATTTTGTATAAAACTTAATATACATAATTATTTGCCAGCTTTTTGGCAATATTTATTTGGATGAGTTAGATCATTCTATCCATAAAAAGTTTGGGGTGAAATATTATGGTAGGTATGTTGATGATATGGTTTTTGTTCACCCAGACAAGGAGTTTCTTAAATTAATAATTCCAAAAGTAAGATATTTCTTGAAACAAGAATTAGGATTAACTCTGCACCCTAAAAAAGTATATTTGCAGAATTTTAAAAAAGGAGTGTATTTTTTAGGAGTATTTATAAAACCATATCGGATTTATATTGGGAAAAAGACAAAACAGAAATTTAATGCTAAATTGATTTCTTGGAATAGAAATGTTAAAACAAAAAATAATTTAAGCGACGAACAAAGTAATGGATTTGTTTCTTGTGTTAATTCATATTTAGGAATTATGAAACATTATGATACATACCAGTTACGCAAAAAAATAGTAAAAGAAAAGTTTGCTACTCTATGGTGGAACTATTTTTATTTAGCTAGTGACGTAAGTAAAATAATAAAAAAGCTCAAATAGGTTTCACATATAGTAATTTTTAAAACGAAGAAACGAAAGAATTTCTGAGCCTTCGCCCTCGGAGTCATAGGACAGGGGACCCACGACTCTTAAAATTCTTTGTTTCTTCGTTTTTTTATTTTTTGCTTTTTCCCCTAGAAATGTTAACATGATAGTAATTTATAAGTTAATCCAGTTCATCTCCAGACAGATAGTAGTGTTCAACTTTATTTTGGTTAATCGAGGACAAATCAGTTAATCGTATAAAGCGAAGAACAATATTATAGTCTAGAGAGGAACTAAAAAATAATATGCATAAAAAAGAGTATTCAGTAGAAATCGGCGGAAGAAAAATGACCGCTATTTTCTCAGATTTAACAGAGCAAGCACATGGTTCAGTAATTTTAAAATATGGCGAGACGATGGTTCTCGCTACTGCTTGTATGTCCAAAGACAAACAGCAAGGGTTAGGATATTTTAATTTAACTGTAGAGTATGTAGAAAAATTTTACGCTGCAGGAAAAATTTTAGGTTCAAGATTTATGAGAAGAGAAGGTAAGCCCTCAGAAGATGCGGTGCTAGCAAGTCGTGTCATAGATAGAACTCTCCGTCCACTTTTTGAACAATCAGTTCGTCATGCTGTGCAAGTCATCATCACAGTTCTTGCGGTTGATGATAACGATCCTGTGATATTAGCAGCCAATGCAGCGTCTCTCGCAATATTGGTTTCCGATATTCCTTGGAAGGGTCCTATCGGTTGTGTACGTATCGGGAAGTATGATGATGAAACTTTAAAAATAAACGCACAGGTATCGCTCCGCGTAGATGACGAGAAATATAAATATGATCTTACTGTTTGTGGGAAAGACGGAAATATAAATATGATAGAAGCTTCAGCTCATCAAATAGGAGAAGACGAACTCGAAGAGGCATTAAAAGTAGCAAGTAAAGAAATCACAAAACTGGAAGAATTCCAAAATACCATAGCAAAGGAAATCGGAAGGGAAAATAGAGTAATAGAAAAAGAAGTTGTTTCTGAGGAGTCAGTAAAACTTTTCAACGAAAATATTTTACCTAAAATGGAGGAAGCAATTTTTGCAGGTGCTGGGAAAAAGAAAATAGACGAACTTCACAGTGTTTGGAATAAATTAATAAAAGAGACATATCCAGATCGAACAGATTTTGCTACTGAAGATAATCTTTTTGATGATACCGAAAACGATATGATTCATGAAAAAGCGGTGAAGGAAGACAGACGTCCAGATGGAAGAAAGATGGACGAACTTCGAGAATTATTTGCACAAGCTGGCGGATTCTCCACGATGCTTCATGGTTCAGGAATTTTTTATCGAGGAGGGACGCACGTATTCTCAGCCTTGACTCTCGGCGGACCAGAAGATAGAAACATGGTGGATAGTATGCAATCAAATATTGAAAAAAGATTTATGCATCATTATAATTTTCCTCCGTATTCTGCCGGAGAAGTTGGAAGAACTGGAAGTACAAACAGAAGAGAAATAGGACACGGAGCACTCGCAGAAAAAGCACTCGCAATGGTATTGCCTTCAAAAGAAACTTTTCCATATACAGTGCGAATAGTTTCAGAATCAATGGCGTCAAATGGTTCTACTTCTCAGGCATCTATTTGTGCATCAACTCTTGCGCTTATGGATGCAGGTGTGCCGATAGTTGCGCCAGTCGCAGGAATCGCGATGGGACTCATGTATGAGAGTGATGATAAATATAAAGTGCTGACTGATATTCAAGGACCAGAAGATCATCATGGTGATATGGATTTCAAAGTTGCTGGAACGAGAAACGGTGTTACAGCAATTCAACTCGATGTGAAAGTCGACGGTGTGCCGATAAAAATATTAGGTGAAGCGATGAGACAATCCAAGAAAGCAAGATTAGAAATTCTAGATACGATCGAAAAAGAAATAAAAGAACCAAGAAAAGAAATTTCTCCTAATGCACCAAAAATATTAATTATAAAAATAAAACCAGATCAGATCGGGTCTGTTATAGGTAGCGGAGGAAAAACAATAAAAGATATTAAAGAACGTACAGGAGCAGAAATAACTATTGAGGATGATGGGAGTGTGTACTTTACAGGCAAAGGAGATACTGTAGAAAAAGCGCGTGCAATAGTAGAAGCCATGACTCACGAATACAAAGTAGGGGAAGTATTAAAAGGTGAAGTAGTAAAGATTGCAGATTTCGGAGCTTTTGTTCAACTCAATCCATTTACAGATGGCATGGTGCATATTTCTGAGATGGCCCCATTCCGTGTTGAGCGAGTTAGCGATATAATAAAGGAAGGTATGATCGTGCCAGTAAAAGTCATAAAGATTGATGCAGAGAGAGGCAAGATCAGTCTGTCGATAAAAGAAGCCGACAAAGAATTCTTTAAAAAAGCTTAAAACTTATCTCTAAAAGAGATGGAAAAAGAAAAAGAAAATAACTTAAAAAGCAAAGCAGTCGAAACATATGCCGCGGACATGACGAGGGCTATTGATGGCAGTGAGGGGATATACATTAAAAAAATTATAGAAGATCAAGAACAAAGAGAAACTGAAAATTTGAATTTATCTCCAGAAAGTAAAAAAAATAGAAGTTTTATGTTTATCAGTATTTTTTTACTTATAGTGGCGCTTAGTTCACTAGTGGCATTTGCCTTTTTGAGGAAAGAAATATCTACGGTTAGTCCAGTTCCGACATTTACCCCTCTCATATATCTAGATGGAATAGAATTCATGGGCATTGATGGCTTTAGTAGAGATCAGATCGTCCAGACCATATTTAACCAAAGCGTAAAGACAACAGTAAAGACTGGTGGGGTTGAAGGCATTTATCTAACTCTAAATAAACAGATTATCGGGCTCCGAAATTTCTTATCCTTTACTTCTCCAGACGTTGATCCGAAAGCAATGAATTTTATCAGTGATGATTTTTTAGTTGGGGTTGTAAATGGCGAAAACAAAAGCCCGTTTATATTAATAAAAGTTAGATCATTTTCTGATGTTTTTGACACAATGGACGCTTGGGAAAATCAAATGTTTAACGATTTGCATGTAATTTTTGGTGTAGATTTAAACATTAATACTAAATATTTACTAACAAAGGATTTTGAAGATACTTACGTTCAAAACAGAAACGCACGAATTTTGAGAGATATCAATGGCAACATAGTGATGATGTATGTGTATCTCGATGACACATCTATAGTTATTACAAATAGTGAAGCTGCAGCTCGAGAAATAAAACTCAGGCTTTCCTCAAGTACTATAAAAAAATAGAATTTGTGTAGTCCCTACTCCTGGTGTAGGGAAATCCCCTACACCAGGAGTAGGGAGGATTGCCTTTTATTTTTTAAATGCTATCATTGTCGCACGTGTCCCGTACTAAATTTTTGGGTAAGGGGCATAAGGATAAACATTATTAATTAAAATTTTAGTACTGGGATGTCATTAGACAAGAAAAAAATCAAAGAAAAATTAGAAAAAGAAAGAGATGTTTTACTCGCACAAATGCGAGATATGGGTAAATTAAACACTGAGACAAATGAATGGGAAGCAACCCCAGAAGATATGGGCTATGTTGAAACAGATCAAAACGACATGGCTGATCGATTTGAAGATTTTGAGGCAAAGAGCTCAATGATAAAGGTTCTTGAGTCAAGGCTCCAATCAGTATTACGAGCAATCAAAAATATCGGGAAAGAGTCATTTGGTAAGTGCGAAGTTTGTAAAAAGGAAATAGAGTCAGCTAGACTGGAAGCAAGCCCTTCTGCCAGAACGTGCAAGAAACATATAAATAATTAATAAAAATTATGAGCTTTGCAAGAGTTTACTCGGCACAAGTCAACTTGTTGTTTGGGCAGATCGTAACGATCGAAGTTGATTTGTCGCGTGGACTAAACTCTTTTTCAGTTGTTGGACTTCCTGATAAAGCGGTAGATGAATCAAAGGATCGAGTTAGTTCTGCCATAAAAAATTCTGGGTACCAATCTCCAAAAGCAAAAAATCAAAAAATAATCGTGTCACTTTCTCCGGCTGATCTTAAAAAAGAGGGGCCGTTTTTTGATCTTGCCATAGCATTGTCGTATATGTTGGCGGCCGAGGATATTAAATTTAATCCAGAAAAAAAGATTTTTTTAGGGGAACTAGGGCTCGATGGTACCTTGCGCTCTATCAGAGGTGCTCTGCCATTAGTACAAGAAGCAAAAAAGATGGGATTCGATGAAGTTTATTTGCCAAAAGAAAATGCGGAAGAAGCAGCTCTAATTGATGGCATAAAAATATTTGGGGCAAATAGTTTAACCGAAGTAGTGGAACATATCAATGAACTAAAAGAAGATGGTAAACTAAATAAAAAAATTCAGCAACAGCCAAAAACACAAATAATTTTTAAAAAAGAAATAAAATCTTCTGACTTTTCTGATATTCGTGGGCAAGAAGGAGCTAAACGAGGACTTGAGATAGCAGCAGCTGGCGGGCACAATATTGCTATGTATGGTCCGCCGGGTACAGGCAAGACGATGCTTGCGCGAGCATTTTCTGGATTATTACCAGATCTAAGTGAGGAAGAAATTTTGGAAATTACAGGAATCCATTCAGTGGCGGGGGCAACGAGGGGAGAACTTGTGTCAGCTCCTCCGTTTAGAGCACCACATCATACTTCTTCGTATGTAGCACTTATCGGTGGAGGGACATATCCAAAGCCAGGCGAAGTCACGCTCGCACACCGTGGAGTTCTTTTTCTTGATGAGTTTCCAGAATTTGATAAGAGAGTTATTGAGTCTCTTCGCCAACCACTTGAAGATAATATGATTTCGATTTCTCGAGCAAAAAGTTCGGCGGTTTTTCCTTCGAATTTTATTTTAGTCGCGGCGATGAATCCTTGTCCTTGTGGAAATACAGGCAACAAACAAAAAGCTTGCATATGTAAACCCTCTGACCTAGATAGATATAAAAGAAAATTATCAGGTCCGATAATGGACCGCATTGATATTTGGGTTTCTGTGGGGAATGTAGATTATAAAAAATTAGGAGAGGAAGGGCATGGAGAAAAAAGTGAAACAATCCAAAAAAGAATTTCTGCTGCACGAGAAATTCAAAAGAATCGATTTAAAAAATTAAGTAGAAACATAAAAACAAACAGCGAGATGAATGTGAAAGATTTATCTACAATGGTTCATCTCGATGAGAGCGTCAGGAATTTACTTGATGATAGTGCCGGACGTCTCGCACTATCAGCGCGTGCGTATCATCGAGTAATAAAAATCGCTCGCACCATTGCAGATCTAGAAAATTCCTCTGACATAAAAGCAAACCATATCCTCGAGGCGATCCAGTATAGACCAAAAGTAAATGCATAGAAATTAAAAAAAGCCTCCCTGCGGGAAGGCTTTCCGATTGTTCGATATGGATCAATGTTTTATGAAATTTTTCATCCGGTTTATTAACACATGAGCCGTTTTTATTTGGGCAAGTTGTTTTTCACGCTTCTCAATACCAAAAATGATAATTTCTTGTAAACGATCGACGATATCTGTTGGTGTGAAATAATGCTGTTCAATTATTTCAGCTAGCTGTTCTTCGGTAACTTCTTTGAAATCAATTTGGTGAGGATTTTCCCAAGAGTTACCAATGTTTTCGAAAGAAGCAATAAGCATTTTACCTGAGTCTGTCAGGAGAGTCCATTCAGTGACTCCAGGTTTTTTGTTTTCTCCAGATTGACTCATTCGTTTATTCAGCCATGTAGTGATCCAGATAACCCGAGTTTTTTTAGTTATTCCTTCAGGGAAAGTTAATATTATATCATTTGGGATTGAGAGCATTGAGTTTAGAATTTTTCTTCGAATATAATCCTCAATTTCCATAAATTGATGGAAATAATGCAGGCTTGATTTGATTTCAAAAAGTAGTTTAAACACAAGAACAGCCCATATCCCAGGAGATAGGTTTTCCGTTTGTCCACTCGAAGAACTAAGTGCGAGTTCAACAAGGGTAACAGCGCGACTGGCTTCGCTCTCGACTAGTACCTCCGTAGCTGTACTATTCGATGCATTTTCATTTTTTTCATTCATTTCAATGAACTTTTTTGGTTAAACAATAATGCTCTGGACGTATCCTTATCGCATTTTATTTATCTACACACTAATTCATTGCTTTGTTGATGTCAATCTAAAGTAAAATTTACCACTAGCTAGTTATCCACAGGGGAGCGCTTGACAGTGAACGAGCGTTCACATATACTAAATACGGTCACTTATCAACAATTAACCAATATAAATATATGTCACAAAAACAATATTTAAAAATGTTAGAGAGAGAAATAATAAAGCTAAATCAAAAGATTGATTTAAAGATCATCCGCGGGGAAGACTACCGCAAGGAGGCACATGATCACAAGCTCATCCTTCGCAAAATTCGCTTTCACACCAGGCGAACCTTCTTTCAAAGATTATTTCCTCAAGTATTTTCATTCTAAAAATGCAAAATATCTACCAAACAAAACTAGAAAGTTTCTACAGAGATAATAAACGAATGCCTACATATTCTGAGATGATGGAGCTTTTTGGTTTTAAATCCAAGAATGCAATTTTTAGAATTGTTGAGAAATTAATTGAAGCAGGATTAGTGACCAAGGATCATTTAGGTAGGCTTGTTCCCACAAATGTTTTCGGGGAAATACCAAAGCTAGGACTTGTAAAAGCAGGTATTCCTTCTGACGTAGAAGAGATCTCAGATACTGTCAATCTCGATGATTTATTAATCGGTAAAAAATCTCTTACTTACATGCTTGAGGTTGACGGAGATTCTATGATTGATGCACACATAGAAAAAGGAGATATGATCCTCGTAGAGAAAACAAATCAAGCCAAAGACGGGGAGATAGTTATTGCCGAAGTTGACGGAGAGTTCACGATGAAATATTTTAAACAAAAAGGAAATAAAACCTGGCTCGAACCAGCAAATAAAAATTATAAACCCATCTACCCTACGCAGAGTTTGAATGTTATAGCAAAACTAAAAGCAGTGATAAGAAAGTACTAAAATCAAAAAGCCACCAGATAGGTGGTTTTTTGATTAGTAAAATGTATAATACTTCGTATGACAAATAGGGTTTGCAAAACATGTAATAGTGGATTCCAAATAAGAGATGAAGATCTTGTGTTTTATGAGCAGATGAAGACAGTACCACCGGTTGAATGTCCTGATTGCCGTATGGCGAGGCGTTTGGTCTTTCGAAACGAAAGAACATTTTATAAAAGAATTTGTGATCTATGTAAAAAAGATTTTATTTCAGTTTATACAACAGATTCCCCATACACAGTGTACTGTTATGAATGCTGGTGGAGTGACGCTTGGGATCCAAAAAGCTTTGCTATGGATTATGATTTAGGAAAACCATTCTTCAAACAGATGAATGATTTATTGGTAAAAGTACCCAGGCTTGGCATAATGATACACAACAATGTGCGAAGCGACTATACAAACGGCTCTGCCGAAAACAAAGATTGCTATTTAATTTTTGCTGCCGACTACAACGAGGATTGTATGTATGGAAGACTTCTCCAGAGAGATAAATTTTGTGTAGACTGTGCCTTTATGCACGAATCAGAACTTTGTTATGAATGTATAGATTCGAGAAATTGTTTTAAATGTATGTTTTCTGAACAATGTCAGGCCTCAAGTGATTTGTTGTTTTGTTACAACATGCGAGATTCAAACAATTGTATTTTTTGCACTAACGGAAGACATGTTTCTAATTCGATTTTAAATGTTAAATATGACAAAGATGAATTCGAAAAGAAAAAGGCTGAAATTCTTTCCAGTTATGAGAATATCGAAAAAGCAAAAAAGGAATTTGCAGAGCTAAGTAAAAAAACAATAGTAAAATATGCCTGCCATACCAAGTGTCACAACGTAACAGGGGATTATTTGCACAATTGTCATGAAGGGGTAATGCTATATGACACATATGACGCAAAAAACTGCTCATATATGACTGACACAGAGAACCCTACGGATAGCTGGGATTGTAACAACTATTATTATAAATGTGAGTTTTGCTACAACGTCATGGGGGCAATGCAGCTCAGTAAGGCCAAGAACTGCGTTTTTTGTTTTTATTCAAATGAACTCGATTACTGTGATAATTGTTATAACCTATCCAGCTCTTTCGGATGTACAGCTATTCGAAAAGGGCAATATATGATTTTGAACAAAGAGTACGGAAGAGAAGAATATTACAAACTAAAAGAAAAAATAGAAAAGCAATTAAAAGAAGATGGTAGCGCCGGACAATACTTTCCTAAAGAGCTTGCGCCGTTTTGCTACAACGAAGCACTTGCTCATGATTTTTTCCCGTTAACAAAAGAAGAAGCAATAAAGAGAGGATACCGCTGGCAAGAGAAGACTACTGGGACTTATGGGAAAGAGACAATCAAAAAAATGCCAAGCACCATAGATGAAGTGGACGACGATATTTTGAAAGAAGTTTTAGTTTGTGAGGAATGCAAAAAAAATTTCAGAATTACTCAAGCTGAGCTCTCTTTTTACAAAAGAATGCATTTACCACTTCCACATAAAGATTTTGAATGTAGACATAAAGATAGAGTTGCAAAAAGAAATCCTCGCAAACTCTGGCATCGAAAGTGCATGAAGGAAGGATGTCAGAATGAATTTGAGACGAGTTACTCCCCTGATAGGCCAGAGATAGTGTATTGTGAGAATTGTTATAATCAGGAAATCTATTAACTATAATGCAAAAACCACCCGATCGGGTGGTTTTTGCTATGAGATTCTCCTCGCGCGAGAAGAATTATTATTCTACAGCGTCCTTCAAAGCTTTTGCAGCTCGGAATTTTGGAACTTTCTTTGCAGCTACTTTGACTTGCTCTCCAGTCTTTGGATTGCGAGCCATTCTTGCTGCGCGACCCTTTACTGAAAAGATTCCGAAGCCAGCGATTGAAACTTCGCCACCCTTTTTCAAGGTTGAAACGATAGTGTCAAACAATCCGTCTACGATTTCTTCAGCCTGGACCTTTGTTCCGCCGAGTTTACCATGTACCCACTCAGCTAGTGCTTGTTTATTCATAGTTTTTTATATAGTCTTTTGATAATATTTCGACCATTTACTAAACAAATTGATACCCTACTATTATATATCAAGGGTTTTTTAAGGCAAGCCCTGTATACGTTTGTGTAAATTCTTTAAAATATCAATTTTTTTCGGGTACGGATTTTTTGAAGCTTAAAAAATCCTGAAGTTTTCGCACCGTCGCGCTCAAAACCCCCTACAAAAGTTATATTTTAAAGAATTTTTAGCGGGCGTATTCGATAACTCTGGTTTCTCGAATCATTGTTACCTTTATTTCACCAGGATATTTTAATTCTTGTTCGATTTTTATAGCTATTTCACGTGCCATGAGTTTTGCTTCAGCGTCAGAAATTTTTTCTGGTGTTACGAATATTCTTATTTCACGGCCTGCCTGGAGTGCGTACGATTTTTCAACAGCAGGGAAGGCATTTACCAGTGCTTCTAAGTCTTGTAGGCGTTTCAAATAGTTCTCTACTGAATCTCTTCGTGCACCTGGACGACCTCCGGAGATAGCGTCAGCAGTCTGGACGATGATTGATTCAACTGTTTCATAAGGGTAGTCCTCATGATGTGATTTCATTGCAGTAATAACTTTTTCATCTGCTCCAAACTTTTGTAATATACGCATTCCGATCTCTACATGTGTACCTTGTACTTCGTGGTCTAGGGCTTTTCCTATGTCATGCACTAGTGCTCCAGCCTTTGCTATGGCAACATCAGCACCTAGTTCTTCTGCTAACATTCCTGCTATGTGTGCCATTTCTATGGAATGTTGCAAAACATTTTGTCCGTAACTTGTTCGAAAATATAATCTTCCTAAGATAGCGACTATTCTAGGGTCAAAGTTAAATATTCCGCACTCGTATACTGCTTGTTCTCCCTTTTCCTTGATTATTTTATTGATTTCTTCCTTTGCTTTTTCAACTAGCTCTTCTATTTTTGCCGGCTGAATTCTCCCATCTAGAATTAAATTCTCAAGTGCTACACGAGCGACTTGTCTTCGGACTGGGTCAAATGAAGATATGACTATTGAGCCCGGAGTATCATCAACGATGAGCTCAACTCCAGCGACTCGCTCAAATGCTCTGATATTTCGGCCTTCTTTTCCTATTATTTTACCCTTGATTTCATTGTTTGGGATGGCGACAGTCGTCGTCATGAAGTCTGATGCAGTACTAACAGCGAGACGTTGAATAGACGTAGCCAAGATATCTTTTGCTCGGGACTCTAGTTTTTCGTCATTGCCATTTTCCAATTTTTGAATTTTTATCAAGATATCTTCTTCGTATTTCTTTTCGATATCTTTCAAAAGTTCATCTTTTGCTTCAACCTCAGTTAGTTTTGCTATCTTTTCAAGCTCAACCTTTTTCTCTGCTTCGATAGCTACTACTTTTTCTTGAATTTTTTTAACTTCTTCTACCTTCAACTTGATGTTTTCTATCTCCTTGTTTATATCAAGCTGGCGAGCATCCAAAAGCTCATCTTTTTTGATAAGTCTTTTTTCTGTCTCTTTAAATTCCTGCTCCTTCTTTTTCTCTTCTTCTTTTAATTCCTTTAACTTTTCCTCCGACTTCTTCTTAACTTCTTCGGTTATTCTCTGTGCTTCTTCCTTCGCGCCGACCATCATTTGTTTGATGTCGATTTCGATGGATCGTCTCTTACCAAGGGCGACGATAACACGGAGATAGTATCCGATACCAACGCCTAAAAGGAGTACTCCGACTCCTACTAAAACTGCTATTAATGTTATACTCATAAGCCATTTTTTGGCCTACAAGAACACGCCACTTAGATTTGTGGTTCTATTTTCGTCCTATAAAAGATGTGAAAATTACCCTTTAAACAAGCCATATATGGAATATTCCCGTAAACCAAGATTTGAAATAAATTTTTAAAAGTCAACATACTCAATATAACAAAAGCCCGGGAGTTTGTCCATGCGAGATAAATAAAAAAATGAAAACAAGGTTTTTGCCGGTACGGATTTTTTGAAGCTTAAAAAATCCTGAAATTCTCGCGCCGTCGCGCTCGAAACCCCTTAAAAACCTTTTTTCATTTTTTTATTTGGCACTTTTAGATTTAGTGACTATTTCATCTATGATGCCGTACTTTTTGGCTTCCTCGGCATCCATGAAAAAGTCACGTTCTACATCTTTTTCTATTTGAGCTAGGGGTTTGCCAGTATTTTTTGCGAGTAATTTATTTAAATTATCTCTTGTCTTTAAGATATGCTTAGCGGTGATGGCTATGTCTGTGGCTTGGCCTTCTACTCCACCGAGTGGCTGGTGGATCATGATTTCAGCATTTGGTAAGATAAATCTTTTCCCTTTTTTACCAGCGGAAAGAATGATAGCTGCGCCAGAAGCTGCGACTCCTACGCAGAAAGTGGAAACATCAGGACGGATATGATTCATGGTGTCTACTATCGCCATAGTCGAAGTGACGGATCCGCCAGGAGAGTTGATATAAAACTGGATATCTTTCTTTGTGTCTTCTGATTCTAGGAATAAAAGCTGAGCGATGACAATGTTTGCTACATTGTCATCTATTGGTCCAGCTAAAAAGACTATTCGCTCGCGAAGCAAACGTGAGTAAATGTCGTATGCTCGTTCTCCAAATTGTGATTTTTCAATAACTGTTGGTATTAACATAAGGCTATTATAATCTTTTTCCGTTAGTTTTCAAGTGTGAATTTTCAATGTTTAGTTTATAATGTAGACACAGAATTTCTTATGAAAAAACCTGAACTAATAACAATTCACAAAATAATTGGAGTTACCTTGATTTTAGTTGGGATACTCTCGTATGTATTACCAGTTCCCGGTAGCACGCTCTTGGTTGTTTTAGGTATTGTTTGGCTGTTGGGAAGAAACAAGGCTGGACGCTTTTTAAAAAAAGTTTTTGGCGAAAAGGTATTTAAATTATTAAAAATAAAAAACGCAATCAAAAAGATATAAAATGCTTTTAAGAATTTTCATTGAATTTTTTGTAGTAATTAAGTTTTAAGATTAATTGGCATATATTTAAAAAAACCGGTCATTGTGACCGGTTTTTTTCTTTTATTTCTGATTCTCGAGGAACTGGAAGATTTTTTCGTTGGTCAGTATGTTTTGGGCGTAAGCTTTAGCACGCTCTGGATCAGCGTCTTTGTAGTGAGCTAAAATATTGTTTACTTCCTTTGCCACTTCTTCTTCATCGGCAATTATTTTCTCAACATCAGATATTTTATTTAATACGAGAGCGAGCTTTGCTTTCTTTTCTCCATCATTTCGGAATTCTTTTCTCAAGTCTTCCTTTGTTTTATTTAAGTGTTTCAAATAATCATCAAATTTTAATCCCATGGTTGTGATGTCAGATTCCATTCTGTATAAAATCTTATCGAGTTCAAGCTCAACTAAAATCTCAGGAATATCTATCTCGGCACCTTCGATTATTTTTTCAATAATTTTTAATCGTGTTCGTTCTTTTAGCTGATTTTCTTTTTCAAGCTTTATATTTTCTTTAAGTTTTGTTTTGAAATCTTCAACATCTTTGAATGGGCCAAGTGATCTTACAAAATCATCATTGAATTCTGGTAAATCCTCTGCTTTGACTTCTTCGTCGTGACTATGATCATGTTCTTCTCCTTCTACGTGAACATGCTCTGCTCCTTCTGCCATATGTTTTTTGGGAGCGCGAGACTTTCTAATATCCATGATAGTATTATAAACTTCCTCATCTGTCACAGTGACGTCTTTTTCCTCTTTTTTTATTTCAGAAAGTATTTTTGAAGATACATTTTTATAGTCAGGCAACTTTGTTTCTGGCATAACCGCAGTTTTGATCTTGAATCCTAGGGGATTTTTCCTCGCGAGCTTGGTAATGTTTATTTCCGGTCTTGATATAGCGTCAATTTTTTCACTATCTAAAATTTTCTCATAGTGCTCAGCGAGTGCCATCTCTGCCATTTCTTCGAGGATTTTTATTTCTGGAATATGCTTCAAAAGAACCGCTTCTGGAGCTTTTCCTTTTCTAAATCCAGCCAATTCTATCTCATCTCCAAGTCTTTTTAGAGCTTTATTAAAATACGATTCAAAAACGTCCGTCTCGAGTTCTCCTTCGATTTCTACTTCGCTTTTTGGCAATTTCTTTATATTTATTTTCATGTTTTCCAGTTTATAGGTTTTGAGTATTTTTGTCAAAAAAACAAAAACCCCATTTAGGGGCTTTTATTTTTGGAGCTTATTTTAAGTTTTTAACATCAACATTTACATTCGTATCTGTTGTGTTTAAGTCATCTTGCAGGTTATTTAATTCTTGCGAAGTTATTGCCTTCAATGCGTTTGCCTGCATTTGTTTTTGAACTTCAATATTCTTAATTCTAGCTTGCCATACATAAATACCGCCAAGAATTAGAATAATAATTATTATTATTGATCCAATAAGCGCTCCATATGATTTTTTTTCTGGTTCCATATATTTTTTTATTTTAAGTTAATAATAATTATTAATTAGTAGATGAACTCGTTGCTGTTCCTGGGCTTGGGATTGTTGTCGTAGGAGGTGTTGTGTCAGAAGTATTTTCTGCTGCAGGAGGAGTGCTTATTTTAAGAAGTTTTTTTATTGCAACAACTTCGTTGTTTAGTGTCCCTTGAGCATCTTTTATGAGTGTTTGGGTATCATTTGTTAGTGTAGTTAATTTTGTTTTATCGTCTTTTGAGAGTTGATTTGTTGATTTGGCTAATATTGTATTTATCTCTACAACCTTGGCTCTGGCGTCATTAAGTTTTGATTCAGCTGTTACTGAAAGGCCTTTAATGTCATCAGTAATAGTTGTTCCTTGAGATTCAATTTTTGTAACTTGATTCTCAACTTTTATTTTTAAATCCTCAACTCTTTGGATTGCAGTATCGAATCTTCCTAGGGCTTCTTCTCTGCCTGTGATTATGTCTCCTTGTGTTTTTGCTTTAACTTTGTTTACTTGAGTTTGCACTTTTATTTTTAAGGCATTCATTTTTTGAATGGCTACTTGTCGCAAATCATTTATTTTTGACTTAATTGTTTCCATTTGTGCCTTAAGGTCACTGATTGTGGTTTGTGTTTCTTGATCTAGTCCTTGATCTTCATTGTTTTGATTTAAATTATCTCCCTGTGGTACGGGCGCACCCAATGTTGTATCACCAGTATTAGTATTTTCTCCATCGTTATTTTTTACTGGAGGTAGGGGTGATCTTTTTGGTAAGGGATTTGCTTCTGGTGGAGTGTTTGGAATAGGAGGTGTTGGTGTTGGAGGGTTTACTGTTGTGCCTGGGCCCGTTCCTACTCCTGGCGGAAGACTTGTTCCACCGCTATCTTGTGCTAATGCATAAAAAGTTCCTAACAAAAACACAAATGAACTAATAAATAATAGATATGTAATTTTTTTTGACATAAAATTTGTTTGCCCTCATTGGGCGTTAAATAATAATCGATTCCATTATAACACAAGCCCAGTTGTTGGTACTACATAAAAGTATATTGATAAGTTTTTCTTGGGGGAATATACTATAAAAAATTAAGATATATTTATAAACATAATAAAAACCAAATGATTGAACAAATAAGTTTTGGCAAGGAAAATGATGACGCAAGGGGCGGGTATGAAAAAAGTGTTTCTGAATTAGTGCATAAATGTAATAAAAGTTTTAATTCATTTATTGAAAACCTTATTGGAAAGGAAAATATTTCAAAAGAAGATATTATAAGAATAGATGCTGAAATTCAAAATACTTTTTTTGATAAAATAAAACACAATGAAGGATTGTTTGCTATTTATGGCAATCAATATGGGCAAAATTTTGAAAAAGAAATAGAAAATGAAAAAAAGCAGTTAGATATTTTAAGCAAGTCAGTGCTTGATGCTTCTTCTGAGATAAATGAAGAAGGTAGAGTGATATCTACAACCATGAATGGAAAAATTAGAGAAAAGAAAGTTTTAATAAAAAGAGGATTAGACAAGGATGGGGCCTGGCTTGATGAATATAACGGCACTCTGGATGGTAAAGAAATGTCAAAAGAAGAAGCAAAGCAGATATTTGAAACACAGTATGCTCTTCTGCAAGAAAGGTGGGATAAAATTAGGGAATTAATTTTAAAAAGAAGAAAGGAAAGGATTGATTAATAAAAAGCAGTAAAGCACAAAAAAATCCCCAGTCGGGGATTTTTTTGTGCTTATTATTTAATTTATATTAAGAAGGCAACGATAAGTAGTGCAACAATGTTTAATATTTTTATCATTGGATTAATTGCAGGGCCTGCAGTGTCCTTATAAGGATCGCCGACAGTATCTCCAGTGACTGCAGCCTTGTGGGCAGCTCCACCTTTTCCTCCAAAGTTTCCAGATTCAATATATTTTTTTGCATTGTCCCAAGCACCTCCACCGGACGTCATAGAGATTGCAACGAATAATCCAGTGATGATCGATCCAATCAAAAGTCCGCCGAGGGCAACTGGTCCAAGTAAAAATCCTACGAGGATTGGAGCAAGAACTGGAATAAGGGCTGGCACGATCATTTGTTTGATTGCGCTAGTCGTAACTATGTCTACGCATTTTCCATATTCTGGTTTTCCGCTTCCATCCATGATTCCTTTTATTTCTTTGAATTGTCTTCGAACTTCATCTACTACTTTTCCAGCTGTTTTTCCTACCGCTTCCATACAAAGTGCGCCGAAGTAATATGGCAATAATCCTCCTATAAGTAATCCGACGATAACTCTCGGGTCACTTAAATCAAATGCCATTAAGTGTCCGAGTTTTACTGATATTTCTTGAGTATATGCTGAGAATAATACAAGCGCTGCAAGTCCTGCAGAACCTATCGCGTAACCTTTTGTAACTGCTTTTGTAGTATTTCCTACTGCATCAAGAGGATCGGTAACATTACGAACTGATTCAGGAAGTCCTGCCATTTCAGCGATTCCTCCAGCGTTGTCTGTGATTGGTCCGTAGGCATCTATTGCTACGATGATGCCTGTCATTGAAAGCATTGCCATAGCTGCAACTGCTATACCGTAAAGTCCACCAAGATCATAAGTAATTAAAATTCCTGCAACGATTGTGATGAGTGGAAGAGCGGTTGCTTTCATTGATATTGCAAGTCCTTGAATGACATTTGTTCCATGTCCTGATACTGATGCTGCTGCGATAGATCGGACAGGATTATATTTTGTAGAAGTAAAATATTCTGTAATCATAACAAGAGCGCCGGTAACGACGAGTCCTGTCAAAGCGCAGAAGAATAGATTAAGAGTGGAATAAAGTCCATTGTTTGCCATCAATATTTTTGTAATTGGGTAAAATGCAATTGCTGCGAGTACTCCAGCTACAACGAGTCCTTTATATAGAGCACCCATTATATTATTTTTCTTTCCAAGTTTAACAAACCAGGTTCCGATGATTGAACAAATTATTGCCGTAGCTCCGATTGTAAGTGGGTAGAAAATTGCTCCAGCAAATCCAACAAATAAAAGTGAGCCGAGAAGCATCGCAGCGATGGAAGTAACGGCATAAGTTTCAAAAAGATCTGCTGCCATTCCAGCGCAATCTCCTACGTTATCTCCTACGTTGTCTGCGATAACTGCAGGATTTCTAGGATCATCTTCTGGTATTCCTGCTTCGTTTTTCCCGACAAGGTCAGCACCAACATCGGCTGCTTTTGTAAATATTCCTCCACCTAGTCTTGCGAATACTGAAATAAGTGATGCACCAAATCCAAGACCGATTAGAGATTTAACATCCCCAGTGATTGAATAAAGTGAAGTAACTCCGAGAAGTGCAAGCCCTACGACAAGAAGTCCTGTGACTGTTCCACCCTTGAAAGCTACATCTAGTGCAGTCTTTAATCCGTTTTTTGCTGCCTCAGTTGTTCTCACATTTGCTCTAACTGAAACATTCATACCTATATATCCAGCAAGTGCTGAAAGAACTGCACCTAAAACAAATCCTGCCGCCATTGTTATCCCGAGTGTAATCCAAAGAATAAAAAACAAAACAACAGCTATCATTCCAATAGTTTTGTATTGTCTATTTAGATAAGCTTTTGCTCCTTCGGCAATAGCACCTGCTATAGCCTTCATTTTATCACTACCAGCGCTTTTTTTTAATATTGATTTAGCTAAGAATAAGCCATAAAAAATGGCGATCAAAGAGCTAACGATTGCAAACAATAAAAATGAGTTCATTTTTTTATATTTTTATTAACTAATAATAATTACTCTTTTATTTTTTTGACCTTTTTTGGTTTTTCCTCAACCTTTTCTTTCTCTTCAGTTTCTTCAACTTCAACTTTGTCTCTATCCGTCGAAGCAACTTCGCCACCATTTCCTTTTATATCTATTCTCCAGCCTGTTAGTTTTGCAGCAAGACGAACATTTTGTCCTCCCTTACCTATTGCGAGAGATAATTGATCGTCAGAAACTTCGACGACTGCTTTGTGCTCTTCTTCATTTATTTCTATAGATAAAACTTTTGCAGGGGATAGAGAATTTGAAACAAATTCTTTTGGATTTTCGGACCAAGGGATAATATCTATTTTTTCTCCTGACAATTCTTGAGTGATAGTATTTACGCGAGTTCCTTTTTGTCCAACACAAGATCCAACTGGATCAATATGTTCATCATTTGAATGTACAGCAATTTTTGAACGAGCTCCAGCTTCACGGGCAATTGATTTTATTTCTACAATTCCGCTTTGTATTTCTGGGGCCTCTACTGAAAACAATTTCTCAATGAATTTAGGATGAGTACGTGAAAGTCGTAGATTGATTCCTCTTTGAGTGTCTTCTACTGAATATAAATAAGCGCGTATTCTCTGGCCTCTTTGGAAAAATTCTCCAGGGATTTGTTCTTCTGTTGGTAGTATTCCTGTTGCTCGGTTAAAATCAACATATACATTTCCTTTTTCAACCTTCTGAACAATACCAGAAATTATTTCTCCTTCTTTTGTGCCATATTCATCTATTATAGAAGTTCTTTCAGCTTCACGGATTCTTTGGATGATAACCTGTTTTGCGGTTTGAGCTGCGATTCTTCCATAATCATCTTTTGCCTCGAGCGGGAAAACAACTTCGTCGTTTAACTCTACTCCTTTTTTTATTTTCTTAGCATCATTTATCATGATGTGGTGTTCAGGATTAAAATGCACACGCTCATCACTTGGGTCTTTTTCTTGGTGTTCTTCCTCGTCGATAGGTTCAATCTTTGCGATTGATTCGTCGACGACTATTTTTACTTGGAAAAAATCTGTTTTTCCAGTTTCTAAATCAAATTTTGCACGAATTATTTGTCCTTTTTTACCGTAATCTTTTTTGTAAGCTGCTGCCATAGCTTGCTCAATGGCGTCTAAAATCTTTTCTTTTGGAATTTTCCTTTCTTCTTCCAATTGTTCCAATGCTGACTTAAATGTTTTTATATCTAACATATATTTAATTGTTATTTTATCACATATTTTGCGATTTTTTTGTAAAAAAGCCCTGTTGCGACAGGACTACACTGTAGAATAGCACAGATAGAGGTGTAATACAAGTCATTTTTTGCGATAAATAATCGGGGTATAGTTATCCACAGAGAATTTCTACTTTCATAAAATTTTTTATTGTTATACAATACATATATGTCTTTTAATATGTCCAAAAGAAACGCTATTTTTGTGGTCATATTTTTTGTGTTGGTTGTTGTATTGATTTTCTTTTTATCTATATATATGAAGAAAAGTATTCCAGCTACTACTCAAAATAATTCAAATCTCACAACTGAACAAAAACAGCTAATGGTACAGCAACTTAGTGCTGTGGACAAAGCAGTACATATGTCTAATGCCGAGAAAGAAAAAATTGTAAAAGAAATTGATGCTAAAATTTCTAAAACAAAACCATTAACTGACGCAGAAAGAGCCGCTAGGATCAGTGCTTTAAATAAATAATATTTTTTATTAAAAATGATTAATAAAATTCAAAACTGGATAAAGAAAACAAAAAGAACATATTTTTTATTCTCTTTCTTTCTATTGATCATTCTTGTTGGATTCTTTGTATTTAAATCAAACACTCGAGCAACTGGCAATACTGAATATTTGTCTGGCTATGCATGGTCTGACACCATAGGGTGGATAAGTTTTAGTAATTGTACAGATCCATCTACTTCTACTGGGTGTACCGGCATACCTTATCAAGTTACTTATGATGATTCCAATAATCCCGCAGACTTGGACGGATACGCATGGTCCAGCAATGTTGGATGGATTCATTTTGTCGGAACATTTCCTTCAAATGCTTCACTTCCCGATCTTCCTCCAGGATCAACCAATGCAGCGACGGCGCAGGGTTCAAAAATTACTCAGGTTCTGGCTCCTAATCCGCTAGATTCACGTATTTCTTTAACAGGCTGGGCTCGTGCCACTTCTCCTACCCCAGGAGGTGATGGTAGTTGTCCATCTTTTGATCAAAATCCCGATGGTTGCTGGGATGGTTGGATAAGTCTTTCTGGAAATAATTATGGTGTACAATTTCTTTTTTCTGGTGACTCTGATACTACTTCAAGTTCAACGCATTTTGCTTGGGGCTCTGATGTTTTAGGGTGGGTTGATTTTAGTAATGCGAAAATTGTTCCTACTCCCGTTGTTCCTGTTCCTTCAGCGATAAATTCATTTACCTTCCCTTCTTGTGTTACGACTACTGATGGTATTGCTACACTTTCTTGGTCAACTACTGGAATGGCTAGCTGTACTATTAGTAGCACTAATCCTAATAGTAGTACTCCTGTTGCAGTTAACAGTCCTGCACAAGGGCAAGATTTTTCAGTCTCTGCTCCTGCAACTTCATTTACCTTGACGTGCTTGAATAGTTCTGGAACTATATATTCTTCCCCTAATAAAGTATCGGTTCAAATAAGTTGTACGCCACCAGCACCAAATAAAAAACCAGGATTTAAAGAAATATAATTTATAATATTTAAAATAAAAAATTGAAAAAATATTTAACACAATCATTAAAAATAATACTCATAGGACTAATAGTTAGTTTTTGTGTTGGATATTCTTTTGCTTGGACAAATGCCCCAGGTTCCCCACCTAGCCCGAATACTCTTGTAACTCCGATCACCGAGGGAACTACTCTACAGGTTAAAGGTGTAACTGTAATTAATCCAGGTGTGATTTTAAATATCAGAGGATTAATCACTTCTCTTAGTTTGCTTGTTTCGGGGAATACTAATACGACTTTTCTTTATAGTCATAGTTTAAGTAAGGAATTTAACCCGACTGTTACGGTATGGCCTGCTCCTATTTGTTTTTCTTCAGATGGGAATTTATATTTGTGTGAAACACAATCTGGTGGAAATAATAAAACTTTGACAATAAATATTGGAGGTGCTGGCACGGGGCAAGTTATGGATTTAGCAAATTCTCATTTTTGTGGTGCAAGCACTTGTACCTATACCTATCCTTTGAATGCACCTGTTACTCTTATGGAAGCCCCAACAGTTGGCATATTCTCTGGGTGGGGTGGTACTTGTGCTAGTTCTGGAATGAATCAAACATGTAGCCAATTTTTGATGAGTGCAGATAGAACCGTGACTGCTACGTTTGGATCTGCTTCAGTTCCGACAGTTGATACATTGCCACCAGCAACAAGTATTACACAAACTACTGCAGTTGGTAGTGGAAATGTTACCTCGGATGGAGGTGCAATGATTGATGCACAAGGAATAGAATGGGGATTAACTACGAGTTATGGTTCATCTGGCTCAGGGGGTCCTTATGGTGCTCTTCCATATCAAGCTCCAATGAGCGGATTAAGCCCCAACACCCTGTATCATTTTCGTGCTTATGCTCAAAATAGTGTAGGCAAGGGACATGGAGCAGATGCCACGTTTACGACTTCTGCTGCCAATAGTTTTCCTATTGTCACAACTCCAACCTCAACCTCAATCACTCAAACAGGAGCAACCCTAGGAGCAACAGTTACCTCACTAGGTATCCCAGCTTCTATTTCTG
>TBL_comb47_HYPODRAFT_10000019_pt1 | contig 181751 bp, 169 predicted proteins | sample TroBogypolimnion_40_FD_10682 | JGI IMG/M metagenome (IMG submission 10682)
AAAGCTATTCATTGATGGATTTTTTGCGATCATCAGTTCGCTTCGTCCGGCATTCAAACTGGATCCACTGACCGGTACGCCTACTTTTGATATCGGTATCGGTGAAATCCATCAGGCAGATTTCACGCTGGAAGAAATATTTAAATACCTGGAAGCTGCCGATCAGCCATGCATTGTCTCGATCGACGAATTTCAGCAGATTGGGCAGTATCCGGAAAAAAACATCGAAGCTATTCTGAGAACTCATATTCAGAAATGCAAAAATACTTCATTCATTTTTGCAGGTAGTCAGCGCCATTTGATGCAGAATATCTTTTTTAGTTCATCCAGTCCGTTTTATCAAAGTGTCAACTTACTTCAACTTGAAGCAATTAGTGAGGAAGAATATATCCGTTTTGTAAAGAAGCATTTTTCAAAGGACCAGAAAGAGATACCGAAAGAACTGGTAAGTAGGATCTATCATCTTTTTGAAGGCCACACCTGGTATATCCAGAATATCTTTAACGAATTGTTCTCCTTAACCAATGAAAATGAAGTCTGTACATCAGAACTTGCAAAAGAAGGAATAGAGAACAAAATAGATTCATACAAACCGCTTTTTCAAAGCACATTATCTCTTCTACCTGAACGACAAAAAGAAATTCTCTATGCTATTGCCAAAGAGGGCAAAGCCATCGCTATCACCTCTGGAGCATTTATTAAAAAACATGGATTGTTATCACAAAGTAGTGTTCAAACTGCCGTAAAGCAATTATTAGACAAGGAAATCATTACTTTTGAAAACAATGTTTACCAAGTTTATGACCGCTTCTTGGGTTTATGGCTAACCAATCTTTATGGTACGGGCTGGAAATGGTAAGGGTCAGCAAAACATTTCCTTGTAACATGAGAAGGTTATAATTTTCCTTGACTTCATCAATTCATTAAATTGAGGAAGTCAAGGAATGTTACTTCAGCAAAAACCCGAAATCGTCAGCTGTACTAAGCTCAACGGGAGTGATGCCATTTTTAAATATACGGGCGGTGCGGTTTCCAATCAGATGCATTTGCTGATCGTCAACCCGAAGCATAGTTCCTTCTCTTAAACCAACAACATAAACTCCAGGATTTATTGCAATAAACTCCTCAATGCGCTGTTCACGGGTTTCGCCTCCATGACCTTCGGTTTTGGCATCCAGATAATGCGGATTAATCTGGAATGGTACTAGTCCAAGGGTATCAAACCCTTTGGGATCAACAACCGGCATATCATTGGTGGTCCGCAAAGTCGGACATGCAACATTTGACCCGGCGCTCCAACCAATATAAGGGGTTCCTCCAAGAACTTTTGTCCGGATGACATTCATTAACTTGTTCTCGTTCAGCATGCGAACCAACTGCCAGGTATTGCCACCTCCAACCACAATGACTTCCGCTTCCTGAACCGCCTGAACCGGATCTTTGAAATGGTGAATGCTTCTGACCTGATAACCTAATTCGGCAAATCGTTCTGCAACTTTTTGCTCATAATCATCGAACGAAAAAGTCACTGCAGCATAAGGAATGAATAAAGCAGTAAGAGCTTTATTACCCAAAAACCTTTTTATTTCATGTTTCGGATAATCGAGATATGCTTCACCGGACATGGTGGAATTGCTGATTAGCAGTAGTTTCATAATTGTTGATTATTATATTACTAAAATGAAATTAGTCTTATGCCTGCGGAAAAAGGATAAAGGACCGGTCCCCTGCGGTCATCAAACAATGGCACCAGATCATAAGTTGCAAAAAGATTAATCATGCGGTAACCCACACGGATAGTTCCTGCTACTTTATAGTCGAGGATTGAATAATCGCCCGGTGATTTAAGCTTTTCCTTCTTTCCTTCTTTCCTGTATTTCACTTTCGTATGCGTTTCAAGCCTTTTAGCCCCGGTTATTCCAGCCGAAATATAACATCTGTTTGACTTATTCCTTACCGGAATCTGAAATTCTACCAGCAAGGGTACTTCCAGATAAACGGATGAAAGTTTTGACTTCTGATTGGAATCAAAATAAAGGTAATCCGGATGTACATTACGGTTTTCATCCAGCATGACCGAAGTGTGACTATTCAAATGATAACTTTGAATACTCAATCCCAATCCGGTGACCAACCCAATTGTATTTCTGTTTTGTTGAAAACCTATGGAGTACTGAAGTATATTCAGATTTAATACATTCGACAGCAACAGATTATTCCGAAGAAAGTCCTTGTCATTAGCTGGATACATGTTATAGTTTGGATTAGCGAACCCGTTGAATCCAAATTCAATGCCTGACCAGTGACCCTTAAATTCCTTTTCCCAGAAATTGTTTCCTTCATTGACCAGATCCTGAATATCAATCAATCCGGATAATCTGCCTGCCTTACTTTGAACCACTATAATTGAATCGTTTTCCTGGGCAATTGCCTTAAAAGCGACAAATAACACCAGAAGAACCAGAAAGAGTTGTTTCAACAGGATATTTGAATTCGTTCGATGCATATACAAAAGTAAGTAATCAAAACCAAAAAGGAGTTTATCTGAACAGATAAACTCCTTTTATGAATGATTATGATGTTTCTGATTAATTCAAAAAGCTTATACCGATTGTAAAAGGAGTAAGATCAGGTCCCATGCCCGTTTTAAAGAATGGCATTAAACTGTAATTGACAAATAACCCAATGTCTTTATAGCCAACCCGTGCAGTTGCAGCATAATTAAATGGATTGATATTAAATCCGCTGTGATCCTTATCTTTCGTGTCACCATGTTTTACCTTGGTGTGTGACCCAATTTTGACTCCACCTATGATACCGCCATTGAGATATACTCTTCCTTCGTTATGGTTCACCGGGATCTGAAATTCAAGCAACAGCGGAACTCTCAGATAGGATACGGCTAATTTGGTCTTTGAGAGTCCATCTGGATCCAAAGGAACAGCTTCCGTCAAATCCTGACCTTTCTTCAGGGTATATGGGTTATCAAACCGGTAATTATTAAAGCTTAAACCCATTCCGGAAACCAATCCAACATAGGATTTAGCGAGGGTGATATTTAACTCGTAAAAGTTGAAATCAAGCTCTACCGATTTCCCCTGATTGAGCGACATAAAGTTATTATCTACCGGATTATACATGCTGTAATCCGTCTTGTCAAAGGCATTAAATCCAAATTCGAACCCTTCCCAGTGCCCTTTAAACTTATCGCTATTGTCTTTCTTGTTTTTATTCTTACCCCAAACAATTGTTGTTCTTCCATCATTACTGATCACTTTACACTCTTTCTTGCCGATGTGCATAACAGCAGTATCCTGTGCGGAAGCTTTCATAATTGTATCCCCTGAAGAAGCTTTTAATGTCTTGGAGTTTATTGATTTTGCATCCGCAGAAACGTCCTGTGCCTTCAGATTCAGGTTAAGCAATGCGAGTGCGAGTAAAAGGAAAATAATTTGTTTCATGGCTGTAATTTTAAAATTTGCCTGTATGACGGCAAGATAATCTGAAATGTTACAGCCTGACTATTTTTTTCTCAGTGGAATTGAAAAAGCCAACAATTTGCTGTCGAAGTTAAGGCTTGTTATTTTACCATTCGCCTCCTTATATCCAATTCGATTTCCTGAAAGTTCTGATGCGACACCCAATCCCAAACGTGCAATCCGCTCGGCTGACAGTAAACTTTCATTTCCAGCTTTTTTAACTCTGCTTGCCAGATACTCTTCAATAGTCATGACATTCTTCTGATCGTTGATTTTCGAATCCTGACCAGAAACCTTAAACACCAAATGATTTTCGATTGGCGCCAGTTGTAGTTGAACTGTTTTAGGAGAAATAGCTGCAATTGAAGATAAATCTCTACCTTCAGGACTGGAAGCCACTGGTTGGCTTTCTTCCAACCTGACTTTTGATTGTTTGTGAGAGCTCCTGGGGTTTTTGGAATTTGATTCTTTTAACGGCAATTGTTCCTCAAGAATTAATTTCTTCGGCACAATTTTCTCAACTGGTACAAATGTTTTTGGTGTCACTACAGCCACCTGCCGACCCATTTTTTGCCCTTCAGGTTGATTGTTATCCCTGTAAAGTGAATTGATCCCCCATAAAAGAATAAACACCGCTGCGGCCCGTAAAACCCAGTTCATGACAAGAACAGAACCCGACTTTCTGTATAATTTATGCTTATCAGGCATCCTGATTCCAGTGTCAGGAATCAAGCGTGTTTTGGCAAACAGATTGTATTCTTTTTGTAATTCCTGATGATTTGCAAGATAGGCTTCAAAGCCAATTCTTTCATACTTTTCAAGATCACCTTCAAGGTAAGCGATAAGCTTGTTTTCATGAATAACTATTTGATCAGAAACACTTTTATATAGTTTCCCCTTATCTGTAAAATGGATTTGTTCTTCTGGCAGATAGACACTTTCAAACTGAAGCAATTCATTTTTAAGATCCTGGTTTTGTTCAAGGAAATCCAGAAACTCATCAATATGACTTTCTTTCAGTTTCCCTTCAAGGAAATCCAAAAAGAATGATTCGTAATTATCTCTGTTAATCTTCATACGACCATATCCATTTTGCCAATGTAACTTTTCAGGAAGACCCTGGCGCGGTAAATGTATACCTTTACCTGGGCTTCGCTCAATGTTGTGATATCTCCAATTTCCTTGTAGGAATATCCTTCGTAGTCGCGCAGTAAAATGACTGTCCGTTGTATTTCGGGCAGTTGATTTACTGCCATGTTCAGAATTTCCGCCAGATCGGAATATTGATCGTTATGTGTGTCTTCCGGGATCTGGTAATCTTCCATAGATGTCTGTCGCTTATCCTTCCTTAAAACATCAATCATGGTATGGTAAGCCGTTGTAAACAAATACGATTTTACCTTTTCAAAATTCACATTTGCAGCATTACGCCACAACTTTTCAAAGCTATCCTGAACAATGTCACGTGCCCGTTCTTCATCCCTGTTGTTTTTCAGGATAAAGCGAAAAACATTATCTGAATACAAATCAACCGATTGGTTGTATTCCCGTACATTCATTCTGATTCGCTTACTGATTATCCCCTATGACGATCAAGCCGGTTATTTTGTTACAGCACTGGTCAATTTTTGTTTAATGGGAATCTTGCTTTTTTCGATGGCCTGAAGTAATGTCTTATCAATGTTTTTTATGATTGGGTAGAAGCCTCCCTCGCCGATGATGTTCCGGGCAATGTAAGCTTTTATTTGATTATCTATAATCCTTGAGGATGTTTTAAGGTCGGTGCTATTCGATTTTACCCCTTTCTTTTCGGCAAAAGAAACCATCAATTTCAATATGTCTATCTTCTGAAAATAGTTTTCGAAATCATCAATAGTGGTCAATTTTGAAAGGTCCTTGCGGTTTGAGTCTGCATAATCGAGCGCAAACTGATAGAGTAATCCCTTCTGGGTTATTTTTGAATAGTATTTGGAGTATCCCAGTGTATCAGCCGGAACAAAGAAATCGGGCATAATTCCTCCACCACCATATACTGTTCGTCCAGAAAGTGTTTTGAACTTTTCTTTACCAGAGAATTTAATACTGTCTTCCTTCTGGAATTCACCATGAATAGCACGGTCCATTATATCTTTATAATATACATCATTTCCCTTGTCATATGGCTTTTGGATGCACCTTCCGCTAGGTGTATAATAGCGGGCAACAGTCAATCTTACAGCACTGCCATCGTTAAACGGTATTTGTTCCTGAACCAGTCCTTTCCCAAACGACCTGCGTCCTATAATCCATCCGCGGTCATTATCCTGTATGGCCCCGGCAAATATCTCACTTGCTGATGCAGAGAAGTCATCAATTAAAACAAGGATTCCTTTATCACGGTATAGACCACGACTGTCAGCCTGGTAGGTTTTCTTTTCCTGAGAATTTCCCTTTGTATAAACAATCAGTTCTCCTTTATCCAGAAACTCATTAACCATTCGGATAACTGCGTTCAGGTAGCCTCCGGGATTTCCCCTTAGGTCAACTATAATATTCTTCATGCCCAGATGATCAAGCTTTTTTATACCTTCCATGAACTCCTCATAAGTCTTTTCACCAAACCGGCTCACTTTAATGTAACCGGTAGTCTGATCAATCATGTAACTAACATCAACACTATAGATTGGAATTTCGCCACGTGTTATTTCGAAAGGAATTAAATCTTTAAATCCATGACGCTTGATCCCGACATTCACTTTAGTGCCTTTTACGCCACGAAGTTTTTTTAATACTTTTTCGTTTTTCAGGTCTTTACCAACCATCAAGGTATCATTAACTTTTACGATCCGATCTCCAGGTATAATACCAAGTTTCGATGATGGTCCGCCTGAAATTACATCGACCACCATTACGGTGTCGTTCTGGATAGAAAACTGAACACCTATACCACCAAAGTCTCCACGCATTTCTTCTTCCACTCCTCCCAGTTCCTTTGCGGGAATATAAGTCGTATGGGGATCCAAATTCTTAAGCATCTGGGGAATTGTCTTTTCAATCAGTGTATCTGTGGATATGGAATCGACATACGAATTCTGAATTAAATCGACTATCGCATCCAGCTTGCTGACTTTCGACATCGATGAATGTGTATTTACTGAATTTCTGGTCAGTCTGTTTCCAATCAGGATACCCACAACCAATGCAATAGCAAGTAAAACCGGAATATATACTGATAATTTAATGTTCTTCATGATCTGTTCTTGAATTATTCTTAGGGGCTATGGTTTCAAATTGGTATTAAAACCCCTTAATTTGTAAAATCTAAATTTGTCTTCTAAAATATCTGGCTATTAAATGTTAAGTTCAACCTGAATAGTTTTGATATTCGCCTCATTTAACAACCTAATACCATCTTCCTTATGATAATTGTCATAATAAACAACTCTGACAATACCTGCCTGTATAATTAATTTCGAACATTCGAGACACGGTGAAGAAGTTACGTACAAGGTAGCGCCTTCGCTGCTATTGTTCGACTTGGCAACTTTGGTAATGGCATTTGCTTCAGCATGTAAAACATACGGAAAGGTAATGTTGTTTTCATCTTCGCAGTTATTTTCAAATCCCGAAGGAGTACCGTTGTATCCGTCTGAAATAATCATTTTGTCTTTTACCAGCAAAGCGCCTACCTGACGACGTTTACAATACGAATTCTGGGCCCATATTGAGGCCATCCTTAAATACCTTTGATCAAGAAGAAACTGTTTATTTTCATTGGAATTCTTTTCCATAGCTTGCTGGATTTATTTTCTCTTTTGGATTATTTAGGCATTCTGAACCTAATTCCAAGCCGACAAAAGTAATGATAGATGAGTAATTAATTTATGTCCTGCGTTACAAAAAAACGTCCATCTAAATTTGATGGACGTTTATTATCCAGATGCAGATCGTTACAGGGTTAGAAATTTCCCAACAACAAATAAAAGGTCTTTTGATTTGATTGGTTTTGCCAGATAATCATCACAACCCGAATCCAGCGCTTTTTCGCGGTCGTCTGACATGGCAAAGGCTGTCTGGGCAACTATAGGAAGATTAGGATATTTCTTTTTTAAAATCCGGGTTGCCTCATAACCATTCATTTCGGGCATCTGTAAATCCATCAGCACTAAATCGATTAAAGGCTCATTATTACAGATTTCAATCGCCTCTAATCCGTTTTTAGCCCAAAAAATGGTTGCATTTAACTTGCTTAGCACTGCTTTTATATAAAGGAAGTTAGACTCCACATCTTCAGCAATAAGTATTTTGGGGAATATCTTTTCGTTCATTTTTTAACAATAATAGATGTATCGCTTGAAGCAATCAAATATATTGAAACATTCTTTGAATTACTATTCTTTTTGAGAAAAATTCAGATTACCATAGCGACTACAAATTTGGAGGATCTAAACTTCCGGCTTATACTTCACCTTCAAAATAAACCGATTTCTTGTTTGGAGGTTTAAAGCCCTTATTCTGGAATAAGAAGACAATTTATACTGCTCTTTTCGTTTGAAGTAATTTGCTGGTTGATATTCCGGCGCAGATTCAGATCTGATTAATGTTTTAAGTATTCAGTCTGTGCGCTTCTGGTAATACCTCCTATCTTGCAGGTCACAGATGAATTTTCTAAGCTATCAATGATTTTCTCCCGGAACCCGGGGCTGTAATAAGTATTTCCCCTCATCACTTCATGAATCGCGTTTTCAAGCACAGAGATCCCGCTTGATTTAATAATAAATCCCTGTACTCCAAGAGCAACCATAATGTGGAAATAATCCTCTTCACCGAACATCGTATAGGTAATGAACTTTAATTGGGGAATCATTTCCTTTGCTTTTTGAGTTGCTTCGATGCCGCTCATCCCTGGCATTTCGATATCCATAATGACCAGGTCAGGCTTGATTTTAGTAAGCAGTTTAATGAACTCAATTCCATTGGATGCCTCACCAATTACACAACCAATACCCTGGCTCGTAATCACAGATTTTAAACTCTCGCGGAAAAGCAGGTGATCATCAACTAATATAAGGCGTGGAGTTGTTTGCATAGTACATAAATTTACAAAATTCCACGCTGAAAACCTTAATTCTAATATGAAAAACCGTTGGGCCTAAAGGTGTATTTTAACCACGAAAAAAGATGTATATTGTTATCCGACAAAAGGTGTAGGCGATCTTTTTATAATACCTCTGTGTAATAGTTTGAAATTATAATACAGGGGGAAGGGGAAACACAGTGAGCCACTAAGAAGCATAAACATCTGTGGTTCTCTGTGTATACACTGTGTAATGTTTTTTGAAATTTGGTGAAACAGAGAGCCACAGAGCTAACATTGAGGGTCACAGAGAAAAATAAACCCCTGTGCATTCTTTGTAATATTTTTCTGAAGTTTGGTGACCAAGTAGCCACTAAGGTATCACTCCTGCCTGCAGCAACTACCGTGTACCCACAAATTATCGGGAAATACCCAATTACACTTTTAACGAAACAATTAAATTTGGATTAAATATTTACGATCTTATTTTTTAAGGCATAGAGTATCAACTTGGTCGAATTGCTGCAATTTGTTTTAACCAATAAGTTTGACCGGTGACTCTTTACAGTTTTGGGACTGATAAAAAGTTTATCGGCAATTTCGTCGTTATTTAAACCCAGGCAGATTTGCTCCAAAACATCCATTTCCCGTGCAGTAAGGCCGATGTTTTTAACTTTTTTTGCAGTGTCTTTATGGCTTAATTTATTAATGATCTTCCTCAATATTTCGTTTGAAAAATAGCTTTCCCCTCCCAAAACCTCGCTGATGGCCTTTTCAAGTTCGCTGATCCCGCTTGATTTCAGCAAAAATCCTTTCACTCCAAGGTCGATCATTTTATAATAATAATCCTCATCTCCGAACATGGTAAAGGCAATAATCTTTAAATCCGGGTGCATGGCCAGCGATTTCTGGGTTGCTTCCATCCCATTCATATGCGGCATATCAATATCCATTAATACCAGATCAGGTTTCAAAGTGGAAAATAGTTCCAGGTATTCTTTACCATTCGATGCCTCACCGATGACTGTAGCAATCCTTTCAGAGGCAAGAAGTGACTTTAAGCCTTGCCTGAAGATGACGTGGTCATCAACAATTATGATCTCAGGTTTTCTTATACTATTTGATGTCATGACCCAAATATACTGATTAGTTTGATATTATCAAAATATATCTTTAAATTTTTATGGTAATTTGGTAATTAACTCCCTGACCAGGATAGCTGAACATCCTGATCGTTCCTCCTATGTTTTGAATCCGGCTCTGAAGATTAAACAATCCCAATCCTTTTTTTACTGCAACCGTTTTTACCGGGTCAAAGCCAATACCATCGTCTTCATATTGTACCTGAAGTTCATTACCGGTATCAATCAGATTGATTGTTATATGTTCAGCGCCAGAATGTTTAATGGTATTGTTAATGCATTCAATAAGGGCCCGGTAGATCACCGTTTCAACTTCCACTTCAAGTCTTCTGCTGAGGTTACAATTAAATTCAATCCGGAAAACCGATATTTCTTCCAGCTTATCAATGAAACTCTGTAAAGCCGAACGTAAACCATAATCGGTAAGAAGATGCGGGCTTAATTTGTTCGATATTTCCTTGACCGTCTTCAAAGCTTCTTCAAGAATATCTTCTGCCTTGTGCATTATCTCATCACGCGATTCGTCGCTTTTTGACCTCTCCGACCATTGCATGTAAAGCTTTATAGCCGAAAGCAACGGACCCAGACCATCATGCAGTTCTTTCGAAAAGTAAGTTCTCTCCTTCTCTTCCGTTAAAACAATAGTTTTGAAGATTTTCTGCTGAAGCTGTCTTTTTTCCGTCTTATCGTGGGCAACCCCATAGATTACCCCTTCTTTTGCCACATAATTAAACAAAAACTCTACGAATATAACCGTACCATCCTTTCTCGAACATTCAAGTTCAAGATTCCGTATTTGGTTATGTGAATCCTTTATGGTTGATAAATAATCGAGCTCACTTGAATAATCCGGCAAAACCAGTTGATTTAACTTCTTCCCGATAAGTTCACATCGCTGATATCCAAAAATGCGGCTCAATACCCTATTTGCATATTCAACGCGACCCTTTCGGCAAATAAATATTCCGTCGCTAATGTTTTCCGAAAGCAAGGCGTATTTCCGGCTGTTCGTTCGAAGCAATTGCTCCATCTTTTTCCTGACCGTGATATCGCGCATGCTTCCCCTGATCCCGATGAAATCTCCCGATTCATCATGGATGGACTTTTGTATGATCTCAATCCACCGGATCGAACCATTGGTATGGATAATCCGGAACTGGTTTTCGTGCGGAAATTTCTCGTCCGATGTTTCATTTAACTGATACGATCGAAAGATAGACAGATCATCCGGATGAATTATTTCATAGATGAGTCCCGGATTTTGAATAAACTTTTCCGCCTGATGACCACTTATCCGCTCACATGCAGGCGAAACATAATTATAACCGCCTTGTGGATTCATCCAGTATTCCCAATCGTAGGTAAAATCTGCGACCGTTTTATATTTCTCCTCAGTCTGAACCAAAGCCCTATTCATTTTTAACAATTCTGCTGTACGATCCTTTACCCTGTCGTCAAGCTCTTCATTGAGCTGCTTAAGGGCATCTTCAGCCCGCTTGCGTTGGGTGATGTCGACAGCCGAAATAAAACATTGTTCCCTGTTCTCCATTCGCTGACCGGTCAAATGAATACTTGCCGGAGGAAATATGGCTTCCAGCGACAGGGTAATCTCGCAGGTTAATTTAGATCTGCTTTCAAACAGGTTATCCAGAAATTGCCTGAAGATTAAACGGGTATCGTTTGAAACAAAATAGTCGAAGGAGGTGTTGATCAAAAATGATCGTTCGCGCCCAAGCATTTGCGATCCGCTGAGGTTGAGTTCAAGAATGAGGCCTTTTCTTGAAAGTGTAAAATAACCCGTTGGTGCAAAATCATACAATTCAACATACTTTTCGGTAGCCATTTCAGCCTCATGCTCTTTAGCCAATCGGAGTTCCTCGTTCTGTAATTCCAACTCAATCTGATGAACCTCCAACTCATGGATAAGCTTCAGAATTTCGAATTCGGATAACTGCAAATCTTTCCCTGGCGAGTTTTTCCCAAGTATCTTTTCCGCCCGTTGACGCAGCACTCCGGAACTATTAGAGAGATTAACCTGCTTTTTCATCTGAGAAGAATGTTATTAATAATTCTGTTATTAGTGCATTCGCCCGTCTTTCAGCTACTTTCTTCTACCAAATATAAGCTTTTGTTTTATATTTATATCTATGACGGATATATTTTGTACTAAAACAATCAATATGAAAGGATTAATATAATTCAAACCATTTCCTAAATACATTCCAATACCTCAGACAGTAAGATTTATGCCTGTTAATGCGAGACTTATTTACACAAAAAAGCACACATTTCTGCTGAATCCGATCATTGAACCAGATCACTGAATCAGGTAAATTTGTCAGTGATTTACTCTGAGACGTGTGTTAATAGTTGGTTATTATGTGAAAAGCAGGTGGATATAGGCTGCGTAGCAATACCCCTTTTTACCGGGAGGCTTCAACTCCAGGGCATGGTAAAGTAGAATGTACTGCCTTTCCCTTCTTCGCTTTCGACCCGGATTTTACCTCCGTGTTTATCAACAAACTCTTTGCACAACAACAGTCCAAGTCCAGTGCTGGGTTCGTCATCAGTGCCTTTACGGTTGGTTCGTACATCAAGCCGAAACAAATTATTGACCATCGTCTGGTTCATGCCAATGCCGTTATCATGAATTGATATTTCGATGCCATTATCCTTGATGGTCTTGGCCGAAACATCTACTTTTCCACCTTTGGGTGTAAATTTCAAGGCATTGGAAACAAGATTACGAATTACTGTTTGAAGCATATTACTATCGGCAAAAACCTCAATACTTTCGGGAATAGTACAGCTTAAATCAATGCCCTTATTTTTGGCAGGTTCAAAGGCGATAGCAATACATTCATCCATCATTGGCCGTAATTGAATCCGCTCAGGTGAAAATGGAATAGATCCTTTCTGAATCTGTGACCACTTCAGCAGATTTTCGAGAAGGCTGTAGAGATTGGTTGCCGAGTTTTTCATGCTTATTGCAAGCTCCTGTACTTCTGCCATAGTGAGGCTGGGTAAATCTTCAGCCATTATTTGTGTCAGTCCCAAGAAACCATTAAACGGGCTGCGCAGGTCGTGAGCAATAATGGAGAAAAACTTATCTTTTTCGGCATTTGACTTCTGAAGCTCTTCGTTTTTAAGTCTAACTTCATCTTCTGCCAGTTTACGCTCAGTAACATCCCGTAAACTCCCTTCGTGATACAGAACTTCACCGTTGTCATCAAGAACATGTCTGCCATGATCTTCTACCCATATCTCCGAGCCGTCTTTCTTACGCAAACGAAAAATAGCCATTTCTTCCAGTTTCTCTTCCAATGCAGCACTCTCGCGATCTTCTTCCGCAAAATACAATTCCGATTTGATGTCAATGGATTGAAGTTCTTCCTTGCTGTCATACCCGAGTATTCTTACCATCGCCTGATTAACTTCCGTAAATTTGCCATCGTGCGTACTCCTGTATACACCATCCGTCATGGTCTCAACCAGGGTACGGTATTTCTCTTCATTCTCACGAAGGTGTTCTTCGGCCTGTTTGCGGTCGGTAATGTCCCGGAACGACCAAACGTGCCCAATCGAGGAACCATCCATGACCATCGGGGCCGAAAACCGTTCAAAAGTGCGGCCATCCTTGAAATAAAGATAGTCCAGATCTTCATCCATTGAATGGTAGAGTTGCTGAACTTTCGAAAGAAACACATCAGAATTGGACAATTGATCCATTACAAAACTGATTAAGGCCTGGTCGTCTCCGGAATAAATTAAAGGTTGTGGAATATTCCACAATTCGGCAAACCGCCTGTTCGTTTTGATCACTTTACCATTGCCATCAACAGCCAAAATGCCATCAACAGTGGATTGCAGGATTACGTTTAATTTAATCTCACTCTCCCGAAGTTCTTCTTCAGTCTGTTTGCGGTCGGTAATATCCCTTCCAATGCCTACAAGGCCGGTGATAGTAGCAAATTCATCCTTTATAGGAAGTTTCGAGGTAAGCAGCCAATGTTTTTGTCCGCCACTATCAATTACATATTCTTCCCTGTTAATTACCGACTGGCCAGTTTGTATGACCAACTGATCGTCGGCAAAGAATCCATCGGCCAGTTCCTTTGGATAAAGCTCAAAGTCCGTCTTCCCTAACACTTCCGTTTCCGATTTTGCCCCGGAATAATTCAATTCCGTTTTGTTGGCAAGAGTCTTGCGTCCGACAATGTCCTTGCTGTATATTGAATCAGGAATATTATCGATCACTGTACGCAACAATAAACGTTCGTTACGTAAATCTTTCTCTGCCTGTTTCCGATCTATAGCCATAGCGATCTGGCTTCCAATAGAATCCAGAAACCTGACATCCGGTTCAGAATAGACATTTTCCTTTTCATAGTGTTGCAGTATTAAAACGCCAATTCTTCTGGCTGGTGTTTGCAACGGTATACCTATCCATGAAGGTGAGGGTAAACCAACCAATTCAACTTCGTTTTGTGTATTGAGCTGCCTGAACAATTCAGGGGTGTACAATAACGGTTTTCCCGTCCTGAATACATAAGCAGTTAAGCTTTTCGCCAGAGCAAATGGTTCCGGGACCGGATCGAACTGATTGGCAAAATACGGAAAACTAAACAGCCCGGTATTGGGATCATGAAGCGCTACACAAAGATTGTCTGCATACAGTACCTTCCGCAGTGACTGATGAATCAAAGTGAGCAGATGGTCCAGATTGTCGGTAGAGGTAACGCCTTCTGTAATCTCATAAATCACCTGACGTTCCAATTCCGACTTCTTAATTTCGGATATATCTTCAACGGTTCCGTCGTAATACAAAGTCTTGTGGTTCAAATCACGAATGGCCCTGGCGCTTTCACGAATATAAACAGGCGTTCCGTCTTTTCTGGTCCACTGGGCTTCCAGTCCGATGACTTCACCATTCGTTTCTATCACTTCGATAAATTGTTTTCGATCATAATTTGGCTCATAATCATCCTCTTCGAGTTCTACTGAACTAAGATCTTCAAACGATGAGTATCCAAGCATCTTTATTAAAGCATCGTTCGCTAAAAGAATTTTACCTGAAGGAGTTGTTCTGTAAATTCCCATTGTCGAATTCTCATAGAGTGAACGAAAGCGTTCTTCGCTTTCGCGTAATGCTTCCACCGAATTAATCCTTTTCTGATAGATGAGTGTCCGTTGACTTTTCCATAAAAATGCCAACCCAAAACCGGCTAATAAAAATGCGGTCAAACCGAAAATCACGACCTGCCATAGATCATCCCTAAGCGGTGCATAAACTTCACTTTCATCAGTCTGTGCTACCAGGTACCAGGGTGAATTTGGAACCTGCTCAACATAGGCAATCACCGCTTTTCCGCGATAGCCTATACCCTCCATTAATCCTTTCTGCCCTTGTACTGCCCGAACAGCCAGTACATTTGTCTGCACAAGCGGTACACGTAGTTTTAAGGTAGAATTTTTCTGAAACCTCAGTTCGTTTAAATAAACTGCCTCATTACCTTCACGCCTTAAAAGATATGTTTCAGAAGTTTCGCTTGGCGTAGGCCAATTGGTGAGTATCGAATAAAAATAATTCTGAGGGTCAAGTCTCAACTCAACAATACCCATCAATTGATGCAAATCAAGAATTGGAATGAGAATTTTTATAAATACCTTTTGCTTGGATGTACTTTCGTAAAAGTCAGAAAACACCAGTTTCCCCGATTTAAGGAGATCAATATCGTTAGCTGAAATTTTTGAAGAAGGCTGTTCTGTTTCTTTCGAAATTATTATTCTCCGGATAAGTTGCGCGTCGGTCAGGATAACAGCATCATAATTAAATCCGATCTGAAACTCCTTCATCCACACTTTAATTTCCTCTTTTACCGTGCTATCGTTTGGATTCTTAAAATAACGTTTGAGGTATTTGGCAAATACTTTATTCCCGAAAATCGTCTCCGCATCATCTCTCCCCTCTTTCCACCAATGCTCAAGCTCCCCGGCCTTTGTATGGGCAACAAGACTGAGTTGGGTTTCAACATTAGTCCTGAAATGTTTTTCGAAGTTCTTATAATATGAATATCCGGCCAGCACTATGCAAACTCCGATAGATAACAATATCACCAGGTACGAAAAGAGTAAACGCTTTTCCTTTTTATCGTAAGTCTTCATAAATATTACTTCTCCTGTTTTAAACTCGCTTGCTCAACAAAAATCAGTAAATTCTATGCAAGGAACTAAAATTATCTTGAATTAAGTGGTTCGTCTTTAAGTTTTTTTGAGAATTGCCTGCCCGGCCGTTGATGGTATCCCAATTTAGGTCATCACTTGATTTCCAAACACGTGTAAATACACTTATCCGAAATTAATTTTATCACCAAATGTAAATACTATGCTGAAATACAGCGCTCAACTTTCTCAAGTTTCCTTTGCCGGGTGTCTCCTTTGCCAGAATTTCCCGGCGAATCATTCACTCCGGGATGTTGACGGAGAGGGGTTAAAGCTTCACCTCCTGTATACCTTGTGTATACCTTGAGTGTACCTTCTGTGTTCTGAAACACATAAGGTATACTTATCCTACACTTATTCTATATTAAATGTATACTTAAATACCAACTATGATACAGGCCAAATGGTACCCTGGTATAGTTAAATGCCTGAAGTAAGAGGTTTGCTGAATAATCTGACTTCTTCCAAAAAACAAAAGCTAAAAGTCAAAATTGAGATTCCAATAGTTTGTTTGTCTGTAAAAACAGATTACTTCTTTTCAAGACTAATGGATTAAGATCAAAGTGGTGCTTAATATCAATATAAATGCTAAAAAAAGAATCAAAACCAGGATAATACCCTTATCATTCGCCACTTTTCTTTTCACCATAGGATTGTGTTTTAAAGATCGTCGATACGATTACACCGATAAAACTCAAAAAGTCAAAAATAATTGCCACAAATATCCAGTTATTTAGATATCCGGTTTATATAAAGTCCGGGAGATAGAAATTAAAATATGTATGAAAGCCTGATTGTTGATATTATCAACCATTCAGAATATAGTACATTCATGAAATACCGGAAGTGGGAACCGGAGAAGAAAAAGGATGATAAGAATAAAGTTTTTAAGGAGAATGTTGATCGGATACAGGCAGAGAAAAATAAGATTTAAAAAATTGTTTAATCGGAAACAAAACACAATTAAAGTACTTATTTTTGTACAAAATAACGCATACTAATGAAAACAGTAAATTATTCAGAACTAAGACAAAATTTGAAGGCGAACCTGGATGCAGTTACAAACAATGATGAATTGTTGGTTGTACATAGGTCGAAAGGGAAAAGCATTGTTATGATGACGCTTGATGAGTATAACTCATTGCAGGAAACGGAGCATCTTAAACAAAGTAAAAACAACCGTGACCGGCTCGAAAAAGCCATTGAAAACATTAATGCTGGTAGAAATTTGGTAGAACATGACCTTGTAGAAGATTAAATCTATGAGATTATTATGGGAACAAACAGCTTGGGAAGATTATCAATTTTGGATTGATAACAACAAAAATGTACTTCGAAAAATAAATGTTCTAATTAAGGAATGCCAACGATCTCCATTTGAAGGAACAGGAAAGCCAGAACCTTTGCGCCAAAACCTTTCCGGGTTCTGGTCTCGTAGAATTACCGGAGAGCACAGGTTAATTTATAAGGTTGAAAATGATATTTTGACCATTGTTCAGTGTAAATTTCATTATTAACAACAGCGTCCCCACGCTCAATATAATCAGAACACAATGTTCACTAGCCTTGCAAATATGCAGGGCTTTTTTGTGCTCCAGTTGAACGGAAAACCTGATCATGGATATTACTAAACAACAGTGTCCTCATGTTCATTTTAATCAGAACAAAGCGTTCATAAGTTTTGCATTGATACATAGCTTCTTTAAAGTGGAAATAATTCAAATCAGAAGGATCATAAATTGTTCCCAACTGAGTTACTTAAAAACAAAAGCCACCTAACTATCAACTAGTTAAGTGGCTTTTCCGTACCCGGAGTGGGAATCGAACCCACACAACATTGCTGTTACTGGATTTTGAGTCCAGCGCGTCTACCAATTCCGCCATCCGGGCTTCTTTGTAAACAGGCTGCAAAAATAATGGAAAATTCCTTGGATCAAAAGATTTCTACCAATATTTAGGTTTTATTTATGCTTATCAACAGAAGAAGCGATCAATCATAATCAGAATACAAATATTTCATACCTTTAGCCAAACACATATAACTGCTTTGGATAGCGGAAAACTATGGATCTGACTGAAGATAACGAGCTCTATTTGAAAATCGGGGAAGGGAATGAACGGGCATTTCAAATTCTTTTCAGGAAATACTATGCCTCAATGTGTAACTATGCCCACCAGATTCTGGGTGACAAAGAATTAGCCGAGGAAATCGTTCAGGATATGTTTGTTAAAATCTGGGAAAAACGTCAGACTTTAATCATTGAGACTTCGGTAAAGAATTACCTATTCCGCTCTGTGCGTAATCATTGTTTGAATCAGATTCAACATGAGAAGATTAAAAAACGATATGCAGGCAGGGTGCTTGAATTGGCCCGGCAGGAGATCGACCCCGAACAGTACTTCATCGAAGTTGACCTGATCAGGCGTATTGAAGAAAGTATCGCTTCACTTCCACCCAAACGAAGGGAAATATTCCGGCTAAGCCGTGAGCAGGGCATGAAATACAGGGAAATTGCCGAAGCATTAAATATTTCGGAAAAGACTGTTGAAGCCCAAATGGGATTGGCATTAAAACACTTACGCCTTGAACTCAAAGATTATAACAATGATTTGATTACACTTTTATTCATCTTTGGAAAATAGGAGTCTCCCGGTTAAGGGTAAAACCAGCCTTTTATTGTCTTATTGACGTATGAAAGCAAATAAGTCATTAGAAGATAAAGATTGGGTGCGGATCGCAAAAACGATTTACGATGAAAACCCCGAAAATACAGTTGAGAATCAATCGTATGCAATAGACGAAGTTCTCACTGATAAGAGAGAAACTGAGCCGATTCGGAAGATTGCCCGGCAGGTTGACTTGTACTATGACCTGAAAAAATACCCGGTTGAAGAAGCATGGGTGAAGGTTGAATCACAAATTCATATATCACCATCGCAGAAGCAAACAATCATCCGAAGATTATTCGTTCATCCAATCTATCGTATTGCAGCGGCAATCCTTATCGCTGCAATGCTTATGGTCGCCGGGTATGAGGTCATAACGAACTATTCTGCCTCTTCGCAAATGCTTGAAATATCGGCTTCCCGCCAGATATTAAACAAATTTATGCTGCCCGATGGTTCTTTGGTTAGCTTAAACAGCGACACCAAAATTAGTTATCCCAGGAAATTCGGAAAGAAAACGCGTGAGGTGAATATCATTGGAGAAGCCTTCTTTGAAGTTAAACCGAATAAAAATCAGCCATTTATTATTCACGCAGGAAAAGCACAGATCAAAGTTGTTGGTACAAGTTTTAGCGTCAGTGCCTATCCTGATAAAGAATTAGTTGAGGTCATCGTAGAAACAGGAAAAGTTCAGGTCCTGAACAAAATGGCTGATACTATAAAATCTAAAGCACTGATCCTGACTCCGGGAGATAAGGGAACGCTGGTGTATTCGAACAACACCTTGAATAAAACCACCAACGGAGATCCCAACTTTATTGCCTGGAAGACACATAACCTCAGTTTTAAGGCGACATCGCTTAAAGAGGTCATCGAAGACCTGCAAAATGTATATAAAGTAAAAATTCGTTTGGACGATTCCAAACTGAACGAACTACTCCTCACCGCCCAGTTTAATAATTACTCCCTTGATTTTATTTTAAAAGTCATTGAAACCACTTTTAAAATAGAGGTTCAGGAAGTTGACGGGCAGTATATTTTAAAGTCGGATTCTCACTTTTAATCCTTGAAAGCCATGAAAACAATTCGAATCAAAGCCATATCGTTAGTTGTACTGATATTAGTTTTGTTTTTGGCTATGCCATATTTTGCTTACAGCCAAAAAAGTACATCGAAACAGACCACCCAGCAAAATCTGAATAAGAATACAGTCCAGGATAAACGAATCGCTCAAATGTCAAACGTACTTAGCCAGAACATAAGCATTATTGCTGAGAATGAACCTCTTTCGAAGGTCATAGAACGTATCTGCAAAACGCTCAATCTGGATTATTCTTACAATTCAAAATTGATTGAAGGTAAAAATATTAATCTGAACGTATCGAACAAACCCATAAAATTTGTGCTGGATCAATTGATGAAAGATTTTTACCTTCTTTTTGAAATTCAGGACAATGTATTGATTGTAAGAGATTACGTACCTCTTGATAAGAGTCTGGAATACAAAAAGAATATTAAGAATTATGCTGACCAGACAGGGTTTATTTTTGATAATCCGAAGAAGAAATCAATAACGATCGACTTCAAATCATCGAGTAACCTGATCATCATTCCGGTAGCCATCAACAATTCGGACACCCTTAATTTTATCCTGGATACAGGAGTGAAGTATCCTATTATTACTGAATTGCCTTTCGTTACCAAATTGAATCTGAATTATCTGCAGCCAATTGATGTGAAAGGACTTGGAGATGGAGAGCAGCTAACAGCCTACCGCTCTGGAAACAATACCATAAGCCTTAATGGACTGGTGGCCTATGATCAGGAGATACACATGATCATCAACGAAAATTTCCAGATCTCACAGATTCTCGGAATTCCTGTACACGGTATGATTGGCTTCAATCTTTTTAAAGATTATGTCGTTAAAATCGATTATGAGACACATAAAATCACATTGACCAAGCCAGAGTTCTTCACTTACAAGCAAAGAGAAAAGGACATTGTACTTCCATTGATTTTTGAACAGAATAAACCCTTTGTCAAGACGAGTATTGTGACTGATAAGAATGAAGAAGTACCTGTAAAGCTATTGGTTGATACCGGTGCAAGTGATGCCATCTGGTTATCCCCCAATTCGGACAAGAGGATTTCGATTCCTGAAAAGAATGTCGAAATGTTCCTTGGAAGAGGCTTAAGCGGTGATTTATTTGGTAAAAAAGGACGGATCGGAGCCCTATGGGTCGGACCACTGGTATTATATGAACCCATAGTGGCTTTCCCCGATACTCAGATGGTTGAGCAAGTTTCCGGACCAACTGACCGTAATGGAACCCTGGGCGCTGAGATTCTCCGCCGGTTCTTTGTAACAATGGATTATCCAAACAAACGGATCATCTTACACCCCAACAGCAGCCTGAAGGATGAATTTAACTGTAACATGAGTGGTCTGGAAGTTTCAAATCCAATGCCCGGTCTGCCCATATTCCTGGTGGACAATATACGTAAGAACTCACCTGCCTATTACGCCGGAGTTCAGGAAAATGACCAGATTATTTCATTAAACAATTCAAGTGGGAAAACATTAACTTTAAATGATATAAATTTGCTATTACAAAGCAGGGAAGATAAACGCATTAAATTAACTGTTCTCCGAAACGGAGAAGAAATAAAGACTGAATTCTTCCTGAAAAAAATGTTCTAGAAATGAGACCAGCATACGGACTTTTCCTAATTGTTTTTCTTCTGTCGAGCTGGATTGCCGTCGGACAAAAGGAAGACAACTCCGTACTGGATAAAAAAATAACCCTGGAAATACAACAGGAAACTATTGCCAACATCCTTGAGAAAATCTCAGCACAGGCAAAGGTCTTTTTCTCCTATGATGCGTCATTAATTGAAGCGGATAAGAAAACAGATCTTTCTGTCACCGATCAAACTATCCGGGTAGTACTTGATACTTTGTTTCATTCGAGATTTGGTTATAAGATCCTTGAAGAGCAAATTATTATAACCAAACCAATTATTGAAGAAGTAAAAAAAAAAGAACCTGACGTCACTTCTGAAAAGCCAAAGATTTTCAGAGCCAAAGGGAAAATAATTAACCGGGAAGAAAAGGAAGTAATTCCTTATGCCAGTATATCGGTTTTAGGAACAAACATCGGAACAATATCGAATATAGATGGGGTATTTGAATTGAAAATCCCGGAATCCATGAAAGGAGATACAGTTGTTTTTTCCTGTCTCGGATACATTCAGCAAAGAATTCCAATCAGCACAGTTGCTGTTGACAATTGCATCATATACCTGCAGCCTACTTCCATTCATCTCAAAGAAATTAAAATTACAGTGATTAATGCAGAGGATATCATTAGTAAAATCCTTTCAAAGATTTCTCTGAATTATCCCCGCAAGCCGGAGATTATGACTTCATTTTACCGCGAGGTGCTGAAACAGGACGACCAGTATGTTGATGTTGCCGAAGCTGTGATGGAAATCAGGAAGTCGCCTTATGAGAATACATTTGCCGACGATAAAGTTAAATTCTTAAAAGGACGTAAGAGTTTAAATGTCAAACCTTTTCAGTATGTTGATTTTAAAATACAAGGTGGCCCTTATTATATCACTAAACTCGATGTGATAAAAACACTCGACTCGTTTTTGGATAGCGAATATCTTAGCTACTACAAATATACACTCGATGAAACTATTGAACTTGACGACCGGGGCACTTATGTAATTCGCTTCAGGCCAAAGGAAAAGATTGATTACCCGTGTTATCAGGGCAGATTGTATGTTGACATGTCGACGTTTGCTTTGGTTGAGGCTGATTTCAGCCTTAGCAGGTCTGGCCTGAAATTTGCACAGGAATCCCTCATCAAAAAGAAGCCAAAAGACTTTTATGTCAGGGCTATAAATGCTGATTACAAAGTAATTTATCGTCGGGTAAGTAACAAATGGCATTTGAGCAATGCACAGGCATCACTCAACTTCAGGATTAAAAGTAAAAAAGATAAAGTAAATTCGACCTTTCACAGCGATTCAGAATTATTGATTACTGACTTTAAGCCTGATGACGGATCTCATTTTAAGAAAGACGAAGTCTTTAATCCTAATGAAATATTTACTAAAGTGATTTCTGATTACGGGGAAGGATTCTGGGACGATTACAATATCATCAAACCAAGTGACGACTTACAGGAAGCACTCCGAGATTATTATCTGAAGAACGATACTTTATTCAATATCAATCAAAATGAAAAAACTATTATAAGGAATAAATAAACCAAACAACATGAAAACACTAACCTTATTGACATTGATTATTTTAGCAGGAACATTTGTGTCGGCCCAGGAACAAAGCCCAATTCCAAAAATCAATCAGCAAATAACAGACTATTTCAACGCCAATCCGTGGGAAAAAGTCTTTCTGATGACTGATAAAGTTCATTATAGACCAGGAGAAACAATCTGGTTTCGGGCGTTTGTTTCCGATGCCGGCAATCAACCTTCACCAAAGGAAAGCAATGAACTATTTATATTGCTCTATGACAAATCGGGGAAAGTGATCCTGCGGGATCTGTTCAGGCTGAACAATGGATCTGCTTCAGGTGATATGGTTATTCCCGAATACCTGGCCCAGGATAATTATTTCCTTGCTTCTTATACCTCTGCAACTCATTCCCCTGATGAAATTACTTATACTCCAATTCAAATTGACCCCTATTACTCAAATCAGTTCGTAGCTGAAACACAAGCTAAAGACAGTATTTTCATTGCTGAGCAGAAAAATGAAGTTTATGTATTACTCCGCGATGTCTCAGGCGAAATACAGAAAAACACCCAGATTAGGTATCAGCTGGTCAATGGCGGTGATATCCTTGAAAAGGGCAAGGTCAAAACCGATGATAAAGGCAAGGCAACTATTCCGGTTACAATTCCCGGGAAAACCAATGGCGATCCCTATAAATGTATCCTAAGTGATAATAAAGGCGAATGGAATCATGAAGTGTTCATGCCTTCGAACCTTGATCCGATTGTAGTGAGCTTATTTCCTGAAGGTGGAACACTCATCCCGGGATCACCTGCCAAAATTGGGTTTACTGCATTCAATAAATGGGGATTGCCTGTTGATTTGGAAGGATCGGTTCAGAATCAGGAAGGTCAGTCCATCGTAATGGTAAAAACTTTTACCAAAGGACTTGGACTTTTTTCTATTATGAATGACGGACAGCAGAAACTTAAACTTGTTATTACTGGGAAAACAGGACAAAACCAATCTTTTGATATTCCTGCTCCAAACTCAACGGGACTTGCACTTGCAGTAACAAAGACCGATGCATCCTTCATTTCGGCACTTCTTATTTTTGCCGATAAAATGAAACATTCCGTAGCCCTAACGGTAACTCAGGGAAACACTGTTTATTGGGGCGGCGATATGGAAATTAACGGAACAGGAAGAATAAAAATCCCAACAGATAACCTACCACGGGGAATGAACTTATTGTCGGTATTTTCTCAAAAAGGAGAGTTATTGTCTGAACGAATCATTTTTGCAGATAAAGACACGAAAATGAAAATTGAGGTTCTGCCTGAAAAGACCAGTCTGCAACCAACTCAAAGCATGAAATTTAAGGTTCGTCTTACGGATGGAAACAACCAGCCATTGGCAGGAAATATTGCTGTGGCCGTTACCGATAAATTCCGTAACGGAGCATCACGGGCACAAATTGATCAGTTCCTGATGATTGGTTCTGCACTGGAAACTCCGTTTTCGTTAATTTCCAGGGCATTTCCTGACAAGATCAGTAATACAGCATTACTGGACGCTTATCTCATTTCAAATCGTTTAAAAGGCTTCAATTGGGACATTATCAGGCATAATAATACCAGCAATGCTTCTGATAAAAAATTCGAAGCTCAGGTTTCAGATTATGTAGTCAGTTATGCCCGGAAATACAGTTTATTAAGCAAAGATCAGATTGCCGGGGAACCCTATTACAGTGCTAATGAAGATTTATTTTCAAAAGCAGTGAGGCTGGTAAGACCAAATACAACAAGCCTTGATTTTCAGCGAAGCCTTTTATCAACCGCAACTAACCTCCTGGATGTAATAAAAACCATAAAACCTTATACATTGATAAGCAATAAAATTGTTTTTATCGGTTCCGAGAATTCACTCTTTTTTCAGGATGGAGCATTGCTGATTGTTGATGGAGTGCAGGTTGGAACAGATGTTTCTGCTATATCAGGTTTTTCGCCCCTTGATGTTGATCACATCAACATATCGACTAACCCTGCTGAGGTTCACCGTTACACAGGATTAAATTCTGTGGGAATTATTGAAATAATTATGAAGACCGGGAAAGTTACAACCCCATTAGCCCAAAAAGAAAGCACCAATAAATACGATGGCGGATATCGGGTAGCGAATAAATTTCCGGCAGAACCAACCAATCCAAAGCTCGATACGAGAACTACCTTACTCTGGGTTCCCGAACAAAAGGTTGATGAATCAGGCGTATTCGAATTTACAGTTACCGCCGGAAAGGTAATTTCTGATTTCGATATTGATGTCCAGGGGATTTCATCAAATGGCATGGCCGGAAGCGGGAGTGCCAGTTTTAAGGTGACCAAATAAAAAGAAAAGGATTCCATCTTTCAACAGGAGTGGAATCCTATGTTTTTAATCAGAATGCCATATTATCAAATATAACACGGATTAAGAGGATCATAGAGCCGGGCATAAGTTCCAGGAATGAAATAAGGTCGTTAATAGTATTCGTGTTATATCTAGTTTATCAGACTGGCTCAAGAATAACAAAAAACTTTCTCGGGAGTTCAGTGTCAGGCGGAACAGGTGACCCAGGCTATTCAAATTGATTGTATCATGCATTTCATATTTACCAGGATCCAATTTCCATATTTTACCATGAAGAATGATCCTGTTCACTTTACCATCTTTTCATACCTCTGCCATACGTCCAAAATTACTAATAATCCATACCTTACTGAAGACCCTAAATAAAGCCAGAGAATGGACACGCACAATATTAGTCATTAACTAAACTAAAATCTATAAAGCCCCTTCGATTACCACAAAGAAATTTGATCTTAGGCTGATTTTCTGCTATTTTGCAGAAAACACAGCAAGTTGTATTAAATTGGGTTATGTCAACTTATTTTTGGATAATTTGAGCAATATTAAACTCCATAATTGCGTTGTATCTTCCATGAAAATAATTACGGTATGCCTTTGTTTACTTAAGATATGGCATTATTCAATGAATGTATAAGTGCTGAAATATGAAACATCGATACCGCTGTTGGATGATCATCATTCTTTTTTATTCTTTTATAATCTATTCTAAAGAAACCACTGCACAGGTTTCAGTAAAAGGAATCCCTGAAAGCTTTAATCTGAACCTTAAGAAAGCAATAATTATTCCTGTACTTCAATTGGATTCTGTCCATGTACAAAGGATGCTTGAAGAGGACAATAAATTCAGAATTGATAACCGATATGGCGTCATTCAAACCTGTTCCGTCAATATTAAAGAGGAAGGTGTAAAAATCGAAATCCCTGGTAAGGGAACTATATGGCAATATCAGGTTGAGTCGAAGGATGCCTTTTCGCTGGGTATCTTTTTTAAAAGGTTTTACCTTCCTAAAGGAGCCAGCGTATTTATTTATAATACTTCAAAATCACTACTGAGAGGGGCGTTCACACAACAGAACAACAATTCCGGCCATCGGCTGCCTGTCGCAGAATTCCAGGGAAAGAATCTGATTATTGAATACTTTGAGCCATTATCAGCTGATTTTTCAGGAGAACTGGAATTGGGATCTGTTTCTCAGTCATACGTCAATTTTCAAAGTGTTGCATCCACCCGTATCGGGATAAATTGTTCACAGGGGAGCAATTGGCAGGAAGTAAAACACTGCGTCTGCCTGATGACATTTAATGATACATACTATTCGTATTTTTGTACCGGAGAACTGATGAATAATACCAGAAAAGATGAAACTCCATATTTTTTGACGGCCAATCATTGCATAAATTCTGAAATCGTAGCCCACACACTGGTAACCTACTTCAATTACGAAAATTCTACCTGTACCTCCAACGATGCTTCACAATTCCAGTCCTTATCAGGTGCAACATTAAAATCAGAAAATTCTTTTTCTGACTTTTCCTTGCTATTGCTAAATGAATATCCGGGACCAGATTATAATCCCTTTTATGCCGGATGGAATGCCAGTGGAAGCAATCCCAAATCAGGGGTATGTATTCATCATCCGGATGGAACGGCCAAATGTATTGCTATTGATGACTATCCTATAATCAGCTATGACAGTGCCACTCAATGGACAGATGGTAACAGCAATCAAACAACGACAACATCTGCCAATACACATTGGATGGTAGAATTTAATCAGGGGAATACTGAGGTCGGTTCTTCGGGCAGCCCATTATTTGACGAAAATAAACATGTGGTTGGTCAGTTACATGGAGGTTCGGATGCAATGTCCTTGTATGGTAAATTTTCGCTGTCGTGGAATTACTCATCCCTAACTAACAGACAGCTGAAACACTGGCTTGACCCTGATAACACAGGTAAGATAATTCTTGACGGGATTAGGCAGAAAGCCCCGCAATCTAACTTTATAGCAGAAATTCAGGAAGTATGTTTAAACACACCCATTCTGTTTACCGATGAAAGCGAAGATAATCCTACCGCATGGCTATGGAAAATTCAACCTTCTTCATACAGTTTTGCCAATGGAACTGACAGCACATCTGAAAACCCCCAAATCATGTTTTTGAAAGAAGGCATTTACTCCATTAGTCTTAACGCATCAAATAAATACGGAAGCAATACAATGACTCAGGCAAATTCTATCATGGCAACCAGCAAAATTAATGTCAGATTCCTTCAGGCCGGCACCGACAGTGTGGTTTGCGGTTGTGACCTGAATTCATTTTCTTTGATTGCCAAAGGCGCCCTCAGCTATGAGTTTAATGTTTCGGAAAAAGCCTTGATTGATACTAAAATTAGTTCCGACACCTTATTCCTTTCACTGAACAAATCTGCCATAGGAGGAAAATCATTCGACACATGGGTTAAAGTCGTTGGAACAACCGGAACCTGTTCCAGCTCCGACAGCATCTTGTTCCATGTCATTGTTCAGCCAAACGATAATGTAGCCAATGCGGCCAAACTATCATTGGGAAGGAACACCGGGTACTCCAATCATTGTGCATCTGTAGAGTCGAATGAACCATATCCCCCATCTTCTGGCTGTCTGGTCAGTAATAACTGGTGCCCGGATCAAACCAATAGCGGCAGCGTTTTGAATAATTCAATCTGGTTTACTTTTACCGCCCCTTCCAATGGCCTGCTCACTATCAATACCAGTGGTTTCGACGACCAGATTGCCGTTTACAGTGCCTCCTCGCCTGGTTCCATTTTATCAGGTAATTCAAGTCAGTATAAAATTCTTGCAGCTAACGACAACCGTTCCGCCACGGATAATACTGCCCAGATTATTGACCTTACCCTTGATCCGGGAAAACAATATTGGTTGCAATTGGATGGAAACAATGCTGCTTACGGCGATGCTGTTATTGATCTTATCAGTAATTCCATTGAAGTTTATCCCAACCCGTCGACGGGTATTTTTAATCTTATCATCTCTACCCCATCGACTGAAATAGCTGATGTTGCAGTCTATGATTTGCAAGGCCGAAAATTGCTTGAAAAACAATACACGACAAGTTTAACTTCTGATAAATTTAGTCTCGATTTATCGGGATATGCCAAAGGGATGTACCTGATTAACGTCAAAATCAACGGTTCTAACCTTAGCAAAAAAGTTATCCGTCGGTAGTAGTTTCCATGAATCTGTCACTTATGTTTCAAAACAAACTCATTGCCAACTCATCTTTTGTCCACCCCATCTCCTGAAATCCATCATCCGCTGCTTCAAGTGCAGCTTTCACCGCTTCAAGGTCGTGACGGCAACCAACCAGTAGCCCTGAAACTTTTTGGCCAAATTCTTCCGGAAATGTTCCCGAAACAGATACTTCCTCCAAAAGGCCATACGAAATTAATAAATTGACGTGAATCTCGCCCTTCTCTGTTTTCATTGTATTCGTAAACCGGTATCTCGGAGAATAGCCAAAGATCCAGTCCCAGGTTTTATATTTCCCGATGGAAAGTTTTTGTATAGCTTCCAAATCTGCAGAAGCAGGTTGATAAATCCGGAAATCCGGAAATCTATGACTGATTTCACTAAACAGAATATCGGTAAATTCCTCAACTGACATTGGCATAGATAAATAATCAGCAATATTTGCCACTTCACTGCGGTTCGACTTCACCGCCTTGTCTTCATATTTCGACAAATCAACTTTCAGTGCTCCCCTCAGGGCCTCCAGATGACTGTTGAACAGAAGGGTCCCATGATGCAATACCCGGTTTTTATGAATATGCTCGGCATTACCCGAGATCTTTTTGCCCTCAATCAGCAAATCGTTACGACCGGTAGTGTAAGCATCAATGCCAATAACCTTTAAAGCATCAATTATCGGTCCTGTAAAGACTTTAAAACTGACATCCGATATCTTGTCCACAGTCCGTATAAAAGTAAAATTAACATTCCCCGGATCGTGAAAGACAGCTCCTCCTCCGGACAGCCTTCGGGCAACAGGAATCTTGTTGTGCTGAACGAACTCATGATTAATTTCGGCCAGCGCATTCTGATGCTTCCCAACAATCACGGAAGGACAACTACGCCAGAGAATGAAAAAATCTTCCCGGAAGTTCTTCAGAAAATACTCTTCAGCCGCCAGGTTAAAATACGGATCGTTATTGGGTTGATTGATGCACCAGGTATTCATACCTGCAAAAGTAAACCAATTATTAAGAAGTTGAAAAAGAAGTTGATCCTCAACAAGTATCCTTTCAGTTAAATCACATGAACGAAAGAGAATTCGGTGCGGATTGAAAAGGGATTGAGAGGGGAACTCCTGCCATTATCTATGTTCTATCTGTGTATAAATGGCGGTTTTAATACATATAGAAATCAATCAGAAATTAAATTATCCAAAGCAAACCCAACGCAATCCCTACCCGGAACCCTTCCGTGTACCTCGAAAACAGGTTTAGTGCCTTAATTAAAAATAGCTGAATGGAAAAAAATGGAGAGATCGGAGTTATGTAGCTAATTGGGACATCCTTTGGCCAGACTATGACATGAACCCAACAGTGTGTTAAAGATAAAATATTTTCTTGCAAAAAAACATGCAGAATGATCCTCTTAGAACAAAAGTCGTAAAACATTAATGGCCATCTCCTTTGATATTCAACCCATTTGGTTTCAATTAAAACAATTTATTGTAACTTCATCAAAGTTTTGAGATCATTAAATGCCAACAGTATTACGAATTGGTAAGTATAGATTTCATTTTTACTCTGATGAGTAAATTGAACCGGCTCACATTCATGTTTCTACACCTGATGGAGAATGTAAGTTTTGGCTTGATCCTGTAAAATTAGCCAATAACCAAAATTTAAATCCAAAGGTTGTAAGACAAATTGAAAAACTAGTTTTCGAAAACAGCGTATTTCTATACGCAAAATATTTTGAATACCATGTACGTTGATACAAATCTCATAGCAGAGCCAATTGCAATTAAGGCCTGGAGCATTGGCAGAACGATATACATTGAGCTCACCGATGGCAGAACAGTCAGTTTTCCGGCTGACCGGTTTAAGATTCTGTCCAAAGCAACGGAGGACGAACTAAAAGAAGTTGAAATCCGACTTAATGGATTTGCTCTCCGGTGGGAAAATCTGGATGAAGACATTACTGTAAAAGGTATCATTGCAGGAAATTTTCAACTGCCTTTACCCGAATAAGCACTCCTTCTTCAGCTTTATAAATTTGCTATAATAATGTCTCTTGCCGTTTTACGCCGAACTATAATTCCAGCTGTATTCCTATTGTTGGCAATACCGTTCCCGAGGTATTTTTTACAGTCCGTAGAATATACCGCGTTCCGTTATCGGTGGTCATGAAATTGCCGCTGGGATCAGTTTCTCGAACAAGTATATCCGGCGATTGTGATTTGAAATTATACAGGTTTTGAATGTCGAGGTAAAACTTAAGGGTCATCCGTTTCAGGTAATAGGCTTTGTCAAACCGTACATCCAACTGATGAAATGCCGGGAAACGAAGTGTATTGAGTTTGGTATAATCGAGGTAAGGTCCGCCCTGAAGGTTCCAGGCTGTAATCAATGTCGAGCGGTTCATATCGTAGGGTGTATAAGGCAATCCGCCGACATGACGGAAACGGGTACCAATCTGCCAGCCTCGATTTAACGCTGCACTGGCTGTAAGGCTCAGGATATGTTTGCTGTCCCAGGCCGAAACAATATAGTTATTATTGCCGTCCTGGAATTCACTTCGAACCAGGGTATACGACAAATTCAGATTATATCCTTTGGAGGAACTGATGCGGGCCTGAAACTCTGTTCCGTAAGCTCTTCCCTGCGATGAGGATGTGACCTCTTCGTCGCCGATCACCCCGAAATCGGCACCCTTGTTGGCCAAAGAAATGCCGTCTTTCACCGAAAAGGGATAATGCTGGTAATTCTTTAGAAATCCCTCGATTGAAAACTGCATGGCAGTTTCAGGTTGATATTCCACACCCAGGATATAATGATCAACCGTAATGTATTTCAAATCATTGGTCTTGTTCACATATTGGCCGTTTTGCTGGTATCCCAGCGTAGTATAGGCAGGAAGCTGATCGTAGCGCCCGGTATTCGCATTCAGGCTCCAATGCTCGGTAAGCTTGTATGAAGCCGAAACCCGGGGCGAAAACTGATTGAGCAAATTATTCATTTCTGAAGAATAGTTGTTCGCATCCATCCTGAACCCTGCCGAAAGAGTCAGCCGTTCATCCAGGTAAGCATGACTGATTTGTCCAAACAGGCCGTATTTCATTACATTAAGCGTGGTATTGTAGTTAATATTCTGCAACTCTCCTGAATAAAAACGTTTCTGAAAAGTAGTATTGGTATAACGTGCAAAATCAAGATCCATACCCAGAACAACTTTGTAATCATTCATTCGGATATTGTCTTCCAGCCTTATCCGGTTCTCAAGCTCCTGTGAAGCATAGTTCAGTATTTTATTGTCGGGCGAACTGTAATTGTTCTCCAGATATTTGGTTATGGTATTGTTCAGGCGGCTTTGACTGACAGCAACGGTCTGGTAACTATTCTTTCTGAAATGCTTGTAGACCGCACCAAATGTATAACTCCACTGATCGTTGACAGGTAGCTCACTCAGGATATATTTCTGCTGATCGTCAGGATTCCTGATGCCCAGGTTCAGTTCATTCTGATCGATGGCACCCAGTCCAATAAACATCAGTTCGTTCTTGGCATCAAATCGTGTCTTGACTTTAAACTGCATGTCGTTAAAAGTAGGCAGGAATGGCAGTTTCAGTGCAGTGAACAGCAGCTTCAGGTAGGAACGGCGAACAGACACGATATACGTTGTTTTTTCACCCAAAGGACCATCCAGGGTACCCGATACTTCAGATGCCCCCAATGTACTTCTGAATTTGAGCTTATCGGTATTTCCATCAACCTGCGAAAACTCGAATACACCACTCAGGGCATTGCCACGGTCTGCAGGGAATGCTCCTGAATAATAATTCACCTCACGGATAAAATCAGCATTCAGGATGCCTACAGCTCCGCCAGATGCACCCTGAGTGGCAAAATGGTTGATGTTCGGAACTTCAATCCCGTCGAGGTAAAACCTGCTTTCGGATGGACCTCCCCCGCGAATGATGATATCATTCCGAAAAGAAGGCGATGACAGAACTCCTGCATAGGACTGAATTACGGCTGAAATATCACGGTTGGCGCCAGGACTCTTTTCTATTTCAGCAATGCCGATAGTCTTCAGGGATACCGGGCTTTCTTCTGTTTTCCTGAAAGGTGAAGTTGTTACTGTAACTTCGTCAATCTGAGTATCCTGAACTTCCATTTTTATTTCAAGGAAAGCTGCCTTGGCATTACTAACTTCAATCTGCGAGGAAAGTACATTCCGATAGCCAACGAAGGTAGCCTCAATCCGCACAAAACCGGGAGAAAGACCCTGAATCTGAAAGTTACCGTTATCATCGGTAGCCGCACCAATATTCGTTCCCGAAACAATGACGTTAACAAACGGAAGGGGTTCATTGCTCATGGCATCGATTACACGTCCTTTTAATACCGCTTGTTGGGCAAACAGACCATATTGTATGCCTGCAAAAAAGCAGACAAATAGTATCAGTTTTTTCATTTACAGCTTTGTTTGATTTAATCTTGTTCAACTGATTGAACGCAAAATTAAACAAGATAAGCTAGTATAAGTTTAATCGTCCCATTAGTTTTTTATAAGTTTGCATAAAATAAAGTCTATGAGACTGGTGATTCAAAGGGCAAGCTCAGCTTCGGTAAAGGTAGATCATTCGATCGTTTCAGAGATGGGAAACGGACTATTGATTCTTGCGGGAATTGAAGAAGCCGATACTTCGGAAGACATCGACTGGCTGGTAAAAAAGGTCTGCCAGCTACGGATATTCAATGATTCGGAAGGAGTGATGAACCTTTCGGTTCAGGATGTTTCAGGTGAAATCATTGTGGTCAGCCAGTTTACCTTACATGCCAGTACCAGAAAAGGCAACCGTCCTTCCTACATACGTGCGGCGCGTCCCGAATTAGCCATTCCGTTATACGAGCAACTGGTTTCTGAATTTAGTAAAGCACTTGGGAAACCAATCGGGACAGGAATTTTTGGGGCACATATGGAGGTTTCTCTTGTCAATGATGGACCGGTAACGATTATATTAGATTCGAAGAATAAGGAATTTTAACCAACCCAAATAACATGAATTCACAACTTGAAGAAAGAATTGAGATAATAAAATCATTAAATACAACAGGTAAGGCAGACCAATTGCTGGAAAAGCGAATAAAATCATCACGAGTTTCTGGAATATTTTACTACACTTTCTCAACAGTATTTTTGATTATTTTAGTTATCCTGACCATTACTCTCATGTTTAATATGGGCCATTTAGGGGGAAAGTGGCAAAAATTTGGCCTCGTAGTTTCCTTAATATTTTCAATGTCCATTCAAGCCCCATTCTTTTTTGTCGATTTTTTACTTTCCAGACATCTCAAAAAGTTGCAGGATTCCGACTTTTCAATTGACAATCATTTGAATGATACCTTAAAAATGCATATTGATAATTTGAACCAACGTCGATTTAAACCCTATTGGATCAAGATTCCTGCACTAATTATTTCTATTGTTGGGCTGATACAAGCTGTTTTAGTACTTAATGATTCTGAAATATTAAATATTTATTGGGATTATTTCAAGCTTCCGGTTCTGATTGTTACACTTCTTATACTCTGGTATTCAAACCGGATTATCTATCTGGTTTGGGAAAACATCAAAAGTGTTGAACTATCAGCTAAAGATTAAATTGAATACATAAAGTCATGGAAAACGAAAATATCACTCTTCCCGAAGCCCAGCAGATGGTCGATCAATGGATTAAAACCATTGGCGTCCGCTATTTCAGCGAACTGACCAATCTGGCCATACTGACCGAGGAAGTTGGTGAACTGGCAAGAATAATAGCCCGCACCTATGGTGATCAGTCGTTTAAGAAATCAGACGAAGGGAAAGATCTGGGAGACGAAATGGCTGATGTCCTTTGGGTCCTGATTTGCCTGGCCAATCAGACCGGCGTAGATCTGAATGAGGCCTTCCTGAAAAACATAGAGAAAAAGACCCTCCGCGACAGCGAAAGACATAAGAATAACGAGAAACTAAAATAACAGTTTAAAGTTTCAGGTTTAAAGTTTAAAGTTGAGCGTTGAGCGTTGAATCAGCTTTAAACTGTCTAAAAAATTAGAACTTTGAACTTTAAACCCTGTGTCTGCACCGAAAAGTCAATTTTAACGCGAAGACACAAAGTCACAAATAATTAATCCCGAGTACTCGGGATAAAACAAATATGCTCAATCCCGAGTACTCGGGATATTACTTTGTGTCTTCGTGTCTTCGCGTTTAAAGTTTATTAGAGGGTTTTCGGAGTAGTCTCAACCCTTAAACTTGAACCTTTAACCTGAAACTTGTAACTTTGAACTTGAAACTTTATACTCCTTGATATGATCATCGAAACATGCCCTTTATCCGTTGAAGATATCCAGTCGGAACTGGAAGAAATACGCGAGATTGCTGTGAAGAACAATACAAAGAAGATGTATGAGTTAGCGCTTTCGTGCATTGATCTTACGACCCTCAACTCTACTGATACGATCAGTTCGGTAACAACCTTTACTGAAAAAGTCAATCAGTTTCCGGAGGCATTTCCCGGAATAAGTAATGTGGCTGCAATCTGTGTGTATCCCAACATGGCGCACACGGTGAAAAGCACACTGAAAGTTCCGAATGTTAAGATTGCAGCTGTTGCAGGAGGCTTTCCCTCATCGATGACTTTTACTAAAATAAAGATCGAAGAAGTACAACTATCCGTTGTTGCAGGAGCCAACGAAATTGACATTGTATTGTCGTTGTGGTCATTCCTTGAAGGACATTACGAAACCTGCCTTACAGAAATCTCTTCCATTAAAAAAGCAATTGGAGATGCTCATCTGAAGGTCATCCTGGAATCCGGAGTACTATCTGTCGATCAGATCTGGCAAGCCTCTATTCTGGCTATCGAGGCAGGCGCTGATTTCATCAAGACCTCTACCGGCAAACTACCACAGGCAGCCTCCCCGGAAGCCGCCTATGTGATGTGCCTTGCGATCAAACAGCATTACGAGGAAACAGGTAAAAAGATCGGATTTAAGGCTGCGGGTGGGATTGTAACTCCTGAAGATGCCACCCTTTACCTCACTATTGTTCAGGAAATACTGGGCAATGACTGGTTGACACCTCAACTGTTCCGAATTGGAGCAAGCCGTCTGGCAAACAACCTGCTTGAAAAGATTACAGGTAAACCCGTAAAACATTTTTAGAGTAGGGCTGTTTAAGGATACAAAAAATCAATCTCATTAAAGACATTTAAACATGGCACAAATTACATTAAAAGGAAACGCCTTTCAAACCATTGGTGATCTTCCTGCAGTAGGTACAAAAGCACCCGATTTCGTATTAGTAAAAAACGATCTTTCATCAGTCTCTTTGAAGGACTTTACAGGAATACGTCTGGTCCTGAATATATTCCCAAGTCTGGATACAGGAACCTGTGCAGCTTCGGTACGTCAGTTCAATAAACTGGTTGCTGGTCTTGAAAACACAAAAGTGCTTTGTATTTCTCGTGATTTACCTTTCGCACAGGGACGTTTCTGCGGAACTGAAGGAATCGAAAACGCCATTACACTTTCTGATTTCGTAAGCGGACAATTTGGGAAAGATTATAACCTCTTGATTTCAAACGGACCACTGGCCAACCTGCTTTCACGTTCGGTTGTTGTACTCGATGTGAATCACAAGGTAATTTATAACCAACAGGTTCCTGAAATTGTGGATGAACCCAATTACGAAGCTGCTTTGGCTTCTCTGAAGTAGATAATTGAACATTTAACTGATAGGTTTCATTTGAAGCTGTCTGCACTGTGCAGGCAGCTTTTTTGTTTACTGATAATCATTTCAGGTCATAATTCTCAACAATAATCTGATCAGGGGTGTTTAAGCAGAAAAGAAACAACTATGCACCCTATATTACTCGAAAACATACAACAATTAGGCAAGCCCTATGCCGATCTGGATTTCTTGCTCCATTGTCTTGCTGAAGTATTGGAAGCAAATAACGAAAAAGAATATATAGCCTATATTCCCTGGCTTAATGCCAGTGTTCCGTTACCTCCGCATGAACAGGAACAAAAAATCGTACACCTGTATTCGATCAGTTTTCAGCTGCTTAATCTATGTGAAGTAAACTGGGCGGTACAAAGCAGAAGAAGTAAACAACAGGAATCAGGAACGCAAAGTGTTAACGGCAGTTGGGCACAAACCTTTTCGGAGTTAAAGAGTTCAGGCTTTTCGCAGGAAGAAATAGTTGACGCTCTTTCGCAACTGGAAGTTGAACCGGTACTTACTGCACATCCAACTGAAGCAAAGAGAACGGTGGTTCTGAAATATTACCGTGAACTTTACCTGCAGCTGGTTATGCTCGAAAACCCCATGTACACCAGTCTAGAGCGTAGACAGATACGTTCAGTAATCAAAGAGATACTTACCCGCCTGTGGTTTATTGATGATATCTACCTTGAGAAGCCAAGGATTGAAACTGAACTGGATAATGTGTTGCATTACCTGACCAATGTGTTTCCCGATATATTTGAGTTGCACGACCGTCAATTGATGCAGTCCTGGAAAGAGGCAGGTTTTCAACCTGAAGCTCTTCAGAATTACAGTCACATGCCAGGAATAAGTTTAGGTACCTGGGTGGGGGGAGATAGGGACGGACACCCGCTTGTTACACCTGAAATTACAAGATACACCCTTAAAAAATTACGCACAGAAGCCCTGACTCTTGTTCGAAGGAATTTGTTTTTACTGGCTGACAGTTTAAGTATTTACACTTCTGAAAGTACTTTAACGGACGAATTCAGACAAGCAAAGACTAGACTGACTCAACAAATACAAGGCATTACTGAAAACACCAGGTATCTGGCTGCTGAACGAGAACCATTTAAGCAATATGTATTATTACTGATTGAGAAACTGCCTCTAAAGCAAGAATCTTTATCGGGAAATAATATGCTTTCACCAAACGATTGGGCTTATACCAATTCAGCGCAATTATTGGCTGATCTTGAAAAATTACTAATTGCCTTGTCTTTATGGGGAGCGCCGAAACTTGCCATAAACGAAGTGAATAAAGCATTGCGTTTTGTGAAGAGCTTTGGGTTCCATCTGGCTCACCTGGATATCCGTCAGAACAGTGAATATTATCAGAAAGCCCTTACCGGATTGCTTGAAGACCTTGACAATTCAAACCATGCATTAAACGAGGACGGTTCTGTAGATAAAACTTTTCTGCTACATGAACTAAACCTCTACCGGCCTTTTACTCACAGCTATTCCGGGAGTATTGCTGAAACAAAGGATACTTTGGGATATTTAGGTGTTTTGGCGGAACATATCTTAAACTACGGACCAAATGCCATCGGGTCACTTATCTTAAGCATGACCCGCAAAGTCGAAGATTTATTTACATTTTATCTTCTTGCCAGGGAAGCGGGATTGTTAATAAAAACCCCAACGGGGCCTGCCTGCCAAATACCCATTGTTCCTTTGTTTGAAACCATTGATGACTTACATCGTGCACCTAACATAATGGACGAATTTCTGTCACACCCAATTACCCAAAATACCCTAAGACTGCAAATGCAGCGAAAAGGATATTCCCGTCCCGTTGCCGAAGTAATGATTGGCTACAGCGACAGCAATAAGGATGGCGGTATCCTGTCGAGTCTCTGGCATTTATACGAAGCACAGTATGAACTAGCCGCAATTGGTCGTAAACACAACGTCGATATCCGCTTCTTTCATGGTAAAGGTGGAAGCATCAGCCGGGGTGCAGGACCCATTCACTGGTTCCTGAAAAGTCTTCCTCCTTCTTCCCTATGCGGAAAGCTTCGTCTTACCGAACAGGGTGAGACGATTGAACGAAAATATGCCAATAAAGTAAATGCCGCTTACAACATCGAATTGCTGACTTCAGGGACCTTACGCAATACGCTCTTAAACACGGATCAGCACAACCCTGAACTTTTTGAACTGGTCGGCTATATGGCGCACGAAAGCTTTAACTCTTACAATGCCCTGACCCGACATCCAAGTTTTATCCGTTTTTTTGAACATGCAACACCAATTGATGTCATTGAAACCAGTAAGATTGGCTCTCGTCCCTCAAGACGCACCAACCAACGTTCATTGGCCGATTTACGTGCCATTCCATGGGTGTTCAGCTGGGCGCAAAGCAGGGTAAACATCACAAGCTGGTACGGCGTGGGTAGTACACTCAAACTGATCAAAGAGCAACAACCTCAGAAATATGACCTGCTGCGTCAGCTGCAAACCTCACATCCATTCGTAAGGTACATCCTTACCAATGTCGATTCAGGACTTGCAGCTACCGATCCTGAAATTATAAAACTGTACGCATCTTTGGTTGATGATGAACAAATCAGGAATGACATTCTGCCTCTTATTCTGGCCGAATATGAACTTACCAGGACTTTGCTGGCTGAACTTCTGGGACAATCTTTCGAAGAGCGAAGAGTAAACCATTATTACTCTACCCGTCTGCGGGCAGTGGCACTGGAGCTGATGCATCGGGTGCAGGTAAACGCACTTCGTACATGGCGCTATGAAAAAGAAACTGCCGAACCTGAAGTTGCCGAACAACAGAATATCCTTCTCCTGAAGACCATTAATGCAGTAGCAAATGCATTGGGGTCAACAGGATAAACTATCAAGAAAGAGAAAAGAGAAATAAGGAAAAAGGAAAGGGGAAAGGGTCATTAATCTTTGTGAAATACACTATGAATAGCACTTTCCTCTTTCCTTATTCCTCTTTCCTAAGAATTATATATTGATTTAATCAACGAATCCAGAACCTTAATAACACAGTCCGTGCAGAAAATTATAAAACAATACTTTGAAGAATTCTCAACGATGTCGGAAGCCTCCCACAATGCGGTGCTTGAAATTGCAACACAGGAAGGAATAGAGATGAACAGTGTTATTGTGGCTACTTCTTTTTGCTTCGACGAGCTAAATCACCACCCTTCTAAAATGAACCTTCCTTCTCCTTCCGGGACATTTATCATGGGCGGCCTGGCCGGATATCCTTTTGTAGGTGAAATCGGATTAACTGCCTTCTCTGATCATATTCCTGATGGCGGTGCAGCCCTGTTTATCTTTGGTTCACACATCGGCATCTCGCGAACGGGAGAAGTGGGTAAAATAAGGCGTGTTGGACAGCATCGCCATACCAATACCTGCGGTGCGCTGATGATGGTTCAGGATCATGTCTTATCGACCTCCATTCATCAGATCGACCCGGCAGACTATTCTGAATTTCAACCTGAATTCCTGGCCTTACGCTTGTTGCCTAAAGTGGATGAAATCAGAAATGCAGACATTCCTATCCTGAAAACGACTCATTTGGTGTACGATGAAATTGAAAGGGAAATACTGGCATTGATTCAGCACCACCCAACTCTCCTGAATAAGTATCCGGTTTACATCCTTGGCGGAATCGTCATAAATACCGATGAAACGATGCCAAACTACTTCTCGCAGAAGATATTCAGGAAGGTTTAAGAGGCAGGGAGCATGGGGCAGGGAGCATGGAGAACGGAAAAGATCATTGGGAATCTGAGCAATGTGGTTGAATGAAGATTTGCAGAAGTAAATATTTGCATCCCTGCAGTAGTTTTTTGCCCTTTGTCCCGTCAGGGACAGAATATTTATAGAAAATATCAATTCACCCCAGGCTCCATTGTCCCTTTAGTGACAAAACATTAACATTCAGTATATTAATCGCCATTTAATTTCATGTCGCATACCTAACGGCACGCCAGTTGTCGTTCTGATCATTTTCTATAACTATTTTGTGCCTAATGGCACAGGAGTCTTGCAGGTATTGATTTTGTAATTGAGCTACACGCAGAATCTGTTATACCACTCAAAAAGTTTAAGAAGCAATTTTCCAAATGACTAATGACTTTTTCTATGCCCCAAGCCCCATGCTCCTTGCCCCATGCTCTTGATTACTTATTCCTCGTAGTAGTATAATTCACCAGTTCAATCAATGCAGTCCTTGATTCGCTTTCAGGGAATTCCATCAGGCCTGAGATGGCTTTGGTGCGGAATTCGTTCATTTGCTGGGCAGCATATTCCAAACCACCACGACTCACAACCAGATCAACCAACTCTTTCACCTTGGCCTGGTTCTTGTTTTTACGTTTGATTAGTCGCAGAATGCGGCTCCTTTCGCCCGATTCACAATTATTCAGCACATACAGCAAAGGCAGGGTGATTTTCTTTTCCTTGATATCGTTTCCTGTCGGTTTACCCAGGAGTCCCTTGCTTTGATAGTCAAAAATATCATCCTTTATCTGGAAGGCAATCCCAACATCGAGACCAATACCAAACATCTTTTCAACGGTTTCATCATCTTTGGTTACCGATGCTGCCCCGATAGCCATGCTGGTTGCAATCAGTGAAGCGGTCTTCTTTCGTATAATTTCAAAATAGGTTTCATTATCGATATCCAGCTTCCGGCTTTTGCGCATCTGCAGGATCTCCCCCTCACTCATGTCCTTTACCGCCCGCGAAATCAGGTGCAGAAAGCGGTATTCCTTACGATCGAGTGTATTTAAAAATCCACGTGCAAGGATGAAATCACCCACCAATACCGCAATCTTATTCTTCCACAAGGCATTGATCGAAAAGCTTCCCCGACGTTCGTATGATTCGTCCACCACATCATCGTGCAATAATGTAGCCGTATGTAACAGTTCTATAGAAGAGGCCGCCAGATGAGTCGTTTCATTAAATTCGCCGCACATCTTTGCCGATAGAAATACAAACATGGGACGCATTTGCTTCCCTTTCTTCCTTAGGATGTACCGGATGATAATCTGCAAAAGCGGGATATCGCTTTTAATGGCTTCTTTGAAGTAACTTTCGAAACTTTTGAGTTCTTCCTGTATCGGCGATTTTATTATATCCAAAGAGGTCATTCATGCTTGTTTTGAGAGTTTCAAAATTAAAAAATATATTTACTATTTTTGTAATTCATTTATGTTTGATCAATTTTCAGCTTACTGTCCGTAAAAGACTAATATACATTTATTTATAACCAATCTAAACAATCAATTAAAAAACATACTGAGTCTCATAAAAGGTAAATATTCATATATTTGTATCTGTTAAAATTCAAACCATGATGAATATTCAGGAAATCGATTCCGATAAGTTGGAAATGGCTGCCAGCATGCTTAAAGCAATTGCTCATCCTGTGCGCATTGCCATATTAAAGCACCTGGAAGGCGGTAAGAAATTAACAGTTACCGAAATCCACGAATTACTAGGAATCGAACAATCAACAACCTCGCATCATTTAGGAATCCTGAAAGACAAAGGAGTTCTTTGCTCCCGTCGCGAAGGAAAGAATACCTACTATTACCTGAAGCACGATATTCTCAGTCAGATCGTTGACTGTCTGCAACGTTGCACTTGCGAATAAATATGGGCAAGTTTATCCTATTTGTTTATTGAAATTTGTGATTAAAGTAGTTGTAGTTGAGTAGGAAGTTTGAATGTACCTTTGTACTTTTTAATCAAATCAGATAACTGGCTGTCATTAGTTGTTTTTGCCCTGTTTTCAATATACCAAATTAGTTGATCTTCAGAGAAAATCTTTATGCGCCTATAAGGTGAATTGTTTTGATTTAATTTATCTTGTAACTCTGCAACAAAGGAGATATATAATTCAGAATCAGGATTGTTAATTATAATATTTGAAACAATTATACAATTTATATCACTGTCAAGGTCCTTATTGCGGGCAAAAGCACCAACATTCCCTAATGCTTGAAAAAGACACAAGATTTCAGAATTAAACCCCTCCGTAAAATAGACTTCCTTGCCATAAAAACCATTTATTTCAGCAATACTGCTATAATTCAATACTGTAAGTAATTTTAAACCTTCGGGGGTTATTTGTACAATTTCCTTTTTAGCCATATTAGAAATTTTATATTATTTACTCGATATCAATTATTTAGGCTTGCCAAGATAGTTATTAGAGTTTCTTCCTCAATAATGCAAGCATCATTTCCTTTTTCAATATTTTTCATCATCTTTTCTAACTTACTTGGTCCAACTCCTTTTCCAGCAATTAAAAAATTTGTTCTTTCTGTAACGGATGAATCTATATCTGCACCAAGTTCTTTGATTAAATTAGCAAGAATTGTTCTATCGGGCCAATACTCATATGTACCACTAATTACCACCTTCTTTGAAAAAAATGGATTCTCTTTTAATGTTGTTTCTGTTATCACACATTTCAATAAATCCCCAGATATACGTTGACGTCCATCTCTATTTGCAAAATTCTGATTCTTTTTTATATTTTCTTTTGTTGCTGTTATACAAGGAGTTACTCCTTTGAGATGTAAATAAAGCATTGCACACGCTTCAGCGTCAGACAATGCATTATGATGATTTAATGGAATATTTAATTCTTTACAACAATCGAATAATCCATGTCCATTACATAATTTCATTGTACAATGATATTCAAAACGTAACGAATCATCAACAATGTTATAATATTCCATTGCTTGAGTTAGTACAGATATATCAAAATCAGCGTTGTGGCAGATGACAACATTCCCATTTATATATTCCCTAATTTTTGGATAAAGAAGATCAAATGGTTGAGCATCCTTTGTCATCTCAGGAGTTATTCCATGAACCTCGATATTCTTGTAAAAGTATTCATTAAATGGTGGTTGAATTAAAGTCCAAAATTTCTCTGAAATGATATTATTCTTTACAACAACAATTCCAATAGCACAAGCTGAGTATCTTTTTCCTATTGCAGTCTCAAAGTCTAAGGCAACAAAATTTTCCATTATAATGTCAATTAATAGTAATCCTACAGTTTTCCAAAAAGAGGAAGCTAAGGACAACTTTTATGTCAGTTAAAGTTTGGTACAAGTTACAACAATTAAACAATACAAGTCAAGTAATTCAATTAAAGTTATAATAATAAAACAATGTAAATTATCTAACTTTGACATAGAATACAGTTTAAGGGTAAATAAGATATAGAGAACAGGGTTTGAACTAAGCTACTATGGTTTAAACACAAAATTTAAGGTTTTCTAAAAAACCAAAATAGCTCCCACTGAATTAGAGAAAATACCTTCTCTCAAAGATATTCAGTTATCTAATGCTTCTGTTCCCTGTCGTACCAATGTCGTACCACTATCATACCTCTTTCATACCTCTTTCGGAACAAATTCATTACAAATACGTAACAAATTCATTACAAATACGTAACAAATACGTAACAAATACGTAGCCACTCGTATTTGTTATGTATTTGTTACGTATTTGATTCGAATTTGTTCTGAAAGAGGTATGACAGAGGTATGAAAGAGGTACGACAGAATCATATTGCAATTACGGAAGAATCCCTACGCAGAACCGAAGAAAAAACAGTAGAATATCGTGGCAAATGGGTAAACTGGTAATCTCAAAGATTTACTGAAGGCATCTTATTTTAAATATATCCCATTTTGAATAGAAAAGGATCCGAACGTTTTAAAAAGACCGGATCCTTTTCTAATTTCGACCTTCCTAAAATAAGAGAATGGCAAAAATAAGAATAACCAAACAATTTGGCTTTGAGATGTCGCATGCACTGCTCAACTACGACGGGCTTTGCCGCAACATTCACGGACATTCGTATAAATTGCAGATTACCGTTGCAGGCGAACCCATGCAGGCGGAAGGAAGTCCCAAAGACGGAATGGTGATCGATTTCAGTATACTGAAGAAGATTATCCAGGAGCAGATCATCAGTCATCTGGATCATTCGCTGATGATTAATGTAAAAGCGCCTACCGACAAACTCAGCGCCCTGGGACAGATGTATGAACGCCATCAGGTAGTTCCGTTTCAGCCAACTTCGGAAAACCTGGTTGTCTATATCGCCGAAAAAGTAAAACCACTTTTACCTGAACATATTGAACTTTTCTGCGTTCGATTATACGAAACAAGCAACTCGTTTGCAGAATGGTATGCATCAGATAACTAAATGAAGTCAAAGCCTAAAACAATCCTCCATGACCGCACATAACAATACCGATAAGCGCCTTTTTTTGCTCGATGCCTATGCGCTTATTTATCGTTCGTATTTCGCTTTTATTAAAAATCCAAGGTTTAATTCCAAGGGACTAAACACCTCGGCTATGCTTGGTTTTGTAAATACACTGGAGCAACTGCTTAAAGACCAGAAACCGACACATATTGCAGTGGTGTTCGATCTGAATGTTCCAACCTTCCGGCATGAAATGTTTGACGCCTACAAGGCAAACCGGGAGGTAATGCCTGAAGATCTGCAAAAATCAGTACCCTATATCCGAAAAATCATTGAGGCTTACCATATTCCTATCCTGGAAAAAGCTGGTTTTGAGGCCGACGATGTGATCGGAACTTTGGCCAAGAAAGCCGAGACCATGGGTTACACTACCTATATGATGACCCCTGATAAGGATTATGCCCAATTGGTTTCCGAAAATATTTTCATGTATAAACCCGCAAAGGGGGGTGAACAACCTGAGGTATGGGGAATTCCTGAAGTTCAGGAAAACTTCCAGATCGACGAACCCTGGCAGGTAATTGATGTGCTTGGGCTGATGGGTGACACGGCAGATAACATCCCGGGATGCCCGGGAGTTGGTCCAAAGACTGCTATGAAGCTGATTTCTGAATTTAAGTCTGTTGACGGACTCTATCAAAATATCGATTCCCAGAAAGGGAAGCTGAAGGAAAACCTGGTTGAATTTGAAAAACAGGTACGCATGTCTCGCAAGCTGGCAGAGATTATCCTGGATGTTCCGGTTGAATTTGATGAGGATAAACTCATCATGGAAGATCCAGATATTCCGAAATTAAACGAGCTGTTCTCAGACCTTGAGTTCAGGCAACTGATCCGCAAACAGGAAGAGAAACCAAAGCCTGCAGCAGCAGATGTGCAATTCGAGCAGGGGACTTTGTTTGGCATCAGCAATCCTGTTCCTGAAGCAAAAGCAGCCGTACCAACTACAATGGAATCGTTCAGCACTGTTCCTCATCAGTATTACCTGATTGAAACCCCTGAGCAAAGGGCTAGTTTACGTGCAGAATTATCGGTACAGAAGGAGTTTTGCTTTGACACCGAAACCACAGGGCTCGATACCATGATTGCCGAGTTGGTTTGTATGTCGTTTTCCTTCCGCAGCCATGAGGCCTATTGTGTTACCTTGCCGGCAGACCGCAAGAAAGCTACTGAAATTGTCCATGAGTTCCGACTGGTCTTCGGTGATGAAAAGATATTGAAGATCGGGCAGAATATCAAATTTGACCTATCGATCCTTAAGAATTACGGTCTTGAGATCCGTGGCCCGCTGTTCGATACGATGATCGCGCATTACCTCATACAGCCGGAATTGCGCCACAACCTGGATAACTTGTGCGAGCAGTACCTCAACTTTCAAAAGATTACTACAGATACCCTGATCGGGGGAAAAGGCTTGTTCCAGAAAACGATGCGTGACGCGCCATTGGAACAGCTTCGGGATTATTCGTGTGAAGATGCCGACCTCACTCTGCAGCTGAAACTGGTTATAGAAAAAGATCTGAACGATAGCGGGTCACGCAAGTTATTCGATGAAATTGAAATGCCCCTGATCTATGTATTGGCCGATATGGAACTGGCAGGAGTAAATCTGAATACTTCAGAATTGCACATCTATGCAGAAGTCCTGCGGAAGCAGATCATTGAGGTGGAGCGCGAAATCATACAGATGGCCGGGGAAGAGTTTAATGTTTCCTCACCCAAACAATTGGGAGTCATTTTGTTCGAGAAACTGAAGATCGACCCGAACGCCAAAATGACAAAGACCAAACAGTACTCAACTGCTGAAGAGACCCTTGAAAAGCTTGCCGAAAAGAATCCAATCATTGGCAAGATACTTGAATTCAGGGGTCTGAAAAAGCTGCTATCAACTTATGTTGAGGCTTTGCCATTATTGATTAATCCAAGGACTAAAAAACTCCATACTTCTTACAACCAGGCCATTGCAGCAACAGGGCGACTGAGTTCGACCAATCCAAACCTTCAGAACATCCCTATTCGGGATGAGAATGGACGTGAACTTCGCAAAGCCTTTATTCCTTCGGATGATCAGCACACCTTCCTCTCTGCCGACTACTCGCAAATTGAATTGCGTATCATGGCCGCCCTGAGTAAAGACGAACAGATGATCGAAGCCTTCCGCAACAATCAGGATATTCATTCCATTACGGCTTCCAAAATCTACAAGATACCGCTTAATGAGGTTACCCCGGAAATGCGCCGGAAAGCCAAAACAGCCAACTTCGGGATCATTTACGGCATTTCGGCCTTCGGTTTATCAGCACGACTAAATATTTCACGCTCCGAAGCCAAGGAGTTGATTGATGGTTATTTCGAGAACTTCCCGGAGATCAAGAAATACATGGATTCGAACATCGAAAGTGCACGCAGCAAGGGATTCGTTGAAACCATCATGGGACGTAAACGCTATCTAAACGATATCAATTCGGCCAATGCTACGGTTCGGGGAATGGCTGAACGCAATGCCATTAATGCGCCTATTCAGGGTTCAGCAGCTGATGTGATTAAAATAGCCATGGTCAACATCTGGAGAGAGATCAACAAACAGCATCTTCAGTCGAAAATGATCCTTCAGGTGCATGATGAGTTGAACTTTGATGTCTGGAAATCTGAACTGGAGCAGATGAAAGCGATTGTCAAACAAGAGATGGAACATGCAGTAAACATTGGAGTGCCCTTAACTGTTGAAATGAATGCAGGCGACAACTGGCTGGATGCGCACTAACAGTTCATAGTTTCAGGTTCCAAATTCAAAGTTTCAGGTTCCGGTATTCAAGATTCGGTATATTGGATAGTTTGGTTTGAATTATAGAAGTTACCATCTCTTTGGTTGTCATTAAATCTGCAATTGGATTCAGGAATAAATGACGAACAGGAAGATGGAAACAATTTTAACAGAAGATGATTACAGGGAAGCGTTAAAAAGGTTTTTAGAGATTTGTGACGCTCCTGAATGTCCACAGGAAATCAATGAACTGGAGAAACTGATGTACCTGCTGGAAGTATATGAACAGGAAAACTGCTCTTGAAAAAGAAATTATATTTAGGAAAAAGGAAAGAGGAAAAAGGAAAGGGGAAATTGTCATTAGTCATTAGGAAAGTTGTTCTTATGGTGTTTACTAATGACTTATGAAAATTTCCTCTTTCCTTTTTCCTCTTTATTTTTCCTGTCTTCTAATAGTTCCTGAAAATCTCCACTACCGCAGCATTATATTTCACCAGATTACTCGATTTCTTTACCAGCTTCATGGCCTTATGCGGATTCTCAAACGATTCGCAGAAGTAAGTCCAGAACTGATTCATCTTCATCAGGATATGGCTGTCTCCCTGCAAGCGGGCAGAATAGGCATCCAGCAACTGATCATGAAATTCTTTCATCTTCCTGCGTAACTCTTTTAAATCAGGGCTATTACCTTTTAACTGTGAGGCCAGGGCAGGCATAATCAGTGAGCCCCGTCCGATCATCCAAACATTTTGCTCAGGCAATTGCAATCTCAATTGTTCAAGATCGGCCTCCGAAAACAGGTCTCCATTGTAAACCAGCGGATGCTTTACCAGCGAGAGTGCTTCGGCAAACAGAACGGGGTTAGCTTTTCCGGTATACATCTGGCTGGCCGTACGAGGATGAAAGATGATTTCTTCCAGCGGAAACTGATTCAAAACACTAAAAATAACTTTGGCATCCTGATCATTGTTCAGCCCGGCACGCATCTTTACAGAGAACCTGGCAGGAAGGGCTTTGGAATAAAGTTGTTGAAGCAATTCATTCAGGGCTTCCGGTTTTTCGAGCCATGCTGCTCCCCTGCCCCTGTTGGTTGCCATTGGATAAGGACAACCCAGATTCAGGTTGATTTCCTCATAGCCATAGTCAATAATGATCTTCACCAGATCAAACAATTCCTCCTGATCTGAAAACAGAACCTGCGGAATAACGGGTAAGGCTGCATTGTTTTCAGGCAATACTTCCTTTAATTGTGACTTTTTTATTTCTCTGCCCTTGCCGTAGGACAGATAGGGTATAAAATATTTATCAACCCCTCCAAATGATTCAGCATGCACCTTTCTGAATACGAAATCGGTGAATCCCTGAAGGGGAGCATGATAGATTTTAATAGTATTTTGAGTCATTGCTTATTAAATTTACTGTATTCACCCGAGTATTTGGAATAATAAAAGCTATTAATCATTACTTTTGCGGCCACAAACTTATACAATTGGCGGGTAGCATGCAATTGAATCAATCCAAATCAGACTCTGTACACTCAAACCTGAATTTGAAGCCGGCTAATTTGGAGCTCCAAACCATCCAGGCCGACTCTGCTAAAACCACACTCAACCTGCTTGATCCTTCATTTAGCGACTCGTTAAGCGTCAACTATATTGCACCCGACAGTGTCATCTGTTATGGATTCAGGCCTGAGTGGTCTCAATTCAGAAAAGTCTGGGTCCCCAAATACGACTATAAAAAGGACCTGGTAAGACCACTTCCTTATGATTCACTTTATACGGTTTTAAAAGGAGTTGAGGTGGTGTACCCCGGGAAAAAGCTTTTAAGGAACAATCCTGATTGGCTGGTTGGAGTATTGGTCCTTACCTTCTTGTTGCTTGCTACGGTGAGACTTGTTTTTAACAAATATCTGAGACAATTGATTCAATCGACAATCAATTATTCCACCTTTTCCCGCCTGCTCCGCGAACGCTATTTCAACTTGTTCCATGCCTCCTTCAGACTTGATCTGATATTCAGCCTGATCATGGCACTGTTTAGTTATCAGTTTATATCTGCGTACAAGATCAATCTGGGAATTAAAGGATCATTTAACGTATACCTGGCTTGTCTGGGCATCGTAATAGGCTATTTCCTGGCTAAAAAATTCATCTATTACGTGATTGGTATTCTTACCGAGAGCAAACATGAAGTCCAGGAATACCTCTTCAGCATCACCGTTTACAATCGTGTGCTGGGATTGTTTCTGGTTCCGGTTTCAGCGACAATAGCCTTTATACCGCTCTCACAGGTCGAGCCGCTGCTATTTATAGGTCTGGCAATAGTGATCATATTCTATCTAATGTCACTCATCAGAGGGGGTAAAATTTTCCTTAAAAAACAATTTTCTATTTCATATTTGATTTTATACCTTTGTACCCTTGAATTTTTACCGTTAGTTCTAATCTATAACCTATTGTTGAAATAAAGTAGTGACGAATTAAACTAAAAAGCAAATACCTTGAAAATCAAGAGAATTTTAGTTACGCAACCGAAACCTGATACGGCCAAATCACCTTATTTTGATCTGGCCGAAAAAAACAACATACAGGTTGATTTCCGCCCCTTCATCCAGGTTGAGGGAGTTTCGGCCAAGGAGTTCAGACAAACCAGGGTTCAGATACTTGACCATGGAGCGGTTATATTTACCAGCCGTACAGCTATTGATCATTTTTTCAGGATCAGTTCCGAGCTTCGTCTGATCATTCCTGATTCCATGAAATACTTTTGCAATTCAGAAGCTACAGCCTTCTATCTGCAGAAATATATCGTTTACCGCAAGCGTAAAATATTCTACGGAGCCGGTAAATTTCAGGATCTGATTGATGTGATGAAAAAGCATAAGGACGAGAAATTCCTTTTTCCTTTATCTCAGATCAATCAGCCGGATATTCTCCAGTTGCTTGATAAGGCCGGGTATAATTATACCAAGGCCATTATTTACAATACCGTCAGCAGTGATTTGTCCGACCTGAAAGAAGTAAACTATGATATTCTGGTTTTCTTCAGTCCTTCCGGAATTCAGTCACTCATGCAGAACTTTCCTGAATTTGCACAGGAAGAAACTAAAATTGCAAGTTTCGGCTCTACCACTGCCAAGGCGGTTCTGGATGCCGGTCTGAGGCTCGACATTGAAGCCCCTACGGTCGAAGCCCCATCCATGACAATGGCCCTGGAGCAGTTTATAAAAAAATACAATAAGGGATAATAACCCAAACAATAGGATACGACAGGAAGGGGAAATCTATTTTTCCCCTTTTTTGTTGTAATTTAGTTCGATGGAAGAATTTACGATTAAGAAGGAAGAAAGGCTTTGCAGCCAGAAGATTATCGGGGAACTTTTCACCTCGGGCGAATCCTTTCTGGCCTATCCGCTCAAAATCGTCTTCCTGAAAACCGATAATTCCCAGACTTATCCCGTGCAGGCAGCATTTACAGTCTCCAAGCGAAACTTTAAACGTGCCGTGAAGCGAAATTTGTTGAAACGACGCATGCATGAAGCCTACCGTCTGAATAAACCTGCCATCTATGACGAATTAGCCCTTAAAAACCTTCACCTGGCGATGATGTTCGTTTATGTGGGTAAAGACATTGCCGAATATCCGGCTATCGAAAAAGGCATGATTTCGGCCTTTAGGAAGCTATTGGGGAAAGTTTAAGAAATACGATTCTTGTGTCACGCATTTCTATTTCATTTCATTCCACGACACTACTTTACCAATAGATTTTTTCATCGATTTTTCTCCAGCGTAGATAGCGAAACATTGTTCAGGTGAGGCCCCTGATAACTTCGCCCAGAAGGCTATTCCTTTAAAATAATCCTGAGAAAAAGTATTCCCTGATTTTATTTCAAATGCATTTTGCCTTGATTCAACTGATTGTATTAAATCTACCTCATTACCGGTTTTATCTCTCCAAAAACTGAGATTAGGTTCTTCACCCCGATTAAGAGATTCTTTCACAAATTCATTGATAACAAGATTTTCAAATAAGCTTCCACGTAAAAAATGTGTCGAGATTTGTAAAGATGACTTTATTTCAAGCAAAGAACAAGCTAATCCAGTATCATAAAAATAGAGCTTTGGCGTTTTCACTAAACGCTTTGAATAATTATTGTGATCAGGTTTTAAGAGATAAAGAATATAGCTCGTCTCTAACAGCGATATCCAGATAGTTGCAGTAGAAACAGAAATACTGCAATCATTTGCCATTGATGAAAGATTAAGCAATTGACCGATTCTTCCTGCACAAAGTTTTATGAAACGAATAAACTTACTCAGATCACCAATATTCTTCAACATTCTGACGTCTCGCTCTACATAAGTCTGAATATAGAAAGGATAAAAATCAACAGGAGAAATATTTTTATCATAGATTCGAGGATAGGATCCATTGAAGATCTCTTCATCGACTGAACCGGGAAGTATATCGCCATTCATTAACTCCTTATGTGAAAAAGGGAGCAGTTTCAGGATGGCAGTTCTACCAGCTAATGATTGAACAATTGATTGCATTAACAAAAAGTTATGAGATCCGGCAAGTATGTACATTCCATCCATCCCTTTTTTGTCAATGTGAGTTTGCAAATAGGAAAACAATTCAGGAACTCGTTGAGCTTCGTCAATAATTATTTTATCTGAATAGGAAGCCAGGAAACCACGGGGATCATTCTGAACGAACAGCCTTATATCAGGATCTTCAAGCGAAAGATATTCATAATTTGGAAATAGATTCTGCAACAAAGTAGATTTACCCGATTGTCTTGGTCCTGTTAAGGTTACAATTGGATATTTAGCAATCAATTCTAAGATCTTGGTTTTGAGCACTCTTTCAATCATAGATTTCTCCTTTGGACAAATTTACGATTTAAAAGTGAATTTGGCAATATTATTTATGCTAGTTAACGCCCTTCATGTTTCCCGCTTAACTCTTCCTTTGTTCCATCTGTCGGATAAACAAACCCAGTCTCAATCTCCCTGGTTTTAACCGGTCTGACTTCAATACTTGCAGAGGGTACATATTCAAATTCCGGGTTCTCCATGGCGATTCGTATTGCATCATCCAGATTATTGGCCAGAATGTGATAATACCCAACCTGCACATCCCTGTAAGATGAGATAGCAGTTCTAATCCATTGTTTGTCGGTAAAGCTGATCACAAATCCTTCCCGCATCATGGGTTGTGCGGCAATCAGCTGATCATTTGCTTTCAGATGGCCAATATACTCTTCGCATTTTTTAATAAACTCCAGATGCTCCTCAGCGGTGAGTGATTCTTTCGCATCCTTCTTATTCCTGATATAAAACATAAATTCTTTCATGTCTTCATTCTTATTTTAAGGTTTAGAAACGATTGATTATTGCTCCTATAAATATCATCAGTATAAATCCTGATGATATTTATTCAATGATAAGATTGATTTTTACGGATTTATATTATTGGGGTTGCATTTTCAACAGGTAATGAGCCGATTTCCCTGACACCATATGTCAATAATGGAAAGCGTGTCTGTACGTGGCACTGCCTGACACATGAAATCCTACAATATTATCAACAGGACTTATGGATTTTGTTGTTCATGATGAATACAGGTGCAGAAGTCAAAAAGTTTAGATAGCCTAGATGATAAATGGCACTAAGGCAGAAACTCTCTGGCAGTAAATCTCATAAGACTCACCAAATTCTTCACGCAGCCATTTCTCTTCTAATCTTAATTTGTGAAGCAACACTACAAAAACAAGAACAACAGCAAACACTCCACGCCATTCGCCTAAAGCTATTGACGTACCGACAAAGCCAAATAATAATCCTGTATAAATTGGATGACGAGCCAGTGCATAGGGTCCATTTGTAATGAGCTTATGATCCTCTTTAATCGTGACAGCCTGGCTCCAGTTTTTTCCCAGGTAACGACGAGCCCATACTGAAAAGTAAAGACCACCTGCAGTAATTATTACACCAATCCAATAACACAAATTACTCAGCGGAAGAAATCTCAGGTCAAGAAATAGAATTGGTATTTTTGGAAGAATTAGAAGCAATCCTGCCAGAATAATAGCGACAGAACGGGTAAGTCGTGATAATAAAGACTCAGTTCGAACGGTTTGTTTGACATTCCTTGACATTATCCACCAATAGATCAAATAACTAATCCACAGTACATGAAAGAGGTATTGATAAACGTATTGCATATATTTTCTTTTTTTGTGGGATTGATGTTAGTTCTTTAATAATAATTATCTCATTAAATTCTTATTAAAGTAAAGTTCATAAAGATGAGTAATCATTTTCTAAATGTTATACAGTAAAATTTATCCTTCCACATCATCTCTGTTTTTAAATCTCTGACTCCTTCTGGAATTGCCGATTCTATATCCTTAAAATCGAAAGTTACGCCTTGATAATACTTTTTTGAAAGCTTGCTTTTCTTGTATTGTTTCTCAATGTAATCTGCTGTCTCATCGGCAATGAGAATCTTTGAATCCTTTTTTGCAACCCTGATCATTTCCCGGATTGCCAATGCTTTGTCATTAAAAAAGTTTATCCCCCCGACGTGAAACACAACATCAAATTCATTGTCTTTAAATGGCAAATCTTCAGCACAACAGTTGATTAATGAAAGATTTAATTGATTACCGTATTTTTTCCTGCATTTCTTTAGCATGCCCATTGAAATATCTGCCCCAACAATATCAAGTGTTTTTTTATCTATCCGTTCAGGAATAAATTGCAAATCCTTACCCGTCCCGATGGAAACATATAAAACAGAACAGTTATCACGCCATTCCAATTTTGAGATTAACTCACTTCTCATTTCGTTAATAGCATTTCCGTATTTCAATCTGCCAACAATGGTTTCAGCCAAATCATATCCTTTTGACATCCAGTCATACATTTTCATGTATTTCTGATTGTCACCGCTCACAAATTTCTCGTTTAGAAACACGGGAATTCCATCAATTATCCTGTTGTCAGAATGAAATTCTGCCCGAAGTTTTTCCTTTAATCCAATATCCATAATTGTAAGGCTAATGTTTCTTTTTATAATGAACTATATCTCTTCAGGTTTAATTTGCTATATCCACTTTTCAGGTTTACTTTTATATTACCTGTACCTATATTTTGTCAGACGTTTATCTCCTGTTTTCTCAAGTATGGCCTGATCAACAGCTTCTTTTAAATCCCTGCTCGCAGTTGCTGATGATATTTCCTTATTATGTCTTAAATAATCCTGCCGGGTGAATAATTTATCTCCTATACTGTTTTTAAAAATATTAATCCGATCCATATTTGTCAGGGTAAGATTCTGTGTATTCAACAGATCCTCCAATGCAATATTAATTAGTTCAAGCATGAACTCTATAAATCCGGTTGAACTTCCCAGATTATCAGCTCTGCCAAGTATATTGTAATAATCTTGCTGACGTTCCTTTATTAATGTTTCTATCGGCAGATATTCAAAAACCGCAGAATATTCTTTTAAAATCATCGTTTGCCAAAGTCGTCCCATCCTGCCATTACCATCGATGAACGGATGTATAAACTCAAATTCATAATGAAAGACACAACTCTTTAATAGCAATAAATCTTCATCTTCCTTTAAATACCGAAATAAATCATTCATTAATGAGGGAACCAAATCTCCGGGAGGAGCAACATGTGCAATGTTATTCCCATTTACAATCCCAACAGATGTTCGTCTTAATTTCCCTGCATGGTCTATCAATCCGCTCATTAAAATCCCGTGCGCACGGCATAGAGAATCCAAATCATATGCATTAAACTGATCCAGCTTAGAATAAACCTCTATTGCATTTTTAACTTCAAGTATATCCTTTTGGGGAGCCAGTACTCTTTTGTGATTCATTAAATCAGTAATCTGTTCAACACTAAGCGTATTCCCTTCGATCTCTAATGATGATTGAATTGTTTTTATTCTGTTTCGCTTACGTAACTCAGTTGGCGGCTTAATTAGCCTGGCAGATTTCACCTCCCCAATCTTCTCAGATATTGAAGAAATCAAGTTTAAAATCCTGCTTGTTATTTCAAAGGGTGGCTTCATCATCTATAATCGTGATAGTATCATTTGATAGTATCAAAGGTAGTTGATTTTAGCAATTATAAATTGGATATTTTTTATCTAATGTTAAACCTAACCGGGACACACCAGGGAATTGGTCCCTTGCTTATGTTCCTGAAGTTATTGATATATCGGCATTGTCCTATTTACTTTTCAATCAGTTGCTGAATTTCTTTTATAAACAATTCAACTTCTGGAAATAATGGAGCAATATCCTTATCTGTAAATTCATGAAAATCATCATAATCACTTTCTTCCCGTTTCCCCATTAAATCTGATACAAACTCCGGAATAAGTCCTCTTTATTGTAGCTCATAACTCTAAACCCTCTTTAGCGATGTTTTGATATAGCGGAGTTATCCTGTAATCTTTCCATTTATCCTGAGAGAAAATTATCGCACTAATGACCTCCTCTGCTTCCAACTCGTTATCAATCAGGTTATCTCTAATATGTCTCTTATCTTTTTCATCAACATATTTTGAAGTAAGTATTAAGAAATCCCAGTCAGAAAACAGACCATTATTACCCCTTGCCTGTGATCCAAAGAGTATCACTTTTGCCTGTGGGTCAAAGGATTTAACAGATTCTTTTACCCGATATGTCAATTCATTTCTTGTCATGAGAACAAAGTTAATAAAATACAGGATAATTATCTATGCTATTACAACAATGCCATTTTCGCGAAAAGCTGAAATTGTCTCATCGCAATTAGATGGAGCAAAGCCTGGTGCCAATTTTTTCCCGTTGCGGTGAATGAAAATCACTTTAGGATTACTCTTTTTGTCAAGACCTGCCGGGAAGTGGTACCTAAACTTTGGAATGCCCCGGAAGTTATTTATAGGGTCGATCTTTAAGTAGACTTATAACGTCTTACCATTATATTCAATCTCCCCCGAAATTAAGTGACTTAAATAAGATAACCTACCTGTTAAGCAGATATTTCATTTGAAAGAAAAGGAAAACAGTAGAAACCCAAATGTTATATTCGTGTAATTCGTATAAATTCGTGTAATTCGTATATTCTCCACTTTCTCCGAACTCTATTTATTTTTCAGATCAGGAAGCTATATTCGGGTGACAAGAGTCTAAATCCAGGTTGAAGATGTTGAGTTATTGTGGAAAAAGGAAAAGGGAAACACAACAAACTAATTTTCTGATATTATCACTATCTTTATTGCATGAAACAAAGACTTTATATCGACACTTCAGTCTTTGGCGGTTATTTCGATGAGGAATTTTCCGAATTCACAATACCGCTTTTCACCAGACTTCAAAATGGGGAATTTAAACTTCTATTTTCCTCCATTACACAGGACGAATTAAATCCGGCTCCTGAGAAGGTGAAGGTGTTGGTGAATAATTTAAAGAAGGAAAATACAGAGTTCATCGAAACAACCGACGAAGCCGTTGAATTGGCAACTCAATATATTGCTGAAAAGGTTGTTGGACAAACAAGCATTGCAGACTGTCTGCATATTGCATTGGCGACAATTTATCGTGCGGACTATTTGATAAGCTGGAATTTCAAACACATTGTTAATGTTCAACGAATTAGGGGATACAATTCGATTAACATTAAGAATGGATACAAAGAATTGGAAATACGTTCACCAAGAGACTTTATGAATTATGAAGACAACAATTGAGAAAACGTTTGACGCTGTAAAATTCATGCGTGAACAAAGAGATAAATTAAGCGAGAAGCTTTCAAAAATGACTAAAGAGGAAATCGTTGAATATTTCAAGCGTAGAAAACTGGAAAGCTCAACAAAACCAAGTGCATAATCGGGTAGATTGACTCCAGCAAGTGTATAACCAGGTGTTGTATTCTACCACTCCATAATGCCCACTTTCTCCGTACTCTATTTATTTTTCAGTTATTGCTGATGTAGCTTTGAAACCTTTGATAGATAATTGCTTGTCGGGATTTAACCGATGAACTTCCTACGGAGTATTGCTTTTCACCCCGAGCACTCGGGGCTAATTTCCAGTCATCGAAGCAGAAAACCGCGACTTGAGGGTATTTTGTTGTTGTAGGCGCAATTCATTCAATGTTAGACATCTATTGAGATGCTAACTTTCCCTCCAAGTCCTTTTTCAACAATATCAAAAAGCGTACTCAATGTTATATTGCTTCCATCATTCTCAACGCGGGAGATATAAGTTCTTTTCTTGTCGATGATTTGTCCTAATTCTTCTTGAGTCATATGACGAGATTCTCTTGCCTTTTTTAACAAAAGTCCAATTTTAAAAGATTCAGCATCTCTATCAAGATTGTCACGTCTTTCAGTCCCTTTTTCACCATAAACCTGATCTTTGATTTGAGACCAGGTCGTAATGTCTTTGTTTCTATTTTCTGCTTTCATAATACTCTTTCATTAAAATAATTGCTCTCTCAATCTCTTTTTTCGGTGTTTTCTGTGTCTTTTTCTGAAATCCGTTAAGTAGGATTACTAATTTCCCTTTGTCGAAGAAACAGAAAACACGCCAAATGTCTGTCCCGAATTGAATTCTAGCTTCATAGAGTCCATTTGTCCCAGTAATTTGTTTTAAATAATTTGTAGGAATTCTCTCCAAAGTCTCGATTGCTTCAATAATCTTGAAGATTTTATCCTGAACCTTAATGGGTTGATTGGTTAGGAAATCTACAAAATAGTTCTTGTATGCAATTACTTCCCTAATTTTCTCCATGAGTCAATTAAATAAAATCAAAGGTAACTTTAAAGTTACAATTTTCCAAATCAAAATTGAAGTGCCTGGCCATAATATGCCCTACAACGTCTATATACAAACAGGGCGGGATTTAACCGATGAACTTCCTGCGAAGTATTGCTTTTCAATTTATTAATGTCCTGTCAACAAAGCTGAAACCTCCGGCTTGAGGGTATTTTGTTGTTATGGCCAGATATTACTTTCTCAATGTCCTAAAGATAAGAATTGTCATAATAATAAATGGTATAAAAATCATTCCCAACTCAAATCGTCCTTTCCCAAAACCAGATAATCCATTGTCTAAAGTAAGGTATGTCTTTGTATTAACCCTCAGAGAGAAACTACGAATTTTCTTGTCTGGGACTATTAAATATTTTTCGTCCTGTCTTGCAATATGTAGTTGTATTTTGTCACCAATTTGAGATGTTGAATAAAATTCTTTTCTATCAAAAGGGAAATAACTAACCTGAAATTTACTCGGATATTCATTTAAGGAAATATGATAGGTTGAGTCTCCCTCCGTTTTATTTATTCTTTTGGAATAAACTAACTCTCTTGCAATATATCTCAAAGTTCCTTTGATCTCAATAATATCCAATTTGCTATTAACTGTTGGCCTGTCAAGGTATAAGTAAATTCCTCCAAATGTCAAAAACAGCAGGAAAAGAATAAACTTTCCATTCTTAGATTTCAATATTTTATTAATGATATGTCTCATTTGTCGCTTTTATGTTTGGCCATAACATCGATATATCCACAATGTTGTGTATATATCGCTATTACCTTTAAAGGTTAATTTGTTGATATTTATTTGCTTGTGGCAACAACACTATTGGGTGGAGGAAAACTAATCTCACAGCTTATCGTTTTTTGTTGGTTATGTTTTCCAAACTTACGGATTACTTTTCAGCAATACACTGCTTTTGTTAAATCTTTTGCTTGTCCGGTGTACTTTTTATTTAACCGTATTCTTTGGTCGGAGGATGGGTATAAAACCCGGTGGTCCTGCCGCTTTTGTGCCCCGGCAAATAAGAGTACAAATCCAGATTCTGTTCCTCCTAAAGTCGGTATCGGGCAAGGTCAAAGTGTCACCTTGTGTATACCTTGTGTATACCTTAAGTATACCTTGTGTGTACCATGTGTGTTCAGGAATAAATAAGGTATACTCATCGTGATCTTATTGTATACTAAATTTATACTCAAAATAAAGCCCGTGTATAGGGAGTGTATAGCCCTGTCCGGAAGTAGAACTTATTTCCAGGCATCGTTGCATCCTAAAGGTAGAGCGGTAAAACTTATTACAGGGAAGTAACATGTAGTAAATAGATTATCTTACTAACATTCTGCAGCATATTGGCATCGAATATAGAGAGATACACAAGTTTTACCAACCGTTAAAGTATTAGCTTAATGACAACGAGGTGGTTTTGAGATTATGTGTATTATTTACGAATATCTGATAAGCAGGAAGGAAGGGAAAGTATGGGATAGATTTACCAGTCTTTGTTTAAGTTGCGTATCAACCAAAGCTACCAAAGAATAAAAACCAACAGAGAGAAGGTATTGGAATGCTATTTTTATGAATACAAATCGGAATGAGACCCGGTTACGACAAGTGAAATTATCTTTTCTTTATCGTCTTGTCGCCAAATTAACAACCAGTCGGGCTTGATGTGACATTCCAAACAATCAACATAATTGCCTTTAAGTGGATGTGTTTTGTATTTGGCAGGTAATTTACCATCCGATTCAAGCAAAGTAATGACATTTTCGAGTAGAGAAAAATCATATTTGCGATTGATGCACCTTACCGCACCTTTTCTGAAACGATTGGTTGTTTTTATCTTATACATCAGCCTCGCCCCTTAGGGATAAAAAAAGCTCTTTTGAATTTTTATGTGATGTCAATTTACCCTGTCGTGCATCCTCAATTGCTTCTTTTGTCTTTTCGTTTGGCTCATTTCCAATATGAATGAAGTTTTCGCCTTCAAATATCTTCAGAAACTTCAGGAGGCTTTTCCCTTTAGCTGTTCGATCATTGATTATTACCGTTGTCATAACTTCATATATTTCAAACAAAGTTAATAATCTATGTAGTAATCACCAATAAGAATAAAAGATTTCGATGATATGACGTATGAAATATTTTGCGCATTAAGGTTGTTACCCTACATGCGCGAATTATTTATCTATCTGACAAATAATACAAAGTCATCCTGAAACTCTGCTCATGTAGGGCAGGTAGTTCAGGATGACTCAGTAAAATGGTGCCAGATAATAAACCTGTTATGGTCTGTCCATGATTTCAGTTTGCATACGAACGGAGTCCTCGTGGATGTGCTGGAATAACTGTACTACAAAATTGGGATCCAGGTTCAGGCTTGTGGCCAGTTTAGCACGTTTTTCCATGAGTTCCGAAAAACGGCCTACCTGGAAGGCAGTTACATTATTGTCTTTTTTATACTGCCCTATTAGCCGAACAATCTCCATACGCGACGACAACGTTTCGATTAATTCGGTGTCGATGGCATCGATGCGGTTACGGAGCAATTCGAGCTGATTTTCGAATACCTTGTTATCGGTTGTGACGTTACGGATGATCAATCGGTCGAGCATTTTTGCCAGATCAGCCGGGGTGAGCTGTTGTTCCTTGTCGCTTAAGGCACATGACGGGTCACGGTGAGATTCGATCATTAGCCCTTCCATGCCCATATCGAAGGCTTTTTGCGAAATGTCGTACAAGTATTCTCTTTTGCCGCCAATGTGGCTTGGATCGCAAATAATGGGCAAATTGGGCATCAACCGGCGCAACTCGATTACGGTTTTCCAGTTGGGGTAATTACGGTACTCGGTTTCGCGGAAAGGGGTAAAACCACGGTGTATGGCAACCATGTTCTTAATACCTGCCTGGCTGAGCCGTTCAAAAGCCCCTACCCAAAGCTGAACATCAGGATTAACAGGGTTCTTAACCATCACCACGGCATCTGTTCCTTTGACTACATCGGCTATTTCCTGCACTACAAAAGGACTTGCCGTTGAACGGGCACCGATCCATAAAACATCAACGCCGGCTTTCAGGGCCTCTTCGGTATGTTGGGCATTGGCGACTTCGGTGCCTACAGGCATTCCGGTTTCTTCACGAACCATCTGCAGCCATTTTAATCCGATACTTCCAATCCCTTCGAAGCTTCCCGGACGGGTACGCGGTTTCCAGATTCCCCCCCTGTAAACGAATACACGGTGATCTTTTGCAAGCATCCTTGCAGTTTCCATGGTTTGTTCCTCTGTTTCGAGGCTGCATGGACCTGCAATAATGAGCGGGTTGTTTATTTGCGGCAACCAATGCCTGATCGGGTTGATTTCTAATTCCATGATTATTTGGTGTAAAGTTTAACAATCGTCTTTTCATTTTTAATAAGCGAATCGCTTGAACCGTCCAATATTCCACGTATGCGATTGGCATTTTTCATCAGAGCCATCATTTGTTCAGGATCAGATTCAATGCTTTTTCGGAATACCTTCAGGTGTTTGATATACACATCGAGCGATTCAACAATGTATTCCTTGTTTTGTTGAAAAATAGGTCCCCACATTTCTGGAGAACTCTTGGCCAGGCGAACCGTTGAATTGAAACCTCCGCTGGCAAGATCGAAGATTATTTCACGGTCTTCTTTGTCTAAAACGGCATTGGCCAGGGCAAAAGCGGCAGCATGAGGCAGATGCGAAATAAATGCGGTGCTGTGATCCTGCTCATCGGCAGTCATGTAGGCAATATTCATTCCCAGCACCTGAAATACCTTCTCGGCAAAGGCAAGATGTTGTGGCCCGCATTTATCCTGGTCGCAGATGATATTGATCTTTCCTTCGAAAAGTCCTGCCAGCGCGGCAGTAGGACCCGAATTTTCTGTCCCGGACATAGGGTGGGCAGGGATATAATTCCTGCGTCGGGGATGATTTTCCACAGCAGCAGAGATTAACTTTTTGGTTGATCCTACATCAATAACCGTTGTTTGATCAGAGATCAGGTCGAGTACCCTTGTTAAAGTCATCAATACTTTATCCACAGGAATAGCAATGATCACCATATCGGCATTTGAAACAGCATTTTCAAGGGTATCAATACGGTCAATTATACCCAATCGGAGCGCTTCAAGGGCATTTTCAGGATTGAGATCCACTCCTGTAATTTCAGATGTAAACCCGGCTTTTCGAAGGTCAATCGCCATCGATCCGCCGATTAATCCTAACCCAATAATTGTTAGTTTCATAACTTTCTAATTTTAACTCATAAAAAAAGGGTCTCGTTTAACACGGGACCCTTTTGAAAAATATCTTTTTGTAACAACAAGACATTACCAGCCGATCCCGATAGGAGAACAGAAGTAATAAAACCAATAAAAAAAACTGTTGTTACAAGTACGTTTCATTTTGCTTTTAATAAGATGACAAATATATGGTTTTTATCGTATCAGCACTTACTGAATAAGAATTTTTCGCGTGATGACCTGTCCGTTTTCAGGTTCAACGGTAAACAGATACATTCCGGGAGTGAATTTGCTTACGTCAATTTCCGACTCAATAAGATTGGATCCAACCGGATAGGCCTGATTGTATACCTGTTCACCAATTGAATTATAGGCTTTCAGGATTAACTTCTGAATACCGTCTTTTGTCTGAATATGCAGGTTTAGTCGGCCACTGGCAGGATTGGGATAGATTAGCACTTCACCTTGAGACAAAAGCACAGGACTGACAGCAGTGCCAGTATCCTGTATTTTCAGATTGTCAACAATCCATCCCCATCCATGGGAATAAGGATCAGAGAAAAGGCGAAAACGGACCTGAATTGTATCTCCGGCTATGAAATTACCATTGGCCAGCATATTGAACTGTCGGTTAACAAATAAATCTTTAGTCGCAACAGCAGTACTGTTATTTCCTACAACAGAACTTATCCACAAGTTGTACCACGATTTTTGAGAATTGCTGTCATACCCGTCAATTAAAGGTTTCCATGTGGTTCCCTTATCTTTTGAACCTTCAACAATCACATAATCATAGAAATTAGCATCACCAAATTTTGTGCCGGGGTCCCCGGGTTCAACAATGGCAATTTCATCGTAACTCATAATCCCTCCGGCTTTCAGAATAATCGGGTATTTCAACACGGTGGTTAAATTAATGCTACCGTTATCCATATCGGGACTTGGATAAGGATGAGGTGAATTCAAGGCAGGGCTGTCAAATCCCTTTACAGTGTAAATTCTGAAACTGTCACTGATAAAATCCAAAGAATCCTGATCAAAATTATTCACATAAGTATCCACAGGATTGTGGAATCCATATATTCTGATGTTGTAATAGCCTGAAACCGGTGACCGGCCGACGTTACTTTGTGAAGACACATCAACGGCAACAATACGGTAGCTAACCAAATCACCATCAACAAGGGAACCGGCAGGAAAAGACAACATTGCGGAATACTCAGCATTAGAATCATTTTTCATCGTCAGCGTATTGATTAATCCGCCATTTACAAAATATTCAAGATTAACTGATTTAACGCCAATATTATCAGTCACCTGCGCCGAAATATTTGTACTCAAATTAGACGTTAAAAGATATTTAACCGGTGTATAGACAATAACGGGGGGCTGATTGTCAACTCCAATGGTAAAAGTCAAAGCCTGGGCCGGAGAGCCTGACGGATAAACAAATCTTCTCTTTTTTACATCAGTAGCAGCATAGAAATAATTGATTGTACCGTTCTGTTTCAGTTTCAATTGGGCATTAAAGTCAGTTGGAACGGCAGTAGCCTTTAGAAGTAAAGAGTCTTTGGTTGCAAAATTATTGGTGGAATAAACCAAAAATAGCTTTGTTGAGTCGAGGCTGTAATCGCTTTTAATGTTTGCATCAAAATTGAATGGACCTGAAATAAACTCAATGTCTTTCAATGGTGTAGTTTTGATGGATAAACTCTTCCAACCCATTTGATACAGAATAGAAAGTGTAGCTGGCCCGGGATCATGAATGGCTTCCCCCATACCAGTAAAGGGAGTCATCAGGGAGTTTGGATCTCCGGCTGGGTATGTTGCTTCATCGAGGTGATAAATACTTGAACCACTGTCCCAGGTTGATGGTGCATAAAGTCTGGGTGAACTAATCTGAGTTAATTGGGAATTGAATGTAAGATAATTGGACGTTAAACTTTGGTTGAGTTTAATGGAAGGGTTAGTAAATAGTTTAGTATTAACCAGCGTTTGACCACTACTATTCTGAACATATTGATCGAAGATTGCAGATAATCCATCGCCGGTTCCTCCATCATATCCTCCTCTTCCATTTTGCGAATAGAAATAACCGGTAAACCCAAGACCGTGAGTTAGTTCGTGCAGTACAACAGAAACAAAATCATACTGATCGGAAGGAGTATTTCCATCGGTGCCAAAATACCAGTTAGGGAAATCTTTACCGAGAGACATGACAATTTCATATCCACTGTTCGGAGTGATCATTTGCCCCAGCATACGTTCAGCAATGGCAACAGGGTAATAGACATTATACTTTTCAGTCGAGTTAAAGTTGTGGTAATAAGCAGCCGGAGCCGTACTTCCCAAAGTGCCTTGCGCAAGACTTTCCCAGGTAGCCTGAACGCGAATATGAACCGGAGAATCGATCAGCGTCTGCCAGATATTGACTGCATACTGGAATGCCGCCTGAGCATTTGCAGGGAATCCAATATAGGTAACTTCGATGATAGCATTTTTTACGGAAGCGGATTTGAGCCGTTCATAGTATTCTGCAGGAGGTGGAATAAATGACTTATGTGACTCCTTAGATGCATAACATACCTCAGGAGGCAATTTAATTCCTTCCTTCTTCCAGGATTCCTGGGCATAACTCATTCCGGATGAAGCCAGGAATAAAATCAACATCAGTTTTCCAATCATAATGCAATCTATTTAAATGTTAGTAATTTAGCCATGAAAAATAAATCTTTAAAGTCTATTTATCCGAAACGGATAACCGTTTATGAAACATTTTTATTGTTATTTGAATTCAAAAGTAACAGAAAATATCACAATTATTAATCTATATTTGCCTGAAGTACAATCTACATAACAATTAAGCCATGAAATTTCCTTTTTTAGTTTTAATTATTTTTATTGCCTCATTTACAGCCTCTGCCAATAAGCCTGTGAAATTATACAATGAACTATACCGGCCTCAGTTTCATTTTAGTCCTGATAAGAACTGGCAGAACGATCCGAATGGATTGGTTTTTTATAAAGGCGAATATCACATGTTTTATCAATACAATCCTTTTGGAGTTGAATGGGGGTTTATGCATTGGGGGCATGCCTTAAGTACGGATCTGGTGCATTGGGAGCAACTTCCTATTGCTTTATTCCCGGATAACGATTCGAAAGACAAGGAAATCTGTACCGAATTCTCAGGAAGCGGTCTTGTTGATGAAAATAATGTTACCGGCTTGCAGGCAGGTGATGAAAAAACGATGCTGTTATTCTATACCAGCCAGAAATGCGGACAACGTCTGGCTTACAGCAATGATAAGGGTAGAACCTGGAAGAAGTATGAAAAGAATCCGATCATCGCATTCGATGAAACAGATGATGCCCGTGATCCGAAAGTATTCTGGCATGAGGCAAGCAAACAATATGTAATGGTCATTTATCGCAGGCCCAATAATGATGAAAAACAAAAGGGAGTTTCATTTTATACCTCAAAAAACCTTCTGAATTGGGAGTTTAAAAATCATATCCCCGGTTTCTTTGAATGTCCCGACCTGGTTGAGCTTGCTGTTAACCGCAGGGCAGATGATAAAAAATGGGTTTTGTTTGACGGTGATGGCAGCTATGTCATCGGTACATTTGACGGTCAGAAGTTTAATCCTGAAACGCCAAAACTACGTGGAGATGTTGGGAATAATTATTATGCCACTCAAACCTGGAGCAATATTCCTGAGAGTGATGGCAGGACTATCCAAATTGCCTGGATGAAAGGCGGGGAATTTCCAGCTATGCCTTTTAAGGGACAAATGACTTTCCCTTGCGAACTTTCACTAAATAAATTTGTAGAAGGGGTAAGACTGGTTCGCAAACCAATAAAGGAAATTGTGCTTCTCCACGGAAAAGGGGAAGTCTATAAAAATATAAATCTGATCCCCGGAGTTGACAAAAACCTGGCTCGCGGAATAAGTAACGACTGTTTACACATCATTGGAAGTTTTAAGGTTAAAACAACTGATAGTTTTGGGTTTTTGGTCAGAACAGACAAAAAGCAAAGTGGCACGGAAATCATGTATAATACGGTAACTAAAACACTTACCTGTCTCGAAAAATCGGCCGTCGTTGAACCTGTTGACGGTGTCATAAAACTTGAAATTCTGCTTGATCGCAGTTCCATCGAAATATTCGCAAACGATGGGCAGGTTGTAATGAGTTCTTGTTTTGTTCCTGTTGAAAATGCCGATGGTTTAGTTCTCTATAACACCGGAGGTGAACTTTTTGTAGAAAAACTGGAGATTTACCCAATGAAATCAATCTGGCCAAAAGGGAAATAAAATTCAGATTCAGTAGTCAAAAAAGTCGCAGAGATAACAATTCCCTGCGACTTTTTTTGTTTCTGATAGTCAGAGAAAGATCAAACATGATTTTCCTTCTTTATTTTAAATTTAATTCAGCTTAATATTGCAAACTTATTCAATCAGGAATTTCATAACAAACACAGACCAGGTATATAGGGTCAAATTCGAACATACAATTCAAAACATATTACTTTAAGATGAAAGCTATTGTAAAAATCAAACCGGAAAAAGGAATTTGGATGACAGACGTTCCAATGCCTGTTATCGGACCAAATGATGTTTTGCTAAAAATCAAAAAATCTGCTATTTGCGGAACTGATCTGCATATTTACAAGTGGGATGAATGGGCTCAAAATACAATTAAAACACCACTTGTAATCGGACACGAGTACATGGGTATTGTTGTTGATAAGGGATCGGAAGTTTCACGTGTTTTTCTTGGTGAACGGGTTACCGTCGAAGGGCATATCTCCTGTGGTTTTTGTCGAAACTGTCGCAGGGGCCGCCAACATATTTGTGATCATACGGTTGGAATCGGAGTAAACCGTGACGGGGGCTTTGCTGAATACATATCGGTACCAGCAACCAATGTACTTAAAGTCGATGACCGCATTTCTGACGAATTAATGTCGGTGATGGATCCTTTGGGCAATGCAACGCATACAGCCCTTTCGTTTCCATTGCTTGGCGAAGATGTACTGATTACTGGAATCGGAGGCCCAATTGGTGCAATGGCGACTGCCGTTTGTAAATATGCAGGAGCAAGATACATCGTTGGCACCGATTTAAGCGAATATCGCCGTAATTTGGCCATGAAGATGGGCGCGACTAAGGTAATTGACCCCCGCAACGAAAGTGTCGCAGATGCCATGAAATCGCTTGGTATGGTCGGCGGGTTCGATATCGGTCTCGAATGCAGCGGATCAGGATCAGCATTCAATGATATGGTCGAAAACATGTACAATGGCGGGAAAGTCTCATTGCTTGGCCTGTTGCCTTCTTCAACCCAGATCAATTGGAGCAAACTAATATTTAAAGGACTGACCCTCAAAGGTATATATGGCCGTGAAATGTACGAAACCTGGTATCAGATGGAAATGATGCTTTCGCATGGGTTAAATATCAGTCCTGTCATTACGCACCGTTTTCCTGCTGATAATTACCAGGAAGCCTTTACAATCATGGAAGAAGGAAATTGCGGAAAAATTATTCTGGATTGGGAATAGACAATATGAACATAAGATAAAAAAGCTTTCTGGATCAGAAGGCTTTTTTATATCTATCTGGCAGAACAAATAACTTAAAAATCCATCTTAACAAAGACAGGGCAATGATCAGATTGCTTTACACTGGGTAATATTCTTGCATCAACAATCTTATCTTTCAAATTATTCGTAACAATATGGTAATCTATACGCCATCCCTTGTTATTTTCGCGGGAATTGGCACGGTAACTCCACCATGAATACTGATCAGATTCCTGATTGATTTCACGAAACGAATCTACGTATCCATCATCAATAAACTTAGCAAACCAGTCACGTTCTTCAGGTAAAAAGCCTGATGTACCCTGTTGTCTTTCGGGATTGTGTATATCAATCCACAATCTGCAAATATTAAAATCGCCTGAAATAATGAGTTTGCTGCGTGTTTTCCGTAATTCATTCAGATAAAGCTGAAAGTCAACCATGAATTCCATTTTAATCGCCTGCCGGATATCCCCGGTTGTGCCGGATGGAAAATAGGCACTGATAACCGAAACATCACCAAAATCAGCCCGAAGAACACGACCTTCAGAATCATATTGGTGTACTCCAATACCTTCTACTACCCTATCAGGCTTTTGCTTACTAAAAATGGCAACCCCACTATATCCCTTTTTAACGGCTGAAAATGCATTACAATGATAGCCCATTGCTTCAAATTCCTCTTCATGCATCTGCCCAACCTGGGCCTTGGTTTCCTGAAAACAAACAATATCAGGATTTGCTTTTGCCAGAAAGTCCAATAAACCCTTGTTTATGGCTGACCTGATTCCATTCACGTTATAGCTTAAAATGCTTTTCACAATTTTTCTTACTTTTGATTCGTATTAACAGCAATGCTAAGATATAACGAATTCACGTAAAAGAAAGAAAACCATTGAAAAAAGGAATAGTCATCAAATCAACCGGCAGCTGGTATACTGTAAAAACAGATGAGGGTAATCTGATCGAAAGCAGGATTAAAGGAAATCTGAGGTTAAAAGGAATAAGAAGTACCAACCCAATTGCTGTGGGAGATCATGTTGAATTAACTGAATCGAGTGAGGATAGCAATGAGTTTAGTCAAATCGTTGGATTTATTCATAAAATTTTACCGCGAACCAATTATATCATCCGCAAGTCACCCAACTTATCCAAAGAATCTCACATCATTGCTGCCAACATTGATCAGGCTTTCCTGATTCTGACTATAGAATATCCTGTAACGACGACTACCTTCATCGATCGGTTTCTTGCTTCTGCTGAAGCCTACAGGATTCCATGCCATCTGATATTCAATAAAATTGATCTGTACAATGAGGAGCAAACAATTGAAATGAATGCCTTGATAAGGATTTATGAGAATATCGGTTACCAATGTTTAAAGCTTTCTGCCAAAAACAATATCGGATTTGATGAACTAAAGAAAATGATGAGCAATAAGACCAATGTCTTTTCAGGCCATTCGGGTGTCGGAAAATCGACCATCATCAATTCCCTGCAACCACATATGATGATTAAGACCGGCATCATCTCTGAGGCTCACTTTTCAGGAAAACATACAACTACCAATTCTGAAATGTATGAACTTGATTTTGGTGGTTATATTATCGATACTCCGGGAATAAAAGGTTTCGGAGTTCTCGATATGGAAAAAGAAGAGATCTCACATTACTTCCCGGAAATGTTTGAACTTTTAGATGACTGCCAATACTATAATTGCACCCATACCCACGAACCTCAGTGTGCAGTAAAAAAATCGGTTGAAGAAGGCAGAATTGCTCAAAGCAGATACAATTCTTACCGAGGCTTGCTTGAAGACGAGGAAAGATATCGGAATTAATCTATTTAAGTTTAAAATGCACAGAAAAACAGGCCTAAAATGTGCAGTATAAGCCTTTTTATTTCAATAGCTTAGCTTATAGTAATCGAAGATTAAACGTGCTTTAGAATCACCTATTTCTTCTGCCACCTGCTGGTAGCCTTGATTTTTAAGATTCTCGACACTCTTAAATTGCTTTAAAAGGGCAGTTATCGTCTTCTCTCCTATTCCTGAAATATTCTCTAGATCAGATTTAATAAATTCACCCGAACGTTTATTCCGGTGAAAGGTAATTCCAAACCGATGCGCTTCATCACGCAATTGTTGAATAACTTTTAAGGTCTCTGAATTTTTATCCAGGTATAAGGGAACAGAGTCTCCCGGAAAATAAATTTCTTCCAGCCGTTTTGCAATTCCAATGATGGATATTTTTCCACGGAGATTCAATTTCTCCAAAGCATTTAATGCCGCTCCAAGTTGTCCCTTCCCTCCATCGACAACTATCAATTGAGGTAATGATTGTTCTTCTTCTATTAACCGTTTGTATCTGCGGTAAACAACTTCTTCCATAGAAGCAAAATCATCAGGGCCCACCACCGACTTTACATTAAAATGCCGATAGTCTTTCTTGTAAGGTTTTATGTCCCTGAAAACGACACAGGATGACACAGGATTTGTTCCCTGCAAATTACTGTTGTCAAAACATTCGATGTGAACAGGCGCAACTTTTAACTGAAGGTCTTTTTGCATGGTATCCAGAATACGTGCTGCATTCCTTTCCGTTTTTGATACTATCTGATGTTTTAGCTTCTCGAGCCTGTAGTACTTTGCATTTCGTTCTGATAGTTCAAGCAGTTTCTTTTTATCTCCTTGTTTGGGAACAATCATTTTTATTCCCTCCAATTCAATGTCCAGTTTGAAAGGAATCAATATCTCTTTTGCAATGCTGAATATTTTAAGCCGTATCTCCACAATTGCAAATTCAAGCAATTCAGATGGAGATTCATCCAGAACCTTTTTAATCTCCAAAGTGTAGGTCTGGATAATTGCACCACGGATAATTTTCAGATAATTCACATAGGCGAACGATTCATCCTGTTCAATAGTGAAAACATCAACATCACTTATGGAGTTACTGACTACTGTAGACTTCGATTGAAACTTCTCAAGCAATTCCAGTTTTTCTTTTATGATTGCGGCTTCTTCGTATTTCAATCCTTCAGAAAATTGTCGCATTAAATCCTTGAGATATTTGATGACTCCTGAGATGTTGCCCTTCAATATCTCCTTAATCTGATCGATATTTTTCATGTAAAGTTCATGCTCGAATTCACCCACACATGGACCCAGACAATTTCCCATGTGATACTCCAGGCATACTTTGAATCGCTTCAGCCGGATATTCTCCTCCGATAAATTCAATTTGCAGTTTCTTAACTTAAAAAGCTTTCGGAATAAATCGAGTAAAAACCGCACCGTTAAAATTGAGGTATATGGGCCAAAGTAGGTAGATCCATCACGAATGACATTTCTGGTTTGAAATACCCGGGGGAAGCGTTCATTCTTTATTACGATCCACGGATAAGTCTTATCATCTTTAAGCCTGATATTATAACGAGGCTGGTATTTCTTAATAAGATTGTTTTCAAGAAGCAAAGCATCCTGCTCCGTCTCAACAACCATGTGTTTAATGTCAGCAATATTCCTGACGAGTAATGCAGTTTTCCTGTTCTGTTGATTTTTATTAAAATAAGAAGAGACCCTCTTTTTGAGGTTTTTTGCCTTCCCTACATAGATGATTTTATTGGTATCATCAAAATACTGATATATTCCAGGCTGGTCAGGAAGAGCAGAAACTAATGACCGAATGTATTCAGCATTTTTTAAGATCATAAGAAAGACACTTTTTTAACAAATAATACTAATACTGAATGACGGAGTGGGTTTCGTAATTAGCCAATTCTTTCTTTTTATCCGTCTGAATAAAGGCTAAATCGATGATAAACGAGAAGTAAATCTTCTTCACCTTTAGTTGTTGGACCAGGTAAAGTGCAGCAAGTGCAGTTCCGCCGGTAGCCAATAAATCATCATGAATTAGCACAACATCATCCTCATTTAGCGCATCTATATGGATCTCGATGGTATCAACCCCGTATTCCAATTCATAGGATTCACTGAGAACTTCTGCCGGCAACTTCCCCTTTTTACGAATGGGAACAAAGCCTGCATTGAGACAATAAGCCAGTGCTCCTCCTACAATAAATCCCCGGGATTCGAGAGAGACAATCTTTGTGATTCCCTTACCCTGGCAATAATTAGTTATCTGGTCAACCACATTTTTAAATGCAACCGGTTCTTTAAACAAGGTTGTGATATCTTTAAAACTTATCCCATCGATCGGATAATCTTCGATGGTACGTACATATTTTTTAAGATCCATAGTTATAAATTATAGTTCCACGTGGAACATTACCTTCCTAACAATACAAGTAACACGTTAATATCCGATGGACTAACCCCAGAAATACGACTGGCCTGCCCTATGGTATCTGGTTGTATTTCAGTGAGTTTTTGCCTTGCTTCAGTACTAATAGTCATTATTTTTTCAAAATCGAACTTACCCGTAATTGCAATATTCTCTAATCTTCTGTACTTATCAGCCACTAATTTCTCACGATCAATGTATCCTGCATACTTAATAGCTATCTCAGATGATTCAAGTATTTCAGAAAGTCGACCAGCAGGAATAGTCGCCAAAAAATTCTTAAAGGGAACAATATCTTCAATCAAATCAAATATAGAGATCTGAGGACGCATGATAATATCAATCAATCTCACCCCTTGCTTCAATTCAGAAGAACCTTTCTCTTTAAGAATATGATCTATAAATTGTGGTTTAATGGAGAAATTTGTTACAAAATCGATGATGCTATCTACAGCCATCTTCTTCTCCAAATACAAATCATAGCGATCCTTATTTGCCAATCCAAGCTTATAGGCTTTCGATGTCAATCGAAAATCTGCATTATCCTGTCGTAATAAAATCCGATATTCCGCCCTTGAAGTAAACATCCTGTAAGGTTCATCAACTCCTTTGGTAACCAAATCATCAATCAAAACTCCAATATAAGCTTCATCCCTTTTTAAAATAAACGGTTCAAGTTCATGAACGATCTGATGAGCATTTATGCCGGCCATGATTCCCTGGGCAGCTGCTTCTTCATAACCTGTAGTCCCGTTAATCTGACCTGCAAAAAACAAGTTCTTAATCAACTTAGTTTCCAGCGTATGGTGTAATTGTGTTGGATCAAAATAATCGTATTCGATGGCATAACCCGGCCTGAAAATCTTTACATTTTCCAATCCAGATACTTTTTTCAAGGCCCGCAACTGAACATCCCAGGGCAAGGAAGACGAAAAGCCATTCAAATAATATTCAATGGTATCTTCTCCTTCGGGTTCAAGAAATAATTGATGAGAAGTCTTTTCAGCAAAGGTTACAATCTTTGCTTCAATGCTCGGACAATAACGCGGACCAGTTCCCAAAATGGTACCATTATACATAGGTGAATCTGCAAAACCTTCCTCCAAAATGGAGTGGACAGCCTCATTGGTATACGTAATCCAACAACTTTTTTTCTTTAGTGCAGACTTAATATCCGGCAGAAAAGAGAACTTTCCAATAGTTGTATCACCGGCCTGTTCCTCCATTTTTGAGAAATCAATGGAACGACCATCAATACGTACAGGCGTTCCTGTTTTAAGCCTTCCTGTTTTAAAACCCACATCAAGTAACTGCTCAGATATATGGTAAGAGGCACTTTCACCAATACGGCCTCCTTCCATTTTTGACCTTCCAATATGCATTAAACCATTCAGGAAAGTTCCATTGGTCAGCACAACCGATTTGGAATAGAAGTCCACTCCTATCTTGGTTTTTACACCAGTAACTATATTGTCTTTGAAATGAAGCGAAACCACAGCATCCTGCCACAGATCAAGATTAGGTGTTTTTTCCAAAACATGTCTCCATATTTCAGTAAATCGAACCCTGTCATTCTGTGCCCTTGGGCTCCACATGGCAGGACCTTTGGATTGATTCAGCATCCTGAACTGAATACTTGACTGATCACTTACAATCCCTGAGTATCCACCCAAAGCGTCAATTTCCCGAACAATCTGACCTTTTGCAATTCCTCCCATCGCAGGGTTACACGACATTTGAGCATATTTGGTCATATCCATTGTAATCAACAATGTTTTTGAACCAAGATTTGCTGCTGCAACTGCAGCCTCACACCCCGCGTGACCTCCTCCTACTACAATTACATCGTAAAACGGTAACATCTCTCCTAATTTTGTATTAATCAACTAACCTTTAGCATATTAAGGTAATAATTCTCCTTAAATGTCATCAAGGTTTTATCTTTTTTGATTTTATCCTTGTATCCCAATAAATGTAAAACTCCATGGATTAAAACCCTGTTCAATTCATTTTCCACAGAGGTTGAAAACAGTTTTGCATTCTCTTTCACACGATCAATACTTATAAAAATGTCACCACTTATTAAATCATTTTCAACATAATCGAATGTGATAATATCCGTATAGTAATCGTGAGTCAGATATTTCTTATTGACTTCCAACAAATAGTCATCCGAACAAAAAATAAATGAAATATCTCCAATACTTTTTTCCTCAAGATGAATAGTCTCCTTAATCCAATTGGTAGTACTTCTTCTCTTTAATTTTGGAAAAGCTACATCTTCATTAAAATAGGTAACACTCATTAGTCCAGATTAAACTTTATCATAACCGATCTTCCACCATCATAATAATTAACCTCATTTGCCATCTTACGAAGAAGAAATATACCCCTTCCACTTTCTTTCCTGATATTATCCGAACAAGTTGGATCGTTTATACATTCAATATCAAAACCCCTACCTTCGTCCTTCACTACTACAAACAACTGCTTATTGAAATATTTAATCTCCAGAAAAACATTCTTATGAATATTAAGTCCGTTGCCATGAACAATCGAATTATTGACTGCCTCACTTATTCCCAACAACACCCTGTTAAAATTATTCTTCTCAAGGCAAGTTTCATTAAAAAACTCGTCAAGGAAAGACCTCACCTTATTGATATTAATGAGCTGCGAAGATATGACTAAGTCTCGTTCCAAAATTAGTTCTTTATCTGATTCAAAAAGTTGTTGTATTTCTGGTCGTAAAAGCTTCTTAATTTAAAATTAGTCTTTTTGATTTGCTCGTTTTCATTCCTGAGCTTATTCTTATACTCGAAATATCCTTCAGGGTTACTCTTCTTTATGTCAATTGCAGTTTTTGATTCCCGCTTATCTTCGTAATCTCTTTCAATCTCTGATTTTTCCGCATCTAGTAATTTTGACAGTATTAAATTCTGACGATTGATTAATTCACTGGTAACATTTCTGTTGATCAAATCCTTTCTGGATTGTTCGAGTAACTGATCGATAGCCTTTAGTTGATCGGTTGCCTTAGTGCCTAAAGATTTACCATTGATCATATCACGCATCATTTGTTGCATCATTTCCTGCTGTGCCAAAGTCTGCCCTATACTCTTGCTCATTTTACCCATGTCGCCCTTTTTCATCTGGTCAATCATTTGCTGCAATTGTTCCTTTATAGAACTCTGACTATCTTTAAGACTTTTCATTCCGGGTTTTGAACCCTTTCCTCCCGGTTTATCACAATCTCCATCGCCAGGTTGACTGTTCTGATCCTGTTTTTTAATATTTTCAAGAGCCTCACTTAGAAAAAGAGCTAAATTATTAGCCGCAGTCATCCCATATTGCTGATACATTTTAGAACCACCTATATTCCCCGCCTCGAGGTAATCAAATGAAGAACCAACACTGCTTTCCAAAGCCAGCATTTCTTTATTGATCACAGAACTTATTTCAGGAGTTCTTTTCGACAAGGCATATAACGAATCCTTTATAAAAACAACCTGCCCTTCAAGGTTCTTCTGTCTCACCTTCAAATCATTAATCAGCGGATTATTATAATCAATCGATGACAGTTTAGTCATAAGCTTTTCCTGATCAAATGAAACAAAAATAAGGTTAGCCAAAATCTGTTTCAGATCTTCAATATTAGCGCTGTTTTGTTTTTTCTTATTAGCTTTTAACATCTGATCCATGGCAAACGCAAGTTGGTCCAAACTCTTCTTATTATTTTCTATTCCTGATGCACTTTTACGTTTATTCCCCTTTTCAGTGTCACTGATGACTTTTGTATAGTTTTCCTTAACCGATGAAAATTCTTTATCAAAATTGAATAAATTCGTTGGTTTCTCCATTGTCTTATTCAATTCAAGAGCATCGTTATAATCCTTCTCCAGGTTTTGCAGGATGGACAAGTTCTCTTTTTCATCTTTGTTAATTTGGATCAAATCCGATCGTTTCTCCAGTTTCTCCAGATTACTACCTTCTGCTGCTGCCAGTTTTTTTAGCTCCTGAAGAATACGTTCAACTTTACCTTCCACTTTCATCTTCTTTAACAATTGCAGGTTCTTGTCAAGTTGTTTAGACAGGTTATCCATTCCTGAATCCATATCTTTGGTAAGTTGTTCCAGTTTTTTTGAATCAAACTGTTTGGCTAATTCATTAAATTCATCAAACAGCTTTTTCAAATCATCACTAAATACTTCTTTTAATAATTGCTCAATTTGTTCCTGCTTTTTAAGCAATTCAGCCTTGTCTTCCGTAAATGAATTTTCAAAATTATTAGTCTCCTTATTCTGTTGACTGATTTGTTTAAGAACATTTTCAAGCTCTGTCTTCTTATTCATTATGTCTTTTACAGTCTGGAACTTTTGCCAATCCGTCATCTCTGAATTGATTTGCTTCATTTTAAGATCTTTAAACTCCTGTTGAATTTCATCAGTAAGTTTGGCACTCTTTTGAAATAAATTATCCATTGAATTGATATCAGAATTTTCCTTTGCTATAATATCCTGATATTCTGGAAAACTGAATGTAAATGTCTCGCTGATTGACCGTTTATAGTGATTCACAAAATCATTATCAGAAACAGAAAAATAATACTTAAAAGACTTACCAAGACTCTTTACTGACTCAAAATTAAACGAATAGTAAAAATCCTGATTTAATAAAGAAGGCGTAAATGGAATTTTAATAACACTATCCTTTCCATCTGTACTAATATTAAAATCAAGCTTGCTAAATCCATAATCGTCAACAATATTTCCTTTAAAATGAAAACTTTTAAAATCAATTGAATCCTGCGCCTGAACAACTTTTATTTCAGGAAACAAATCTGAAATTGTAGTTATTTTATATACCAGATTATTATCATTATCCAGTTTTGAATTTTTAACTTCTATACTGTATTCTATATCGCTTTGAAAGGTTTTTGTAATTTCAAATAAATCTTCATTTTTTTTACCCTTAATTCTCGTACTATCATTTAAAATCATTACCAAAGAATCAGTATCAACAGTTTTAAATATCCATTTAATAGTGCTTCCTGATGCAATTTTCAAATCCCCTATATTTTGCAAGGTCTCTTCAGGAAGGTTGGTGTAACTCGGTGGCAAAATATTTACACTGAATGAAGAGATAAATGGCTTATTTAAAACAGTTATCCTGTAAACTTCAGAAACATACTTTTTATCTGTAAAGTAAAATGAAATAGAACTGTTAATATTATCAATAGTATATTTAAACTTTCCATCAGCTTTTGTCATCAAAAAGTTGTTTCCGCTGATATTCACATACATCATTTCAGGTATTTCCTTTCCGTTGCAAGCCAATTTCAATTCAACCGACTCCCCTGTTACAATTTCAAATATCTTATTTTCAAGTTCAAAAGTAAATGGTGCAGGTTTTTCATATTTCTGTTGAAACCTTACAAGACGGGCAGAGCTTTCAGTAAAAAATACTGGAGAATGAATAAATAGTGCTGAAAATACCAGCACTACAGCTATAAAAATGACAAATACAATTTTGAGATCTTTAAAACGAATAGCATCCGTAAAACGAAAGATTTTTAACTCTTCAATTTTCTGGTCAATACTTGCATTTTTTAAATCATTGGAATAAACCGAATTTGATTCATTAGCCAATTCCACAACATTAATTAGCTTATCTTTAATTTCTGGATAAGTTTTGCTCAATAAGGAAGATACATCATAATAGGAAAGCCGTTTACCTATGCCAAACAGTTTTATTAAAGGTCTGATTATAAAATAAATAAATACTAATAAGGTTAGCAAAATTGTAGTAATAACAATAACGAGCTTAATTTTAGGATCAAAATAATTGAAATATTCAAGACAGGTAACAAAGCTAAAATAGACAATCAGCAGAAGTATAAACAGAATCAATCCCCTTATCAACTGATAGAGATAAAACTTCCTAATATAGGTATTTAGTTTATCAACAAACTGTTTAAAGTTTTTTTCCATTTTTATAATAAATTCATTCTAAGAATTTTAGATAATCATCTTTTAAACATTTTAAAAAAATTGTTGTTTATAAATGCATCTAAAAATTGCAAATCATTTGACAAAGATATTGATTGAAATTTGTATTAAATATTTTTTTAATAGATGCAAGGATAATTAATCAATTCTATTCACCCTATATGTAAACATAAATACAGTCTTTTTACTGCATTTATTTATTAATAATTTATAAAACTAACAATTGTTATTAGAAAATGAATTAACTTTAATACCAATGTTTTAGGGTGTTAATATCCCGTTTAAAAAAGAAAATAAAAACCTTATATTTAGAAAAACAAGAAGTATTTTAAAAAGATATCAAGGATACTAACAGGACATATTCATATTCATTTTTTTAATTTGAAATTATAAAATAAATAATAATGATATCATTGGGAAAGATACCTTTGAAAATAAATTAAAACAGAGGGTTTCCTTTTAGTGTTTTTCGGAATATACTATATTGAAAGAATCGTTTCTAATGTATGGGAGAGGGATTAATGATATTACTGGTAGAAGATAATCTTTTAAATCAACGTGTTGTGACGTTTAGTCTTAAAAAGTACAAACACGAAGTGGTTATTGCCAACAATGGTGTGGAGGCAATTGAAAAATTTCGTGGGTCTAAATTTGACGTGATTTTAATGGATATCATGATGCCGGTTATGGATGGAATAGAAGCAACCGTAAAAATCAGGGAGATTGAACGTATGGATAAAATAGAAGAAAGAACTCCCATTATTGCACTTACAGCCAATACAATGGATAACGACCGGGATAAGTGTATTTCATTTGGCATGGATGAGTTTATGGCAAAACCCTTTGACATAGAAAAGCTTAATTCCATATTCACTGATCTTAAAATTACTTACTGATAGATTCCCATCCTAATTTACAATCTTCAAGTTTAATTTTTTTACTTTTGGCTGTTATTAAAAGCTAAAAATGACCGAGCATTTTGATTTTAGAGATGATTCTTTTCCTGATGATGAAAAAGAGATAGACAAACAGTTACGGCCACTTGAATTTGACGATTTTAGTGGTCAGAATAAAATTGTTGAAAATCTGAAAATCTTTGTTCAGGCAGCCAAAATGAGAGGTGAAGCCTTGGACCATGTTTTGCTTCACGGGCCTCCGGGATTGGGAAAAACTACGCTTTCAAACATCATTGCAAATGAATTGGGTGTCACCCTGAAATTAACTTCTGGTCCTGTTTTGGATAAACCCGGAGATCTGGCTGGTTTATTGACAAATCTTGAACCGAATGCCGTCTTATTTATCGATGAGATTCATCGGCTCAGTCCTATTGTTGAAGAATATCTGTATTCAGCAATGGAGGATTACAAGATTGACATCATGATTGACAAGGGACCCAGTGCACGGTCAATACAGCTCGAATTAAACCCTTTTACTTTAATTGGAGCAACTACACGCTCCGGTTTATTAACCAGTCCCCTGAGGGCTCGTTTTGGCATCAAAGCGCATCTCGAATACTACGATGTGGATGTACTCACCAAAATTGTAAAACGATCGGCTTATATTCTGAATGTAAAGATTGATGACCAGGCTGCTGTTGAAATAGCCACCAGGAGTCGCGGAACACCCCGCATAGTGAATGCTCTTTTACGTCGTGTACGTGATTTTGCACAGGTAAAGGGTAATGGTGAAATCAACATGGAAATTACACTCTATGCCCTGGATGCGCTTAACATCGATAAGTATGGTCTGGATGACATGGATAATAAAATTCTGACCACCATCATCGATAAATTTAAGGGTGGACCAGTGGGTGTATCAACGATTGCCACAGCTGTGGGCGAAGATTCGGGTACTATTGAAGAGGTTTATGAACCTTTCCTAATTAAAGAAGGATTTATGAAACGTACTCCCCGTGGAAGAGAAGTTACCGAGTTAGCTTACAAACATTTGGGAAGGATTCACTATGGTGATCTTCCTAGTCTTTTTTAATCAGTTTAATCTCGAATAATTTTGGAAATAGTTTTCCGGTTACATACATCTTTTTAGTCACCGGATCAATTGCAATACCATTCAAAACATCTACCTGTTTCGTTGAATTTGACATCGTAAGAATGCCTTCCAGGTTTATTTTTGAAAGAACTTTACCTGTTTTGGGATCTATCTTTACAATCATATCCGTAGTCCATACATTGGCATAGATGAATCCGTCTGAATATTCAAGTTCATTTAGATAAACAAGAGGATTCAGATTATCGTATACCTGTAATCTTTTAACAATTTTATAGGTCGTTGGATTTAGGTAGGTTAATACATTGGTTCCGTCATCCATGATTAAATTCTTGTCATCATGCGTCATTCCCCAGCCTTCAGCCGACTCAAAACGAAAACTATCGACCAAAGCCATATTTTCAAGATTATAAACAAATCCAACCTGTGTTTTATAGGTCAACTGGAAGATCCGATTATTAAAAATAGTAATTCCCTCACCAAAATACTTGTCAGCCAGTTTCACTGATTGTATTGTTTTGCCGGTTTTAAGATTTGTCTTTAAAAGATTTGATTTACCATTTTCCCCTGTGCTTTCGTATAAAAATCCATTGTGAATTTCCAAACCTTCAGTAAATGATGTTGGGTTATGAGGATACGATTGAACCAGTTCATAACCGTATTTTTCAGGAACAATGTCTGACAAAACCTCAAAAGTCTTATAATAGACACCCTCTACCCCATCCGTTTTTATGGCTACTGCTTTTAGAGTATGCTTGCCAATATTTTCAAATTTCTTTGCTTTATACGTAAAATCTGCTTTGGTATCCGAAGTCAGCAAAACCGAATCCACATAGAGTTTAGTCTCCTTCAAATCACCATCTTTCAGTTTAACTGAAATGCCAACGGTAATATCATTTCCGCAGATAATATTTTTACGGGGCGAATCCACACTAATCTTAACAGTTGGTTTTCGTGACCTACCTGAATTAGTTGAACATGAAAAAGAACTGATAAATAGAGTAAGAAGGATGAATGTTATGAAAATTTTGAAATTCATTAGATGCCTTTGAATTTGATTAAAATACTGGCCTCAAATATAAGACAAATTAAAAGTCAATTGATTTACATTACAACGAAATAGATTTAACCAAGGGAAATTTCAATTTGTATCTTTCACATATTTGGGGTTAGTATTCTAGGGCATGATAAAGTGAGATAAGTTCACCTAAGTGCTCAATATTTTAGATTTAAAAGTTCTACTCCCTTTAATATCATTAATAATTTCTTCAGCACTTTTATCAGATTTAAATGCGCCAAAAAACCGATCAACTACATTCTCTTTTTCAGAAACTTCATCAACAATAGAATTAGAAAGCCTGGCTATCAGTTTAATTTTATTTTCTTTGCTCAAACTACTTAATAATCCAAAATAGTTATCTATCAACGGGATACTTGCATCGGATTTCATAGCTATATCTTTTTTACAAATATACTCTTTTCATTCAAAATACTAATCTGGTTAAGATAACTTTGAATGAATTTTCTCCTGCTTTTTGTGAAACAGAGAGCAAACCTGTTTTTGCTCAAATAACTGAATGGCTGATTCTTTGGTCATTATTTGGAAGTTATATTGTGTTTAAATGTAATAAAAACATTCCTTATTTACAACCAACCGGGGGACAAATTGTACCCCGGTTGCTTTCAAAAAGTTTATTGTTGCACATGATTCTATATTTAAACCTTTTCTTATCCACTTTCCAAATTTGAATACAAACCTGTGTCGCAAACGCAAAACCAACCCCTCATTACTGCTATCGCTCAAACGAGGGGCAATGTGGAGATTGCAAATCCCTAATTAAAAGGTACATATTACTCAGAGTGCTCGGGGCACCACCTTCTCCAAGCTTTTAAGTTTATCTGGAGGAACAGGGTAAAGACTTAAAGTTTGACAATAAATTATTATCTTTTTCTAATATAAGATTTCACTAAGTTCTTTCCTTCCTTTGTAATTTCATACATATCATCTGGCAAAATGGTTATCATGCCATGAAGTGCTAAAGTCTTTGCATTCATATCAAAATTAGTTGATGCACGGGTAAAATAAATTCTACCCATCCTATCTGCCCAATCATTTAATCCAATCGCTTGTTGAATGTCCGTTCCATAACTTGTACCATTGTCATACAAATATTTTAAAAATTTGTAAGGAAAACCTAGTTTATGCGGCCTGTAGTTTAACGTTTCCATAGTTTATTTAATGTTATAAAGTTTAATTACTTCACTGGCAATCGCTCCAGCATCATAAACACCACCATCAAGGACATCATTTATCATTTTTTCCTTTTCTGAAAGTACCTTTATAATCTTTTCCTCAATCGTATTAACGGCAACTATATTCCAAACAGTTACTGAATGTGTTTGTGTTATTCTGTGGACTCTGTCCGCAGCCTGTGCTAATTCACCAGGTGTCCAAGGAAATTGAATCATAGCTACATTTGAAGCAGCGGTTAATGTAATTCCAATTCCACCAGCTTTTATATTTGCAATAAATAATGTACAATCGTTTTCAGTTTGAAATCTGTCTATTGCTTTTTGACGGTTTACTGGTGTGGTTGAACCATCCAAACGAGCGGCATCAGGAAATTCTATCATTAATTCAGTAATAACATCTTTGTTAATAGCAAACACAACCAGCTTTTCTCCCGATTCTAAAAAGTCCTTTATCCATTCAATGACTGATTTCATCTTACCTTTGACAGCCAGTTGTTTAAGTAATCCCATTTGCACTAATACAGGTGCATTTTCAGCTTTTTCTACCTTCAAATCCTTAATTGATAATAAATCCTGATAGTCTAAAACATCTCCAACTTCCAAATCATAGCGTTTGGCATAAGCCTTTAATTCTTTTTCAATTCCTTCTTTGCACAAATCAGTATTGAACTTTTCTTTTAGAAATTCAATAAATTGATTTTCCACATCAATGTATTCCGTTATGTTGTCAATGTTTAAAGGCATGACACTTATTTGCTTCGGAGGTAAATCTTTCAATACTTCACTTTTCTTGCGCCTGATCATCACAGACTTTGTAAGTATCCTATGCAAATCTTCTGCATTGCTCACTCCCTTAACATTTCTACCAAACCTATCATGTTTTGCATCACAAAATTGCTTTGTGAATTGGTAGAAGTTTGGAAATATATTTGGATTTAGAACGTTCACAATGTTGAAAATCTCAATAGGTGAATTTTCAATTGGGGTACCCGTCAAAGCAATTATCTTATCAAAGTATTTTGCCAGACGTTTAAATGCTTTTGTACGTTTGGAAGTACTATTCTTAATAAAATGTGCTTCATCCACGATAAGCACTTTGAAACCAAATTTTTTCAATGCTGTAACCCACCCATCGAGAATGTCATAATTAATAATGGCAAATTTACCAGTTATTCTGGTTATGTTTCTGCCTTCTAAAATTTGGACATCTGTTTCTCCTAATCTGTTTTGTATTTCTCTAGACCAGTTAATTTTTACAGAACTAGGACAAATAACTAAAACAGGTGAATCCTGTTTATGTAGTTGACACCAAGCCAAAGACTGAATTGTCTTTCCTAAACCCATTTCATCAGCTATTAATACTCTGGCATCACATTCTTCAATGAATTCCACACCTCTGGCCTGAAATGGATATAATGTACCATTAAATCCAGTGATATTTTTTATTTTAATGTTTTGAATTTCCCGTTCTTGTCTGGCCAAACGTTCCCAATCTCTTAAAGTTTTTCCAAACTGAAAGTGCTGTTCTATTAATACTTTAGCATTAGGGAAGGTTAATGGGATGCTGCACATATCATCTTTAATATGGTAACGACAATCTACAAAGGAAGTAACAAATTTAGTTGAAACTGAATCATTTGTTGACATCATTAGATAGATCCTGTTATCTTTTAGGAAAGCCCTATTTGGAATTTTGTTGAACATGGTTGATTGCTTTTTTTATAGCATTTTTCAATTCTTTAAACCCAGACTCTATCACTCGTTACCGTTGGCACTCAGACGTAACGCAGTCAGGGTTTAGCCGATAAACTTCCGATCACGCGCTGCAATTCAAATTACTAATTTCATGTCAACGAAGCACTGAAATCCGACATGCCGTGTAGTTTGCTATTATGCTTTTGTGCTTTACTTTTTATTTAATAATATCTTCTTCTGTTTTTACTTTTCTTCTTGATCTTTTCAGTCTTATAATAATGTTTTTAAATCCCTGCGATTTACTTATAGAATAATAATTTAAAGATTCTCCAAACGTATCAACTACTTTTTGTAGGTTTTTAACAAGTCCCTCGCTGAGCATATTTTGGGAATTTTCGTTAAACATCAAATGATAAAATGAAGCCCACATTATGGTCGCATCGCTAAACGCAATATCTCCGTCTGGACCAATAATTGAATAGCATTTAGTTTTTGGAATTACTGATTGTGCAAGTTTTTTGTTAACTGCAGAACATGCAGACAAAAACAAACGTTTTTTGAATAAACTATCCTTTAATATTTCGCCTAACTCGTCATAAGGTATTTCATCAAGTGTCGTGCAAAGTGAGTTTTCTCCACCATGACATGAAATGTGCAAATAGCGATAATTACTTTCCTCAAAAATTTCAACAACTTTTTTAAACTCTTTTTTTGTTCGTATATAAAAATATTGAGTTTCTATTTTGCTTAGTCTCAGAATATCAGACAAAATACCACCTTCATATAGTTCTTTTTTTTCATCCTCGAAACCAAGACTCTCAATTATAAAAACTTTTGCTTTTGTTCTTTTATTTGTCATTATTGGTTTTTTATTTGTCATTTTCTATTCCAGAATGGTTTTTCAAGGTTGCAGCTAACAATGTAATAGTGTCACCCTAGTATGACCCATGACTAGAAAATAGGGGAGAATTATAGTACTTTTTCGATACTTCAACAATTTCCAATCCGCTAAATTCTTGCCTAACTCTTTGGTTTTTACAGTGTATTAAAGGTAAGCGGTTGTGTTATTAAATCAAAACTATTTGTAGCTTTTTCCTATTCCTTTTTATGTAAAAATTGTTTCAAATGCTCCCCACAACTCTTTAACCAGTAAACCCATCTGTAGAGATGGCATTTCTCAAACTTTTCCTTTTCAGGTAGTCGTTCTTTGCCAAAAAATTATTATCTTTAACCTTCAAATAAGTTCATGCTAAAGTCAGAAGTAATGATGCAGCAATTTACTCTTTGACTACGTCCTCCAATATTCTATCCATTCATAAATATTTCAAGTAATCAATTGACCTGCTTTCGACTTAAACGGAAGGGATCAGGGTAGGGATTTCTTGGGGTTTCCTACGGATAAATTAATCTATGATTGATCTGTAAACGTACTAAGATCCAGATTTTAGTACAGCAATAGATCAGTCATAGTACAGATATAGACAACCCATACCCTCCTCATCCCATCTCCTTCCCTACTCAAACCCATCCTGGCTTAGGTCGGTTTTCTTCATTCAGGCGTTTTATCAGAAAGCTTTTAGGGTTATAATATTTTAGGTTTGTATATTTGGCAAAATTTTAATTTGTGGGTGCATTAAAAAAGCTTGCCGGAGAAACTGCCATTTATGGCATGAGTAGTATTGTCGGACGGTTCCTTAACTGGTGGTTAGTTCCATATCATTCACGTATATTTTTACCTGAAGCATATGGAGTCGTAACGAATCTCTATTCGTATGTAGGCTTTTTACTGGTCTTTCTGACCTTTGGAATGGAGACCGGTTTTTTCAGATTTGCCAACAAAACCAGTGAACACGATAAAATCTATTCAACCAGTGCCATTTCTCTATTTGGCGGTTCGGTGCTTTTTGTATTGCTAATTTATATGTTTTCAGGCACATTCGCCGGGTTTCTGAATTATCCGAACAGTGAGGACTTTATCAAGTGGCTGGCCATTATTGTAGCCCTTGATGCAGCCACTGCCATTCCGTTTGCAAACCTTCGGCACGAGGGAAAGGCCATGCGTTTTGCCTCCCTTAAATTGGTCAATATTTTCGTTAATATTTTCTTCAATGTCTTCTTTCTCTCCATTTGCCCGTATATTCTGAAGACCAATCCCGATAGTTTTATCCGTTTTATTTATCATCCTGAATTTGGTGTCGGATACGTGTTTATTGCAAACTTAATTGCTTCCGTAGTTACGCTGGTCATGCTTATTCCTGAAATCAGAAAGATCAAAATGCAGTTTGACTGGATAATCTTTAAGGAAATATTCTGGTACTCCTTCCCTATCCTGTTGGTTGGTATTGCTGGAATGATCAATCAAAACCTGGATAAAATTCTGATCCCTGAGTTAATACCTGCCAGTCAAAAACCAATGGTACAACTGGGTATTTACGGAGCGAATTACAAACTGGCGGTGGTCATGAATATGTTTATTCAGGCTTTTCGCTATTCCTTTGAGCCGTTCTTTTTCAGTCACCAGAAAAACAGTGATTCAAGGCTCATTTACGCCCATGTGATGAAGTATTTTATCATTTTCGGACTGATCATCTTCCTTGGAATTACCTTGTTCATTGATATCTTTAAATTCATAATCGGCCCCGAATATCATTCAGGATTAAAGGTTATTCCTTCGGTTCTGATGGGAAACTTGTTTCTTGGAATTTATTTCAATCTTTCGCTTTGGTATAAACTTTCAGATAAAACCTGGATGGGAGCATGGATTGCCGGTATTGGGGCACTGCTAACGATCATTTTATGCGTTCTTTTAATCCCGATAATGGGATATATGGGAGCTGCCTATGCCACACTGATTTGTTTTGTCCTGATGACAGTGATTTCTTATGTTGTGGGGCAACGTTATTACAGGGTTGAATACGACTTAAAGCGGATATTCTTTTACTTTGCAGTGGCAGTCGGCTTTTATTTTCTTTCAGGTAATGTCCATTTTTCGGATTATGGACTGCAATACGTACTTAACTTCAGCTTGTTTTGTGCGTTTTTAGTAGTCGTATTCTTTACTGAAAAAAATGATATACAAAGTTTATTGAGAAGATAGGCTAATAAAATACTTTTTAGTATTATTTTTGATCTTTATTTGATGACATATGGGAAAGTTGAAAATCGCTGTAGCAAGCGATCATGCAGGATACGAAAGAAAGCAGGCAGTCCTGAAATACCTTCAGGAGCAGGGAATTGAATACAGGGATTTTGGTTCTTATTCTTCAGAAAGTTGCGATTACCCTGATTTTGCCCATCCTTTGGCTGAGGCAGTAAGCAAGGGTGAATTTGATAAAGGAATTACTTTGTGCGGCAGTGGAAACGGCATCAATATTACGGCAAACAAGCATCAGGGAATACGTTCGGCGATATGCTGGCTACCCGAAATAGCCATGCTGGCCCGCCAACATAATGATGCAAATATTTGTGCGCTCCCTGCCAGATATATTACTGATCAGGAAGCAATTGAGATTATTAAAGTATTTTTGGCAACCAAATTTGAAGGTGGTCGTCATCTATTGAGAATAAACAAGATACCGGTATAGAAATGTCGGAACAGAAGGAAGTGTTTTTAAAGGAGTCAGAGAAAATTGCTTTCGATTTGAAACATCGTGCAACCATCAAATTCAACATGTCGAAATACGATGCTGCGGTTGATCGTGCTGTGATGCGTTATTCCGATCTGAATCTGGCTAAAGCCAGGGCTTCCTATGTAAAAACAATGGCCATTCATAATTTGCACGACAACTTACTACAGTTTGAAAAAAATATTACTGCCAATGGCGCTTCAGTTATTTGGGCCGAGAATACAGAGCAGGCCATCGAAGCGGTAAAGAAAATAATGATTGAAAATCATTCGAAAACGGTAGTTAAGAGTAAGTCGATGACTACCGAAGAAATTGATTTAAACGATCATTTGGCAGAGATTGGAGTCGAGTCACTTGAAACTGATTTGGGCGAATACATCGTTCAATTGGCAGGTGAAAAACCCTACCACATCGTGACGCCTTGTATGCACAAATCTCGCCAGGATATTTCAAAGCTTTTTACCGAAAAATTCAACACTCCCGAAGGCAGTGCTCCTGAGTATCTGACTGCCTGGGTCAGGGAAAAACTAAGGGCCAAATTTACAACTGCCGATGTGGGAATTACAGGAGCCAATTTCCTGGTTGCCGATGTAGGCGGTATAGCCTTAACCGAAAATGAAGGAAATGCACTGATGTCGGTATCATTTCCTAAGATTCATATTGTTATTGCGGGGATAGAAAAAATGATCCCGCGCATGCAGGATCTGGGACTGATGTGGCCTATCCTTGCCGCTCATGGAACAGGTCAGCAAATATCGGTTTACAACACCCTTATTACAGGTCCGAAAAGGGAAGGCGAAACGGATGGTCCTGAGAAGATGATCGTTATCTTACTGGATAACAAACGATCAGAACTTTATGCCAATGACGATCAGTTTGAAGTATTGAAATGCATCCGCTGCGGGGCCTGTCTGAATGCCTGTCCCATTTATCGGAACATCGGTGGTTATACTTATGATGCAACTTACAGCGGACCTATCGGTTCGGTAATAACACCATTTTTCAAGGGACTGAAGGAATACAATCACCTGAGTTCTGCCTGCTCGGTTTGTGGGAAATGTACAGAGGTCTGTCCTGTAAAAATACCTTTACATCATATGTTGCTGATTAACCGGCGGGATGCTGTAAAGGCGGGATACGGAGGATTTGCCTGGAATCAGGGAATGAAGGCTTATGCATATGCTTTTTCAAAGCGCAGCAGGCTGGATATGTTTAACGGAATAACAAAAAACACGTTTGCCTTCTTGGGAACAAATGCCCTGGGCGAACAGAAACAAATACCAAGATTGGCCGATCAATCGTTTAGCAAACAATGTACCACTAAAAAATAAAACCTATGCTGTCGAATACTTGTAAATATGCTGTAAGAGCACTCATCTACCTGGGAAAATATTCTTCGGAAGGTGCAAAAATCGGGATAAAGAAAATCTCTTCTGATTTATCAATTCCAACTCCTTTCCTGGGAAAAATACTTCAGAACCTGGTTAAACAGAAGATTTTGGTTTCAACCAAAGGACCTAACGGAGGATTTGGCATTGGGAAAAAGACAGACGAAATTTCGTTGTATGATATTGTACGTATAGTCGATGGCGACGACTTTTTCAAAAATTGCCTGATTGGCCTAAAGCCCTGTGTAACCCATGAAAACAATCAAATGCCTTGCCCTGTTCATGGCCGGTTTGGTCCTATACGTGCACAGTTGCTTCTGTTTTACCAGGAAACAACCATTGCAGGAATTTTAGGAGATATGACAGGTTTCGAAGATTTGATTAGTCTCTAGCAATCCAGTCCAGGATCCATTGGACTAGTAACAATATCTTTCTGATTGGCAATGGGAAAGAGGAATAAGGAAAGAGGAAATACTCATAGTTAACTCCTTTTTCCTTATTTCATTTTCCTCTTTCCCTTTTCCTCTTGACTTCGATTAATATTTAACTTGATTTTTCGATGGCTGGAATCTATATCCATATACCCTTTTGCCGAAAACGTTGTCACTACTGCGATTTCTTTAAATCAACTGATTTCAGTCAGAAATTCAGACTATTGGAAGGTTTGAATAAGGAATTGGTTAGCCGTTCTTCAGAGCTTGAGTCCGACGAAATAAATACGATCTATCTGGGGGGAGGTACTCCATCCGTTTTGCAGATTGATGAGCTGAAAGATCTTTTGGAGATCATAAATCAGCATTATAAGGTTTCCGCGCTTGCAGAAATAACCATGGAAGCCAATCCTGATGATCTGAGCCAGGCCAAACTCTCAGCATTAAGGTCGATAGGCTTTAACCGTTTAAGCATGGGAGTGCAGTCATTCGCTGAATCTGACCTGAAACTGATGAACCGAAGGCATAGCGTAATGCAGGCCATTCAATCTGTAAAATGGGCTAAAAAGGCAGGTTTTTCAAACATGAGCATCGATCTGATTTATGGTTTGCCGAATCAAAGCCTGGAAGAATGGGAGCAAAACGTTCGCATTGCCGTTGAACTGGATGTACAGCATATCTCGGCTTATAACCTGACCTATCACGAAGGCACTGTTTTTTACGATCAGCTTAAAAAAGGCATATTGAAAGAATTGCCTGATGAGCTAAGTCTTCAGCAATTCGAATTACTTATCCGCATATTGAAAGAAGCAGGATTCGAACATTACGAAATTTCAAACTTCTGTAAGCCAGGCCTTTATTCTCAGCACAATTCATCGTACTGGAAAAGCAAAAAATATATTGGCATTGGTCCATCTGCTCATTCCTATGATCTGCTGACCCGCCGGTGGAATGTATCCTCTATTTCAAAGTATCTGGATGGTTTAGAGAACAATGAATCTTACAGCGAAACCGAGATATTGTCTGATCAGGATCGTTACAACGATTATATCATAACAGGTCTTCGAACCATATGGGGCATCAGCGAAGATTTTATTCAAAGTGAATTTCCCGGGAAGTATCTGATTCACTTTCAGCATAGTAAAAAGAGATATTTACAGACTGGTCATCTTACCTGTACCAACGAATTGGTATGTATAAGTTCTTCAGGATTGTTTATTTCAGATCAGATTATGGCTGATTTTATGCTTGTTGAATGATGCTAAATATTGTTAATGTAAGGGCAGACTATGTTTCATTCACGCTATAAATCCATATCTTAGCAGCTTGAATTTTTTTGAATGGAATAATCGGAAATAAAAACAGAATAATGATCGTAAATATTGTCAATCAATCCAATAATCCGCTGCCTGAATACAGTACCGTTCATTCTGCCGGTATGGATCTTCGAGCCAATCTCGATAAGCCGGTTACTTTAAAACCACTCGAACGCATACTGGTTCCGACAGGCCTGTTCATTGAATTGCCGGTTGGATATGAGGCACAGATTCGCCCCAGAAGCGGTTTAGCCTTGAAAAAAGGAATTACTGTGCTTAATTCGCCGGGAACCATCGATGCTGATTATCGTGGTGAAATCGGTATTATCCTCATTAATTTGTCGAACGAAGATTTTGTCATTCAACACGGCGAACGTATTTGTCAGATGGTAATCGCCAGCCATGAACATATTGCCTGGGAATCAGTTGAAGTATTGGAAGAAACTGCACGCGGAACTGGTGGTTTCGGGCATACCGGTAAAAAGTAAAAAAATGAAGAACAGATATCTAGCATCAATTGCCTTAGTCTTAATCCTGGCTACATCTTGCAGCACTGCAAAGAAAAATGTGAAGTCGGCTCCTTTGGCTAAAACAGAATTGTCAGAAGCAGCCATCTCTGATGATGACAAAAATGAATTTGAATATACTTTCATCGAAGGTCTTAAGCAAAAGATGATTGGTAATCAACAGGCGGCAATCAGCTTATTTTCGAAGTGCCTCGAGATTAATCCCAATTCAACTTCTGCCATGTTCGAACTGGCGAAGATACACAGTGGCAACAACGATCAGACCAGTGCCTCTCTTTTGCTCGAAAAAGCCATCAGTATCGATCCTGCGAATAAGTGGTACAAATTATTGCTGGCCCAGATTTACCAGCAGGGAAAGCAGTTTAATAAGGCTGCTAGCTTGTATGAGCAGCTCTACAAGCTTGATCCTGAAAACATGGAATATCTTTACATGAATGCAAGCCTGCTTTCATCAGCCAAGAAATTTGATCAGTCCATTGATGTCTATAACGAACTGGAAAAGAAAGTCGGAATGAACGACCAGATTTCAGTCGAAAAGGAACAAATATACCTTGCAGCAGGGAAGAAAAAAGAAGCGCTGGCCGAACTTCAGAAGCTTATTGATTTAAACCCCAAAGAACCCCGCTATTATGGTTTGATGGCCGATTTTTACCTTCAGGAGAAGGATGAAGTAAACGCGCTTAAGTATTATAATAAAATCCTGGAAATCGATCCTGATAACGGTTTTGTACTCTTCTCGCTGACCTCTTATTACAGGCAGAAGGAAGACAAGGAAAAAGCCTGGGAATATATCCGTAAAGGCTTTCTGAACAAAACGGTCGAAGTCGATACCAAGATTCAGTATTACCTGATGATGACTTCCGATCATGACAAGCCATTTTTCACAGATGACCAGATCAGTGAGTTGGTCAACATTCTGATTAAAACCAATGCAGACGATTTCCGTGTATATACTGTTTATGCCGAATACCTGATCTCCAAAGGGAAATTAGCCGAAGCACGTGCGCAGCTGCGTAAAGTACTTGAGACTGAAAAGGACAATTATGCCATATGGGAACGTATGATTTTGATCAGTAATGATATGCAGGACTTTAAAAGCGTATATGCCGATGCAGAGAAAGCACTCGATCTTTTTCCCAATCAGCCCGAATTATATGCCCTTAAGGCTGTGGCCTGTCTGCAACTTGAAAAATATACCGAAGCGATCGATGTTTTGAAAGAAGGAGATCCGTATTTACTCGATAATAAAGTCATGAAGATTCAGTTCGATTTATACCGGGCTGAAGCTTTTTACAAGCTCGATAGGGTAGAGGAGGCATTTAAAGCCTACGACGAGGTACTTAAGCTCGATCCCGAAAACTGGGGAGCAATGAATAATTATGCCTATTATCTTTCGCTTCGTAACGAGAATCTTGACAAGGCTGAAGAATTAGGCAGTCAGGCAGTCCGTGCAAATCCGGCAAACTCAACTTACCTGGACACCTATGCGTGGGTGTTGTTTATGCGAAAAGATTATAAACTTGCCAAATTCTACATGGAAACTGCTATCAAGAACGGTGGCGATAAAAATGGCGTCATCGTCGAACATTATGGCGACATTTTATACCTGTTGGATGAAAAGCAGGCAGCATTGGAACAGTGGAAAAAAGCGCTGGGAATAGGTGAAGGTTCCAAACTTTTGAATGAAAAAATCAAACAGGAACGCTATCTTGATAAATAAACAGTGAGAAGATTAACCGCCCTCAAACCATTTGTTTTTGCCCTCGCAGGCTTTATTCTGCTTGCTCTTTCATCGTGCAGAACAGCCCGTGTCATACCCAGAACAACAACAGTTGCCAGACCTATAACGACTGGTAAGCTGATCCGTAATATTGACAACAATGCCTTTGACTATAAACATTTATCGATAAAGAAAATCAGCTGTCAGTTTGATAACGGGAAAACAAAAACATCTTTCAAAGCAAGCATACTGGCCGAAAAAGATAAACGGATTACAATATTGCTGAGCAAGCTGAATATACCAGTCGCACGGATATGGCTTACTCCTGATAGCGTTAAACTGATCAATTACCTCGAAGATACTTATCTGCTCGACGATTACAGCTATCTAAGCTCACTGGTGGGTCTTGATCTCGACTTTGAAACTATCCATGCCATTATCTCAAACAACATGTTTTCGTTGCGCGACGATAAGCATGATAAGGAAAACTACGAAAACATGACAAAGATTGATTCTGGATTATATGTACTGGAATCCGTGAAAAAACTTAAGATTAAAAAGGCGACACATAGAGCTAATGCACGCAAACAGGGTAAATACCTTCGTAAAGGCAATGAGGATGCACCAGTCCTTCAAACCCTGTTTATCGATCCTGAAACCTATAAAATCAGGAAGATACGTATGGATGATTCCGCAAATGCAAGAAAACTGAATATCGATTTTTCTGACTTTGTCCCCATAGATAAACAAACCTATCCTGGCGATATTTCCCTTCATTATGTCAGTCCCGATAGTTTAGTACAGTTGAGGATCAGGCTGAGCGGCTTCTCTACGGCAGATGAAAAGGAAGTTCGTTTCAAAGTACCAGAAAACTTTACCAGGATAAACACTAAATAGCATGCGTAGTTTTCTGATTCTTTCGGCATTTGTATTTCTGACCTTGATGGCCCACAGCCAGTCATTGGACGATTTGCGCAAAAAGAAGCAGAAAACCAATGAGGAGATCAAATATACCACCCGCCTGCTGGAAGACGCTAAAAAGAACCAGAAGAAGACCCTGAACAAATACAATATCCTGAACAAGCAGATCGAGTTACGCACCAGCCTGATTACGGGAATAAACTCCGAAGTAGGGGTATTGGTCGATTTTATTGATCAGAACGCCTGGCTGGTCAGTTCCCTTAACAGCGATCTGGAGGACCTGAAAAAGGAATATGCCAAAATGATTGTCTTTGCCCAGAAAAATCAAACCAATTACAGCAAGATACTCTTCATTCTTTCCTCAAACAGTTTCAACCAGGCCTACAAACGACTGATGTATCTCCGGCAATACACCGAATACCGTAAACGTCAGGCCGAACTGATTCAATGGATCCGCGATCTGATACAGGTCAAGGTTTCCCGCCTTCAATTGCAACGGGCCGAAAAGGAGACCCTGCTGCAATCCCAAAAGCGCGAAGCCGATCAGTTGTCACAGGAGAAGAAGCAACAGGGGCAATACCTGACCACCCTGCAGGAAAAACAAAAGGAATTTGAAAAGAAACTGCGCGAACAGCAACAGATAGAGGCTCAGTTAAGCAACGAGATTCAAAAGATCATCGAAGAGGAAGTCCGTAAATCAAGAGAACGAGCCCTGGAGAAAGCCAGACAGACAGCCAAACAAACAGGCAAACCGGCAGTCAAACCGGGAGTCAGTACCACTTACGAGATGACTCCCGAGGAAAAGCTGGCTTCCGGCCAGTTTGAGCAGAACAAACGTCACCTTCCATGGCCTGTCGAACGTGGTGTGATTACCGATCATTTCGGGACACACGATCACCCGGTTCTGAAAAACATCGTGGTGCGTAACAATGGGGTGGACATCTCAACCGTACAGGGCGCCAAAGCCAGGGCTGTGTTTGCCGGAGAAGTCAGCCGTGTGTTCGTCGTTACAGGGGGCAATACAGCCGTTATTATCCGTCATGGAAAATACCTCACTGTCTATTCAAACCTCATCAATGTACAGGTTAAATCGGGCGAGAAAGTGGCGATTAAACAGACGATCGGAACCATTGGAACCGATAGTGACGATGCCGCGAAAACAGTCCTTAAATTCCAGATCTGGAAGGAAAACGAGAAACTTAATCCTGAAGACTGGATTTCACGGTAAGGAGGGGTGAATGGTTGTAATAGTTGTCAGGGTTATAATGGTTGTGATTGTTATCATGGTTATAATTGTTAGCAATGAATGACTATCAATGACAACCATTACAACAAATTACAACCAATGAGCCTTTCCCCTTTCCTAATTCCTTGTTGATTAATTAATCATTGAAAAAATATTTTACCCATTGATTATAGATGTCCTGTGCTGAACGGCTGGTGTCCATTAAATAATCCAGAACCCTTTCAAATTCTTTTAATCCACGGTAATAAAATTGTTTGTGTGTTTCGTCAATTATAAAGGGTACAACATCGTTTTTTAAACATTCCCGAAACAGGATTAAACGTCCGACACGACCATTCCCATCCTGAAACGGGTGAATCTTTACGAAACGATAATGATATTCAACGACGTTTTCAAAAGAGATGCTTTCTCTGTTCAAATACCATTTGTTAAGCAGTTCTATTTCATTATCCACATTTTCGGGCTTTGTAGTTTCTGCACCACCAACCTCGTTTGGTAATTTTTTCCAGTTGCCTACAGCAAACCATGGTCTAATCGCATCGGAGGTACCCGATTTCAATATACGGTGAAACTCCTTGATAATTTCTGCAGACAAAGGTTGTTCCAGTGTATCGAGCAAATAATCGAAGGCTACAAAGTGATTGGTTGTTTCAATAATATCATCCACGGGAATTGCTTCCTCATCTTTAAATCCTATGGTATGAGTTTCGAAAATATATCGTGTTTGTTCCTCTGTGAGACGGCTGCCTTCAATCCGGTTCGAATTGTATGTCAGATTCACTTGCGTTTTGTGATACAGCCCCCCATGAAACCTGCTTTGTTTTTCTTCAATTAATTTATTTGCTATGCGACTTTTCATTTCATCCATTTTTAAAGGATCAATAATCAACAGTTTCCCTCCTTAGTATTCTTATTGCTTGCGGCGTACCTCTATTTCGTCAATTTTCAAATATACTCATTTCAGTTCAACGAAAAAAACCGCACCCTTTTCCTGTCTCCCCGTCATCCTGTCCCGATAGTTATCAGCGATTTATTAAATGTAGTTCACTTTATATATGAATCATATAAAGCATTTATATACAATGATTTTTTAATTAATTTACTAAAATTATAAAGTGCGGTTCTCAAGGTTACTACGGTTTGGTGATTAGGGGTAGTGACACCGGTTACCCCCGAATCCTCGGGGTTAAGGTAAAGATTCTGCAATCATACCGCAGTCCACAAACCTTAGTTACCTTACTAACTGGAGTCAACCCCGGTCCCCTGACCTTAGTAACCTTAGTCCGGGGAACGCCGGATTAAATTGGATAAATATATGTTTTATATCTTTGATCATCAATGAACTATACTTAATAAAACTAAAATTAATACACCTAAATTAATCGCTGATGTCTACCGGGATTATTTCAGCTCCCCCTCGCATTTGAGGATCCCGAAACAAGATCAGGATAACACTTCGATTCGTGTAATTCGTCCAAATTCGTGTAATTCGTATTATTCCCAATATGTCAAAGAACTTTTTTTAATCCTGAAAAACCGCCCCCATCAAGAGAGCGGTTTTAAAGCCAAATAAGCCATTCAAATCCCTATGAGACGATTATCCCGCCTACAAACTCACTGTTCGATAAAACAGCCTGGGTTTCGTTGGAAAAGGAGATGAAGCATTGTACTTCATCGCCTGAGAATTTCGAAGGAAGAGTGATGGTCTGGCTACCCCCGGCACGGCTATTGCCATTCACTAAAGTTACTGCACGTTTCCTTGCAGGGTTATACACCACCAGCAAGACCTTGTCGGTAGGTGATGCATCGATGTCCGAGGAATCGTTTTCCCAGGTGTACTCGATTTCACCTGCAGAGGTTGAGGTGACTTCGGGGTTTAATGCCCCCGGCAGAGTGCCCTGGCTGACCAAAGCCTTTGAATAGTCTACTTCATAAGCCGGATAGGTGCCTGTGAGGGCATTCATCAGGTTATACGACATGGCTGCATTGAAACCCGACATCTTTACTGCCTTGTTTTTAAACCCAATCCGCAGAAAGGGAATAAGAGGCCGTAAGAACTTGCCCATCACAGAGAACTTAGCCCTTTGTTCGAGCTGTGATGCTGTATTGGGTTGTGCAATGCTGGGGGCTATACCACGCATAACAGCGATGCCTTTCCAGCTACTACCGATAACTGTCCCGGTCTTACCGGAGAATCCACCCAGGATTCCTTGTTTGATTGTACTCATGATAATTTAATATTAAATGATTTGTAAAAATTAATGCATGGACGTGGTTAGACTTTACTCGAGGAAATCCTTCTTTGTCCTTTGCTGTCACGAATATCGGAAGTAGGAAACGGCTGGCCTTAAAAACAGAATAACTTGCACTCATTTGCACTCATTTGCACTTTTAAGACTGAAATACTGTTAGCCAGATGGGGTTTTGAGGGTAATGGGAGCTGCTCTGTGAGAGAGTCATGATTAGAAATTGACCTCAAACAAGACATTGTATCGATGGCAGTTTTACGCAGTCACAGGGTATTTTATTGCATTTGTTACATGGATCTTCTTCAATGGGTTCACCGTCCCATTCAGGATCGGTATAATGATGATAAGTTTTATCATCATTATAAATAGCAAGAAACTATTTGTCCTTAAGCAACCCGAATTTGTATATCCGGGCAAACCAACGATTATAGATATTTTAGTTTATCGTTATTCCAGTTTTTAGGATTTTCGTAGATGTAGGAGGAAATGGAATCAAATGAAACCTGAGAACGTATGATGTGTTCCCAATAATTCTTTTGCCATAATTTCCCGTCAAACCTTTGCCACCCCATTGTTTTTACCCCCTGTATATATTCATTGGTCGACATCGTTTTAAACCATTGAATCACGTTCCGTAGGGGCGAACCTACCGGTTGGGGCGAATCTAGCTGGGGCGAACCTTGTTGGGGCGAACCTTGTTGGGGCGAACCTATGTGTTCGCCCATTTCCATTTCATTAGGGCAGACACGCAGGGGCGAACCTATGTGTTCGCCCATTCTCATATTTACCAAATCGCCCATTTCATTAGGGCAGACACGCAGGTCTGCCCCTACATGCCATGTCGTTCCGGTTTTATCTTTCATATTCGGGTTGCCATTCCCGTTGTTTTCTATGATGCAATGAAAATGGTTCGGCATTACAACATATTCTCCACATTCGATATCTGGGTATTTATTCCCCAATTCGTGAAACCATTTCTCCACCATCTTCCCCGCATCGTTTAGTATCATCTGATGATTCACAATTTCCCCAAACAAATAATCCCTTTTTTGCACACACAGGGTAATAAAATAAAATCCGGATTGCGAATAATCATATCCCTTTAACCGGATGGACCTTCTGTGATGTATGATCGGATCGTAAGTCATCTGTTTTATTATTTTGATGTATCCATATTCATTCTATTTCGGACAAATCATGCGAATCGGACAAATCGGGCGCATTGTAAGGGCAAACCTACGTGTTTGCCCTTTTCCCCATCATCGCCAATTGTCCCTTTTTTGCTTCATTTCTCATTTTGGGCGAACACAAAGGTTCACCCCTACGAATTTACCCATTTTCATCCGGAAATTTATATTGATTCCGCCATAAATGCTTTCTGAAACACGCTCTTTTTCAATTTCTCATAATCCTCTATCTTTTGTTGGGGCAAACCTACCCGTTGGGGCAAACCTACGTGTTTGTCCTTTTTCCCAAATTAAAACGAAAGAGGGCAGACACACAGGTCTGCCCCTACGGCAATTTGGCTTTAAAGACGTAATCATTGTCTTTCGAGGCTGGATTGATATACGTTTGATTCAACAGGTTCTCAAGATCAACGGTGCGGAAATAGACCAACCCGTTGACTTTTGAATAAGGCAGTTTCCCACTGCTCTTTAAGGTATTCAAGGTGCGGACACTGATTTTTAGAATCTGCATCACCTGGTCTGCCGTTATCCATTCTTCACTTATCCGCTGCGCATGGGTCATTGAAAGATGGGTCAACAGCGACCGTAAATCTTCGATATCATTTCGTATGGTTGAAACCAGTTTGATTATTTCCTGCACGGCTGGCCTCCTTTCTTCCCGAAAGGGTTATCCGTTAATGCGTGGTTGCTTTGATGGTCAATGAATATAGTTTCCCTGATTCCTAACCTTACTGCTGTAACATCTGAGGGAGTTTTCATCGCATGCAATTTTAATTGTTTGCACAAAGATGAGGGGTGCTGAACTGAGGTAACTGGTTATTTCCGGTTACAATCAGTTACAATTTTTATAATCTTTACAGGGTGGCTTTGCCAAGTCTTTTTCTCAATATTTGCAATTCGTCCTCAGCCTTTTGTTTTGCTTTTTCCGAAAGGTAGTCAAGAATACTTTCAAACAATCGTATTTTGTTTTTCATAGTCTGTTTCGTATATTCAGTAGGCTCTCCAATGCGGGTTGTTTTGCTTAAAAACAATGAATAATCCTGAAACAGACCCTCACCGGATGATTTTGAACGATATCCGTATTTGGCGGCAATTTCCGAAGCATTCTTTCTGGTAATCTGTTTTCCTTCGTAAATATAAATCAAGGCAATTTGCTTCACCTTTATTTGTACAGCTTTACCTTCCGGAGGGATCGGTTCCTTTCGTCCCTGTTCCTGCAAATCAAAAATAAAGGGATAATTACTTTTAACCGAATCAACCGTGTTCTCCAGACAATTGAACATCAATAAAAACCAGTTTTCATCTTCGAAGACACCGAACTCCACCATATCGTATTCATGCAGTTCAGGCTTCTTCAGAATTTGAATACAGCCAAGTGCCAACAGAATGGTTTCAAAGTAAAACTTCTTGTTTCGTTCAACCAATCCTTTTTCATGATTATTGGCAGCCTCTTTTAAGAATTCAGTACAGAACTCCTTAAAATCATCGGCACACCTCGGACTCATCTCAATGCTAAAATCTTCTTCACGATCGCCAAAATTTGGTAAAATAGGAACTATTTCCCGTTCCAGAAAATGGAGCAGTATTTTGCAGTTTTCGTACAGATCGACAGCACCCTGAATACTGTCGGGTTGGTTGATATTTTTCACATACCTCTTGGGGTAGAGGGTTGAGGACACATTATTCGATTTCTTTTTATACAATTCAATGTTTATCCGCCGAAAGGCTTCATTGAATTCACGGGGCATCTTAAATATTTCAGTCCAGGCTTCATAATACAGTGCATTTTCAAAACCAATCCGGTGAATGGTTTCCGGATCATGTTCCGAAACAATCCGATTCGCATTGTGAGCTCCAAGATAGAACTTCCCTTTGTTCCTGCTTTCAACTTTACCGATCAGCCAGGCTTTCACCCCATTAAACCCATAGATTGAACGGTAATCTTTCAGTTCTTGCATGAGTTGGGCTCTTCCATCCTGATAACCCCTTGCCAGCAGAATCAGAATTTCGTTAAACTCATCCGGATGGGTGATGCCAAATATCCTGAATTTATTATACGTGTAACTCCTCAGATTCACTGTCTTATTAACCACCTTAAACTGCACAAAACTAGTATCTGCAGATGAAAAGGTGACATAGTATTTGTATAGATCAGGTGCAGATTGACCGGTTGTTTTGGGAATAAATGGCGGTAGAATATTCCTGTTATAACTATTAATTTCGGTAGTAGTCATTTAGGTTGTTTTCCGGGTTAGGCATCAGGAACATGAGGTATAAAATACCGCTAACAATATTTTGGGATTTCTTACTTACGGGTGCTCCAAATCTTGAATAAAGATACACAAATATCAGACCCAACCCTCATAGAATCAGACTAAGTTATGAACATTATAAAACCAATTGTTCATTAAGCAATTTCTCCTTCAGTTTCCTCTTGATGCGTCGGCAAAGGCCAACCGGGTTTTTAAAATTCGCTGTTGCCTGATAGTTTCGATTTATAATCCGTTATATCGAGCTCAGGTTATTAGATATATTTTTCTAAATTTGATCTAACAATCTGGCTAAACTCTTGAATATGAAAATCAAGCAAACATTCATCCTGCTTTTCGGGGGCATCGTATTAATGATGCTGATTATTGCAGCCACCATAGGGTTACTGGTGCAGAACAGAAGCGATCTGATTGAAAGTCAGGAAATCAAGTACAAATCTTATTCAATAGCGAATGAACTGAGGCAAAGCTCCGACGATTTAACGCGTTTTTGCCGGATGTTTGTAATGACTGGCGATACTAACTGGGAAACCAAATACTGGAATGTTCTGAAAATAAGAAACGGTGAAATGCCCCGGCCCGAAGGACGGAAAATTACCCTGCTCGACAGCATGAAAGCGCTTGGCTTCACACCTGAAGAACTTAAATTGCTGAAAAAGGCTGAAATCTATTCCAATAAATTGGTATGGACAGAAAAAGTTGCATTCAATGCCCTTCATGGAAAATTCGCCGATAAGGACAGCAATTTTACCATTAGCGCCCCCGGCGATACCAGTTATGCCCGAAGAATCATGTTTGACAACAACTATCAGGAGGCAAAAATCAAAATCATGAAACCCATCGATGATTTTTTGGCACCCATTGACCAAAGGACTAACGAAACTGTAGAATATCATAAAAAAGAAGGATGGATTATATTGCTCTCTGCGTTATTCTTGATTTTATTGGTCAATCTGGCTGCATTCATTGCCTATTTCCTGATCAGGAAAAGATTAAACGAACAACTGAAAGCCGAGCAAGCCACCATCGAAAGCGAGAAAAAATTCCAGCAGCTCTTCGACAACATGATCCATGCGCTGGTGCTTGGTAAGCTTATTGGCAACGAAAAAGAGGAGACCCTTGATTTTACAATCGTAAAAGTGAACGACAGGTTTACCGAATTAGTAGGCAAAACCCGTGAAGAATTAACTGGTCAGAATTTCGCTTCCTTCATTGGAGTGGATAAAACAATGCATCAGGATTTCTGTCGGGTTGGCATTACCGGAAAACCCATCAGCGCTGAATATTACTCGGAATATTTTAAACGCTACCTGAAAACCAATGTGTATTGTCCCGAATCAAACTATGTGGGCATAATTTTCGAAGATATTACCGAACAAAAACAAGCGGAAGGAGCCCTGCTTAAAGCGGAGATAAAATACCGTGAGTTAATAGAGAATCTTAACGATGTGGTTTTCAGCATCAATTCGACCGGAATCATTACTTACATCAGCCCACAAGTTCAGCAATTGTATGGTTATTCGCCACATGAGCTTATTGGGCGTCCGTTCATCGAAATTATTCACCCTGATGACCAGCGAAATGTCTACATTGATTTTATGTCTACATTGGAGAATGAAATACAAATTAAGGAGTTCCGATTTGTAAATAAAGAAGGACAAATCAAATGGGCCCAAACAACGAGCCGTCCAACTATTGAAGATGGACGTAAAATTGGAGCCAGCGGAATATTTTCTGACATCGACGAGCGCAAACGGGCAGAACTGAAAGTTCTGGAGAGTGAAAAGCGATTTAAAGCCATTATTGAACAATCGCCAATTGCTATAGCTTTGCTGGATATGGAAGGACATTCAATCGTTTCGAATGCTGCCTTGTCAAAGATGGTTGGTTACAGCAGCGATGAACTGTCGCAAATGACCTTTACCGAGTTCACCTATCCTGAGGATGCCGAAAAAGATCTGGACCAATTCAGCGCCTTACTGGAGGGTAAAATATCCGGATATAGTATGGAAAAAAGATATGTCCACAAAAATGGCAACCTGGTGTGGGGCAATCTTTATGTCTCCATTAGACGGGACAGTAATGGGCTTCCGGCGGAAATTATAGGGATGGCTGCAGATATTACAGAGCGGAAACTGGCAGAAGAACAATTGTATGTGCAAAAACATTCACTCGATCATGCTCCGTTTGGAGCTTACTGGATCAACGAGCATGGCAAATTTATCTATTTCAACGATATGTCTTGTAAAATGCTGGGGTACACCCGTGAAGAAATGATGCATCAAAGCATCTTTACGGTTTCTTTAGGGATGACTGTTGAGCGATGGAATACGATCTGGCAAGCGGTTAAAATGGAAGTTAATTACCATAACAGTAATGGTATTCACAAACGAAAAGACGGCTCCATTTTGCCGGTTGATGTATTTTCGGTTTATATGAACTATCAAGGCATTGAATACCTCAATGGTTTTACTGTTGATATTACTCAAAGGCTTCAGGCACAGGCAGCCCTTGACGAAACACACGAATTCAACGAAACCTTATTAAAAGCAATTCCTTTTGGGATGAAGATTGTAGATGAATCAAGGACAATCTTATTTATGAACGAACAATTCACCGAAACTTACGGAGAAGAGGCTTTGGGGAAAAACTGTTCAGATGTATTCCACTTCAATAACGAAGTTTGCAATGACTGTAGAACGCAGAGGGGGATAAAAGAAGGAATCACCGAACTCCATGGTATGTACGGCATTATGACAGGCCGAACATTCCTGGTTAATCGCATCCCGTTGAATTTCAGGGGGAAGAAAGCCATCCTTGAAATCTTTCATGACATCACCGAACGGAAACAGGCTGAGTTGGAAATTATAAAAGCAAAAGAGAAAGCTGAAAATAGCGAAAAGCAAATCCATCAAATCGCCAATAACCTGGCCACCGGAATGATCTATCAGGTGGTTATGCTTGACGAACTCAACCGGAAGTTTACTTATTTAAGCGATTCAGTTGAGAAATTCTTTGGCTGTACAGTAGAAGAAGCCAGGGCAAACGCCAGTCTCATATACAACAAGACTCATCCCGACGATATTGACCGGTTGATCGAGGGAGAAAGAACCGCCCTTCAAAATATGTCCATTTTTAATATTACTATTCGGATAATCTCCCCTGAAGGAAAAATCCTATGGCTTTCACTCATATCATCGCCCCGAATGATTGATGAAATGGTATATTGGGACGGTATTTTGATTGACATCACTGACATTAAACGAATTGAATATGAATTAATTTTAGCCAAAGACAAAGCCGAAGAAAGTGACCGTTTAAAATCGGCATTTTTGGCCAATATGAGCCACGAAATTCGTACCCCGCTTAACAGCATTATCGGATTTTCTGAATTGTTGCTCGACCCTTTCTTTGAGGAAGAACAACAAGTTGAATTTGTTCAGACCATTAAAACCAACGGTAATAACCTGCTGACCATTATCAGCGACATTATGGACATTTCCAAAATTGAATCCGGACAGATGACCTTCCGCAAACACCATTTTTCGGTTACAAAGCTAATTCAGGAAATTAAAAATGAACAATCACCCTTTATCGAGGACAAAAAATTGGAAATGAGAATACAAATTCCTGATCAGGATATTGATTTAGAGAGCGATCAGGGGAGAATAAAACAAATCCTGATGTTTTTTGTAAACAATTCCATCAAATTTACAGAAACCGGTTTTGTTGAAATTGGATATACCCTTTTACCCCATGTTGTTCAGTTCTATGTAAAAGATACAGGCATTGGAATATCTCATGAATATCATGAAAAAATATTTGAGCGCTTCCGTCAGGTCGAAACTGCACATACCCGAAAATACGGAGGCAACGGTTTAGGGCTTGCTATTGCAAAACAATTAGCCGAATTAATGGGTGGTAAGGTATGGATGGAATCTGAACCTGGAATTGGGTCAACCTTTTATTTTGCTATACCCTGTGAGAATAATACAAAATTCTTAAGCTGAAACTGACTGATAAAACACTGCTCTTCTATTCGTTACAACCCTATCCTTAGCTGTCTGCCTTGCTGCTGCAAGCGGGGTTTCAGAACCCTTTTCCCCGCTTGCTGTATGCATTTCTTTCCATTTTCCTTTTTTCTCTATGCCCCTTTCTCCTTGCCTCAGGCTCTCTGCCCCTAAATCTCAAAGCATACACTTTCCGAATAATACCTTTGGTCAAGGGATTCAAAAAACAGGTAGATATGGGTGGCGGGCGAAGCCAATGCAGGCAGTTCAAAGGTACCGTCAACAGTTCCTCGGGTCAGACCGGTGGCCTTTATAGTCGAATATTTGCCTTCTCCTACACTGATGACCATCAGCGGTTGTCTTAATATTAAACCACCAATGTTGAGCTCTTTTTTCCATTGTACGCGGATGGTCGTTCCCCCCGGCGAAGTCCGTTGGGCCTGCATACCCTCCGGCAAGGTAAGTTTTCCCATCGACAAACGGATTTTCAATGGATCAGCAAGAATTCCATCCTGATCAAAGGCCGGGCTGTTGGTCTTCATAAAAAGGTGATAACCGCTCGAGGTCGTTGCCAGGTCATTCCAGATTTGCGGTATAACGATGGCCTTGAACAGGCCGCAAAACTTTCGGATTTCCTGAAAACGGTGCTGGTTACGCAACTGGTTTGCAGTCATTTGACGAACTCTTTTACCGGGCAGGCTGCGCATAATGGTCTTGCCCCTTGATATGTAAAACGAAACCGTACCTACTTTGCCGGTGATGTTCTTTCCATAAATGTCCTGTACTTCTCCCATGGTATAAAAGTATAAATGTTAAGGTTCTCCCGTTAAATTATTAGAAGCTTATTCGAAGGTTATTCGAAGCTTATTCATTGGTATTTCAATTTTGTACGAATAATCAATGAATAAGTTTCTAATAATTAATGAATAATTTTCTAATAATTTGAAGCTTTGGTAGTAGCCTTGTAAATGTATCATCCAGCGAAAGGGCTTTTGGTTGGTTAATCCTGTATTGACCATTCAACTTTCATCGATAAGGTAATAAAGATTGATCCAGGTGGTCAAGACAGGCAAACCAAAAGAGGTCGCCTCCCATAGGGAAACGACCTCTTTCGAATAATTACAGTTTGTGTTTACTGCAGATTGGCCACCTTGGTGAGGCCTGGAACATTGATGAATTTAATCTTTCGTCCCTGCAGGTCGATCAGCTGGTCCTGTTTAAACTCGGAGAGCAAACGGATGACGCTTTCAGTGGCCGTGCCTACCATGTTGGCCAGCTCTTCGCGCGTGAGCGAAATCTGGAGGGTGTTGGCATTATCGAGTTCAAAGTTTTCCTTCAGGAGCAGAAGTACTTCAGCCAGACGCTCGCGCACGGTCTTTTGGGCGATGTCGGTAATGTAGTCGTTGGCCTCGCGTAATTCCTTGCATACAATCTGAAGCATGTGGTGGGCGAACTGCCAGTTGTTCTGAATCAGGTATAAAAGGGTCTGATAAGGAATGTGGCTCAGTACTGCCTCTTCGATGACCTTAGCGGTCGTGCAGGCCAGTTCCTGGCTGAGCAGCGAACGGTAAGCAATGATATCGCCCTTTTTGGCAAAGCGGATGATCTGTTCCTTGCCGTCGATACCGGTCTTGAATATTTTCAGGATACCGCGGGTCACACAGAAGAAACCGGTCAGGCGGCTGCCTTCACGATAGATGATGCTTCCCTTTTTATATAAAGAACTGGTTTTATCGTAATTGAGCTGGGCCATTTCATGCTCGGTCAGTTTCTTGAAAAGCTGAAACCCGCTTAAATCACATTCGTCATCACTAGGTCGTTTTATTGAACTTCTCATCGGGTTGTTTTGTTTGTAAATGAATAAATCAAGATTCAGGACTAAAGCGATACGACTGCTTTCAGGGAAAGAACAGAATGTTACACTTTGGTCACGAAATTTAAACGTAAAATTAGAACTATTATTCAAATTGCAATACATTAATACTTTGATATGAAACATGTACTTGACCTGGCCTGGAAACAAAACTTAGCCTTCGAATGTGAAATGGACGGACATCACCTGGTAATTGATGCTTCGAAAGAGGGTGGGGGCGATGATTTGGGTCCGCGGCCCAAGAAGTTAATGCTCACGGCACTGGCCGGCTGCACGGGTATTGATGTAATCTCGTTGCTTAAAAAGATGAAGGTAGTGCCCGAATCGTTTCATGTGATTGTAGAGGGGGATTTAACCGAAGAGCATCCGATCAGGTATCGTAAGATGAAGGTCATCTATCAGTTTAAGGGGAAAGATTTACCCCTGGATAAGATCGAAAAGGCAGTGAAGCTATCGGAAGATAAATATTGCGGAGTTGCGGCGGCTTATCGCATGGCTATGGATCTTTCGTCAGAAATACGCATCATCGAATAAAAGGAAACATCTATGACAATCCTAAATTGACATGCAGGAGAATGATTACAAAAAACAATAAATAAATGAAAAATAACCACATAGACACATAGGACACATAGAAATATTTATAGTAATATTTAGTGACTGTTTAAATTTAACATTCATGTTCCGTTAGGAACAAAATGTGGGTAGAAAAAATGAAGAAATACACATCTTTTGTCCCGTACGGGACAATCCAAAGCCTGTTATAAGATATTTCTACCCATATATTTTCCCTACGGGAAATTTTTAAACAGTTTCTTAAACTATGTGTCCTATGTGTCTATGTGGTTTAAAATTTAATCAGATAAAAACATTAACTTGCATCTTCAGAAAAAGCATGATTTGAATAACAATACTCTTTTTGGCGACGACAGCGGGAAGATCTTTACCATTCGGAAGATCTGTGATCTGGATGAGGCGGAATTTGAACACAATATGATGCCCCATCTGCATGATTTTTATTCTATCTTCTGGATCGAAGCGGGGGAGGCCATCCATGCCACCGAATATGTGGAATACAGTCTAAAGGCGGATACCATCCTGTTTGTTCCCCCGGGTCTGAAACACCGGTTGTACCTGGATAAGTCGGTCGGGGGGATCTATATGCTGTTTAATGACGATTTTATACGCTATAATCTCAAAAACTATTTACCACTGAAGGATTACCGCCTGTTCAACAATCCTGACTTTAAAAGCCTGATAACAGTCAATCCTGAAATGAGGGAGAAGTTAAGGAACATTACCAACCTGATCTTTACAGAAATGCAGGCACCTGATGAATACAGCGAGGATATCGTGATGAATTTGTTGCACCTGTTTTTACTGGAATCGAGGCGTATTTTTGATCACCAGTATCAGGAAACGAAAGTGGAACCCGATTCGACACCTGATGCCACGATCATCCGGTTTAAGCAACTGATCGAAGAACACTATACCACAGAGAAGAGTGTATCGCCATATGCCGAAATGCTGCACATCAACCCCTCGTGCCTGAACGAACTCACCAAACGTACCACTGGCATCACGGCCGGAGAACTGATCCGTAACCGGGTAATCGACGAAACCAAGAAACTTTTATTTACAAGCAGTATATCGGGGAAAGAGATTGCCTTTCAGCTTGGATTCGATGATCCTGCGTACTTTAGCCGCTTTTTCAGGAAGTATACGGGCCAGACATTAAAGGAGTTTCGGGAACATAGCAGAGAAAAATACCATTAAATCCTTTTTTAGTCCATTTTTTCACCACTTTCCTCCCTTTATCTTTGTAACTGTAAAAACACTTAAAAATTAACAGTTATGAAAACAACAACATTTAAATCACTCGCAGTATTTGTTCTGGCTCTTTCGTTGACTACTTCCGTATTTGCAGTTACTCAAAAAGTAGATGCTGCAAAAAGTACCGTAAAGTGGCTGGGTAAAAAAGTAACCGGCGAACACACCGGAACCATCGCATTAAAAGAAGGAAATCTGGTTTCCGAGAATGGTAAGATTACCTCCGGGAAAATCGTAATGGATATGACAACGATCGTCGATAAAGATCTGACCGATGCCGAATGGAATGCCAAATTGATCGGACATCTTAAATCGGACGATTTCTTTGCTGTAGCAACTAATCCTACTTCAGAACTGGTTTTAACCAAGGTTGAAGCCACCGGAAGCAATTATGTCTTTTCAGGAAACCTGACCATCAAGGGAATTACCAATCCGGTATCGTTTAAAGCAACTTCTTCAAAAGATGGAAAAAACACCAACTTTGTTGGGAGCCTTACCATCGACCGTACAAAGTTTAATATGAAATTCGGTTCAAAATCATTCTTCGAAAACCTTGGCGACAAAGTAGTGTATGATGATTTTACGCTCGACTTCAACCTGGTAGTAGCAGAATAAAACGAATTTCACGAACTAGAACGAATTATACGAAATTGCAGCTCATCTTCATCCGTCGGCTAAAGCCAGACGGCAAAGGATAACACAACAATGATCAGCAGGGATATATCATTTGCCGTTCGGCTTTAGCCAACGGGGATAGGGAGTGATGGGGAAAAGGGGAGAAGGTTTTATAACCTCATTCACTTTCATTTTCCTCATTCCTCTTTCCCAATGATTATTTTCTATTTACAATTTAGAACATTATTTTTAAAAGGAGAACTATTATGAAACTGACAGTTCACAAGGCAGGATGCAGGGGACATGCAGATCATGGGTGGCTGAATACCTGGCATTCGTTTAGTTTTGCCAATTATTACAATCCGGACCGCATTCACTTTGGAGCGTTGCGGGTATTGAACGATGACACAATACAGGCAGGAATGGGCTTTGGAACACATCCGCATGATAATATGGAAATCATAACCATAGTGCTTGACGGAGAACTGGCCCACCGCGACAGTATGGGTAACGGATCGGTGATCACCCCCGGCGAGGTACAGGTGATGTCGGCCGGAACAGGAATTCAGCATTCGGAGTTTAACCATTCCAAAGTCAATGAAGCGAGCTTGCTACAGATATGGGTTTTCCCGGATAAGAAGAATGTGGTACCTCGCTACGGACAGGCCAGGTTTGCAGAAGAAGAAATGAACGGGAAATGGCGTACGGTGGTATCCCCTGACGGGCAGGACGATTCACTTTGGATTCATCAGCAGGCCTGGTTCTCGCTGGGTGACTTTGAAGCAGATTCTATATTCAGCTATACGCTTAAAAAGAGTGATAACCTCATTTATCTCTTCCTGATTTCAGGAGAGCTAGTCGTCGGATCAGAAACCCTGAATCAGCGCGATGCATTGGGTATCGAAGAAATTGAAGGCTCCATTTCCATGAAGACAAACAAAGCCTCGAAAATACTGGTTATGGAAATACCGGCATAAAGATTAGGAAAAAGGAAAGAAGAACGAGGGAACGATGGGGAGAGTGGGAGAAAATGAGAATGTGCGAACCAGGATTTTCATGACAAACCTTATAATTTGCCATTTGACCTTAGTAGCAAAGATCAACCCCTTAACCCACAACCTTATTAACCTTATATGTTATGAGGAGGGAAAGAGAGAAGAGAAAAAGAAATAAGGGAAAAGGGAACTATGGGGAGAGTGGGAGAAAACGAGAAAATGAGAATATGCGAATCAGGATTTTCAGGATAGACTTTTTATTTTGCAATTTAACCTTAGTAGCACTGGTCAACCCCTTAACCCACAACCTTATTAACCTTATAAGTTATGATGAGGAAAGAGAGGAAAGAGGAAAAGGGAATAAGGAAAAAAGGGAGCGATGGGGACGATTTCCTCTTTCCTTTTTCCTGTTATTAAAGAGTTGAACAATCCTCCAGGGTTTTTGGTAATCCCTGGGGGATTTCTTTTAGGGGTGGAAGAGAGGTTATTTTTTAGTCTTATTGGTTTTTGGTAGTACACTTAAAGGATAACGAAAATGTTATAACAGATTTGATTGTTTATAACATTTTCGTTATCTTTGAGTTGTTTTTAGTTCATCACATTTCGGGATATTAATCTGTTATAATGAATATATTAAAATCAACAGATGAAGTATAGCGCACTTTTAAAGTTTTTGGAGGATGACGGTTGATATTTGGTTCGTTCCAGGAAACATCGCATTTACAGACATCCTGTAAAGAAGAATCAGCTAACGGTTCCTTTTCATTCAGGTGAAATTCCTACAGGAACGGCAAACAGAATTTTAAAAGATGCCGGGCTTTTATAGATAGATTGACATATTAACTCGGCAGATAGTTCCTGAATTTTAGACAGATAGTTTATTCAATTAAAAAACAAATCATATACTCAGAAACCATGAAAAGCAGCGAAAAGGGAAAAGCGATATTGGTTCTTGAAAAATCAGATGATGGATATTGGGTATCAGTTCAAAATCTTCCTGGGTGTTACTCTTTTGGTACAACTATTGAAGAAGCGATATCAAATACCAGAAATGCGATATCAGAACATATTTCAAATATTCCTGATAAGGAAGCCACACCAGAGATATTTCGGACTGCGATCTACGATTTACAGATCAGGTACGATCTTCAAACTTTGTTCCAAAGGTTTAAAGAGTTGAATAAATCAGCTCTGGCAGAGCGGGCTGGCATTAATTCAAGTCTGTTGAGACAATATTCCAACGGATTAGCATTTGCAAGTGAAAAGCAAAAAGCTAAAATCGAGAAAGCAATTCATCAAATAGGAACCAGCCTTCTGGAAGTCAGGTTATAAAATACTTTTATAAGATGTCCTTAAATCCTGGCTGCGGGAGAAACAGTTCTCAGATTGTACTCAACAGTTGACTTAAGATTTATACAATCCCCCGGGAGTTTCAAACCCCCGGGGGATTTGTTTATACGGTAGGAGAGAGGTCATTTTTTTAACCGGAATAGTTCGTATTTTTGAGTAAAATATTTGAGCTATGCAATCAGTCAATCCATTTACAGGTGAAGTTATAAATAGCTATGAAGAGTATTCCTCTGCAGAAGTGAAGGGTATTATCCGTGAAGTGGATGCCGCCTATCATCAGTGGAAGCGGAGCAGCTTCGAACAACGTTCTTCATTGATGACAAACCTCCAGGCTAAATTGCTTGAACAGAAAGAAGAGCTCGCAGGGATTATGGTTTCGGAAATGGGAAAAGTGAAGCGGGAAGCCTTGGGAGAGATTGAGAAATGTGCCCTGGTGTGTGCCTTTTATGCCCAAAATGCTGAATATTGCCTGCGTAATGAACCGATACAGACAGAAGCTTCAGAATCATATATATCCTATCAACCGATTGGGACTGTTTTGGCTGTTATGCCCTGGAACTTCCCCTTCTGGCAGGTATTTCGTTTTTTAGCCCCTACACTGATGGCAGGCAACACGGGAGTTTTGAAACATGCTTCGAATGTTTCGGGTTGTGCCCTGGCCATCGAACGACTGGTAAAGGAAGCCGGGTTTCCAGAGAACGTATTCAGAACCTTACTGATTGGTTCGGCTGAGGTAAAGGCTGTGATCGGGAACCCCCTGATTAAAGCTCTTACATTAACAGGAAGCACTCCTGCAGGCAAGGCAGTGGCTTCTGTGGCAGGATCGGTGCTTAAGAAATCGGTCCTTGAGTTGGGTGGCAGTGATCCTTACCTGATTCTGGAAGATGCCGATGTTGCTGTTGCTGCCCGTTTATGTGTGACCAGCCGGCTATTGAATGCCGGGCAAAGTTGCATTGGCGCCAAGCGGTTTATTGTAGCGGATAAGATTTACGATAACTATAAAAAGGAATTTCTGCGTTTAATGGGTGAGGCAAGCTTTGGCGACCCCCTTGATGCGAAAACAACAATTGGACCGCTGGCACGTGCAGATTTGCGAGATGAACTGCACCGGCAGGTGGTAACAAGCCGTAAGATGGGGGCAACGGTTTTAATGGGAGGGTATATTCCGAAAGGAAAAGCAGCCTTTTATCCGCCTACCGTTTTGGAAAATGTAGTACGCGGCATGCCTGCTTATCGGGAAGAGTTGTTTGGACCGGTAGCTGTGTTGTACAGGTTTAAAACCGAAGAGGAGGCCATCCGCATTGCCAACGACACGGTATTTGGTCTGGGGGCAGGTATCTTTACCTCTGATACTGAAAAGGGCAAAATCCTTGCTGAAAGGGGCCTTGAGGCGGGTTGCGTATTTGTGAACGACTTTGTGAAATCAGACCCCCGACTTCCATTTGGCGGAGTGAAAGAAAGTGGCTACGGACGTGAATTATCAATGAATGGCATCCGCGAATTTGTGAATGTGAAGACAGTGGTGGTGAAGTAAACTTTTAGATTGGGATGAAAAAAAATGGATTAAATCCAAATGATACCTATTTGAGAAAACAGATCATCAAGATACTTTGTTTTTTTACCTTTGTATGAAAGGCTAAATGATTCAGAAAAATTACGATATGCAACATACTTACAAAATATTGATGCATAAGGAACCGGAAGGATCGTATACGGTTAATGTACCTGCTTTACCAGGTTGTATTACGTATGGTGAAAATAAAGAACATGCTATTCAAATGGCAAAGGAGGCCATTAAGCTATATATTGCAGCACTTAAGGACAGAGGTGAAGACATTCCTGATGACACAGGTACACTGGAATACACTGTTAACTTGTCTATTTCATGAACTATTCTGCCAAAATTACTAACTTTATTTCTTATACTCCTCAATCCTGAAGTTTCATGAGAACCATACAACCCCTATCACTAGTCCTTATCCTATTTGTATTATCATGTAATCCTCCTAAGATGAAAGCAGACCTGATTGTGACCAATGCTAAAGTGTATACGGTGAACGATTCGTTTGACGTTACTGAGAGTTTTGCCGTAAAAGATGGTCTGTTTGTGGCCATGGGAACCAATTTGGAGATAAGCACAAAATATACCTCTGATCAAATTATAAACTGTGGAGGAAAACCGGTGTACCCGGGATTCAATGATGCACATTGTCACTTCTATGGCTATGGAATGAACCTGATGGAATATGCAGATTTGGCTGGTTTTACATCTAAGGAAGACATTTATAAAAAGCTTCAGGAGCATCATCTGAACACAGGCGAAAAGTGGTTGCTTGGTCGTGGATGGGATCAGAATCTTTGGCCTGAAAAGGAATTTCCCGATAATATCCGCCTGAACGAACTGTTTCCAGATATAGCAGTTTACCTGATCCGGGTGGATGGTCACGCAACATGGTGTAATAAGAAAGCACTTCAATTAGCAGGGATAACCGCTTTAACTAAAATCGGAGGGGGAGAGGTACTGCTAAAAAACGATCAGCCAACCGGCGTGCTGATCGACAACGCCAAAGAACTGGTCTTTAAGCTTATTCCTGAACCAGGTCTTGATTTGAAGACAAAAGCTTTGCTGGCTGCACAAAAGAATTGCCTGAAGGTGGGTCTTACTTCGGTTACAGATTGCGGACTTCCGAAAGAGACCATCTTACTCATGGACTCCCTTCAAAAGCAAGGTTTACTTAAGATACGCATCAATGCCATGATGGAACCCAGTGAGGCAAATCTGGACTATTTCCTGAAAGAGGGCCCCTACATCACCGACCGATTACAGGTTAATACCATCAAGCTTTATGCAGATGGTGCCCTGGGTTCACGTGGTGCTCTATTGCTTAGCGATTATTCTGATGAACCGGGAAACCGAGGTATGTCGATGAACTCCTCCTCCTGGTTTGAATCCATTTGTCAGCAGGCCTATGATGCCAATTTTCAAGTGGCTACCCATTGTATCGGGGATGGCGCCAATCGAATGATCCTGAATGTTTATGGTAAAATTCTGAAAGGGAAGAATGACCGGCGTTGGCGGATTGAACATGCCCAGGTGGTTCATCCAGATGATCTGAACCTGTTTGGAAAGTATTCGGTGATTCCTTCAATCCAGGCTACCCATGCTACATCCGACATGATGTGGACTGAAAAGAGGTTGGGTCCAGAACGAATAAAGACCGCTTATGCTTATCAGCAACTATTGGCTCAAAACGGCTGGCTTCCCAATGGAACGGATTTCCCGGTTGAGGGTATAAATCCTATGCTGACTTTCTATGCATCGGTAATCAGAAAGAATACTGCAGGCATACCTGAAGGAGGTTTTCAGATGCAGAATGCCCTGACCAGAGAACAAACATTACGATCCGTCACCCTTTGGCCGGCTATGGCAAGTTTTGAGGAGGTGAACAAAGGAAGCATTGAGGTAGGTAAATCGGCCGACTTTGTTTTGTTGGACACCGACATCATGAAATGCAATGCAGGTGATATACTAAAGGCAAAAGTACTGAAAACAGTGCTTGGAGGAGAAGTGGTTTACCATACAGGAAATTAGACTTGAAGGATAGGGTTTATTTCTGCCAGGTTTTGGATTATAACCTAAGTTTTATTAAATTGTCACAATATGTAACACCCATTTCTTCTTTCAAAGTGGTTAACAAAATCATCTTCTTCCCCAATTTTAATAGCCTCTGGTACTTTTCCAATCAGCCCAGTTGATGGAGGAGAAATAGCTTCGCAGCATACCGTCAAACAACCGTATGGCCTGGATCCGTACATGAATGGAATTTATTTTTTGAAGTTCTTCTGGTACTTGTAAGATGCGGGCGTCAAGAAATGTTTGAAGTTCGGTGACGGCTTGTGAATAATCGGGTACAGTTTTCTCCTCTGCAATAAGTTGAATATTTCCGGGTATCTTAACGTTTTCAACGTTTAGCTCAGGCATATATCGGGACAAAACCGTATAGGTATTTTGAGATAACTTCTTTTGCCATTCAGCATAGGGAGTGATTATTTTGATTAGTTCTTCCTTGTTTTCCTGGCCGGACTGAGCCTGAAGGGTTACAAGTTCTTGTTTTTGATTACTTACCATTATACTGAGCGAATCCCATTTGTTTTTAATCACTGAAAGTGTCTCAATGTCGTTAAACGGATTGTTAGTGGGAAGTCCAAGAAAAGTAACTGTTACTTTGTAAGCAGGATTACTGGCAGTCACTTCATCTATAGTCGATTTGAGCGTGTTGATAGAGACTTGAAGCCTTCGGATGGACTGCTGAACGGCAGAAAATTTCAATTTGTAAATATTACTTTCAATGCTGTCGCATTCAGACTTGACGTCATTCAATTTTACAAGAACCTTGTCGTTTCTGATACCACGTGCCTGAATATTTTCTGAACTAAACCAAACATCAGACGATCCTGCAGTTTTAAAATAAATGGTTCCTTCAGCTAAATTTTCGTCATGCATTATTATACCTTCCTGTTTGAATTGCCAGTGTGCCTTTACAACAATCTTTAGAGAGGATTGTGAAAACTTTTCATTGGTTACTGCGAGTTCGGCGTTGGGTTTATTTTCTGTAGAATTTACCTTTATGAATTCATCGGAAGTAAATTTAGTTTCTTCTGAAAGGAGTTTCCATTCTGATTTGGTGCCATTAACCTGATAGATCAGACCATCCTTCCCCCTCGAAAGGATTTGTGCGGTACCAGTAATGTCGGCATAGGTTTCAGGAAATTTGCAGTAATCTCTTCGGCCTCCCTCCATTTCAACAGTAATCATCATCTTCTGACCGGATGTTATAGTCAGGATGTCCCCATTATTATAACTTTTCCCATCAATCTTGATTTGAATGAATGGTTTACGTGGAGGTTGAACCGCAGAACAAATACCAACCATAAAAACCATAATCAGGATAAAGAAAATGTTTTTCATCGTTCCGTATGTTATAGTCCATGAAGAGGCTTAAAAGTAGTAAAAAACAATTAAGATTGATACCGCTCCAAAAACTATTTTCCCAGCTACCAAAGGCTACTTACCTGATGTCTGCATTTCTTATTTTTTGAATTCTCAGAGCAGGCTCAGGCTTAAATTGCTTTAGTCTTTTACGATTTTTTCTGTGAAAAGTTGACTGTTGGTCTGAACACGCAGAAAATAAATACCTGTTTTCAAATTATTTAAACTTAAGCTGATATTGTTCGTAGCTGGATTTGACTGGTAAACAACTTTCCCATCAATAGAGAATAATTCAATCTCATTAATCGTTATCGAAGATTCAATCTGTAACTTGTCGGTTACCGGATTTGGATAAACGTGTAAACCGTATGTAGATAAACTTACAGAAACACTCGTTGCCAGATCTTTGAATGCAGGTAGTTTCTGATCGCTGTAAAGACGAAACTCTCCTGGATTAAGGAGAAGATTGGCATTTAAATCAGTTACTGAAAGCTCGTTTCCGGTGAAGAACTCATACCAGGTACCTGTATGCTGAAAATTTGGCATGATGGTATTCAGGCTCATCCCAAAGTTACCCATCAGGGTGATATTCTGATTGTTTAGGCTTAGCTGAATCTTCTTGATATCCCCGTTTACCGCCAGAGTCTCCTGACCTGATGTAAAAACGTCGAATTGTGAACGCAGGCGTAACATAGCCGAATAGACATCAAACAGTTTTTGCCGGTTTGAATCCTCGAGATAATCCCAATGTAAGGGTTTGGGATAGGTCCGGCAATTGTTGTTAATGGAACCGTCCTGGCAGGTATTAATCGAGAAATCGTATCCCAGTTCTCCAAACTGCCAGATCATTTTAGGACCGGCGAGCGAAAGAAAGAAGGCTGTAGCCATCTGGCTTCTTTGCAGGGCAGTGGCCAGGTCTTTGGTGTTGTATGCCCCCAGATAGTTCCCATAAGTAAGAGTATTGTACATCTGCCTCTCCTCATCGTGGCTTTCCATATAAGCCACCAGACCGGGTTTTGTGAATCCGAGCGCCTGGTATGATGCTCCGGTGAAATCAGATTTATTGGAATCGCTATATCCCATTGCAGCTTCTGAAAAGGCCGAATTAGCATTGCCCCAAACCATCATGCCATTGCCGTAAGCTGTCAATTCCTGTTCTTCGTTGTTGGCCGTAAAATGTTCAAGGATGACAAGTGCCTTCGGATTAACCTCCCATATTTTACTGGCTATTCGTTCCAGGATAGCAATACGCGATGGATCATAGGCAAAGCCATCTCCCGGTGTATTGGTGAAGCCTTTAGAGAAATCGAAACGATAGCCGTCTATTTTATATTCAGTCATCCAGTACTGGGTCACCCGGTCGACAAAATCTTTGGTCGCTTGACTCTCGTGGTTAAAGTCGTTGCCCCAGCTATAGGTTGTATTTGGTGATGTTTGGTTGAACCAGGGGTTGTTTGCTGCCGGCTGGTTTAATGTGGAGTTCCAATACATTTTCACCATAGGATTCGAATTGTATGAATGGTTCAATACGATATCCTGAACAACGACAAAACCTTGTTTATGACATTCGTCGATCAGAGCTTTCAGGTCATTTTTGGTCCCGTAAGCCTTATCGGGTGCGAAATAGAAATTTGGGTTATAACCCCAGCTGCTATTCCCTTCAAACTCGCTGAAGGGCATGAGTTCGATGGTATTAATGCCCAGTCTTTTCAGGTAAGCCAGATTGTTTTTTACACCTGTATAGGTTTGGTCTGCTGTAAAGTCACGGATCAGCAATTCATAGATCGAAAGCTTACTATTCTCGGGAACGGAGTAGGTGGTTGTTGTCCACGGATAAGGCGTTTGTCCTGTTTGAAGTACAGAAGCCCGGTCAACAGCCTTTCCTGCAGGATAAGGAATCAGGTTTGGGTAAATCAATGAAGGAATATATTGATCGTCCGAATCAGAAACCTTGTCGGTATAAGCATCGGCTACCTGCAGATTTCCATCGATCAGGTATTGGTAAATATATTCTTTTTGAGGGGTCAGATTTCCTACAGTCAGCCAGAAATAGTCACCGTCTTTTTTCATTTGATAGTTGTTATCCGGATACCAGTTGTTAAAATCACCAGTAACGAATATGTAATTTTTATATGGTGCATAAATGATCAGTGTAGCCGATTGGTTGTCGATATAATTTATGCCGGTAAGTAAGCCTGCAGGCCTGCTCTGGTTAGTTGTTGTTTCGCGGATGCAAACATAAACGGAATCGAGCTTAACGCTAGCATTCTGAGTAGCTTTAACCTTTAGCCAATAATCTCCGGCATTAGGAATGCTTATATTTTGGGTAATTGATGTTCCGGTTTGGGCAGCAATTTGCTGATTGTTCTGATAGAGGACCAGATCAGAGCTGTTTGATACTGATGCTGTGAATACAAATGCCTGGTTTTTCTCAAATATATTGATCCTGGCAGGAGAGGCTATGCTAACGTTTAACCCCTGGGTATAAACATTGACAAAAAGATCGTTGGTTTGCTTGGTACCATCGGCCGAACGAAAGACAAAATTCATTGATGTAACTGTTTCACCAGGCAAAATGGAATAGTAGGTGTTGATATCAGGGCTGATGACCAGTTCATAGATCCCGTTCCCTTTGTTGGTCAGCTTGGGCTGTATGGTATTGTTTCCCCAGACACCTATCACATGTTGCCAGTTGGTGTTGCCGCTTATATAGACCCCGGTGTGCGCATACAGATCACCGGTAAATAATCCAAGTCTGGATTCTTTTGACGAATCAAAAGTAATGGTTACTCCCTGATTTTGGGCGGGCAGTGCCGGATTGGTTGTAATCTGAGCAAAGCTTATCTGATAAACAGCTACCAGCCAGAAAAGAAGATTGATTCGACGTAACATTTGTTTTTGGAATAAAAATTAAAGATAAAAAAGAAATTACGGTATAGGTTAAACACTTGTCCGAACCGTATAATTTGCAACGTCCATTTGTTCAGAAAATAGGAAGATTGGTTATCCGGGTAATAAAAAAAGGCTTATCCGTCCGGAATGAACGGATAAGCCTTTAAGATTCAGAAATTAGTTTTTTGTAACTGTTGCCATGAGAGCAAAAGGATCGAAAGTAACCGTATAGTTACCTGCAACTGCAACAGCAATATTGGCACCACCTGCTGATAGTGCGCCAAGACTGCCGCCATAATTCAAATCCCAGGCATCGTTAGCCCTGAATTTAATAGATCCAACAGTTAAGTTTAGAGTGACAGTGAAAACCTTATTTGTGGCGTCCCAGGTCATGTTTTGATCAGAGTTCCATCCATCAGGTGTAGCATCACCAATAAGACCCCAACGGTTTGCACTGTAGGTGTAAGCATTTGGATGGCTTAAGTCAAGTGTGATGACATAATCGGATTCAACAGTAACAGGAATATTGCTTCCGCCTGCATCCAGGGTTGCATTTGCAGCAGTGCTGCCATAATTTACTGCCCAATCAGAGGTGCCTCTGAATTTGAAAGAACCGCCTGCAGTTAAATGAGCGACCAAAGAGAATGTCAGACTCGTAGGATTATAAACCATATTGGTTTGGGTGTTCCATCCGCCAACAGTGGCATCACCAATAATACCCCAGGTGGTCAGGGTGATGGAATAGGTCATAGTTCCAATATTTGCTTTGATCAAATAGTAACCGTCAGCAGGGACTACGATATTACCTCCCGGATTGACTAATTTACCCGAACCGCCATCACCAAATGTAGCGCCATCCGACCAACTGTGATCGGTAGTCAGTTTAAATCCACCGCTCTTTAGAAAGACGTATCCTTCGGCGTCACCATTGCTGGTAGTTGTTGAAATAATGAACATAGCCTTGTCGCTGTTATCCCAACCGTTATAATCACCAACAACCCACAGTTTAGTAATATCGGCCAATGTTGAGAATTGAACATCAGCTCCGTAAGCAGTTCCGGCGCTATTGGTTGCATAGGCACGAACGTGATAAACTGTATTGCTGGTTAAACCGGTAATTGGGCTAACAAAAGCACCAGTACCAGTACCGCCGTCGATCTTGGTATTTAATAATGTAGGATTAGCTGTTAAGCTCCAGACAATACCTCTGGCAGAGATAGTACCACCTCCGTCATAAGTTACATTACCACCCGATATGGCAGCTACTTTTGTAATACCTGATGAGGCAGCTGTAGTAACAACAGGCAAATCAACCAATGTGGTGAAAGAAACTTCAGGTCCGTAACCTGTACCTGCACTGTTTGTAGCATAAGCACGTACATAATAAGTTGTGTTACCTTTCAAAGTTGTAAGTGCACTAACAAATGCTCCGGCCCCTTTTCCGTCGCTTGTTTTTGTATCAGTAACTGCCGGATTGTGAGTAACAGCAAAGCATATACCTCGGGCTGTGACATCAGCACCTCCTGTAACGGTTACATTACCGCCACCAGCTGCTGAATTACCTGTAATTGCTGAAATTGCAGCTGTTGTGAGTGTAGGTACTACAGGTAAAGTGGTGAAATTATATTCCTGGCCATAGATGGTTCCGGTCGAACCTGTTGCATAAGCACGTGCATAATATTTGGTGGCATAATTAAGTCCACTCAATGCTACGCTGAAAGTAGCTGTAGTGGCTTCGCCTGTATAGGCAACTTTGCTGTTGGCAATTGTAGGAGCAGTTGCGATATTGAAACATACACCTTTTTCAGTATATCCACTACCTTCAGCAACCACATAACCAACCACGGTGGCCGTACTTGATGTAACATTAAGTAATTGAGTAGTAGCAAGTGTCGGAGCTAATCTAACATCCGCAGTTTCCTTTGTGCATGCAGAAAAAAGCACGATCACAGTTACGAGGACGGCCAATATTCTATATATGGACATTCGTTTCATAAATATATTTTTTAAACGTTGTTTTTATATCCTATTGAAAATTTGCATTTGGCTCACTATACTAAATTAAAGCATTGCCTTAAACAGGCACAGTGAACCAAACACTCTTTTCAATTTAGTTCTTAATAAGCTGACATGAACCGGTAGATCCATCAGAATTTATGAATAACTTAACGGTATAGTTACCGGGAGCTACTACCAGATTGGCACCATTCTGTACCAATTTATCAGGAGTCCCGCCAACATTCCAGCCCCAATCATCATTCAGCCGGAATTTAAGTTCGCATTTCAGGACACCACCATCGAGACTAGGTTGCAGATCTAAAGTCTTCACCCAGCAACCCTGGTTGATATCCCAATCCATTTTTGTATCAGGACTATTCCATCCATTTGAAGTTGCCGAACCAACTATTCCGATCATGTAGAGATCCATTTTATAGGTGAGTGCCTTGGTATCTACTGCTAGTTTGTGCCATCCGGTAACATCCTTTGCAGGGAAAGGAATTGCGGATCCGTTGACAGCAAGAATTCCGTTACTGCCACCATATACAATATTGGCATCAGGATCTTTTAATGTAAATGGTTTTGTGATGTCCAGATTCACATACCCTAAGTAACTGCCATTACCCAATGGGGATTCAATCTTCTGGGCTATACCCGAATTGATTAAGTCCAGACGTGGTAACCCATAAAGAGTCACATCTTTGGTCGTGACGGCTGAACTATAGACATAGGATCCGGTGCCACTGCTTAAATTCAGGACCGCACGAATGCGAAAATCAAGTGAAGATACCTGATCGGCAGGAAATTTCTTCAGCAGTAACCCGTTCAAATCACTCACTGAAATCTGCAGGGATAGATCCTGAACGTCATTCATGATTTGGACTGCATCTACAAAATTATTCCCTTTTAAACAAGCTTCAAGGTAATAAGTTACAGAGGCTTGGTATCCTGCATTAAGAGGAGTACCAACAAAAGTTAGAACACTGGTTCCATTGGCCCTCGTAAGGGTCAAATTCGGAATAGTCTGAAAAGTTGGTACAATCGGACTGTCAGACAAAACTGCTTTTGTTTCGTCCTTTTTGCAAGAAAACAAAAGTCCGATCAATCCAATTAAAGTCAGATATATAAATAATTTTTTATTCATTGTTCAAAAGTTTTAAGGATTAATAACCAGGATTTTGTACTAAAGTTGGATTGGCACCCATATCGTTTGATGGAATTGGATACAAATCGCGGTAACTATCGGTAGCTGTTCCTGCTGCAACTTTTCCTTTCCAGGGCCATAAGTAGGCTCCGCCGGTGAACTTGCCAAACCTGACCAGGTCGGTTCTGCGGTGTCCTTCCCAATAGAGTTCGCGTGAACGCTCATCCAGAACAAAATCGAGATTCAACTGTCCGGCTGTAATATTTCCGGTGTTATTGCCATAAGCTCTTGTCCGAATAGCATTCACATATCCTAATGCTGTACCTGCATCACCAGTGGTTCCACCTCTGAGAACGGCTTCAGTGTACATCAGGTACACGTCAGCAAGACGGAATACAGGGTAGTCTGTATCCACAAAGTCCGGATGTGCATCAGGTGCAGGACCTCCCGTTGAGGTTAGATTGGAGAATTTTGTAATGGCCCATCCATCAGTAAACTGACTGATATCATTGATTACAAGGTTTTGACCATCAGTCCAGAACATGGCTCGCTGATCGGTTTTACCGCTTGTATCAGCAAATTTAGCCACAAAAGCAGAAGTGGTGCGAATTCCACCCCAGCCACCACCAACACCAAACTGAGCCGGTGGCATTGTTCCGCCAATTTCCGCATGGATGAGATAAGTCATTCCTCCGTATGATTGGGTATGCTTTCCGTCACAAGTAATCGGGAAAATCATCTCAGAACTTTTGTTATTGTCAGCAGTAAAATTATTTGCGTATTTCGCATTTAATGTATAACCGGCGGCAATTACCTTGTTACAATAAGTGATACAGTCAGTATTTCTATCTGTTCCTACATAGACTTTTGCATTCAGATATAGCTTAGCCAAAAGTGTCCATGCTGCAGCCTGATCGGCTCTGGCATATTCAAATTTTGGAGCACCCAGTTCAGTCTCAATAGCCTTGAGTTCAGTTTCAACATAGGTAAACAATGCTGCACGTGTGGTTTGTTTTGGGAAAAATGCTCCAGGTTTGTCAGCTTCAGTTACAAAGGGTGGATTTCCATATAAATCGATGGCATGATAATAAGCCAGTGCACGAAGAAATCTTGCTTCGGCATGATATTTCATGATATCAGGATCAGTATTCCCGGCAGTTGCCCTGATGTATTCGTTACACAAAGCAACAGTATACATGATGCGCGAATAGAGAGCGGCATTGAATACATCGTTCGGTGCCCAGGTTTGCCAATGGAAGTCTTTAATAGAGGCATCATTCCAGGCCATAACCGCTTCATCGGTTGATAATTCCTGTAAATTCCAATACTGACGAAGATAGTTTCCGAAACCTTCATCAATCCCGGCGATATCCGGTTGTCCGGATGGACCCTGCTGACCGCTAACAGAAAAGGTACCATATAGTTTTGCTAATCCTTCTTTGTAGGCTCCGGGTGTGTTATAAACAGTAAGAGAAGTTACGAGGTTCGGATCTTTCGGAGTAACACTCAAATCTTTGACACAAGACGAAAACATCAATGCGGCAAGGATCACAGCTAATAATTTTATTTTATTATTTTTCATGTCGTATTCTTAATAAAAGTTATAAGGTAAGATTTACGCCAAGTACAAAGACTCTCGGACGGGGATAAAAATTATTGTCAATACCGCCATTAACTTCAGGATCAAGTCCTGTATATTTGGTAATCGTGAAGACGTTCTGTACAGTAAAGCTTATTCGTGCTTTAAGATGTTTTTCGAAATTGTATCCGATACTCATATTATCCATCTTAAAAAAGGAGGCATTCTCAATGTATTGATCAGAGAAGTACTGGGTGTTTGTAAACTTTGTGGCGTTCACCAGCGTTGGAATATTATTAAAGAATCCTGACTGATTGTAAACGGTTGAGTACAATGCACCTGAAGCAACATTATTGTAAACATAGTTGCCAATACTTGCCCTTCCCGAGAAGGAGAAGTCGATGTGTTTATAAGCAAATCGAGAATTAATTCCAATGGTATAATCCGGTGCCGGTTTTTTATCATGGTATTTATTCAGGTTATTGCTGGTAATTGTTCCTCCTTTACCTGTACGGTCAACATAGAGTCCTTCAATCGGCATACCATTTGTGCCATAAACCTGTTGGAATACAAAAAATGAATTGACAGGGTATCCGACCATTTGATTTTGGATGTAATTTCCAACACCACCACCGATAAGTCCTGTATCGACTCCTGTATAATTAGGATCGTCGGTCTTGGTCAGCTTGGTGATTTTATTCTGATTGTATGCTGCATTAAAGCCCATGCTCCAGGTAATATCCTTTTTCGAAACAATGATTCCGTTTAAGGAAAGTTCTACCCCTTTGTTTTCCATATTTCCTACATTCGTAAGTAAGAAGTTCGAGAAATTGCTTCCTGCTGCAATTGGAATTGTATTCAGCATGTTTGTCGTTTTCCGTTGGTAAACATCCACTGTACCGGTAAGGCGGTCCTTCAGAAATCCAAAGTCCAGTCCCAGGTTGAAGGTAGCTGTTTGCTCCCATTTTATGTTTGCGTCATAAGCATTTGGACGCAAGGTGTTATAAAAGGTATTTCCAAACTGGTATTGAGCTGTTGCGGTACTTTGGCGGTAAACAGGCAGATAAGGAAAATCCTGACCCACATCCTGCTGTCCGGTGACACCCCATCCTAATCTTAATTTCAAATCGCTGACTTCAGAAACATCTTTCAGGAAAGATTCTTCCTTTATCTTCCAGGCCAATGCGGCTGCAGGGAAAAGTCCCCAGCGGTTAGCCTTTGAAAAATGGGATGACCCGTCATCACGAAGGGTGAAGGTTAATAAATATTTGTCCATTAAAGTATAATTCATACGTCCGAAGAAAGAGACTAAATAGTTTTCGTTGATGAATTTGGAGCTGTCTGATACCTGAGTACCGTCACCATTGCGGCTAAAATTTGACCCGTCTTTATAAAAATGCTGCCAGGAGTAACCACCGGTAACATCTATTTTGCTATCGATCGATTTGATATCTTTCACATAGTTCAGGTAAAAATCCAGCAGTTGAGTCTTTCCGGTTTGTTTATAATCATCCAGTGCGCCAATTCCATTCCTATAGGTAAAAGCAGCATCAATAGGACTATTGTTGTGACCCTTTGTGGTGAAATAGTCATAACCCGCATTCAAATTAGCCCGTAATCCCGGGAGGAAAGGCAGTTTATAATCTAATTGTACATTTCCCAGGCTTCTATACACGTTTGAAGTATTGTCAGTCTGGTTAAGTAATGCAACCGGATTGGCTACACCGATGGGGTTTGGACTTCCGTTTGGATTCATGGTCCCGTCGGGTAATACATCCGAAAGATTGATCCAGGTATGATATCCGCCAAATTTGGTATTGCCGTTCATAACCGGTTGTGTAGGATCATAGGCAACAGCAGAACCAACAGCACCAGTATTACCAAAATTCTGACTGGTGTAACTTCCTTTCAGGTTAATGCTTACTTTTAAAGTATTGTTCAGAAAAGAAGGATCGAGTCCTATTGCCAATGTTGTACGATCCATATTTGTTGTTTTCAATATACCATCCTGGTTGGTGTATCCGATGGAAACACGGTAAGGCATAGTTTTATAACCACCGCTGATGTTGACATTATGGTCATGCGAAAGGGCAGTCTGATAGATTTGTGATTGCCAGTTGGTGTTTTGTGTCCCAAGACGGTTTAAACTCCCCATGCTTAAGCCAACTGCACCTTGTGATGCAAGATCATATGCCAAAGAGCGGAATTGATCTCCTGACATAACGTCCATATAGGCAGGAATAGTATTCACAGATACCGTACCATTATATTCTATTTTCATAGGTTTTCCTACAGTACCTTTTTTGGTGGTAATAAGGATGACTCCGTTTGAAGCTCTCGAACCGTAAATGGCAGTTGCCGAAGCATCTTTCAATACAGTAAAAGTTTCAATATCATTAGGATTGATTGTTGATAAAGGGTTTGCCAATCCTGAAATTCCCGAGTTACTTACCGGGAATCCATCAATAATAATTAATGGATCATTGCTTGCTGACATCGATGAACCTCCCCTGATACGGATAGTTGCACCACTTCCCGGCGAACCATCACTGGATGTGATCACGGTACCTGCACTCTTGCCAACCATCAGTTCCTGTGGCGAGCTTATCGATCCATGGTTGAAATCTTTTGAACTCACAGTACTGACAGCTCCCGTGGCATCCGATTTTTTAACCTGGCCATAACCGATAACAACAACTTCTTCCACTTGTTCAGCATTCACATCAAGGGCAATTGTCAGGGTTTTTTGTCCCTGCATGGTAGCCTCCTGAGTCTTATATCCGACAAATGAAAACTGAAGGACATCGCCCCTTTTTACATTAATTGTAAATTGACCATCCATGTTGGTGATGGTTCCGTTGGTCGTTCCTTTAATTGCGATAGAAACACCTGGTAAAGATTCCCCCGTTGATCGATCGGTTACCTTACCCGTTAATGCTGTCTGTTGGGCCATTGCAAAGTTTCCAATCAAAAGCGACAGAATCAGTATTAATACATTTAGGTTTTTGTGAATAATCCTCATGTTTTAATTAATTATTAGTTCAATTACTAAATTTTGATTCATACATCCAAAATTTTCTGTTCATGCCATTCTTGTTATCCGTTTATAACTTCATTTACTATTAATTCCATCTCAAAACTAAACAAACTGTTAATTAATTGTTAAAAGATGTTACAATTCATTTACTGCAATCGTTTGCGGTGACGTTTGCACTCCGTGTGTTTAAAAACAGGTGGGTACTGTGGGGTATGTTTTGAAGCATTTTTTATCAATCTTTGTCAAATTGTAAAGCGTGTAAATAAAATATTAACTTTAGTGGTTGATTAAACCCAAATGACCAAAGACTAACTCAATTATGCGCAGTAATCAGATTACAATTAAAGATATCGCGCGGATACTAAGCATTTCGCCTTCAACAGTTTCACGCGCACTGAAAGACCATCCTGATATCAATGTGGATACTAAAAAAGCGGTGAACGAACTGGCCGGTAAACTAAAATATCAGCCAAATGCTGTAGCCCTTAGCCTGAAAAACAGCCGCAGTTATACCATCGGCATTATCATTCCTGAAATTGTGCACTATTTTTTCTCTTCGGTGATCAGCGGGATTGAAGATGTTGCCTCGCAAAAAGGATTTACAGTCATCATTTGTCAGTCAAACGAAAGTTATGTGCGCGAAGTGGCTAATTGCAAAGCGCTGCTTTCCCACCGGATCGATGGCCTTTTGGTTTCTGTTTCAAAAGAAACTCAGTCTTTCGATCATTTGCTTAATTTACAGGAAAGCGGCATCCCGCTTGTGTTTTTTGACCGAATAGCTTCCGATATCGAAGCCGACCAGGTTGTTATTGACGATCTCCAGGCCTCATACAAGGCAACCCGCCATCTGATTGAAACTGGCCGTAAACGCATTGCCCATTTTGCCGGTCCCCAAAACCTGGTGATTGGCCGCGACCGTCTACAAGGTTACATGAATGCCCTCACCGAAGCTGGTATCCCTATCGACAACCGTCTGATTATGGAAGCCGATACTTTCGAGAAAGCCCACAATACGGTAGTGACCATGCTTGATGCAGGAATAATTCCAGATGGTATTTTTGCTGTGAACGACATGACAGCCATCGGAGCGATGCAAACTATCCAGAAAAGAGGTTATAAAGTTCCCGACGATATCTCCATCGTGGGTTTCAGTGACGGATATTTATCAGGTATCACCGATCCGCACCTTTCTTCAGTCGACCAGCATGGTTACGAAATGGGAACCACGGCTGCCGAAATGCTCTTCACCCGGATACTGTCGACTGAAGAAGAATACATTCCCGAGGTCAAAGTGCTCTATGCCGATTTAATCATTCGGGGTAGTTCGCTGAAGGAGTAAAGTTTCATTCAATTCCACCTCCTGCATTGGGCAGGATTTTGCTTCATCTTTTGTGCTTTAATGTATTCTTTAAAGTGGAAAACTAAAATGGTGGAAAATCGTCATAAAAGTTCTGGCGGGTTCCAAATTAAAGGAACTCAACGGTTCCTTTATCGATTATAACACCAAAACGATACTGACCATACTTTATTTTAAAAAACTTACCACGGCTTTGCAACGGTTCACAGTGTTTTATTTCGGCAATTGTACCGGCATCTTCACAGTTTTCAATAACAGCCAGTATTAAGTCTGAAGTGGTTTTTGATTTAAGTTTCTTAATATCCTTGATAAAGGAACTCCGGTATTCAACTCTCATTTTAAAGCATTTAAAACATCTGCTTTTGTTACTTTTGCTGTTTTACGGGCAGCTTTACAGGCTTTCAACATTGAAATGTTTTCCAATTCCTCACCTGTAGCTAATGTTGCATTGGTTACACCGTTTAGAAGTTTAACAGCATCTAGTATTTGCTTTGCTTTTGCTTTGTTCTTTACATTGATAACAATTGTTTCCATATCGGTAAATTTTACAACAAAGATAAAAAAGCCACGTAAACTACTGGCCTTTTCTTGTCAATCAATCAACGATAGCTCTTTTCTTTATTAAAAGGAGCAGAAAGTTTTCGTATTTGGTTGAAGCGTTCAGTGAGTGTTTTGTCAGCACGCGCCATTTGCATATTATATCGGGTTTGCATGTTAACCAAAGTATCGGAGTCAACCCCAAGTGCAGCTTCAATGAGGAGTGCAAATTCAGTATTAACCGGGCGTTTGGCGTTTAATATTTCATTTAACATGGTGTGTGATATACCCATATTTGCAGCAAGTTTTCGTTGGGAGATCCCGCGATACTCAATTTCATCTTTAAGTATTTCACCCGGATGTGTTGGGCGAAGAGGTGTCATTTTATTTACAATAGCGTCCATAACTATTCCAAAGATAATACCACTTTCCTTAGTGTTCACAAAAAAGTGAACTTATTTCTGCCTTGGTTGCATTATAAATCTATTTTATGATTTGCAGTGAACGACATGACAGCCATCGGAGCGATGCAAACCATCCAGAAAAGAGGTTATAATGTTCCCGACGATATCTCTATTGTGGGTTTCAGCGACGGATATTTATCCGGTATCACCGATCCTCACCTTTCCTCAGTTGACCAGCATGGTTATGAAATGGGAACCACTGCTGCCGAAATGCTTTTCACCCGGATACTGTCGAATGAAGAAGAATACATTCCCGAGGTCAAAGTGCTCTATGCCGATTTAATCATTAGGGGTAGTTCGCTGAAGGAGTAGGGTTCATTCCTTTTCCTTCATCCTTAGTGCTTGAATATATTCTTTGCTATAAGCATCTCCACGGTTGACCAGATATTCAAAATTCACGGTATTGTTTTCAATGGTAAAAATGAAAAAAGCCCGGAAGTCACCTATCCTGACACGATAAGCATGACTAAAAGTCTCCAGTTTTTTGCAATCGGTTAATTCTTCAACAGATTGAGCGGCTTTCACTTCTCTAATCTTTTCCTGTAGTGAGTTTTTGTATTTGCCGGTTAGTTTGGAGGCAGACTTAATAAATGACTTTGAATAGCTAATATTCATACTTCAAGCCATTTCTCAAAATCTTTTGTTTCTTTTTCCGAGGCAATCAATTTTCCTTCCGGATCATTTTTAAGTAGCTCCTGATAGATATCTTCATCACTGATCATCTTAGCCTGTGAAATCAGCATATTTTCTATGAATGCTTTGAGGTTTTTACCTTCAGCCGCAGCCATGATTGATAAGTTCCTAAAGGTATCTTCAGGGATATCAATTATTTTTCGTTTGAAAGTTGTTGTTCCCATGTTTTTCTTGTAAAAGTATATAATATATATACAGCATATACACTAATATTTCCTTTTTTAGTAAAAGAACGTACAAATTCTTTAGTAGCTCCGGTCAATAACAATGAGAGATCATGCAAATCGAGCAACCAGCCCGACTGCCGGGATGCTCTGCAACCAAAGTTATCCCGGAGATCAAAGTGCTCTATGCCGATTTAATTATTCGGGGAAGTTCGCTGAAGGAGTAAGATTTGCTTCATCCTTAATCGTCTTCTCTTCCTTTTTGCTGTAATACCACCACATACCCAAAATAGCAATCAGCTGAAATATAACGGATAAAGCAGACCCTTCGAATCCAAACTTTCCGCCATTCCAAAAGTTATCACTTATCCGTGACTGGGTAAAGAGTGAATAAGTCGTCTGGCCACTTACGTTAAACCCAAAGATCGTCCCCTGGAAGAAATTCCAGCTGAAATGAAGGGCAATAGGGAGCCAGAGGCTTTTGGTATAGATATATGGCAAGCCAAGCAGGATACCAGCAAGTAAAATATTCAAAAAGCTAAACCACGTAAAGTTCGGGTTGAAAATATGCAACAGTGAAAAGAACACTGAAGAAATAAGTAAAGCCACCATTCTGTTCATTGATTTCATGAGGTTATTAAGGATATAACCACGTAAGAACAACTCTTCGTAAAAGGCAACGAATACAAATAAACAGATTCCTGACAGAATATTTTCCGGAACCACGTTTGTTCCTGTCCACTGAATTTCATTAAGAAAAACCAGGCTTGCAAATCCGGTAGCTATCAACAAAGCACCTAGTCCAAGCCCCAGAATTGTTTCCTGAGAATATCTTTTTGGATAAAAACCTAAACTCCGGAAACTCTCTTTGTCGATAAACCTCCGAAAGATACCAATTAAAGTGAAAGTTCCTATAAGAGTAAATATGGCAACGACTATTTCCTGTAGTGGTGTCTTCTGAAGATGAATATCTGAGAATTTGAGTCCCAAAACCAGGTAGCCAAGAAGTTGACACACTGATAAAACAACGAAAAAGGCAGGAAGAATCAATAAGGTTCTGGCCCAGGGTTTTACTCTACCCGAAGTTCTGGTTGGAGTCATGGTGGTTGTTTCGATTAAGAGAAAAGCAAAAATACGAATATTTCTATTCTGTTCAACAGGCTTTACGTAACTAAAGTTTTCGAATTTGGTTGAAGGGATCTGTTAGAGATGTGTCAGCACGCGCCATTTGAATATTATATCGGGTTTGCATGTTAACCAAAGTATCAGAGTCAACCCCAAGGTCAGCTTCAACGAGTATTGTAAGTTCAGTATTTACAGGGCGTTTGGCGTTCAATATTTCATTTAACAGAGTATGTGATGTACCCATACCTGTTGTGTCGCTTTCAAGGAGCCTATGACCCTTTAAATTATTAGAAGCTTATTAGAAGCTTATTCGAAGGTTATTCGAAGATAGTTCAATTTTATTCTAATAATCTTCGAATAGATTTCTAATAATTAATGAATAAGTTTCTAATAACTTTAAAATCCGTTGGATGGCCGGTATAGGAGAGAACCAAAAAACATATGAAATATTCATTACCCGGCCAGGGGAGAAAACAGAAAAATTGATCCGCAAACGGGGAGATAGGATTCGTTTTTGAGCGTTCAGGAAAAATAATTCACTTTTTTGAAAATATTTTATCTTTTGGTGCAAACGTTTGCAATGCGCTTTTTTCTGCTCATTAAGCAGTTTTAACGGTCTAATCGGGCAGAGTGGCGCTTTCGGGATTTGGTTTTTAATTAAAAGCTTCGTTATATTTGTATTGTTAATTCCGTTTTTTGTTAATTCCGTTTATACTTCATTTGGTTTTCCCGAAAGTTTTCGGGACTTACTGCTATTGATTCCAAACATTTGATAATGGTATTGGGTCAGGTGTATTTTAATTTGCCTGTCCTGTAAAAAGGATGCAACCGATGCATCGGACAATCCCGATAGCTATCGGGACCAGATTTCTGAAGATTATTCCCGTTTGGTATCGTGTATCTGTTATCTTGTGTCCTGAATCTAATAATTTAAATAAATGAAGAAGAAACCTGCATTAAGTTTTTGGCAAATCTGGAATGTAAGCTTTGGATTTTTGGGGATCCAGATCGGTTTTGCACTGCAAAGTGCCAACGTTAGCCGTATCCTGTCGAGCCTGGGAGCCGACCTCCATTCGCTTTCGTTTTTCTGGCTGGCGGCGCCAATGATGGGGCTGATCGTTCAGCCCATAGTAGGAGCGGCGAGCGACCGTACCTGGAACCGTTTTGGGAGGCGAGGTCCTTACCTGCTTGGTGGGGCCCTTGTGGCAAGTTTTGCCATGTGGCTGATGCCAAATTCGGCAGCCCTGGTATCGGTTATCCCGGCATTGGTATTTGGAGCCATGATGTTTGCCCTGATGGACGGGTCGTTCAATATCACCATGCAGCCTTTCCGGGCACTGGTGGCTGACATGACTCCGGAAGACCAGCGGACCTACGGGTATTCGGTACAAAGCCTGCTGATTAATGCCGGCGCTGTCATTGGATCGGTTCTGCCTTTTGTGTTAACCAATATTTTAGGGGTGCAGAATACTGCCGTCGAAGGACATGTTCCGCCATCGGTCATCTGGTCGTTCTATATTGGCGGATCAATACTCCTGTTATCGGTTATATGGACCGTTTTCCGCACCAAGGAGTATCCGCCGAAGGAATATTGTGCACAGAATGACCTTGACTATGATGCCTGGGGCAAACGACAGACAGAGAAAACCTCAATTGTTAAGAAGCTTAAAAATTTCGGTGGCCTGTTCGTGAATATGCCTCCGATGATGGCCAAATTGGCCATTGTACAGTTCTTCTCGTGGTTTGCCCTATACCTGATGTGGGTTTACACCACTTCTGCCGTTGCTCAACATGTGTATGGCACGGCAATCAACGATTCTTCATCGGTTAAATTCAATGAAGCCGGTAACTGGGTAGGCATTCTGTTCGGAGCATATAGCCTGTTTGCAGCTATATTTTCGGTATTCATGGCCCGCATTGCGAAAAAGATCGGGCGCAAAACAACCTACTCATTCTCTTTGGCCATGGGGGGCATCGGATTCCTTTCGATGTACGCTTTTAATACCCCATACCTGCTCATCTTTTCAATGATTGGTATTGGGATAGCCTGGGCGGCAATCCTGGCCATGCCTTATTCACTCCTGTCCGAATCGGTACCTGCCGATAAGATGGGTGTTTATATGGGGATTTTCAACTTTACCATTGCCGGTCCGCAAATCATTTCGGGTTTGGTCGGTGGCCCCATACTACATAGTCTTTTCAACAACCATGCCATTTACATTATGATGGTATGCGGTATATCCATGCTGTTGGGGGCATTTTCGGTATTGCTGATAAAAATAAAAAAAGTCGAAGCTTAAATGTATGACAGTGAATTCACCACAAAGTTTTTTGCCTGTAGTTATACTTACTGGTTTCATATCATTGCTGGCAGGTGTTTTAGTTGAATTGACCGTTTTTTTAATGGGCTGGCCGATGAAATTGTCAGTTATTGCATTTGTACCGGTAGCATTTGGACTGTTATTTTTAATAGTGGCCTGGCACATCAGGCAAGGTTTGGTGCATGGTCGATTAGTTCGGAGTGTTGCCAACCTGATTAACTGGATTAAAATGATGATACAAAAATTTGAACGATGATAGAAGCGTGCATATTTGACCTTGATGGGGTAGTAGTTGATACGGCCAAATACCATTTTATCGCCTGGAGGGCTTTGGCCCGCGAACTGGGCTTTGACTTTACCGGGGAGGATAATGAACGATTGAAAGGCGTCAGCCGGATGCAGTCGCTCGATATTCTGCTCGAAATAGGAGGGAAACAATTTTCTGAGGCAGAAAAGATGGCAATGGCCGAAAAGAAGAACACGCTTTATGTGAGCTACATCGAAAAGATGAGTCCTGAAGAAACTTTACCGGGGGTGGAACAATTTCTTCGGGAACTAAGAGCAAAAGGAATCAAAACGGCACTCGGTTCGGCCAGTAAGAATGCACCCCTGATTCTGGAGCGTATTGGTCTTGCCGGATGGTTTGACGTGATAGTGGATGGGAACTCCATTTCGGAGGCAAAGCCTAATCCGGAGGTATTTCTGAAGGGCGCAGAGAAGCTGGGGGTAATACCTGAACACTGCGTGGTATTCGAAGATGCCATTGCCGGAGTAGAGGCTGCGCGGAATGCAAACATGTATTGCATTGGAATAGGTGAATCAGGGAATCTGGGTTTAGCCGATCTTGTTATTCCGGGTTTTGATGGATTTACTGTTGACATGCTAATGAAAGAACTGAAAGGCATTCTTCCCTCAAAGGGATAGAGCCCCCTTCCTGTTTCCCCCTGAGGGGGAAAGCTTTGGATAACGCACCGGGTCAGAAGATCCTGTACTGAACGGATTACAAGTTCAGAAGAGAAAATAAATAATATGAATTTTACAGCCTGAAAAATTTGTCAGGAAACAAAATAATAAACTATCGTATGAAGAACTACATCATACACGACGAATGGAAGATCATTGAAGAAGGATTTCACAAGGAGGAAAACCGCATCACCGAGAGTCTGCTCAGTATTGGGAACGGACGGAACGGCCAGCGGGCAACTTTCGAGGAGAAATACAGCGGGGATAGTCTTCAGGGAAGTTATGTAGCTGGAATCTATTATCCCGACAAGACCCGTGTAGGCTGGTGGAAAAACGGGTATCCAGAGTATTTTGCCAAGATACTGAATGCCACCAACTGGATTGGAATCGACATTTGTCTGAATGGTGAAGAACTGGATATTAACCAGGCAGAGGTTCTTTCGTTTTACCGGGATGTCGATATGAAATCGGGACTGCTGACCCGTCGATTTGTGGTTCAGATGGACTCAGGGAATCAGGTAGAAGTGCATGCCAAACGATTTTTGAGCATTGCCGATCAGGAGATTGGAGCCATCAGGTATTCGGTTAAGGCCCTTAATTTTTCAGGAGAGCTCTCGTTTATGCCCTATGTGGACGGGGAAGTAGTGAATGAAGATTCGAACTATGACGAAAATTTCTGGATTAGTGTTTCACAAAAGATAACCGGCGCAACCGGCTATGTTTGTCTTGAAACTAAAAAGACGGCCTTCCAGGTATGTACCGGGATGGATTTCAGGGTAAACCTTAACGGTGTTCCGATTGCTCCTGAACTGACGGCCTTTGAAAAAGAAAAATATGTGGCTTCCCGATTTAAGGTAGAGGTTAAGGAGAACGATGAGGTTTGCATCGAAAAATATTGTGCGATAACTTCTACGCTTTATTATCCCAAGAACAAACTTCAGGAGGCTACCGAAAAAACATTGAAGAGAGCTTCGGACAAAGGTTTTGATGCACTTTTTACGGATCAGAAAAAAGCCTGGGCCAAACGATGGGAGACCAGCGATATCCGTATCGAAGGCGATGCTGCTGCCCAGCAGGGCATCCGGTTTAATATATTCCAGCTCAATCAGACCTACATGGGCGATGATGAACGGCTCAATATCGGACCAAAGGGCTTCACCGGTGAGAAATACGGTGGAGTAACTTACTGGGACACTGAAGCCTATTGTTTGCCATTTACCCTTGGGACTGCTCCTCAAATGGTTTCAAAAAACCTGTTGCTTTATCGCTACAAACATCTGCAGAAAGCCATTGAGAATGCCGGTAAGCTTGGATTTACCGATGGGGCTGCACTATACCCGATGGTTACAATCAACGGTGAAGAATGTCACAACGAATGGGAAATCACCTTCGAAGAGATCCACCGTAACGGCGCGATTGCCTATGCTATCTTTAATTACATCAACTATACGGGGGACAGGGAATACCTGGCACCTTACGGCTTCGAGGTTTTACTGGCCTTGTCACGTTTCTGGAGCCAGCGCATCAACTGGTCAGAAGAGAAAAAGAAATTTGTGATGCTGGGCGTTACCGGGCCTAACGAATATGAGAATAATGTGAACAACAATTTCCACACCAGCTATATGGCTGTGTGGACTTTAAAATATACGCTGGAAGCCATTGATTACATGAAGAAGGAGCATCCGATGCTCTATGTGACCCTGGTGAAAAAGCTGAAGTTGAAAGAACAAGAGGAAACTTCGCGCTGGAAAATGATTATCCGCGATATGTATTTCGCCTATGATTATACCCGAAAGATATATCTCCAGCAGGATGGGTTCCTCGATAAGGAACTGATCCCGGTCAGCAAGCTCGATCCGAAGAACCGGCCTATCAACCAGAAATGGTCATGGGACCGAATACTGCGCTCCTGCTATATCAAGCAGGCAGATGTGCTTCAAAGCCTGTACTGGTTTGAAGACGAATTTGACAAGGAAAGCCAGGAACGGCATTTCGATTTTTATGAACCCTTCACCGTGCATGAGTCTTCACTTTCAAGTTGTATCCATGCAATCCTTGCTGCCCGTATCGGACGTGAGGAAAAGGCTTATGAGATGTATGTCCGCACGGCACGTCTTGATCTTGACGATTACAATAACGACACCTGTGACGGATTGCACATTACCAGCATGGGTGGAACCTGGATGGCATTTGTACAGTCATTCGGCGGAATGCGGGTCAGAGACGGGAAGCTGTATTTCAATCCCTTTATTCCGCAGAACTGGAATTCATATTCGTTCAGGATAAATTTCCGCAATGCGCATCTCGAATTTAAGATGGATAAATCGCATTTCCAGGTGGTGAATCATTCAAAGGTTGAACTCGAGATCTTTGTGAATGACAAGCCATACATTTTGGCCGCTAAAAAAGAATTGGTCATTGTAAATTAGCACCTTATGAAAAAAATAAATATAATCTTCCTTTTAGTATTATTTAGTATTTCAGTCTTTGCACTGAATGTGGATCGCGTTGAACCTGTTTTCTGGTGGATTGGAATGAAAAATCCGACTGTTCAGCTGATGGTTCACGGGCAGGACATAACAAGCAGTGAAATCAGTTTGAATTATCCCGGTGTACGGATTACTTCCATTTCGCGTCTTGAAAATCCCAACTATGTATATCTTGATCTGAATATCTCTCCTGAAGCCAAAGCAGGTAGTTTCCAGATCCAGTTCAGGAAAAGCAAAAAAGAATTTACAAGCTATACCTATGAATTGAAGAACAGGGAGCCTAATTCTGCCAACAGAAAGGGCTTTGATGCCTCAGACGTGATTTACCTGATTACACCTGATCGCTTTGTAAATGGAAATAAGGCAAACGATGCCGTTGCAGGGATGAAGGAATTACCCAACCGGGCGGACAAGAACGGACGGCATGGGGGCGATATCCAGGGAATAAAGAATAGTCTGGATTACATTGCCAGGTTGGGATTTACATCTGTTTGGCTCAATCCTGTGCTTGAAAACAATATGACCCATACTTCGTATCACGGCTATTCGACAACTGACTTTTATAAAATAGATCCACGCTACGGAACCAATGAGGAATACCGGGAGCTGGCTCAGACCCTTCATCAGAAAGGGATGAAGCTGATGATGGACATGATCTTTAACCACATCGGCTCTGAACATTGGTGGATGAACGATATGCCTTCGTCGGACTGGCTAAACTTCTATAAGGATTTTAAAAGAAGCAACCATAAACATATATCGATTGAGGATCCCCATGCCTCACAGGTGGACAGGACGCTGATGACGGATGGTTGGTTTGATACGACCATGCCCGACCTGAATCAGCGTAATCCTTTTTTAGCGACCTACCTGATTCAAAATAGCATCTGGTGGACCGAATATGTGGGTCTGGACGGAATACGCATGGACACCTACCCCTATCCGGATAAAAACATGATGGCCGACTGGACTAAACGATTGCTGGAAGAATATCCCGGCTATTACATTGTAGGTGAAGAGTGGTCGATGAACCAGGCACTTATTTCATACTGGCAGAAGGGTAAGATAAATCTGGACGGTTATGTTTCTTACCTTCCGGGACTTATGGATTTTCCGATGAACAATGCCGTAATACAGGGACTAAAGGAAAACGAAAGCGGGGATAATGGATTAGGCAGGATTTATGAAACATTGGCCAACGACTTTCAATTTCCTAATCCTGAAAAGCTGGTTGTCTTTCCTGACAATCATGATATGTCGAGGTTTTATACACAACTGGGAGAGAAATTTGACTTGTGGAAGATGGGAATTGCCTATTATGCCACAACCCGTGGCATTCCCGAGGTTTTCTATGGTACGGAAATCCTGATGACTAATCATGGTCCCAAAGACGACGGGATCATACGTTCCGACTTTCCGGGGGGATGGGATGGCGATCAGGTGAATGCCTTTACCGGGGCTGGCCTTTCGGATCAACAAAGGCAGTCACAGGATTATATGACTAAGGTGCTGAACTGGCGTAAGAACAGCGAGGTAATCCATTCGGGAAAATTGATGCATTTCGCCCCTGCTGATGGGATCTATGTTTATTTCCGATACGATCAGAAAAGTAAGGTAATGGTTATTCTGAATAAAAATACCCAGGAGAAAAGCCTTGATACCAGTCGTTTCAGTGAGATTATGGGGAATTGTACTTCCGGGAAGGAAGTCATTTCAGGGACAAACATCCCGGACATAAAGAGCCTGAAGGTACCTGCAATGTCTGCTATGATCATTGAATTGCATTAGGAAAGAGGGAAGAGGAAAAGGGAAAGTGGTAACGAAGCGTCATGCCGAATTTATTTCGGCACCCCCTCGAATAGGGTTGTCCTGAAACAATCCCGATAGCCATCGGGACGGCATGACTGTATTATTTGATATTCAGTTTTTGGTGTAACTTATTGTTTTAGAGTCTTATTGGAAGATAGAACAAAATAAATATAATACAATTTACCTATGAAGAAGATAACACGAGTACTGTTTTTTCCTTTGCTGATCCTGGGGATGGTTGCATGCCAGCCGGGGGTTAAGAAAGTTGCACAAATTTCGGTTCAAGGGCATGCACCAATTACGGTTCCAGGGGTTGCAAATGCACCGGAGTGGAGCAAAAATGCCGTGATGTATGAAGTGAATGTCCGTCAGTATACGCCGGAAGGAACATTCAAGGCGTTTGAAACGCACCTTCCCAGACTGAAGGAGTTGGGTGTAGACGTTCTTTGGTTTATGCCTATTTACCCCATTTCGTTAAAGAACCGAAAGGGCAGCTTAGGTTCGTATTATTCAGTTGCGGATTACGAGGCTGTCAATCCTGAATTTGGAACAATGGATGACTTTAAGGCCCTTGTCAACAAAGCGCATGAGATGGGTTTCAAGATCATGCTCGACTGGGTTGGAAACCACACCGGCTGGGATAACCATTGGATCGCGGAACATAAAGACTGGTATACCCAGGATAAGCAGGGTAATGTGATACCACCCAATCCTGACTGGAAGGATGTGGCTGATTTGAACTACGATAACAAGGATATGAGAAAGGGCATGATTCATGCACTCAGGTTCTGGGTGAAAGACATCAATGTAGACGGCTACCGCTGCGACTATGCAGGGGGTGTTCCTACCGATTTCTGGGAAGCTACACGTACATCTCTCGATTCAATCAAACCGGTATATATGCTGGCAGAAAATGAAGATCAGGCAGACCTGCTGAACAAGGCTTTTACTGTCAACTACGGATGGACCTTTCACCACCTGATGAACGATGTGGCCAAAGGCAAGAGAACGGCACTGGCGCTGGATTCATCCATGATGAAAACCTATACGACCTATCCGGTTGGAACTTATGCTTTGCAGTTTCTAACCAACCATGACGAAAACAGCAATAACGGTACCGAATTTGAACGAATGGGCGATGCGGTAAAGACAATGGCTACCCTTAGCTTTACGGTCCCCGGAATACCATTGATCTATACCGGCCAGGAAGCCGGACTGAAAAAGAGACTTTTATTCTTCGAGAAAGACCAGGTCGATTGGAGTAAACCTGAACTGCAGGCATTTTATCATCAGCTTATCCAGCTAAAGAAAGCTCAGCCTGCCTTATGGAATGGAACTGAAGGAGGTGCACCTACGGTTATTCAGACCTCTTTACCAACCAAAGTAATGGCTTTTCTGCGCGAGAAGGACAAGAGTCAGGTTCTGGCTGTTTTCAATATGTCGCCTGAACCTGTAGAAGCGAATCTTGAACTGCCAGCGACGGGGGATTATAAGGAGTATTTTTCAGGTGAATCGAAGACATTGACAAAAGGCAGTACTATTAAACTTGACAAATGGGGCTATAAGATTTTTATCCGGAATTGAGATCCGGAGGGGTTAGGTTTGGTTTCAGGAAAGCTTGTCCGAAAGGACAGGCTTTTTCTATTGGTGATCCGAGTGATGCATGGTAACAGTTCAGGATTAGGATAAAGTGATGTATAGTTTAAGAACAAAAAAATTTTATTAAAAAGAGCTTTGATTTGTAACCCTAAGGGGTGATTTTTCGAAATAGGATTAAAAGACTAACTTCAAAATAATCTACCATGGAAGAAAGACTCATTAACCTCGCTTCTTTATCTTATCCGAAGGCTGAAATATTACGCTCTCTGCTGGAGGCAGAAGGTATTGAATGTTTTCTTGAAAATGTTGATTTTCTTCAGAATGGGTTGGACATGGGAGTCCGGGTTCGTATCGATGAGAAGGATGCCCGTCTGGCCTTTCCCGTTTTGGAGAAGATGTTGGGAAAGATAACAAGCGATCTTTTCAGGAGAGAAAATTATGTGTTGGTTCCTGTCGATTTTTCAGGTTACTCGTTAAAGGCTGCACAAGTGGGTTTCGACATTGCCGAAAAGCTGGGTTCCAGGATGGTGATTTATCACTCGAGTCCGCGTCCGGAGTATCTAACGATTCCTTATTCGGATGTGATCGTATATGATTCAGCCCTGTATCTGAATTACGAGATGACGGAAAAAATTACCAGCCAGAAGTTTGAGGAGTTTCTAAACAAGCTAACCAGCCTGATTGATACTGAGCGCTGGAAAAAAGCGAAACCCGAGTATATCGTAAAAGTCGGTGAAGCTGATGATGATATACTTTCGTATATACGAATTCATCCACCAAAAATGGTGGTGATGGGCATCCGTGGAGGCGATACCCAGGTAGGTGACCTCATTGGGTCGACTACTGCCGGGGTCATATTCAATACCAATGTCCCGGTGCTTGCTCTTCCTGAAAACACACAGGACAACTGGCTGAAAAACTTTAAGACTGTTGTTTATGCGACCAATTTTGAGGCACACGATTTTATAGCAATGGATCGGTTACTCAACCTTGTAAAACCTTTTGAATGCAAAGTGATCTGTTTACACGTTAACCAGGGAAAGAATGGCGAACTTGACGCTGCCATGCTGGAAGGAATGCGTGAGGCCCTGTGTGAAAAGTATCCATTTGCAGCTTTTGATTGCCGCCTGGTACACAGTAAAAATCTACCCGAAGCCATTGATCATTTTATTCAGGAGAATGGCATTGATGCATTAGCCTTAACCACACACCGGCGCAATATCCTGACCCGTATATTCAACCCTGGAATCGCCCGCAAAATGGTGTTGCATTCAAAGACACCTATATTGGTGTTTCATGAGTAAAATATTTCTATGAATTTAAATTACTCAGGTTAATATAATCAGCATACCGAAAATTCAATACCTTTGGTGATAGTTCGCAGGTGTGTGTTATTTCAAATGGCATACATATAGGACATTCACTAAAATCGATTGATAGAAATGGACAAAATTACATGCACTCATTGCGAAACTGAAAATCCTGCAAGCAACAGGTATTGTTCAAGTTGCGGATTTGAACTGCCAAAAATAGCAGCAGTAATTATTGATAGTCCGGTTCAACCACCTGAGAAAAAAAAGACCAATTCAGAGAAGAAGGCACTAGGTATCATTGTTGGAGTAATCTTTTTTGGACTTATCTATTTTGCCGTTCAGCAACTATTTTTCAAAGCACCCCCTTTAGACAAGGCGATGATGGAAGTTGCAAGTGAGATCAATAAATCCTGCCCGATCATGATTGACGCTGAAACACGACTTGATAATGCAATAGCGTTACCGAATAATGTGTTTCAATACAACTATACGCTTGTAAGTATTGACAAGTCATCAACAGACACACTTGGAATGAGGAAAATTCTGGAGCCAAACATTATAAACTATGTGAAGACAAATTCACAGATGAGCTTTCAACGTGACCATAAAACAACTGTAAATTATTACTACAAAGATAAGACAGGATCATTTCTAATCTTAATTTCTGTGACTCCGGAGAAATATGAATAATCAACATCATTTATGGTTAAGCAAATTTAAATAAGTATCTTTACCAGTATCGGCCTGGAAGGTACTTTATCAATAACCAGCCACAAATAGTGATCTCCTATTTTTTGAGCAATGCCAAATGATGTAATACAGATACCGCAAATTGAAATTAAAAATAGAATATTTACATTCCGCTCATTACAGGTAATGATAGATAGGGATTTGGCGAAATTATATGGAATTGAAACAAAAGTCCTCAACCAGGCTGTTAAGAGGAATTTGGAGAGATTTCCCGATTCTTTTAGATTTCAGTTATCCGAAATTGAGGCAAATGAGCATTCAAGGTCACAGAATGTGACCTTGAACTAGGAATGGAATAAGATTAAAAGAGGGGAAAACATAAAATACCTTCCTTACGCTTTTACAGAGCAAGGTGTGGCCATGCTTTCTGCTGTACTCCACAGCGATATGGCTATTGCTGCAAGTATACGTATTATGAAAGCTTTTGTGCAAATGCGAAAAGTACTTCTTAGCAATGCATCCTTAATGCAACGCCTCGACAAAATAGAACTCAAGCAATTGGATGCCGACCAAAAATTTGAACAAGTGTTCAGAGCTCTCGAAAGTCGCAATGAGAAACCGGAAAAAGGAATTTTCTTCGAAGGTCAGGTGTTCGATGCCTATGTGTTTGTTTCCGATCTCGTTAAAAAGGCAAATCATGACATTATACTCATTGATAATTATATCGACGAAACGGTGCTTACTATATTGGCAAAACGCGAAAAGCAGGTAACCGCTACAATTTATACCCTTAAAATTAGCCAACAGTTGCATCTAGACCTTGCAAAACTCAACATACAATACTCACCCATTGAAATAAAAATCCTTACCCAAACTCATGATCGCTTCCTGATAATCGACCAAAGGGAATTGTATCACATTGGTGCATCGCTCAAAGACCTGGGTAAGAAATGGTTTGCATTCTCTAAAATGGATACGTTAATCAATGATATACTTGTAAAATTAAAATGATAAATTGTACAACAGAACAAGACCAGACTCGAATGTTGGGATATGAACGATCTCTAATGAGGATCTGAATTTTTCTATGTACTTATAAATAGTTTTGTAGCTTATGCCGAGGCAGAGAAAGAACTTACTTTTATGCAGGCATTTGTAGCACAGTTTTTTATGATTTTAGTATATTTGATCTGAAAAGTTATCCGCTCTTTGACGGATCTAGTGCAACAAATGAATACGAACCTACAAATAGAGACCATTATGGAAGGCAGACCCAAAATAAAATTAGATCTCTCATCAACCGACATAGTACTCGAATTGATGGGTTGGATTGCAGTATTAGCCATCTGGGGTCTGATCATTTCAAGTTACTCTCATTTACCTGACACTATACCAACTCATTTTAATGGATCAGGAAAAGCGGATGGATTTGGCAGTAAAGCAAATATTCTTGCTTTGCCCATAATCTCAACAGTTATTTTTATCGGACTGACCATACTTAATAAGTTTCCACAGGTTTTCAATTATCCAACCAATATTACAAAAGAGAACGCGAACCAACAGTATACCAATGCAACAAGATTGGTTCGTTATTTGAAACTCGCAGTTGTTGTAATATTCGGTCTGATTGTATATAAGACCATCCAAAGTACTCATGGACAATCTGACGGCCTTGGCATTTGGTTTTTACCTTTTACCCTGGGAGCAATTTTTATTCCATTGACTTATTTTGCAATTAAATCATTTAAGATAAAGAAATAACGTACTAAAGAAGCACCTTATGTGAATGTAGTTTGGCTTAAGGCATACTTTTTTGTTTCCTTGATAGAAAATGAAATAAATCAATTATGATGGATTTGAAAGTAATATTCATTATTGCGTTCACTTATATCTACGCATTCTTTGAGATTTATATGAGTTTTCGCCAACGAGGCAAAAGGACTATTATAAAGTCAGATGATCGTTGGAGTATTTGGATTCTTATAATCTCCATAACCATCGGGTATACTCTTTCTTTCGGCATCGGTATAACAAAAACAGGCAGGCTTCATCATTGGAATACCTTTTTCATTATTGGAGCAATTCTAACGATGATAGGATTAATCATCAGGATAAACTCAATCCTGACGCTTAAGCAACACTTTACCTATACTGTGACTGAGATTAAGAGTCATGAAATCATTGAAACAGGATTGTATAAGTATATAAGGCATCCGGGATATTTGGGACAGTTGATTATCTTTTTAGGAATTTCAACATCATTAGCCAATTGGTTATCTGTTTTGTTGATGATTCTATCAGTTTTAATTGGATATACCTATCGGATAAGCATCGAAGAGCGATTCATGAAACAACAGATGGGACAGAAATATATCGATTATCAAAAGAGAACCAAAAGACTGATCCCATTCATATATTGAAAATAAGCTGACAACAATAACTAATTGCGCCTGGCTATATTGAACAGTCAATCATGATTATAAAAAATCCCAACTTGTTCTTAAGCCGGGATTCTTATATAAAAATTTCTGTGTTCCTTTTTAATTCGCCGATTCAAATTGCTTCAGGAAGCGCACATCATTCTCAAAGAAGTGGCGGATATCTTTGATGCCGTATTTCAGCATGGTGATGCGTTCAATTCCCATTCCAAAGGCAAAGCCGGTATACTTTTTACTGTCGATGTTGCAGGCTTCCAAAACGTTTGGATCAACCATTCCGCATCCAAGGATTTCGAGCCAGCCGGTATATTTACAGACATTACAGCCTGTTCCTCCACAGATCGAACAGCTTACATCCATTTCAGCAGATGGTTCGGTAAAAGGGAAATAAGACGGGCGCAGACGAATCTGTGATTTCTCACCAAACAGCTCACGGGCAAAATAAAGCAGAGTTTGTTTCAAGTCGGCAAACGAAACATTCTCGTCCACATACAATCCTTCAATCTGATGGAAGATACAATGCGAACGGGCAGAGATGGCTTCGTTACGGAATACGCGTCCGGGGAAGATAGCACGGATGGGTGGCTGTGTCTTTTCCATGACGCGGATCTGTACGCTCGAAGTATGGGTACGAAGCAAGACATCAGGATCTTTCTCGATGAAGAAGGTATCCTGCATATCTCTGGCCGGGTGTTCAGGAGGAAAATTAAGGGCAGAGAATACGTGCCAGTCATCTTCAATCTCAGGTCCTTCAGCAATAGTGAAGCCCAGGCGGGTAAAGATCTCGATCATTTCATTCTTGACGATCGATAAGGGGTGCCTACTTCCCAGGCGAATTGGTTCTCCCGGCATGGTCAGATCGACTCCTGATACTCCCTGGTCGGCAGCCTCAAAACTCTCTTTCAGTTCATTTATCTTGTTGGTAGCAAATTCTTTCAGATCGTTAATTGCCTGTCCCACTTCTTTCTTCAGATCGGCAGGAACATCTTTAAATTCATTAAAAAGCTGACCAAGCAGACCCTTTTTGCTGATGTATTTAATCCGCAGTTCTTCTACCTCTTCAGGGACTGATACTGCAGCTCGTTCAATTTCAGCCTTTAACGCCTTGATTTTGTCTAACATTGCATTCGTATTATTGAATTGAGCGCCAAAGATAATGATTAAGGATTTAAAGTGTAACAAAAAAAGGAAAAAGGGAAAAGGAATGAGGAAAAGGGGAAAAAGGAGACGGAAGACAGGAGACGGGAGACCGAAGACGAAATGTCAGAGCGTCATTCCCTAATCCTATTTCCTGTCTTCCGTCTTCGGTCTTCAGTCTCCCGACTCCTAATTTAAAAGCCTTATCGTGAATTTTATATCCTTCAATGGCCTGTTATGTGGATCAGTGGCCTGTTGTGCGATTTTATCTACCACTTCAAGTCCTTCGGTTACTTCGCCAAATATGGTATAATTATTATCCAGAGGCGGATATCCCCCAATAGTGGTATAGGCTTTGCGTTGTTCATCAGAAAAGCGGATTGGAGGAAGCAGGGCTGCTTCAGTATTAACTGCTTCCTTTAGTGTATTGATCCGTTTCATGATTTCGTCCTGTTTGCCTTGAGCGCTCAGTCCGTTCAGTTCAGGTTCAATGGCCTTTACTTTAGCCTGCATCAGGTTCATTTTACGCGTTTCTTCCAGTTTCATTTGAAGCGTGTCAAGTTCCCCGTTTCGGAATACCTTTCCCTGCATAATATAGAACTGTGAAGCGGACGAACGTTTCTCAGGATTGGTCTGATCTCCCTCACGGGCTGCGGCCAGAACACCTTTATGATGAAAGAATTTAGGATTGATTTCGGCAGGCAGGGTATATCCCAGTTCACCATCACCCAGAAGCTTACCCGGTCCGGCATTCTTCGAATGGGGATCTCCGCCCTGAATCATAAAACCCTGGATTACCCGATGGAAAAGGAGGTCAGTATAAACTCCATTGTTGATTAGCTTAATGAAATTGTCGCGATGGAGGGGAGTTTCATCATACAGCCTTATTTTAATGTTTCCATATTCGGTTTCAACTTGAACCAGACGTTCAGAATTAGTAGCGGATTGTGCCTGCGACAGGTTAATAAATAGTGCCGTAAAAGCCATTAAAAAGACTATTTTCTTCATCACGAATATTTTAGTCGTCGAAGTAGTGTTTCAGTACACTACAATTGGACGATATTGAATCCAAAGATAATCAATTCAGAATCCTGTCAAATAATTCATGGATTTGTTGTAATTTGGCTTAGGTAAACTTATTGCTCCAGCTCTAATTTGTTTTGAAGGTCTATACCATGGAAAAGCTTATCATCGACGATCATCTGTTTCTTGAAAAACTATCCCTTTCGCATGTCGAGGCTATCTTTAATGCCATCGATCAGAATAGGAAATTCCTTCGGAGATGGCTGCCATTTGTAGATTTTACACATAAGACTATCGATACCGAACGTTTCGTACGTTCAATCCTTGAAAAGTCGACCGCACACCGCGATGAAGTGTTCGTCATCTGGTATAATTATGAATTTGCAGGATTGATTGGATTTAAAGATATTGACCGGATAAACGATAAGATTGAGATAGGCTACTGGTTAATCGAAAAACTGACCGGTAGGGGAATTGCCACAGCAGCTGCACGGAAAATGGTAAATCTTGCCTTTCGCAATATGGAAATGAACCGTGTTCAAATACGTTGCGGTGTCGGAAATGAAAAGAGTTCGGCCATTCCACGCCGTCTGGGCTTTCATTTTGAGGGCGTTGAACGCAATGGCGAACGGCACAATCATTCGTATATTGACCTTGAAGTATTCAGTCTTCTGAAAACGGAATGGGCCGAAACCTTATTTTAATCAAGCTGGAAATGCAGGTATTAAATTAATGTGATCTGCCGAAGTTAAGAGATACAATATATTAATATTGGCATAAGAGGCAGATATATAGTCATTTAATAGAAATTACTATCATTATGTTACGGAATAAGAAGAGAGAAATGTCTCTTTTTGTTAAAAATGTCTTTTTAGACTTAAATGATGAATCGGTCGAATAGTTTATTTCCTACTTTTGCGCCGTTCAATCTGAATTATTACCTGAAAACGAATAGTTCGGAGTTAAAGCAGAATTCTATGGAAAACAAAACAATTCAACGCACCTTGTATAAGGTGTTACGTAAAACAGGCGTTCACCGTGATCAGATTAAACTGGACGCTTCTTTTAATGACGATTTAAATTTCGATCAGCTTGACTGGGCCCTTTTTGTATATTATCTCGAAGGGTTTTTTAAGATTCAACTCGAAGATCAGGAAATCACTAAATTGTCGGATGTCAATGGCACATTGGAAATTGTAAGCAAAAGAGCATATGTTGGACTTTCGTAAGCGAAACCAACCAGTCTTTTGAGTGTAAAAATCAAAAAGGTATCCAGAAAACTGGGTACCTTTTTTAATACGGTTAAAGCCGATATCAGATAATTGATCTGAACAGATTGCTTAAAGAATTCAGATAAACTCCCGTTCGGTTGTCAGATTATACCATTCGTAAAGAATTTCAACCATTCAGTTCACTGAAGGCTATTTCGTTGACCCAATCTTTTCTTCTTAAAGGATATCCCACCTGACCTTTTTTGTCTCAGGACTATATACTCCCTATACCCGGGCTTTATTTTGAGTATAAATTTAGTATACAATAAGATCATGATGAGTATACCTTATTTATTCCTGAACACACATGGTACACACAAGGTATACTCAATGTATACACAAGGTATACACAAGGTGACACTTTGACCTTGCCCAATACCAACTTTAGGAGGAACAGAATCTGGATTTATATACATATTTGCCGGGGTAAAAAGCGGCAGGACCACCGGGATTTATACCCACCATCCGACCAAAGAATACGATTAAATAATAAGTACACCGGACAAGCAAAAGATTTAACAAAAGCAGTGTATCGCTGAAAAGTATTCCGTAAGTTTGGAGAACATAACCTATAAAAAACGATAAGCTATGAGATTAGTTTTCCTCCACCCAGGAGTGTTTGTTCTACAAACAAATAAATGTCAACAAATTAACCTTTAAAGGTAATAGAGATATATACACAACTCGATGGATATATAGGTGTTGGCACCAATTTAAAAAAACACAACATGAGAAATTTGATTTATTTAATGATTTTGTTTATGATTGGTTGTAAAAGCAACCAGATTACTGAAAATAAACTAGCGGATTATCAATTTCCTTTAGACAGTTTAATATCTCCCAAAGTGTTTATTTTTCAAAGGACAGATAGTTTAGACAAGTTATCATATCATTATCAACAATTAATTAAGAAAGATAATCAAATGATTTTAATTCGGTCTTCTCTTGGAGTGGGAGATATGCGTGATTCTTCTGTTTATTCAGTGATTGATAATCATGTTGTCTTAAAAGAAAGTTATATGATTATTCAAGATAAAAAGACAACTCAAATAAAAGCGTCCAAAGGTGATATTAAGGTTAATGAGGATAATGGCTTAAATATTGAGACAAAGATTAAATATGTAAATCCATTTCATGAATCAATGAATAGTACTGTTGATTTTAAATTGGATAATGATACATTAATTAAATATAGACTTTTTGATGAGGATTTAACTTGTATAAAATATAAGGCTAATATGGATGTTTATATTAAACATAAATATATTCCTTTGATTGGGAAAGAGATTAAAAAGCATGGGGAATATATTTATGCAAAAAATATTGGGCTTATCTATTATTCGTTTTTTGACGATAAGGATAACTCAGGATTTTCTTGGAGATTAAAAGAGATTATTGATTATAATGACTTTATAAAAAAATAAACTGGTGCCAACACTCGGTCATAAAACATTGGGGTTGAAGTGGTTTGCCAAGTGAATCACTCGCTGGCAAAGTTCTTATCGGTTGATAGGTTCGTAGCTACGAAATCCCCAACGATTTTATACCGCCAAACGTTGGCAGAAAGAAAAAAAACAGCCACGCACAGAAGATAATTGAAAAATTGTAACTTTATAAAAAAAAGAATATGGACTTACAGACTAGAAAAATAACGTTTGTCCAGGAATTTCTGAAGCTTCAAAACGAGGAAATTATTAGTGGACTCGAACATTTACTGAGGGAAAAAAAAGCTGAGGAAGTCGATAAATTGTTAACACCTATGAGTATTGATCAGTTTAATTCTGAAATTGATCAATCATTGAAAGATTCAGATGAGGGCAGATTAACTTCTGCAAAAGATTTGAAGAAAAAAGCACGAAAATGGAGTTAACGGTTTACTGGACACAATTTGCAGAAAACAAACTTGAAGATGTTTTTTCCTATTACATCGAACAGGCAAGTGAGAAAATTGCTCATCGTTTGGTGGATGGAATAATTGACAAATCATTGGAATTAGCGAAAAATCCATTGATGGGACAAAAGGAAATCCTGTTGTCGGATAGAATACAAGAATTTAGATACCTCGTGTATAAAAACTACAAGATTATATATTGGGTAAATGAGGTTAATCAAAGAGTTGAAATTGTGAACCTTATTGATTGCAGACAGAATCCTCTCAAAATAGCTGAAATATAGAATAGCCTGCTCTCAATACCCTACGTTTCAGAATAGGCATAGAGCAGATAAAAGTTAACCCCCAGTTACAAGCTGCACTTTTAGTATAGAATTTGTAATTTTATATCATTGCGATCAAAGAAATGGAAGTAAGAAGAAAGTGGAGAATATACGAATTACACGAATTTATGCGAATTACACGAATATAACATTTGGTCTTCCACTGTTTTCCTTTCCTTTTAAATGAAATATCTGCTTAACAGGTAGGTTATCTTATTGATTTAACTTAATTTCGGGGAAAGATTGAATATTTCGGTAAGTATTAGGCGCAATGCTGAGAAAATTCTCTTTGAACAAGTTATAGATTTCTTAGCTGGATTTTTTATCTTTATAAAAATAATTGAGCCATGATAAGCAAAACTCAGTTGATTCTTACATTAAATAAAATGCCTGAAAATATTACAAGTTATCAGGTAATTGATCAACTAATATTTTTTGAAAAAGTTCAGAAGGGATTAGATGATTCGACCAATGATAGAATTAAAACAAAAGATCAGGCAAAAGAAAAACTGAATAAAAGGTTATAGTAAAGTGGACAGGTGGTGATTGGTTGACTTGAAATTAGTAATTTGGGTATCGATTAAAGCGAATCACAGATCCGAAGTTAAGAGGTGCAGATTGCATAGCTGCATCAGCAGATGAGGCGATTATGTTGAAAAGTAGCTTCCACTAGCGAGTAGGTTCAACGGTTAAATTCTGCCTTTCGGATAGTGTGCAGAATATGATGTGAGAACAAAGAAATAAATCTAATGTTTGATAATTATACCAATATTTGGTAACTTTGTGGAAATTAATGGATCATGAACAGAAACACTTCAATTTCATTAGGGAACTATTTTGACAGTTTTATCCAAAGTAAAATATCTGCAGGACGCTATAAAAATGCAAGTGAAGTAGTTCGTGCGGGCTTAAGGCTTTTGGAAGATGAGGAAAACAAGATTATTGCTTTAAGGGAAGCTATTCAGGAAGGAATAGGCAGTGGGATTGCCTCTGAATTTGACGCCAAGACTCATTTAGACAAATTAAAAGCTGAGAAGAAACTGAATGGCCAGGTATAAATTAACCCATAAGGCAGTTGATGATTTAACTCAGATTTGGAATTATACATACAATAAATGGTCTGAAAAACAGGCAGATAATTACTATTATATGCTTTTGGATAATTTCAACGAAATTGCCGGCAGTCCTGATTTAGGTAAAAATTATTCAGTTGTAACAGAAAGCTTATTGGGATTTAAAGCTGGCAGACACCTCATTTTTTACAGAAAGATTGCAGACCGTGAAATTGAAATCATAAGAATTCTGCATGAACAAATGGATTTGAAGAGTAGAATAAAAGAAAAATAGACATAAATAAACGCATCTTTCTGCAAACACTGCTTTCAGTTAAATCAGACAGGTGGTGATTAGTTGACAGGAAATCAGTAATTTGGGTATTGATTAAAGTTAAGAGGTGCAGATTGCAAAAATGCACCAGCAGAGATTTGGTGATGCAAATCCTTGCCTTCGGGTAGCTACGAAACATTGTGGGTAATGCAATTCCATCGCATTTGGAAACATTCATCAAAAAGATTAAATTTGCTTATAAAATAAGGACTATGAAAACAATAAGTGTTTCAATATCAGACTTAGAATATAAAAAATTCGGGATTAATAACGATAAATTGTCTTTTACAGAATTTGTTGATTTAGTAAATATGGAAATTACCAAACAGACTCTTAATAAATGCATTCAACTGGCTGAAAAATATAAACTTTTCAAGATGTCAATGGAAGAGATAACTGATGAAGTTAAAGATGTAAGAAATTCAAAAAATAATCATTGATACCAATGTTCTGGTTTCAGCATTGATACAGCGGAATTATCCAAATTTTATTCTCTACCATTGTGTTCTTGAAAACCTTATACTTCTTTTGGCATTTATAGACCAGTATGAATTCCCTGGTTGTTCTATTCAAATGTCTGTTAAGACGAAGTCCTTCTTTCAACTTCCCGTTTAAATCTTATTCTCTTTTAAAACTTTTAATATACTTTTACTAAAAAAAAGTACGATGCCAAAATTTAAACGCATTCTGTTAAAGCTGAGTGGTGAATCACTCATGGGTGCACAACAATACGGAATAGATCAGCATCGCTTGTCTGATTATGCCGAACAAATCAAGGAGATTACGGATCTTGGGATACAGGTGGGAATTGTGATCGGCGGCGGAAATATTTTCAGGGGATTAAGCGGTGCGACCAAAGGATTTGACCGTGTCAAGGGGGACCAGATGGGAATGCTGGCCACCGTAATCAATAGCCTGGCGCTAAATTCAGCGCTTACGAGTGTCGGATGCAAGTCACGGGTTTTGACAGCCATCCGTATGGAACCCATCGGAGAGTTCTATTCAAAAGACAAGGCAGTTGAAGTACTGGAGCGGGGTGAAGTAGTCATTTTATCGGCTGGTACGGGGAATCCTTATTTCACCACTGATACGGGTTCTTCGTTGCGCGGAATTGAGATTGAGGCCGACGTGATGTTAAAAGGTACACGTGTGGATGGTGTTTATACGGCTGATCCGGAGAAAGACCCAACCGCCACTCGTTTTGAACGAATTTCGTTTGACGAGGTGCACCGGCTGGATCTAAAAGTGATGGATCTTACAGCAACAGCGATGTGTAAAGAAAATAATCTTCCGATTATTGTTTTTAATATGGACGTAAAAGGAAATCTCAGAAAAGTTTTGGAAGGTCAAAACATTGGAACATACGTCCATGCCTGACTTCGGATGAAAATCATAGATTAAAAAATAAGAATAATTTTAAAATTATTTAATTATTTATATATTTGTTCCCAGCACTTTTAATAAACAAAAGAGTTAGTTCATATGCATGAAGAGGTACAAATGATTCTGGATATTTGCACAGAGAGAATGGAACACGCGCTTGGCCATCTTGACAAAGAATTGGTTCATATTCGCGCCGGAAAGGCTTCTCCAAGAATGCTGGACTCAGTGATGGTTATCTATTACGGAAGTATGGTTCCAATAAGTCAGGTATCAAATATCAGCACTCCTGATGCAAGGACGATTTCCGTTCAACCCTGGGAGAAAACAATGATACACCCGATCGAGAAGGCAATCATTAATTCGAACTTAGGCTTTAATCCCGATAATAACGGGGAATTTATACGTATAAATGTTCCTGCACCTACCGAACAACGCCGGAAAGACATGGTGAAAACGGTGAACAAGGAAGGCGAAATTGCCAAGGTAAGTTTGAGAAGTGCCCGGAAGGATGCCAACGATAATTTGAAGAAATTGTTAAAAGACGGCCTTGCTGAAGATGATGAAAAAGTTGCTGCTGAGGAAGTTCAGGAAATGATCACCAACTTCAGCAAAAGAGTGGATAAGATGCTTGAAGATAAAAATCGCGAGATTTTAACAATATAATTGTTTCTAGTTTTCTGTTTTCTGAACATTGTTTAATTGTTTTCATGGCTTTGAGGCGGCTTGTTGAAGCCGTCTCAATTTTTTTTGTACCAGTCATACATTTACTAATGCCAGCGCTGGTGCAGATTTGCAATCTGCACCTTTTAGCCTGGGATTTATAATCCTATTTTTCTTATTGTCAATGATTTCCTACCTTTACTTTCATGGGAATCCGAAACAAAATATCATCAGGTTACGCCTACTATCTTACCTTAACAATAGAGGATTGGATTGATGTATTTTCCAGACCAACTTATAAACACATCATTGTTGATTCGTTGAACTATTGTATTGCGAATAAAGGTTTGGAGGTATATTGCTGGTGCTTGATAAGTAACCACTTGCACCTTATTGCAAGTGCTAAAGAGGAGGGAAATATGTCGGATATTCTTCGTGACTTCAAAAAGTTCACGAGCAAGGCGATTATCGATGCCATCAAAGAGATACCAGAAAGCAGGAGAGAGTGGATGCTGAATTTATTTTGGTATGCCGGTAAGAACAACAAGAAAATAGAGTATTTCAAGGTATGGCAGGATGGGAATGATACAAAAGAAATTCATACTACTGCATTTCTGGAAGAAAAGATGAATTATATTCATAACAATCCTGTAAAAGCAGAATTGGTTACCAATCCGGAGGACTATCTCTACAGTTCTGCACGTGATTATTCAGGAGAGAAAGGAATGGTTGAAATTATATTCGCATAGGTATTTGAAACGGATTACAGATCCGCAGTTAAATGGTGCAGATTGCAAATCTGCACCAGCCAGATTGAACCTGCTTCTAAGTGATACTCCTTAATTCCATCACTCTGTTCATGAATATTTTTAGCCGTTCCCCTGAGATAGGATTTTCCCAATTTCCTTCCTCTTTTAACCATGAACCGACTATAAAGGCATCAGCCAGATTCCAATAGTTTTCGATATTAGTGGTGGTTATTCCTGAGCCTACAATTACCGGTAAAAGTGTATTTTGGCTGGCTATTCTGACATCTTCAATTAAAGCTTCTTTCCCGGTTGAGGTGCCGGTAATAATGATCCCATCACTCCTGAAATAAGTGGCAGTCTCTGTATGTTCCTTTAAACTGATGTCGGAAGTAATGGCGTGGGATGAATGTTTCTTCTGTACGTCCGTAAAAATACTGATATGCTCAGCTCCAATCAATTTACGGTATCGGAGCAATTCACCAGCACAACTTTCCAGGTAGCCTTCGTCGGCCAGATGTGCAAAGATAAATCCTTCAGCCCTTATGAAATCGAGATTGGCTGCCTGAGCTACTGCCAATGCCTGTTGATTTGCAGCTGCCAGAATCTGAATACCTATCGGAAGATGAATTTCCCTACGCAATTCAACCGCTATTGTGGTCATACAGGCAACGATCTCAGGCCCTACATTCTTTTTAAGGTAAGGTACATCATGCATGTTTTCAATCATAAGGGCATCGACACCTGCATCCTGCAACAGTTTTGCTTCTCCAATGGCTTGTTGTACTATGATTTGAAAAGGTTGGGTATGCATCGGAGTTCCAGGCAAGGCACCGATATGAACCATCCCGATGATCCACTTGCCTCCTTTAATCTGATGAATTGATTTTCGTTCCATAAGCTAAAATTACTTGTTTTCGGAATACTGATGCGAACTTTGAAATAAATTATTAAAATTGAAACATTATATGTTGTTCGTCTCGTTTTTAGTTGATAATTTCATAGATTATTGACGAATAATGAATTGATCAAGAAAGTCCTCATTTTTGGAAAAAAATTCTTCACCTTAAATGTATGAAGAATAACTAAATAATTGAATATGAAAAAGATCGTACTTTTATTTGCCTGTCTGTCAATCTTTCTGACTGTAAATGCCCAACAGAATCGAATCAATACTCTTTCTGACCAGGAAAAAGCAGAAGGCTGGAAATTGTTATTTAACGGTGAGAATTTCAAGGGTTGGAGGACATTCCAGGGCAGGGAGATTTCAGGATGGAAGGTAATTGACGGAGTTATGAATAATTCGGGAGTTGGGAGCGATCACGGGGGTGATATTGTCACGAAGAAAAAGTACAAAAACTTTGAACTTTCACTCGAATGGAAAGTTGCTTCAAAGAGCAACAGCGGTATCTTTTATCATGTGAATGAAAAAGTCGGGAAAGCAATTTATGAGTCAGGCCCCGAATATCAACTGATTGACGATAAAGGGTGGCCAGACAAGATACACGAAAATCAGTATTCAGGAGCAAACTATGGTATGCATGCCCCGATGAATGCGGAAGTGAAAGAATTGGGCCAATGGAATCAGACACGGATTATCGTGAATGGCACTCATGTTGAGCATTTCCTGAATGGGGTAAAGGTTGTGGATTATCATCTTTGGGATGCCGACTGGAAAACGCGAAAGGAACAGGGAAAGTGGAAGGATTATCCATTCTATGGTATGGCCACTAATGGAAATATTGGACTTCAGGATCATGGAGGATTGGCACAGTTCAGAAACATTAAAATCAAAATAATCAAGTAAGAGATGATTGGAATGGTCGATTATCACATGCACACACTTCTTTCGGACGGGAAAGACACCTATGAAGAAATGGTCCGTATGGCCATTTCAAAGGGCCTGGATGAAATTGGAATCAGCGACCATATCTGCCTTAAGCCTGTCGATTGGACGCTTCAGATTGAGGATATGCCCGTTATGACCAGACAAATTCTGGACCTGAAGGAGAAATACAGTGATCAGATCAAAATCAGGTATGGGATTGAACTGGATTATTTCCCTGGTATGGAGAAGAACCTGAAAGAAGTAATTGACAGTATTCCGGTGGATTACGTGATCGGATCTGTTCATTTCATTGGGGAATGGAATTTTGATACGGACCAGTCGCTGTATGGGAAATGGAGTAACGATAAGCTCTATGAAAAGTATTTTAAACTGGTACAGCAAGCTGCTAAATCAGGTTTGTTCGATATTATCGGTCATCTTGACCTGATTAAGAAATTCAGGATTTATCCGGAGACCAATCAGGACAAGCTGTTAGAGGATACGATCAAAATAATCAAAACGCATAACCTGGTTGTTGAATTAAATACCGGAGGAATGGATCGTCCGTGTGCTGAGTATTTCCCGGGACCAAAGTTACTGGAAATGTGCTATCGTTATCAGATACCTGTGACCTTAAGTTCGGATGCACATCAGGCAGCACAAATAGCCCGTCACTTTGAAAGTGCAATAATTATGCTTACGCAAATCGGATTTACTGAGATTGTTTGTTTCAATAATCGTATCCGGAGAAACATCAGGCTATTGAAGGTATAATTTGGTGGCTAATGCCCTTGGTGCATTCCCAATAGTTATCAAGGATGCAAATCTGCATTTACAGGGGTTAAATCGAAGACAAAATATTAATGCCTGTACTTAAGCGCAAATAAAATGAACTTCTGAAACAGGAATATTCTTCTTTTTAAGTATATTTGGAGTTGAATAATACGACTGATTATGAAAACATTAACTTTAAACCTACCCGATTCCATAGATGAACGAGTTGTAAAAATGCAATTGGCAGCTCATCTATTTGATAAGGGAATTTTATCTTCAGGACAAGCTGCTGATCTGGCAGGTGTTTCTAAGAGGGTATTTCTTCAAGATGTAGGGAATTATGGAGTTTCAATATTTGGAGAGCGAATAGAGGACATTGAACAATTGATCAATGGATAAAATAATTATTTCAGATACGAGTTGCCTGATTGCGCTTGATAATATTGGTTTGCTACACATAGTCAAAGACTTATATAATGAGATTATAATAACAACCGAGGTAAAAAATGAATTTGGAGATAGCTTACCCGATTGGATAATCGTACACGACGTAAAAGATAAAGCAAAGCAGGCTGACATTGAAGACCGTTTAGATAAAGGTGAAGCAAGTTCTATTGCATTGGCTCTTGAGATTCCAAACTGCTTATTAATTATCGATGAATTAAAGGGACGAAATATTGCAAAATCCCTAAATATTGAGATAATTGGTACTATTGGGATACTTTTACTTGCACACGAAAAGGGAATTGTCACGGATGTGATGAGTGTAATACAAAGACTTGTCAAAAGTGGATTTAGATTATCTGATCAGCTTTTAGATAGAATCAAAGAAAAGTATAGAAGAATATAGGTGCGGGATACGAAATTGGACATTTAATGCTTATGCACCAAGCACTTCAATTTTGGAAATTACTGATACTTTTGGTTAAGAATCAACAATAGGAGCCATATAATCCATGCCAGTTAGGGTTGTTGGATTCCGTGTACGGAGAAATGATTTATAAGGTTAGGGTCAGTTTTAGTGTCCATTTGTATCCAACTTTGCCAGATTGCCAGATTGCCAATTTTGTTATTTGGCAATCTGGCAATCTAAGGTAATTAAAGTTTTGCCGGCGATTAAGCCAGAGAGAAAGAATTGGTTGAAATTTTACCGGATCAGCCATCATAGCTGATCACAAATCCGCAGTTATGAGGTGCAGATACAAATCTGCTTCAGCCGGGGGGAATAAATCAAATTTATAAATGTCATGAATATAATAAAAAAAAAATGAAGTCAGATGATTGGCGTAGGCAGGGTCAGGAGCGATATTTGACTGGGGTAAAGCTTATATTTGGAGATTATTACATATATCGTTCGGGATGGGATCACGATCATTGCGAGTTTTGTGGAAAGAAGTTTTCACTTAACGAAGACGATTTAAAAAAAGGATATTCAACGGAAGATGGTTATCATTGGATATGTGATCAGTGTTTTAATGATTTTAAAGATGAGTTTGGTTGGCAAATTCCTGCTCTTCCGGTTATGGATTAAGCCCAACACCACTTGTTATCAGGGACGCAAATATGCGTGAGCAGCGGTCTAAACTAAAAAGAGGAATGAATCATAATGACTCATTCCTCTTTTGATCAACCGACCTTAGCCTAGTTGCTTTCAAGAATTTTGAAAATCTCATCGAGACGTGGAGTCAGAATGATTTCAGTTCTCCGGTTTTTCTTGCGTGCTTCTGGCGTATTTGCCTCATCGATAGGAAAGAATTCACCCCGACCTGCAGAAGTTATTCGTTTGGGTTCAATGGCTTTATTCTTCAGTAAAATACGGGTAACTGCAGTGGCCCTCATCACACTCAGATCCCAGTTGTCTTTTACCTCTCCTGAGCCCCGCATAGTTACATTATCGGTGTGTCCTTCGACCAGAACGTTGATATCAGGGTTCTGACCTAATACTCCGGCCAGATTTGTGAGTGCCTGCTGTCCTTTCGGATCGACTTCCCATTGCCCGGTTTTAAACAACAGCTGTTCATCAAGAGAAACATATACCTTTCCGTTTTTCTCCTGGATGGTCAGGCCTTTGTTGTTGAAACCGACCAAAGCATCCATCACCTTTTGCCGAAGTTGTTTTACAGCATCGTCTTTTTGCTGAAGTGCAGCTTCAAGTTCTTTCATGCGAAGGCTTCGTTGTTCCAGTTCGCTTTGGGCCGCTTTGAGGATATCCTCACGTTTTTGCAAATCGGCCTGAGTCTGTTGAAGCTTATCTAAAAGCCTGGCTATCTCTACTGAACTTCCTGCTTTCAGACTTTTCAACTGGTCTTCAAGTTCGGTATTGGTTTGACTCAATTGTTTGTTGTTTGATGATAAACTCTCCAGGCTTTTATTCATTTCCTCCAGTTTCCCGGAAAGTTCCTTATTATCCTTCAGTTGTTTATCAATTTTACTTTGCAATTCGGTGTTTTGAACGCTCAATGCTTGATTCTGGTCCTTCAGGGTCTGTACTGTCTTTTCACAATCCTGGAAATTTGCTGCCATCTGATTATACTTTTTCATGGATACGCAGGAGGAGAGTAGAAATAAGACGAATACGATTAATATTTTGTTCATAGTTTGTATATTTAGTCCTGTAAATATAGAACTTTGCTGAATCTTTAACAAGTTAAGATCATTGGTATTGATTCTACTTAAACTGACAATAAACCGGAATTATTAAATCGGCATAAATGTTGATTGCGATAGGAGTGATAGATTGTTTTTAACTTTTGGCTTTTATTGTTGTACACATTACTGGTCTTTAGTTGTATATTTGGATTCAAAATGAGATTTGATGGGAGATAGTACCGAAAGTTTATTGGATCAGATTAAGGATCCTTCCGAGCTTAGAAAGTTGAATGTAGATCAATTACCCGAAGTTTGTAATGAACTTCGTGAATTTATTATAGAAGAGGTTTCAACCAATCCGGGGCATTTTGGAGCCAGCCTTGGCGTTGTAGAGCTAACGGTAGCTTTGCATTATGTATTTAAAACTCCCTACGATTTGCTTGTTTGGGACGTGGGTCATCAGGCCTATGGTCATAAAATTCTGACAGGTAGAAAAGATGTTTTTCATACCAACCGAAAATACAAAGGGATTAGTGGTTTTCCAAAACCGACTGAGAGCATATACGATACTTTTGGTGTAGGTCATGCAAGTACGTCTATTTCAGCCGCGCTGGGGATGAGTGTTGCTTCGAGACTGAAGGGAGAGAAAGACCGTAAAGTTGTAGCAATTATCGGTGATGGCGCTATCACAGGGGGAATGGCTTTTGAGGGGCTGAACAATGCCGCAGTCAACAAGTCGGACCTGCTCGTCATCCTGAACGACAATAATATGGCCATTGACCCGAATGTGGGTGGCATGAGCAATTATTTGCTGAAGATTTCCAAATCACAAACATACAACCGGCTCAAGAATGATATCTGGGATGGATTGGGGAAACTCAACGGATTTGGGCCCAAAGCACGACGGTTGGTTCAGAAAACTGAAAATGCAATAAAAACAATGTTGCTTAAACAGTCGAACCTGTTTGAGGGATTAGGATTCCGCTATTTTGGACCGATTGATGGGCATAATGTGGTTTATCTCACTGAAGTACTTCAAAGTCTGAGTACTATTCCGGGACCGAAGCTTTTACATGTAATTACCAAGAAGGGGAAGGGTTTCAAACAGGCAGAGCTTCGTCAGACAGAATATCATGCCCCCGGAAAATTTAACAAGGTTACCGGAGAACTGCTCGACTGTGAATGTTCAGTCAATAAGCCACCAAAGTTTCAGAACGTTTTTGGACAGACGATCATTGAACTAGCCGAAATGAATGACCGTATTGTTGCAATTACCCCGGCTATGCCTACCGGATGCTCGCTTAATATGATGATGGAAAAAATGCCCACCCGAACGTTTGATGTTGGAATCGCAGAGCAGCATGCAGTAACATTTTCTGCAGGTCTGGCCATTCAAGGGATGCTTCCGTTTTGCAATATTTATTCCACATTTATGCAAAGGGCCTATGATCAGGTTGTTCATGATGTAGCCCTGCAAAATCTTTCAGTAGTTTTCTGTCTCGATCGCAGTGGTCTGGTTGGTGCAGATGGTGCTACGCATCATGGAGTATTCGACCTGGCATACATGCGATCCATTCCAAATATGATTGTTTCTGCGCCAATGGATGAACTTGAATTACGGAATCTGATGTTTACTGCACAAAACGAAAAGCATGGTCCGTTTTCGATCCGTTACCCACGGGGTTGTGGTTGTATAGTCGATTGGCACAAACCTATGGTGGCCATTCCGATAGGAAAGAGCAGGCAAATTTCGGAAGGAGATGATCTTGCAATTTTAACGATTGGCACAGTAGGAATCCAAACCAGCCGGGTGGTCAATATGCTCCAAAAGGACGGAATCAGTACGGCCCATTACGACATGCGGTTTGTTAAACCATTGGACGAGGATACCTTGCACACGGTTTTCAAAAAATTCAAAAAGGTCATAACCATAGAAGATGGAATTTTACAGGGTGGATTTGGCAGTGCGGTGCTGGAATTTATGGCTGAACACGGGTATAATAATTCAGTCAAACGAATAGGTATTCCTGACAAGTTTGTTGATCATGGCTCCACTGAAGAGTTGTATCGTGATTTCGGTCTTGATCAGCAAGGAATCTATAAAGCGGTTAAAGCCTTTATTCTGAAAGAATAAGGTTGCGATATACTATTTGTTAAGCTGTTGCGTTTATCATCCATAATCATAAATATTATCAACTTGGATTTCTATTCTAAGAAACGGCGCTGGAAAATCATTCTTCTGTTACTAGCCGTTGTAATCGGTATCGGGTCATTTTTATATACCAACTGGCTGGTAAAAAATATGGCCAAAGAAGAGCGAAAGAATGTTGAGTTATGGGCAGAAGCAACCCAGAAACTGGCTAGCTATGATATAAACTCAAATCTGGATATTACTTTTCTGGTCGATGTTATTCACAGCAATACCTCTATTCCAATCATTATTGCTGATAGTCTTGATCAAATCGGAGATACAAGGAATATATCATATACTGAAGATAATAAAGCAAAAATTCTGACTCGTGAGTTAAAGAGGATGAAGGAAGAAAATGAGCCGATAATCATTTCAGTTTCAAAAACCCAGCACCAGTATTTATATTACAGTGATTCTCTTTTGCTTGAAAATCTGAAATACTATCCTGTTATTCAATTTGCGGTAATCCTGTTGTTTATCCTGGTTGCCTACCTGGCATTCAATTCGTCCCGCAATGCCGAACAGAATCAGGTTTGGGTTGGAATGTCAAAAGAAACTGCTCATCAATTGGGAACACCTATTTCATCGTTGATGGCATGGGTTGAACTGCTAAAAATGCAAAACATAGACGACAAGCTTATTCAGGAATTTGAAAAGGATACAGAACGACTGCAAAAGATAACTGAACGTTTTTCGAAGATTGGGTCAGTTCCTGAACTCATTCGTCAGGATGTTGCTGAAACCATCAGGTCATCGGTGGAATACCTTAGAACCCGATCGTCAGGGAAAGTGAAGTTTATACTTGATTTTGATCAGGAAAAAAGGTACGAAGTTCCATTGAATTCCTCTTTATTCAGTTGGGTCATCGAGAACCTTTGCAAGAATGCAATCGACGCGATGAACAACAATGGCACAATTCAAGTATCTATAAGCGAAAAGGCTGACCAGGTATTTATAGATCTGTCAGATACCGGCAAAGGAATTTCAAAGGCATATTTTAAAACCGTTTTTCAGCCGGGTTTTACAACCAAGAAAAGAGGGTGGGGATTAGGTCTTTCGCTGGCCAAACGAATCGTTGAAAACTATCATAAAGGTAAGATATTTCTGAAACAATCTGAAATCAATAAAGGGACTACCTTCAGGATCATACTGAATAAGGGATAACTTATCAACAATGCCAATGTGATTTAAGTTGTTGATATAAAATGACTTATTTATAGAAAGGGATTTATAACAGAATCGTTGTTAAAAAAATCAATATATTTTCAGTGTTTGTATATTTTTTATACTTTTGCAAAACTTTTTTCAGGCAATGAACAGTCAATCATTCTATAGCATTGCATTCAAAGGGCTTTCGCAAGGGAAGCATATTTTTGAATACGAAATAGACGACAAATTCTTTGCTGAATTTGGTGGTGGTGTTGTCGAAGAAGGTAAGGTGAAGGTTCGTATAACGCTTGAGAAGCAGAGTTCTCTGATGATCCTGTGGTTTGATGTGGAAGGAACTGTTCATGTACAGTGCGACCGGTGTCTTGAGATGTATGATCAGCCCATCAAAGGTTTGGAGCGGATTTTCGTTAAATTTGGTGAAAAGGATTATATTGAAGGGGATGAAGTAATCTGGGTGAGTACAAACGATTATCAATTGAATGTAGCTCAGTTGATTTACGAGTTTATTGGTTTGGCAATCCCGATTAAAAGAGTCCATCCTGATGACAAGGATGGCAATTCGACCTGTGATCCGGATATGATTGAAAAGTTAGGCAAATACATAGTCAGGGAGGGCGAAGAAAACAGCTCGGTCTGGAATGATTTAAAGAAATTATTAGATAACGAATAAAGATAAGTTAAGATGGCACATCCAAAACACAGGGTATCAAAAACCCGTAGAGACAAAAGAAGAACACATTACAAAGCTGTACCAGCAACACTGGCTGCTTGTTCAAATTGTGGTACAACTGTTAAATATCATACTGTTTGTCCGGAATGCGGATATTACAGGGGTAAGTTGGCAATCGAAAAAGACGTTACCGTATAATAGCAACATCATTATGATCAGAGGAACATTGTTCTTCTGATCTTTTTATACTCCCCTGTTTAAATATTCGAACAATTCAATTAATTGTTTTAAAAGGAGTTAGGCAATATTTTGCCTGATTTTTCTTTGCTGTTCAGTTTTTTCATTCTAACTTGCACCGCAATTTAAATCCAGAGATTACGTTTCTATTTTGACCTTTTGAAACCTTTCGGAAGTGTCAGTTTTATTGATTAGATTAAATATTTTTATTATGGCTAAAATTCGTGCTGCAATAACAGGCGTTGGAGCATTCTTACCTGAATATCGTTTGACAAACGAAGAATTAAGTACTTGGGTAGAAACTTCTGACGAATGGATTATGCAGCGTATCGGCATCAAAGAGCGTCGGATAATGAAGGAAGAAGGATTGGCTACCTCGGATATGGCGACTGCTGCAGTCTTGCAATTGCTCGAAAAAACCGGTACCAAACCAGAAGAAATAGAATTATTGATTTGTGCTACAATAACTCCTGACAGTCCATTACCTGCTTCTGCAAATCTGATCAATTACAAGGCTGGACTAATTAATGCCTGGGGATTTGATCTGAATGCTGCATGTTCGGGATTTGTTTTTGCGTTAACTACCGGAGCGAAATTTATTGAAAGTGGTCAGTATAAGAAGGTAATTGTTTTGGGTGCCGATATGATGTCGTCGATTACCAATTACAAGGATCGTACAACATGTCCATTATTTGGAGATGGTGCGGGAGCTGTATTACTGGAGCCAACCACTGAAGATCTTGGAATAATTGATCACATCAACCGCGTTGATGGTTCAGGGAGTTCCTTTCTTCAGATCAAGAGTGGCGGATCGCTCAGGCCTGCTTCAAACGAAACGGTATATAACGATGAACATTTCGTAAGTCAGGAAGGACAAACTGTATTTAAATCTGCGGTTTCAAACATGGCAGATGTTTCCATAGAAATAATGGAAAGGAATAATGTTTCAGTGAATGATTTGGCATGGTTTGTACCTCATCAGGCCAATATGAGAATCATTGATGCTGTTGGCCGTCGGATGGGAATCGATAAAGAACGGGTAATGGTCAATATACAGCAATATGGGAATACCACTGCTGCAACGATACCACTTTGTTTATACGATTACGAAAATCAATTAAAAAAAGGGGACAGTGTCATTCTGGCTGCATTTGGTGCAGGGTTTACATGGGGCAGTATCTATCTGAAATGGGCATACGATCCGAAATAGGAAATTAGTCAAAACAAATTAATTTCAATACGGTTATGGGAAAACTGATTATCAAAAGTCATGAAGATTTTGAAAAACACGTAGGTCTGGAGCTTGGAATCTCAGAATACATGACGGTTACCCAGGAACAGATCAACAAGTTTGCCGATGCAACTTTTGATCATCAATGGATACATGTCGATGAGGAAAGGGCCAGAACCGAAGGAAAATTTGGAAGCACTATTGCTCATGGCTATCTGACCCTTTCACTTTTGCCTTACATGTGGGATCAGATCATCCAGGTTGAAAACACTAAAATGCTTGTAAATTACGGAATCGAGGATTTTAGATTTAATCAGCCCGTATTGGTTAACAGCAGAATCAGAACCCGGGTTATTCTTCGTTCATGTACCAATCTGAGAGGAATTACCAAAATTCAACTGAATATTTGTATGGAAATCGAGGGTAATAAAAAATCCGCTTTTGAAGGTACCATGACCTTCCTTTATCATTTTATTTAAAGAATAACAAATATATTCCAGGGATTTAAAACGTGTTTCCTTCAGGAGCCACGTTTTTTTGTTTAGTGCCCGCATATTTTAACAGATTCAGTTAGCGATCTAAGATCAGCTTTATTATATTTGAAGTTCGATCAAAAAAAACTAAAAATAATGGCTAAGGAAAATAATGTAATTAATCCGCAGGTAATTAATCTGATTGCTACTGGAACAAGAATTACAGGTGATATCATTTCTGATGGGGACCTGAGAATCGATGGTGAAATAATCGGAAATCTTGATACAAAAGGCAGGCTGGTGATTGGCGCATCAGGAAAGATAGCCGGTGAAATAAGATGTAAAAGTTGCGAAATTGCAGGAACCCACAACGGTAAGGTATTTGTTGCCGAGTTACTTTCACTAAAAGCTTCTTCCAGCGTTTCCGGTGATATCGTTACCGGTAAATTATCGATCGAACCCGGAGCTTACTTTGCAGGATCGTGTACAATGAGTGATGATTTGGTTATGCATGAATCAAAATAATTCCCTAAAACCGAAGAAGCAACTGGATGATTTTATCCGGTATTCAAGTTTGGCTTTTGAAATGATTGTCATTATGAGTATTGGTGTATTTGCAGGGTATGTAATTGACCATTGGCTCAATTTAAGGTTTCCGGTATTTACCTTGGTCTTGATGATTCTGTCGGTAATAGGAGCAATATATTATGCAATACGGAAATTTTTATAGTTTCACTCCTGAAAATTAAATAGAGAATTCACAAAATCTGACATGAAACAATTCCTGCTTAAATCAACCGTCTTGACAATCATAGTTTTCATCGTAGGAATCATTTTATATGCGACTATTTTAAAACAGTTTTTTTTAATTGTATTGCCTTTTGCCGTTCTTCTCTTTTACCTGATTACCAATCTTGTTCATGCCTATTTGTTAAGGATTGCCGGTAAATCAGGTTCTGGATTTGTATCGAAGTACATGGCTGCCAGTTTTTTGAAAATGTTCTTCTATCTGGCTGTAGCCATTGTTTATGTGATTTTTAACCGGGGAAATGCTAAACCTTTTTTCCTGACTTTCTTGATTCTTTATGTTGTTTATAGTAGTTTTGAAGTGGTTGAGTTTTTGAAGGTTGTCAGACAACAAAAACAATAATTTCACTATATTGCACAAGGTTTTATTGAATCGCTTAAAGAAGTAAGAATCAAATCGTATAAAAGAATTAAATTTGCAGACTATTGAATATATTGAGAATTAAAATGACACGAATAATGCGCTCCTTTTTACTTATTATTTTCGCAGTTTTTCTTCTGGGAGGAATCAGCAGGGCTGGAGAAACAACGGAAACAAACACTGAAGGCAAACCTTACGAGGTATTTAAGCCTGGGAAATTTGTCATTGAGCATGTCTCGGATGCATTCGAATGGCATATTGCTACTTTTGGTGAAACCGAAATCAGCATTCCTCTGCCAATCATTCTGTATAGTTCAAATAAAGGATGGAATGTGTTCATGTCATCCAGATTTAATCATGGGAAAGATGCTTATAACGGCTTCAGAATAGGAAGTGTTGCTAAGGAGGAAAGTAAAGACCAGGAAAATAGTCAGGAGAAGGTTAAAGATAAATACGAAGGGAAAATTGTTGAATTAAATGCGAATGGGGAAGTTATCGGCCTACCTGTCAATTTTTCGATTACCAAGACTGTTACAGGTATATTTGTAAGTGTCATCGTTTTATTGCTTATCTTCCTGAATATTGCCAAAACAGCCAAACGAAATGTTAATAAGGCACCTGTAGGAATGCAAAATCTTTTTGAGCCTGTTATCCTCTTTGTTCGTGATGATATCGCAAAACCTGCCATTGGTGAAAAACGCTTCGAAAAATTCATGCCGTTCCTGCTTTCTGTATTCTTCTTTATATTAATTAACAATATTTTAGGTCTGGTTCCCATCTTCCCTTTTGGAGCAAATGTCACCGGGAATATTGGCGTTACATTGGTTCTGGCCTTGTTTACCTTCTTTGTTACCACATTTAATACGAACAAACATTACTGGAAAGAAATATACAATCCGGATGTACCCTGGTGGCTGAAATTTCCAATTCCGCTGATGCCCATTGTTGAACTTACAGGTGTGATCACAAAACCTTTTGTATTGATGATCCGACTTTTTGCCAATATGCTGGCAGGTCATTTAATTGTGACTGTATTTGTAAGTTTGATATTCATCTTTGCTGTAAAGTTAGGAGTTCCCGGAGGGCTTGGCGTTTCTGTCATTTCAGTTTTATTTTCAGTATTTATGTTGCTGCTTGATGTTTTGGTATCTTTTATTCAGGCCTATGTATTTACCCTATTATCAGCACTGTATTTCGGTATGGCTTCACCTGATCATCATTAGTTTTCAATTTATATAAAAATCAATTTTATGACTCCATTATTCATCTTTTTAGCAGACACAGCAAGCATAGCTGTCGGACCAATGGGTGCCGCACTTGGTGCAGGCCTCGCAGCAATTGGTGCTGGTATTGGCATTGGTAAGATTGGTGCAAGTGCAATGGAAGCAATTGCCCGTCAACCTGAAGCCGTTGGAGACATCCGTTCAAACATGATTGTTTCCGCTGCTCTGATTGAAGGCGTAGCATTTTTTGCTGTCATCATTTGTGCTTTGGTCGTTTTCTTGTAAGAAATTTTGTATTGTTGCCCGCTCCCGGGATTGCCGGGAGCAAGGGCTTCATTTAACTAACAATCACAACAATTATGGGATTTGTAACTCCGGATTACGGTACAATATTTTGGATGCTCATCATTTTCGGGATAGTCCTATTCATCCTGAAAAAGTTTGCCTGGGGTCCAATATTAAAGGCATTGAAAGATCGTGAACTGTCGATTTCAGAAGCCTTGAATTCAGCCGATAAGGCCCGAAAAGAAGTTGCCGGATTAAAAGCCAGTAACGATCAGATTATTGCTGAGGCCAGACGGGAAAAAGATATTATCCTGAAAGAAGCCCGAGACATTAAGGATAAAATTATTGCAGAAGCTAAGAATCAGGCTAATGCAGAAGGCCAGAAAAGCATTGAGTATGCAAAACAGCAAATCAATGCGGAAAAAGTAGCTGCGATTAATGATATCAAGATCCAGGTGGCTGAATTATCGGTAATGATTGCTGAAAAAGTGATCCGAAAACAACTCGATAATCCAAAAGATCAGGAAAAACTGGTTGAAGATCTGTTAAAAGATATGAAGTTGAAATAATTGTATGGATCAAAGTAAAATCAACATTCGGTACGCCAAGGCCTTTTTTATGCTGGCCAAAGAAAAGAACCTGACGGTCGAACTTCGCAAGGATGCCCAATTAATTGCAAATGTTTGTGAAACAAGCAGTGACTTCATTCTTTTACTTGAAAGTCCCGTGATAAAAACTTCCAATAAAGTTAAGGCAATCAAAAGTGTTTTTGAAGGGAAAGTGAATCCGCTAATGGTTAATTTCCTGGCGCTTATAGCAGAGAACAACCGTGAAAAGTATATACCGGGTATTTTTAGAAATCTTGAGGATTTATACCATCAGGAAGAAGGCATAAAATCAGTCGTTCTGACAAGCGCTCAACCTTTGGACGAAACTGTAGTGTTACAGATCAGGAAAATTCTCGAAAAAGAATTAAATGCAAAAGTTGAAATGACTCAAAAGGTTAATGAGGAATTAATCGGAGGCTATGTGGTTCGTTTTGACGATAAACAATATGATGCAAGTATCGCGACTCAAATAAAAAAGGTTAAAGAAAAATTGCTTCAAACAGATTTGAAATAAAATAACGACAGAATAAAATAAAACAGATTAAGATGGCAAATATAAAACCTGCTGAAGTCTCAGAAATACTCAGACAGCAACTTGAAGGCTTTAAAAGTCTGGCTGAACTGGAAGAAGTAGGAACTGTACTTCAGGTTGGAGATGGTATCGCCCGTATTTACGGCCTTTTAAATGTTGAGTCGAATGAGATGATTGAATTTGACTCTGGTGTAAAAGGAATTGTATTAAACCTTGAAGAAGATAATGTCGGTGCAGTTATTCTGGGTCTCACCAAGGAGATTAAAGAAGGCGACACGGTAAAGAGGTTGCGTCGTACTGCTTCGATCGAAGTAGGCGAAGGACTGCTGGGGCGCGTTATCAATACTTTGGGTGAACCCATCGACGGAAAAGGCGTGGTAACAGGCGAAAAATTTGTCATGCCATTGGAACGCAAAGCTCCCGGGGTGATCTTCAGACAGCCGGTATCCAAACCTTTGCAAACAGGATTAAAAGCCATCGATGCCATGATCCCCATCGGTCGCGGACAGCGTGAATTGATTATTGGTGACCGCCAAACCGGGAAAACCGCTGTGGCCATTGATACTATTATCAATCAACGCGAAAACTTTGAAAAAGGCACACCAGTTTATTGTATATATGTTGCCATTGGACAAAAAGGTTCTACTGTAGCCAACCTGGCAAAGAAACTTGAAACTCACGGTGCGATGGAATATACCGTAATCGTTTCGGCTACAGCTTCTGATCCTGCTGCTCTTCAGTTCTACGCACCCTATGCAGGCGCTTCTATCGGCGAATATTTCCGCGATACGGGCCGTGATGCCTTGATTATATATGATGATCTTTCGAAACAGGCGGTATCCTATCGTGAAGTTTCCTTATTGTTGCGTCGTCCACCGGGCCGCGAAGCTTATCCGGGTGACGTATTCTACCTTCACTCCCGTTTGCTGGAGCGTGCAGCACGAATAATCGTTTCCGACGAGATGGCGGCTAAAATGAATGATCTTCCCGAATGCCTGAAAGACAGGGTTAAAGGAGGTGGTTCACTTACGGCCCTTCCGATTATTGAAACTCAGGCAGGCGACGTGTCAGCATACATTCCGACCAACGTAATATCCATCACCGATGGTCAGATTTTCCTCGAATCTAACTTGTTCAACTCAGGAGTTCGTCCTGCTATCAATGTGGGTATTTCGGTTTCACGTGTTGGAGGAAATGCCCAGATTAAGGCCATGAAGAAGATTGCCGGAACCCTGAAGCTTGATCAGGCCCAATTCCGCGAACTGGAAGCCTTTTCGAAGTTCGGATCTGATCTGGATGCAGCAACCATGCGTGTGCTGAATAAGGGCCGGAAAAACGTCGAAATCCTGAAACAACAGCAATATGCCCCGATGAAAATTGAACACCAGGTGGCTATCATCTATTGCGGGGTTAAAGAATTATTGCGCGATGTCCCGGTTGAAAAGGTCAAAGCATTTGAACGTGATTTTCTTGAACTGATGGAAATGCAGTATCGCAGTGTTTTGGATCAGTTGAGGGAAGGGGTACTGACCGATAATGAAACTCAGGTACTTGAAAAGGTTGCTGCTGAAGTAGCGGAAAGATATGCCGAATAAAAAGTACTTGATTGTAAACTAATGAATTGAAATGGCCAATTTAAAAGAAATACGAACCCGGATAGCGTCGGTAAAAACTACCAGACAGGTTACCAGTGCCATGAAAATGGTATCGGCAGCCAAACTTAAAAAAGCTCAGGATGCTATTTTGCAGATTCGTCCATACGCGGTAAAACTTTCTGAATTACTTTCAACCCTGAGCACTGCGCTCGATGATTCAGACAGTTCTGTATATACTGAACAGCGTAATCCCGATAAGGTATTAATCGTTCTGGTTAGTTCAAACCGTGGACTTTGCGGAGGGTTTAATTCATATGTCACTAAAAGTGCCATGTTGCTGGCCAAAACAAAATACAACAAACAGCTTAATTCCGGGAATCTTGATTTTGTTGTTATCGGCAAGCAGGCCGGTAAAATTCTGAGTTCCTATCACCTGCCGGTAATTGATAATAAAAATTCTCTGTTTGATGATTTGACTTTTGAGAATGTCTCAACAGTTACCCAATCCATCATGGATGATTTTGTCTCCGGCAAATACGATCGGGTAGAACTGGTTTACAACAAATTTATCAATGCTGCCATTCAGGAACAGGTAAGTGAACAATTTTTGCCCGTCTTACCTGTCGTTGTTGCTAAAACAAAACAAAATATTCCTTTTTACATCTTCGAGCCTTCGTTGGAAGCCATTGTCGAAGAATTGATTCCAAGGTCATTAAAGATACAATTATTCAAAGCCTTACTCGATTCGCATGCTGCCGAACACGGAGCACGTATGACGGCTATGCACAAGGCAACAGATAATGCTACAGATTTGATCGACGAGCTGACTTTGACATTTAATAAAGCCCGTCAGGCAGCAATTACCAATGCAATCCTTGAAGTAACCAATGGCTCCGAAGCCTTGAATGGTTAGCCCTCAGAACAAAATACACCAACTTATTTGTAAGATTTTTGTAAAAAATCCCAGCCATTAGCCGGGATTTTTTTATGATTGACCACAAAAACATAGTTTCTTAAACAGGCTACCGTTTTACCCCGATGAGTCACTAATCTCAATGCAACTTCAAAATGCTTATTTGCAGAAATGTCATCCCCGAAGGCGATCAACCAGGGAAATGTTGTTGCTTGCCAGGTAGTATTCGGATTAGGTTTGAGAGGGGATTGAATAGGGATTCCTTTAGTATATCTAACCATTATCTGAATTCTATCTATACTAATTCATGGATTTTAATTTTGATAGCTATTAATTAGGGCCAGCTGAAAAACCGAATGGATGCAAACTCGCCTGCCACTGTGAGTCCAGTGTGTCGGGCAGGTAGTTACAATTGAAGCGGCATTAAAACCTGGAATTTCAATCCGGGACCGAAACATAGGATTAGATGTTGAATGCTTTGAATTAGCTTTCTGACGTCATGACATATAAATTGTTCTCATGACTTTGAGTACAGCTTCTTATTTCTATATCCCGAAATTGTAAGATCAGATTCCATCCTGTCCTTGTTTTGATTCAAAAAACAATTGTCTGTTCCCTGCACGCCACTCAGTCCTAGCTGAGCTGAGGCAGGCGTGAAGGTTAAAGTGTTGATTGGTACTCCCATTTACCGACCATCTAACAGGCTTTCAAATTATTTGAAACTTATTTGAAGGTTATTAGAAACCTATTCGAAGGTTATTAGAATAAAATTGAATTATCTTCGAATAACCTTCGAATAGTCTTCGAATAACCTTCTAATAATTTAAAGGGTCATAGGCTCATTGAAAGCGACACAACAGGGCCGAAAAGCATTACATTTTTGGTAAGAAGTATTTTGGCATAGCACACGACACGAGGTCGGTGTATGCATATTGAAGTTTCAATTCAAATTGCCTTGCACACATTTTAAGTTTAATACGGTCAATTTATAGAAACAATGAATATTATGAGTTTTTCAGCAGATTCTAATTATCGATCAAATTATGAAACCTGGCTATGACTCAAACCTAACTTGCGTATATTCGGTGTACTGTAAAAACAGTCTCCTTGCATTTCTGAAGAATATCTGAATGAATGGAGAATTGGTGTTCGGAGACAACTGGTTCATTTCTGATTCTTATCATCAGACTTTGGCAAGAACGCTTTCGATGATTATAGATATAACCCTTTTGGTAAATAACACTCAACTTATAAAAATTAAGTTTAATGCAGCAAAAAAGGGTAAAAAACAAAATGCAGCATGAAATGGTATTTATTGAGAATTAATCAATGAATGTTTAAAGCGATTTCCATGCCATGGAATTCCCAATCGGGTATGTCAAAAAACAATATTCAATAGTGATAAAGGTGCGTTTGTTAAATACTAATACGGAAGAATACCTCAATTTTTATTTACTGTATAAGAATGGATTTAATTTTTTAAAATTATATTTGAAATTATATTTTTTCATAGGAATATAATAAACACCTTTGGGTTAGACTGATAGAGCATAAATTCACTAATACTCCCGAAATGAAAAAACTTCCTTTTGTATATGGCATTCTGTTGCTCCTGTTCCTGGCAAACAGTTGCAAAATGGATAACCTGGATTTCAGTAAGCTATCAAAAACGATGAATCTGAATCCTGAAGTTGTTGCACCGGTTGCCAAGGCGAACGTTACAGTATGGGATTTGGTCCAGTCGGCTACTAAGAATAATGTGAACCAGATTACCAAGGATCCCAGCGGATTAATCCAGATTGTTTATAAAAAGGATAGTTTGTATAATTATAATGTCCGCGATTTTCTGAATTTTCCAAGTCAACAGACTTTGTCTTCCGGGAATACAGAGTTGGGAGATATTTCACCGGGAGATATTTTGGTTACCCGAAGTATTACTCTGAGTGATCTGGCCGGAGTTTTAGGGGGAGACCTTACACTTATCAAGCAATTAGACGGGACAACGAATCTCTTCCCGGCGCTCTCTTTCAGCAACCTTTCGGCTCCATTTAATTTAAATCAGATTAGTGATTTAACGTCGGTGACTATAAGCAACGGTAGTCTTGGAATAACACTGGAAAATAAAATGAAAGTTCCGGTGACCATACAAGGCAGTTTCTTTGATCTCACTTACAATAAGGAAATAGCAGGTTTTACTTTTCCGAATGTAGCCCCCAACCAAATCACAAGTTTATCTGTTCCTCTATCGGGTGTACAGATTTCGAATAATGTGGAATTACGCTTATCGACTTTTGAAACGCCAGGTTCAACAATGCCAGTAATCATTAATCTGAAAGATTATATCAATGTAACTTTTGATCTGAAAGACCTGAAGATTTCAGGTGGAAATATGAAGATTGCCTCGCAGGTGATTGGAGGTTTCAAGGGTGAGTTTGATTTTAATTTTCCAGATCCGGCCATGAGGGCTTTAACAACTGTTCTGAAAAATGGAATCCTTACGATAAAAACCACCAATAATTCAAAACTTACAGGATCAATTCATTTTGTATTGCCGGAAGTCAAAAAAGGTGGAGTACAGGTTGAAGAAACCATCCCGATGGATGGAAGTACAACATCCATAGATCTTTCACAGGCAAACATTAATTTTTCCTCTGATCCTGCACAGCCCTTTAACCGGATTCCATATACCTATTCAATTCAGGTCAATGGTTCAAATGGTTATGTCGACTTTGCTTCAACAGATTATGTCAGTATGGATATTGCATTGAATAATCTTGGATTTCAATCCATTACCGGTGATTTTGGCAAACGGATAATCGACATTGCACCGGGTAATTTTAATATGAATGTTGATTTGCTTAATAAAATAAACGGCAGTTTTAAGCTGGCTAATCCACAATTCGAACTTTTTATTCGAAACTCTATTGGAGTGCCCGCTGCTGTAAATCTTAATTTCATGGCCACAAGCAAGGAAGGAACGACTGCCTCGTTAAATCCGCCTGTTTTCGACATTCCCGTTCCGGCAAACATCAACGCCGGAATTGCCACCAAGAGTATAGTCTTCGATAAAAATAATTCCAATATCGTGAATTTTGTTGCCTTACCGCCCACCAGTCAGATTTCGTATAGCGGAAAGGTTAATTTTAATCCAGCAGTTCCGGTTACACTGCAAAACCCTAACTTTTTGGATATTAATGCAACGTTTGCCCTGGATTTATCGATGGTGCTTCCTCTTGAACTGCAGGTCAGTGAACTGGCCTTCAAGGATACCTCAGCCCTTTCGGGTGATTACAAGAAAATTGAAAGTGCTGATTTAATTATTAATGCTCAGAATGGCATTCCGCTAGATGTTGAGGGGCAGCTTTTCTTTCTTGATTCTACCAAAACACAAATTGGCACCTCAAAAAAGATGAAAGTACTATCGGCGGCCACGGTTGATGGCACTGGTGTAATTACACCGGTACAATCGTCACAAACATTCAGCCTGGATCAAACAGAGATGGGTTACTTCCGTAAAGCCAAAAATATAGTATTCACCGGAACGGTGAGTTCGCCTTCAGGAGGAACTGTGGTGGCGCCTATTTTATCTGACAGTAAAATAGATCTGAATGTGGTCATTAAGGCATTAACTAACCTTTAAACCGATCTGACATGAAAAATATTCACATAAAAATAGCCGTGATTAGCTTGATATTGATGGTAAAACTATCAACCGGTTCCGCGCAGGAAAGCACAACTCTTCAGTTTATGAAAGGAATGCCTCAGTCAGATCTGTTAAATCCGGCATTACATAACGATTCGAGTAAGGTTTTTATAGGATTGCCTGGCTTTTCAGGCCTGGGTTTTGATTTCAACAGCGGGTTTGCACTGAACGATTTGATTCATAAAGGAACCGGAATGCTGGCAGATTCCCTGGTTCTGGATATGGAAAAATTTCATAGTAAGCTGAGTGCTACAAATGCGATACAGCAAAGTTTAAGTTTGCCCCTGTTCTCCCTTGGGATCCGAATAAAAAAATCATTTTTCAGTATTGGCATTACGGAAAAGGAAGTTGCTCAGTTTACTTTCGATAAAAGTATTGTTACTTTTCTGAAGGATGGAAACGCCCCTTACATGGGACAGAATTTTGATCTGGGTAGCCTGAAACTGGATGCATTTCAATATCGGGAATTTGCTTTCGGATATTCGAATGAAGTGATAAAAAATAAATTAACTGTAGGGGCTAAAGTCAAAGCGCTTTATGGAAAATTTGCCCTCCAGACCGAGAGGATGAATATAAAAGTGAATACGGCAGCGGATGGCTCATCGTTGAATTTAAGTTCTGATATGAAAATCAACATGTCGCTTCCTGCAACCCTTAAATATGATACAGCTGGCTATGTCTCAGGCATGAATACCGATAACTTTAAGGCAAGTGACTATCTGATGCAAAAAGGGAATTTCGGGATGGCATTCGACCTTGGTGGAGTTTACAGGCTCACATCAAAGATTACACTGTCAGCCAGTATTGTTGATATCGGTAAGATTTCATTCAAGAAAGATGTTATAAGTGTAACTAAGGTCTCCAATTATAATTGGACCGGAATTGATTTTTCTAATTCAATCGATAATAGCAATTCTAATTATATTTCTCCTTCAGATGTGGTAACCAAAGAGACTGATAAGATGAAAAATTCATTTCTGCCTAAACAGAGCGATGTCGGATCAGATCCATTTACAGTTACTATTCCAATAAAGTATAATATTGGCGGTACCTACCAAATCAATAATAAATTCAATGTTGGCCTGCTCGACAGGTTATATAAAAATGGCAGTGTAAGTACAAACACCATGACCTTATCCTGCAATACTTATTTTGGAAATTTCTTCAGTCTGACAGGTAGTTATTCAATGGTGGGCAATTCTTATAATAACCTGGGGCTTGGTGTAGCGCTCAAGGAGGGAGCGATGCAAATTTATTTTGTCAGCGACAACTTATTGGCATTGGCTGATCCTTCAAAGGCCAGTTTTGTGAATGGCCGCGTTGGCATTAATTTTCTCTTCGGAAATAAAAGGAAGATTGTATTGGAAGAACAAACCGGTCAGTAAGATATTGTTAGAGGAAAAAGGAAAAAGGAATAAGTCACTACTTGGCACAATACAGACGGCTAATGACTTTTTCCTTTTTCCTCTTTCCTTTTTGTTTCTCTAAGGAACAGGACTGAGCAGTGAGTTATCTTATCATTATCAGTCAGTTTTATAAATAGGACCAATTCCCAATAAATTACTAATTTTAGCGACTCTTATTTTTATTAAGTTATGAATCTTTTATTTGTTATACTTTCGATTCCAGGCTTTTTAAGGACAATCGGTATAATCGTGATAGTCTATTATGGATTTAAATTTGTCATGCGCCTGCTTTTCCCGGTAGTCGTAAAAAAAGCTATGAATAATATGCAGGCGCGACAGACAGCTTACCAGCGTGGTGAACAGAAGCAAGAAGGAGAAGTGACGGTCGAAAGCAAACGTCGTGATCAAAATAGAAACAAGACCACCGAAGGAGAATATGTTGATTTTGAGGAAGTTGATTAAGGGAAAAGAAATAAGAATTAGGATAAGGGAAATAGAATAATAACCTTAGTAAAATAAATATCTATGGCTCAGGAAGATGTTTTTAAGAAACTGGTAGCTCATTGTAAAGAGTATGGGTTTGTATTTCAATCGAGTGAAATTTACGATGGTCTGGCGGCAGTTTATGATTATGGCCAAAATGGTGTTGAATTAAAAAATAACATTAAGAAATACTGGTGGGACTCCATGGTCCTGCTGCACGAAAATGTGGTGGGACTCGATTCTGCAATATTTATGCATCCTACCATCTGGAAGGCTTCGGGTCACGTCGATGCATTTAATGATCCGTTGATCGACAATAAAGATTCGAAAAAAAGATACCGGGCTGATGTTCTCATTGAAGAACAACTGGCCAAATATGAAGATAAGATTGAAAAGGAAATTGAAAAGGCCCATAAACGGTTTGGAGATAGTTTCGACGAAAAGCAATTCCGTGAAACCAATGGCCGGGTGCTTGAATATCAGCAAAAATGGGATGATCTGCAGGCTCGCTTTGTAAAAGCGCTCAACGATAGTGATCTGGTCGAACTGAAACAGATTATTATCGATCAGGAAATTGTGTGTCCCGTTTCGGGAACACGTGAATGGACTGATGTACGACAGTTTAACCTGATGTTTGCCACCGAAATGGGCTCAACAGCAGATGGAGCACTGAAGATTTACCTTCGCCCTGAAACGGCACAGGGTATTTTTGTCAATTACCTGAATGTACAGAAAACTGGCCGTATGAAGATTCCATTCGGGATTGCCCAAATCGGTAAAGCTTTCCGTAACGAGATTGTTGCCCGTCAGTTCATTTTCCGTATGCGTGAATTTGAACAGATGGAAATGCAGTTCTTTGTTCGTCCGGGTTCTGATCCTGAATGGTTTCAGAAATGGAAAACCACACGTATGAACTGGCATCAGGCTTTGGGTTTTGGCAGTGAGAACTACCGTTTCCATGAACATGATAAACTGGCTCATTATGCGAATGCCGCAGTTGACATTGAATACCGCTTTCCTTTCGGATTTAAGGAAGTCGAGGGAATTCATTCCCGGACTGATTTTGACCTTTCTCAACACCAGAAGTTTTCAGGTAAGAAGATTCAGTATTTTGATCCTGAGTTAAACGAATCGTATGTACCTTATGTCATTGAGACTTCAATTGGGGTAGACCGTATGTTCCTTCAAATTATCGCTGCATCCTATGCTGAGGAAGAAATCATCAGCGAGGGCAAAAAAGACATTCGTGTAGTGCTTCGGATTCCTGCACCACTGGCACCTATAAAATTGGCCGTTATGCCTTTAATGAAAAAAGACGGTCTGGCTGAAAAGGCTCGCGAAATCATTGAAGACCTTAAATTTGATTTCAATTGTCAGTACGATGAAAAAGATTCCATTGGTAAGCGATATCGCCGGCAGGATGCAATTGGTACACCATTTTGCGTAACTGTCGATCACATTACCCTTGAGGATAATACGGTAACTATTCGTTACCGTGATACCATGCTTCAGGACCGGGTTGCCATCAGCGAATTGAGAAGTATCATAGCAGGTGAGGTCAGTATGAAAAAGCTGTTTGCAAAACTGTAGATTCTTTATCTAAAAAACTTTTTGAATCCGGTCCTGAGTGTCCTCGGGATCGGATTTTTTATACCCCTTAATTACGAAAGCTGAAAAGGTACTCTGTTAACCACCACTCCCTGTGGGATGGCAACGATAACATCCGGCACTTCCCTGGTTCTGGTTATGTGCGTTGCCATGACATGCTGAAGTTACACAGGAGAAATTCGCAAAGTTGGTCGGCGTTGTATGACAGGTCGTGCAGCTTAGGTTATGCCTTCCACTGGTAATTGGGAAATATGCGGTGTGATTAAATGTTGAAGGATTCCAGGCTGTTACTGTATGACAAGTTTCGCATGTAGTAGGAAATTGTGCTGCTGCATGTGCAGGGTTTGTAGTATTATTGTAATCAGTTGCATGACAGGAATAACAGGTAGTAGAAATGGGGGTAAATACCCCTTTATGACAGGCAACACAATTATTTGCAATTGTAGCATGAGCTCCTGTTAATGCATAATAATTGCTGTGAATAGGGAATGTAACAGGCTGCCAGCCTGCATTTGTCGTATGACAATTAGTACATATGACCGACAATCCTAATGTCTTATGATTCGGATTGGTTGTAGTATTATAATTCGTTTGGTGGCAACTGTTGCAGTCGGTTGGAGTGCCAACATAACCGGTAGAATGACAAAGAGTACAATCAACTGAAACATGAGCTCCTGTCAAAGGGAAATTAGTGGTACTATGATCAAAGGTTGCTCCAAGCCAGTTGTTCATGTTGTGACAAATCCTGCAATCGGTCGGAAACTTTGAAGCAACATGTCCTGTGGCTCCGTTGAACTGAGCCTGGTGACAGGAAATACAATCTGTTTTGGTCGTAGTGGTTGAACCCAGGTGACAATCCGAACACTGTACAATAGCAGCATGAGCTCCTGTTAATGGGAACACAGTGGTACTGTGATTAAAAGTCGAAGGCTGCCAGACCGTTGTGGTGTGACAGGTTTTACAATCCACGGGAAGACCTGCTTTGGAATGGCTTGGAGCCTGTGCACTGGCATAGTTTGCCTGGTGACAACTATTACAGTCTGTAGGAGTTCCAGCATAACCGGTAGTATGACAAAGAGCGCAGTCAACTGAAATATGAGCTCCTGTCAAAGGAAAAATAGTGGTATTATGGTCGAAGGTTGCACCCAGCCAGTTATTCATGTTATGACAAATCCTGCAATCAGTTGGAAACTTTGATGCCACATGCCCTGTGGCACCGTTGAATTGTACCTGGTGACAGGAAATACAATCTGTTTTAGTCGTTGTTGTTGAACCCAGATGGCAATCAGAACACTGTACGACAGTAGCATGAGCTCCTGTTAAAGGGAAAACTGTGGTGCTGTGATTAAAGGTCGATGGCTGCCAGGCTGTGGTTGTGTGACAAGTCTTGCAGTCAACCTGAAGACCCGCCTTGGAATGACTTGGAGCCTGGGCGCTGGCATAATTCGCCTGGTGGCAACTGTTGCAGTCTGTCGGAGTTCCAACATAACCGGTTGTATGACACAAGGCACAATCAACAGTGGTATGGGCTCCTGTCAATGGGAAAATAGTGGTATTATGGTCGAAGATTGCACCAAGCCAGTTATTCATGTTGTGACAAATCCTGCAGTCGGTCGAAAATTTGGAAGCCACATGCCCTTTGGCATTATTGAACTGAACCTGGTGACAGGAAATACAATCAGCGGATATTTTCTGATAACTTCCACTTTTGTGACAATCTACACATGCAATATTATGACCTCCTGTGAGTGGAAATGATGAGTGATTAAAATTGGTTACGGTCCAGTGGTTGGCAA